>Ga0209109_10000674_pt1 | contig 18650 bp, 18 predicted proteins | sample Rifsed10ft2_FD_184004 | JGI IMG/M metagenome (GOLD analysis project Ga0209109, IMG submission 184004) | Soil microbial communities from Rifle, Colorado, USA - sediment 10ft 2 (version 2) | ecosystem: Environmental > Terrestrial > Deep subsurface > Rock core/Sediment | place: Rifle, Colorado... | reverse complement strand
GGTTGAGGACGGCGAGCCCGCCCAACCTCCCGATCATCACGGCGGTGGTGGGGCTGATGGCGCTGTCCATGGCCGAGCCCATCATCGGAAGCGGGAACTTGAACGCATCGACCTGCCAGGAGATGTCCACGTCGTCGGGATCGCGGGTTCGTCTCGAGGGCACGATCGCAATGTCGTCGAAACCGAACGCCTGACGTCCTGACTTGCCGATTCCGATGTCGATTTCCATTTCGTCCAACCTCTGGCGACGCTTGGTTGCAGGGTAACAGTGGGAGAACTGAGCCGGTCAGTAGGCTGACCCGCCCGTGCCGAAACCCTGGACTGTCATCGATTTCATCCTGGTGGTCCTGGGTGGCTTCCTCGGGGCAGGCATCTTCGTGGCATTCAGCCTCCTCTGGGGAGAGGGTGAGCTGCTGCTGGTTCTGGGGTTGGCCGGGCAGTACCTGGGGCATCTCGGGGTGCTTTGGCTGCTGGTGAGGGGAAAGTCGAATCCTGACCTGGGCTTCTCGATCGAGGCCGGAGATCTCCGTTACCTTGGGCTTGGCCTGCTGCTCCAATTGGTGCTCGCGGTCCTCTTCCTCCCTCTGACTAATTTCTTCTTCCCTGAAGGCGAATCGGTGCAACAGGTCGGGTCGGCCCTCGCCGGTCTCGAATCGACGGCAGCGCGGGTTGCCGCTGTCCTGGTCGCCGTGCTCCTAGCCCCCGTCACCGAGGAGTTGGCCTTCCGCGGAGTCCTGTTGAAGGCGATGGGAACCCGCGCCCGAAGCACGATCATCGTGGTCACGGCCTTGGTGTTCGCCGCCTTCCACGTGCTCGGCCTCGATCCAGCCCGCCTGCTGGAGGCTTCGGCAGTGGTTCTCCCCCAACTGTTCATCGTTGGGGCGGCTCTGGCCTGGGTCACCCTGCGCAGCAACCGTCTCGGGCCGGCGATCTTCATGCACTCCGGCTTCAACCTGCTGGCGGCGATCGTCCTGCTGGTGCCCCCCGAGTTGCTCGAGCCGGTGAGCTAGCGGCCGCTACAGCAGGCCAGTCTTCTCCCGGATCGTCTTCATCGAATTCTCGGCTCGATCCCGCGCCGCGGCTGCACTCGTCTCCATCACCTCGCTGACCTCAGAGTCGCTCAGCCCGGCGTAGGCCTCCCGGATCGGGCGCAGCCCTTCGGCGATCGACTCGCCAACCGCGGTTTTGAACTCGCCGTAACCAGCCGAGCCGTATTCGCTGGTGAGATCCGGGATCGACCGCCCGCTGAAGAAGCTGAACAGCTCGAGGAGGTTGGAGATGCCTGGCTTCTCGTCCCAGTCGTAGGACACCTCCGATCCGGTGTCGGTGACCGCCGCCTTGACCTTCTTCAGGATGTCGTCAGGAGTGTCGTTGAGGAGAATCCGTGAGCGCGGCGACGGATCGGATTTGGACATCTTGGCCTTGGGATCGGTCAGCGACATCACCCTGGCCCCGATCTCAGGGGTGATCCGCTCCGGAATCGGGAACTCCTCCCCGAAACGGGTGTTGAACCGCTCGGCCACGTCCCGGGTCAGCTCGAGATGCTGCGCTTGATCGTCACCAACCGGGACCGCATGCACCTTGTGGATCAGGATGTCTGCCGCCTGGAGAACCGGATAGGCCAGGATCCCCAAGTTTTGACCGGACCGGTCGGACTTCTCCTTGAACTGGGTCATCCTCTCCAGCTGCCCGATCCCGGTGATAGTGCCGAGGATCCAGGCGAGCTCGACATGCTGGGGCACCTCGGACTGGTAATAGAGGAGGGAACGCTTGGGGTCGACTCCGGCAGCGATGATCATGCGGGCCAGGTCATGTCGATCCCGGGCAAGATCGGACGGATCATAGAGAGAGGTCATTGCATGGAGATCGACCACGCAATAGATGGTCTCGTAGTCGTCCTGCATCTGAACCCAGTTGTGGAGGGCCCCGACCAGATTCCCGAGGTGAGGCTCGCCAGTGGGCTGCATACCGGAGAAGACCCGTTTTCGATTGGTCACATTCACCTTTCCTGGGCTGACGGAGAGCACGCCACGTCGGGCGACACCTTAGGTTCGCGAGGCCAGGTAGTCCTCCTGGGACTCCGTCAAACCCCATGAGCCGTCGAACCTTGCTCCGGTGACGTCGGCGCCACGATCCTCTTCTTGGAACCGGGTGGCCGAGAGGGCGGTCTCGGACAGGTCGGCATCCCTCAGGTCGGCGCCGGCCAAGTTGGCTCCCTCCAGATCGGACCCCGAGAGGTCCGCCCCGCGCAGCACGGCGCCCCGAAGATCGCTCAGAGACAGATTCGACTCCCTCATGTCGACTCCGGCCAAGTCGACCCCCGACAGGTCGCAGTTCTTCAGGTACAGACGCTGAAGATCGCGTGTCTGCGGAGACCAGGACCTCAGATCAAGGCCAACCATGACCCGCCCCCGGTACTTGTCATACGACGAGGCGTTGAGAAACCGATCGAGTTGCTCCGGGCGGATCGAGCCGGTAGTGAACCTCTCATCACCGGGAGCCGGGTCGGCGTTGTTGTGGTACTGAGAGTTTGCCTCCCACCATCCCGGGCGATCCTCGGCGAGCACGACGACCCGCTTCACCCATTTCAGAGACTTGTAGAAATAGCGTCCTTGGGTGAAGACCCGGACCGGCCCACCGTGCTCGGCACTCAAGGGCTGACCGTCGGCGGCGTGCATCAGCCAACTCGATGCGGAAGCAACCTCGAGGGAAAGCGAGGTGTGATGGCTTCGCTCCGAGTAGGACTCGAATGAGACGAACGCCGCCCCGGCCTTGACCCCTGCCTCTTCGAGCAGGACGCGAAGGGGCAGGCACGTCCAGTTCATGGCAAGACGGCTCCAACTGGTCACACAGTGGATGTCGGACACCAGGTTGAGCTTGGCGCGTTCGAGAAAGGCATCGAGCCCGATCTCGATCGGCCGCTCGACCAATCCTGTGACCTCCAGCGACCATCGGGTGGGATCCTTCAGATCGGCCGACGGTTGTCTCTCCCCGACCACCGGGAACCGCTTGGTCTCGATCTGTCCGGGGGGAAGTGGTGCGCTCATGGGAACGGCAGGGCTTGGCGCGCCGGAACCGCGAGCCTCATCCCGCGAAGCCGGAGGTGGAGTCCTCGGCGACTTCGGGTGCGAGATACGAGGCGACCACCTCCGAGATGTCCACGGAGGCGACTAGGACGGCGGCTCCATTCGGTGTCGTGGTGTCCATCATCGGGATGTCCAGCTGCCGGATCGATCCCTTCCCGAGGCCACGCATGGTCCAGGCGAGGCCAACCGCGTCGATCAGGCTGAGATCTGCGTCGACGGTGACGTAAGGAGCCACCCCCTTGGCCACCGATGCCATGTCTTGTGGGCTGCCGAAGTCGGCAAGACTGCCCATCATCGACAGCAGAAACTCCCGCTGTCGTTCGTTCCTCGTCAGATCACTGACGCCGGGGACCACCCGCCAGCCATCGGCGGTCAGCTCCTGAGTGTTGCGCGACCGGAGCCAGGCAAGGGTCTCCGCTCCTGACGCCAGAGTGCAACCGGCCGGCAGATGCAATTGGGCTTTGGAGTCTCGAACCGGGCGCTGCAGACAGATCTCGTAGCCACCGATCGCGTCCACCGCCTCCTGGAACCCGGCGAGGTCCACCAGGGCGAAATGATCGATGCTGACCCCGATCAGGTTCTCGACGGTCACGGTGAGGGCGGTGGGGCCGTTCATCAGAGCTCCGCATCCTTCCAAGGCGTCGTTGAGACGGTGCTCCGAGTCTGTGCAACTGTCCTCGACCCAGAGGTCACGGGGCAGCGAGAGAAGGGCAGCGCTGCGCTCATCGTCCCGGGGCCGGATCAAGACGATGACCACATCGGCGCGATGACCCTCGAACTTGCCGAACCCCTCAGTGTCCGACAGGTCATCCCTCGAATCGGATCCCACCAGAAGGAACACATCCAAGCCATCGGCGCCGCTGGGAGGCACGGTGACATCCATTGCCGGCCCTCCTGACCCGAGCTCGCTGTCGGGGGTCTCGGTGGGGTCGTTCAGCGCCGGCCGATCGATACTCACCCGATTCACGTCGCCCCATGTGGACGCGGCGAATAGGGCTCCAGTGCCCAGGAGCACGACGGCGATCAGCGCGCCGGTTATCAGCAACCGCTTTTTCAGGAGGTCCACCCTTGGTCAGCCCCGGTGGGAGATCACATTCTATGTCGTTGATTCAGGTGACGATTCGGCCACCGTCAGACTCGAAACGCAGCGTCCACGCTCGACGTTATCGGATCCGCTGACATCGGCACCGAGCGCACAGTCTCTTTGGGGACCGTGGGCAGGCTTAGCTCGAAACGTGACTCCCCGTAGGCGTCAACGTAACGAAGGCTCCCGCCCATCAACTCGGCAAGTTGGCGGGAGACAGCGAGACCGATCCCTACCGATCCGGGCTGGGTCGGTGAATGCCTTCCCCGGTAGTACCTCTCGAAGATGAGCTCCTGTTCCTCGGAAGGGACACCCCGACCGTCATCGACAACGAGGATCTGCGCCCGGTCACCAACCAACCTGACCAATACCGCGATCCTCTCACCCCCGTACTTCACCGCATTAGTGAGGAGATTGCGGATGATCTGGCGACAACGGAGGGAATCGGCCCAGGCCTTTACATTCTCGCCGTCGACGATCAGATCCTTGCCGCTGGGATGTGATTCCCGTACACCGCGCACGACACTCTCGACCTCGGCCCGAAGATCGATCATGTCGGGTTTGATCGAGAGGTTCCCCGCCTCGGCCCGAGACGCCACCAACAGATCCTCGACCAGCTCGGCAAGCTCACGGCTCTGCACCGCAATGATGCCGTTGAGCTCGACCAATTCGTCGGCATCCAGCATCGACCGGCTGTTGGCGATTTCCTCGGCCAGACCCACGATGGCCGTCAACGGGGTCCGAATCTCGTGACTGACGGAGGCGAGAAGCCTGTCCTTGGATTCGTTCGACGCCTTCAGCTCCTCCTGATCGTCCTGGCGCCGCCAGTAGGCGCCGATCATGTGTGAGGCACGCCACAGGGTCTCCACCTCGGCCTCACTCCAGCTTCGGTCATCGACGCAGGACACGAAGCCAATCGACCCGCGGAAAGTGCCGGCGACAAAGATGGGAACAGTCACCTCCGAAACGATGCCATCCCGCTCGTAGACGGCCCTCTCCTCACCCATGAGCCTCGCGGTGTGAATGGAGATAGCCCGGGCCTCGGAAAGGGCCCGATAGGTGGCAGAGGACGGGTCGTACTCCCCGCTCTTCCAACCTCCCATGTGCACGTTCGAGTTCCGCCTCGCATCGGCGATTATCTCCCAGTGGGGGGCTCCGTCGATCTGGACCGTCCTGTCCACGTAGGCGTAGTCGGCAGCAGTGGCCTCCATCAGGGCCTTCACCGCCTCGTAGATGGCAAAGACATCGGTCTGCACCAACAAGGCCTCGGAGCAGGTGGCAATCGCGTGCTGAAGGAGGGTGGCTTTGTCGTAGCGGGCAATCGCTTCTGACAGTTGATCAAAGAGTCGTGAGACCAGGGCGGTGGTGAAGATGACCCCGGCCACCGCGATCACCGAGCGAACACCGATGACCTCAACGGGCTCCTTCAACAGGATTCCCATGGTGATGCTCCACAAGGCAATGCTCAACCCCACCGCGCTGGACCAAACGAGCCTGCTCCCGGCACTCAAGGTGCCTGCGAAGACCCCCAGCATCATCACCAGGCCGAAGGATGTGGTGAAGTCGAATGCCGAGATCTCGACACCAAAGAGCGCCTCGATGATCGAGAGGACGCTGAAGAACCAGGTGGTGCTGAGGACCAAAGTCATGGTGTTGGCCTCTTTGCGCTGGGTGAGCCATATCGCCCAGATGGCGAGCACCATGTAGCTGGCCCATCGGATCGGGGCCAGGGGCGACTTCATATCCGAGCGCACGATCTCGATGATCGCCAGCGCCGGGAAGGTCACGGCAAACAGCACCGCCACATACCTGTGAAACCGCTGCTGCGCCTCTATCGGAGCGCGGGAACTCACATCGAGAACATCGGCCAAACTGGTGGCAGAACTTGAACCTGGGAGACCTCTAGGGAAGCCCGACCAGAGACCGGACCATCCTCGCGGTTGCGCCCCACAGGGTGTCTCCGCCGAGGTCGTAGTACCAGACCTCATGCTCGTTCCACGGCACGCTCCACCAGTGATCAGTGTCGGCAAGATCCTCGAGGAGCGGGGTGTAGATCCTGGCTACCTCACGCTCGCTTGGCACCAGCAGAACCGGTGCCCTCAGCCGGCCCACCACCGGGATCACCCACGGCTTGAACTCGACCGTGTCGATCGGCGGGAGGAAGCCGAGGACTTCGACGGCTGAGGGGTCGATTCCGACTTCCTCGTGAGCCTCGCGCAGGGCGGTCTCCACAGGACCTCGGTCGGAGGGATGGGCCCTGCCGCCGGGGAATGAGATATGACCGGCGTGGGTGGGCATCGTGTCGGGGCGCTTGGTGAGGACGATCCTCACGGAGCCATCGTCGTCCTCGTACAAAGCCGCCAGCACAGCAGCCACCGGCCCGTCGCCTGGCTCAGGCGCCTGGTCGTTCAGGTGAAGTCTGTCCCACATTCAGATATCAGGATAAGTGCGCCGATAACCTGATCCGGTGCCACGGCCTCTGTTCGAAACTGATCGACTGATCATCCAGCGCTTCACCAAACGCGACCAGGCCACCCTCGATGACGCCATTCGCTCATCACTGCCCGAATTGAATCAGTGGCTTCCCTGGGCACGCATGGACTATGAGTATGCGGACACCACGTCATTCATCAGGGAATCGATGCAGGCATGGAAGGAAGATCGGGCCTGGGATTACTCGATTCGGCTCAAGCAGAACCCCAACCGCCATCTCGGCAACGTCTCGCTGTGGACGATCTCCAAGCTTGGCAAGATCGCCGAGTTCGGGTATTGGGTGCGAACCGACGAGAACTCCAAAGGAATCTGCACCGAGGCGGTGGAGTGCCTACTCGCCGAAGCGTTCGGGTCGCTCGGGTATCACAAGGTGACACTGCGCATCGCCGTCGGCAACGATCAATCCGACAGAGTGGCCCACAAGCTGGGGTTCACCAGGGAGGGAGTCCTCCGTGAGGAGTTGTTGATCAGAGGCAATTGGGTCGATCACTCACTGTGGTCGTTGCTCGACCGCGAGTACCAGGCGTTGCGGCGAACCGGCGAGGTGCGCGGGACCCGATGAAGGAGCTCGACCAACAGGGCCTTCGCTCCTGGATCGACGATCGGGCTGATCAACACCTGTTCAGTGGAGTGGTGCTGGTGTGGGAGGACGGAAAGCCCGCCTTCACCCATGTTGCAGGGCACGCCCATCGGGGTCACCGGGTCCCGGTGACACTCGACACCCGGTTCCAGGTGGCTTCGGTCACCAAGATGGTCACGGCGGCGGCGGCGCTCCGCCTGGTCGAGCGGAGGACTCTGAGACTGGACCGGCCCCTCATCGACTTCCTCCCCCCTGAGTACCGACCGGCCTCGCTCGACAAGCGCCATACCCTCCATCAACTTCTGTCTCACACCTCGGGGCTGGCCAACTATCACGACGACGAGGATGAGACCTGGGCATCGTTCATCTCGGCCTGGGACCGGGTCCCGGTCTATCACGCCCGGGGCCCACGCGACATCCTCCCGTTGTTCGCCGACTTGCCTGCCGTGTCCGATCCCGGGGTGTTTCTCTACGGAGACGCCAACTTCGTTCTCATCGGAGTGCTGATCGAATGGGTGACGGGAAAGTCATTCGCCGATGTGGCTACCGAGGAAGTACTGATCCCGGCGGGGATGTCCGACTCCGGCTTTTTCCAGATCGACCTGGAGCCCCGGAACATGGCGACCGCCTACCTGGCCACCGAGGAGCCACCCGAGACCTGGCGCTCCAACATCTACAGCGTTCCCTCCGGTGGGATGCCCGACGGCGGGCTCACCACAACGGCCACCGACCTGGCCCGTCTCCTCGACGCCATCGCATCGGGGTCACTTCTCCAGCCCGACACGGTCACCCAGATGCTGACGCCACACGGATTCGACGAGGACAGTGTCGAGGCATATGGCTACGGGATGGAGTTGGTGGTCGTTGACGATCGGGTGACGATCTATGGCCACGGTGGAGCCGATCCTGGTGTCTCCACCATGGTGTCGCACTATGTCGACTCCGGCATCGCTGTGGTCGTCCTCTGCAACCAGGATCGGGGCTCCTGGGCAACGGTGCAGAAGATCACCGAGATCCTGGGGCTAGCTGATCCGAGGGAATAGAGGGTTGTCCCCCTACGCCGGTCGGCCCGGGCTACCGCCGCGCCTTCGGCCCGAATCAGCTGCTCGCCAAGACCCGTGAGGCGTCTCCGACGAAGGTGGCGACCGTCGGGTAGAAGCCGACAAGCACGGTGAAGGCAAGCGACAGGCCGAGGGCGAGCCGCAGCGATCCGGCGGGGGCGGCCGAGGCGTCGTCGGCGAACTCCCCGATGGGGTCGTCGATCCACACCGTCTTGACCACCCGGGCGTAGTAGTAGATGGCGATCACTGCGTTTATCGCGGCGATCACGGCGAGGACCACGGTGGCCGTCCCCCCCGCGATCATCACCGAGCGAAACATGGCGAACTTGGCGAACCATCCGGCAAGCGGCGGGATGCCTGCCAGGCTGAAGAAGAAGACCGCCACGAGGACGGCCAGCCGGGTGTCGGCCTGACCCAGCCCGCTCCAGGCCCGAAGCTCACCGGATCGGGTTTTGCGGGCGCCCGCGATCACAACTGCGAAGGCACCGAGGTTCATCACCGCGTAAATGGTGAGGTAGATGACGGTCGCGGAGAACGCCTCCTCCAGGTCCGCTCCCACCACCGCCGCTGAGGCGAAGGGGACCAGCATGAATCCAGCCTGGGCTACCGATGAATAGGCCAGCAGGCGAACGATGTTGGACTGGCGGAGGGCGGACAGGTTGCCCACAGTCATCGATAGCGCCGCCAGAACCCATAGGGCCGGCGCCCAGACCTCGGACACCTCGGGAAGCGCCAGATACATCACGAGCAACATCGCCACGAATCCTGCCGCCTTCGAGTTGACCGAGAGGTAGGCAGTCACCGGCGTGGGCGCCCCCTCGTAGGTGTCGGGCGCCCAGAAATGGAACGGGACCGCCGCGATCTTGAACCCGAAACCGACGATCACAAAGAAGATGGCCAGGATCAGGGCCGGCTGGTCCTCCATCGCTGCGGTGGCCTCGGCAAGACCGGCGAACGTGACCTCCCCGGTGAGCCCGTAGAGAAACGACAGCCCATAGAGCAGGATGGCCGTGGACAGGACGCCGAGGATGAAGTACTTCATCGACGCCTCGTTCGACTTGACGTCACCCTTTCTCCATCCCGCCAGCAAGTAGAGAGGCCCGGTGGTCAACTCGAGAGCGACGAAGATAACGATCAGGTCCCGGGCCGAGGCCATCACCATCGACCCCAGGACCGAGGAGAGCAGCAAGAAGTAATACTCGCCCTGGTAATAACGGTCGGACTCGATGTAATGGTGCGACATCAGGAACACCAGGTACGCCGACACCACGAACAGGCCTTTGAGGACCAAGGCGAACTCGTCAACCACATAGGAGCCGTCAAACATCGATCTGGTCTCCCCCTCGACGGCGAGAATCACCAGTGGCACTGCGGCCAGGGCGGTACCCGCCACCGCCACTGTCGCCGTCCAGTACTTCTGGGGTCGGGGCAGGATCAGATCGACGGCGAAGACGAGCAACAACGTCCCGATGACGACAAACTCGGGAGCAAAGGCCAGGTAGTCGACGTCGAAGGTCATCCTCTGTCCTTGCCGGCCGACTTTGCCCTCGACCAACCCTCAGCCACGCACCATCTATCCCCTTCCTGGCAAGACAGTCTCGGGCAAACAGACGCCGGTCGGCCGGGGCTACCGCCGCGGGGCAGGATCGCCACCCTCATCCACCTGAACCGAGGGAAGCAACGGTTTCCGAGTTGAAGACGGTGTTCACCAACGACGTCACGGTGTCGGTCGTGGTGTCGAAGACCACCTTGGGGTAGAACCCGATGACCACGATCAGCACGATCAGGGGAACCCAGGCAGTCAGCTCAAAGCGATCCGCATCGTGGAATTCCTGGCCCTGCCACTCGGCACCGGGCTCACCCAGGTTCACCTGTTGCAGCATCCACAGCATGTACCCGGCAGTGAGGACCGTCCCCACCGCACCGAGCACCATGGCGGTCCGGAACACCCCGAGTGACAACCCCTGCAACGGGTTGTAGGAACCCACCAGCGTCATGAACTCGCCCCAGAACCCGGCCAGCCCGGGGAGACCCAGAGACGCCATCGCGGTGAAGGCCAGGATCCCGCCCATCACCGGCATCAGCCTGATGTTGCCTCCGAGACGGGACATCTCCCTGGTGTGATATCGATGGCTCATCGAGCCGGCGAGGAAGAAGAGGAGGCCCGTGATCAGACCATGGGCCACCATCCCGATGATGGCCGCGTTGATCCCGATATCGGTCAAGGTCGCGATCCCGAGCATGACGAAGCCCATGTGCCCCACCGAGGAGAAAGCGATCAGTCGCTTCATATCGGTTTGGGCGAGACAGGCCAGCGAGCCGTAGATGATCCCGATCACCGCCAGGATGGCGATTGCCGGGGCCCAGTTGGCCGCCTCCTCGGGGAGGATGGGGAGTGAGATTCGGATGAACCCATAGGAGCCGAGTTTCAGGAGGATGGCGGCCAAGAGCACCGAGCCCACCGTCGGCGCCGCGGTGTGGGCGTCGGGAAGCCAGGTGTGCAGCGGCCACATCGGCACCTTGACCGCGAAACCGAGGAACATCGCCCCGAAAACCAGGAAGGCGAACTCCCCGGTGAATGCCCCGTCTGCTCCGAGCTTGGTCAGCTCGACGATGTCGAAGGTGCGCGGGCCGGATTTCCCCGACTCGAAGTAGAGGGCAAGGAACCCCAAGAGCATGAAGGCGGAGCCGAACAAGGTGAAGAGGAAGAACTTGATCGAGGCATAGAGACGGGTCTCGACCTCCCGGCCGAAACCGGGGATCTTCCTCGGGGTGCGGTCACCCCAGATCCCGATCATGAAGTACATCGGGAGCAGCACCACCTCGAAGAAGATGAAGAACAGGACCAGATCCAGCGCCAGGAAGGTCCCGTTCATGCCCGTGGCCAGGATCATCATCAGGATGAGGAAGGCCTTGGGGTTCCTCGGCTCCTCCCAGTGATTCCAGCTGTAGATCACGGCCAGCACCATCACGAAGGTGGAGAGCACGAGGAGCGGGAGGCTGATGCCGTCGACCCCCAGGTGGTAGTGGGCGTTGATGGCGCCGATCCAGGTCTCGTCGACCTCGAACTGGTAGCTGTTGTAAGGCCCGGCCGAGAAGTCGAACTGACCGATCAGGACCAGCGACAGCACAAAAGCGCCCAGAGACGCGAGAAGAGCCACCGTCTTCAGAGAGAGCTCGTTTTCCTTCGGCAGGAGACCCAAGAGGAGGGCCCCCGCCAGAGGGAGGAACACGATGAGGGTGAGTCCCCAGGTTTCGAACAATTCCATCTTCTCAGCCTCTCCTATGTCACGAACACGAACACGATGATCAGGGCCAGGACCCCGCCCACAACGGAAGCCGCGTACTGCTGGACCCGGCCGGTTTGCATCTTGCGCAGCGCAGACCCCGCGCCGTCCGCAGCCGCCGACAGGCCATGCACCACTCCGTCGACCCCTAGCTGGTCGACAATCCCATAGACAAATGAGCCCAGTGCCTTGGTGAGGAGAGCCACCGCATTGACCAACCCGTCGATGATGTAGGTGTTGGTCCAGTTGACGAATCGAGCGACCGGTCCCATGGTCCCCCCTACCACCCCGTTCGCCAGGTCGTCCATGTAGTACTTGTTGCGAAGCAGCGGGTAGAGCACCGGGACCTCGAAACTGTCCCGGGCCGTCTGGGTGCCCCGGTCCCTGGAGAAGATCATCCACCCCAGGGCGATGCCGGCGAGTGCGGCGAGTATCCCGCTCCCGGCCAGCACCCATTCGATGGCCTCTCCGTGGTGATCACCCATCGCCACCTCACGCACCGCCAGCCATTGTCCGAAGTTGCCGATCCCGGGGAGCGACACCCCAGGGATGCTGAAGATACCGGCGATCGCAGCGGGGATCGCCAACAGGACCAACGGAACGGTCATGACCCGCGGCGACTCGTGGGGATGGCCGTGGCCCTTGTAGGTCCCGTGGAAGGTGAGCGCCACCGTCCTCGTCATGTAGAAGGCGGTGACAAAGGCCCCAGCGATGGCGAGCCACATCACCGCGGTGTAGCCCTCGTCACCGAGGGTCGCCAGGATCTCGTCCTTGGACCAGAAACCGGCAAGCGGGATGATCCCGGCCAGTGACAGCGAACCGATCAGGAATGTCCAGTAGGTGATGGGCAGGTCCTTGCGCAGTCCGCCCATTTCGCTCATGTTGTTGGAATGAACGGCGTGGATCACCGATCCGGCGCCAAGGAAGAGCAAGGCCTTGAAGAAAGCGTGGGTGAAGAGGTGGAACAACCCGGCGGTGTACCCGCCCGCCGCCACCGCGGTCATCATGTAGCCGAGCTGGGAAACCGTGGAATAGGCAAGCACCTTCTTGATGTCGTCGGCGACGAGGGCCAGTAGGCCCATCGCGAAAAGGGTGATGGCGCCGATCGCCACCATCCATGGTCGGGCCGCTTCGGCCAGGTTCTGGAACAGGGGGAAGGTCCGGGCCATCAAATAGATGCCTGCAGTGACCATGGTTGCCGCGTGCATCAACGCCGAAACCGGAGTGGGGCCGGCCATGGCGTCAGGCAGCCAGATGTGCAATGGGAACTGGGCGCTCTTGCCCATGGCCCCCAAGAAGAGGAGCAGACCGCCAACCACCGCCACTGAGGAGAGCGCCTCGAGGTGCTCGGCGGCAGCCAGGTTGATCGCCCCGAAGTCGAAGCTGCCAACCGCGAGAGCGACGATGATCGCTCCCAGGGTCAGCCCGACATCGCCCACCCTGTTGACGAGGAATGCCTTGTTGCCCGCTCTCACGTTGTCGAGGTCCTCCCAATAGAACCCGATCAACAGGTAGGAGGCGAGTCCGACCCCCTCCCACCCGATGATGAGTTGGATCAGGTTGGGGGCGCCCACCAACAAGAGCATCGAACCGGCGAACAGCGAGAAGGCGGCGAAGAACCAGGGAATTCTGACGTCACCGTGCATATATCCGACCGCATAGATGAAGACGAGCAGGCCGATGAGATTGACCAGGAAGAACATCATGATCGAGAGGCCGTCGACCACCCATCCCAGTTCGAAGACGATCTCTTTGCCGGCCACGGTGCCGATCCGGGCGATCTCGAAGGTGGTTTTGGCGAGGACTCCCTCGGTCATGTTGAGCACGAAGAGGACCGTGGCCCAGATGGTGTTGATGGCCAGGGCACCGATGGCTATTTCGGCGCCCTGTCGCTTCATCCGCTTGCCGACGGCCATGATCAAGAGGAAGGCGGCAAAGGGAAGGACCAGCATGATCCCGGCGGTGTCGACCCAGAACCCGCCGGTGATTCCGGCCTCGACGACGTGCTCGGCCTCGGTAGCCAGGACTAGAGGTGTCATCCTCACCATCTCAACAAGCTCAGGTCGTCGACATTCGCCGAGCGGCGGTTACGGAAGATCATGATGACGATGGCCAGCCCGATCCCCACCTCGGCCGCGGCCACGGTTATCACAAAGATGGCGAAGACCTGACCGACGGCCAGTTCGGAGCGGAACACCGACTCGAAGGCGATCAGGTTGATGTTGACCGCGTTCAACATCAGCTCCACCGAGAGCAGGATCAGAACCAGGTTGCGCCGCACCAATAGGCCATAGATCCCCAGGGCGAAGAGGGCAGCGGCCAGGATCAGGAACTGGTTCAGAAGCATCGTGGGCCCGCCCTCACACCAGGGTCCTTTCCTCTTCCTCAGCAGGGGTCAGGTCACGGCGGGCGATGGTGATCCCACCGATCAAGGCGGCGAGCAGAACGAAAGAGACGACTTCGAAAGGCACCACGAACCGTCCCATGAGGGCGATGCCGATGACCTCGGTGTCAGTTCCCTCGCCAGGGTTGCTCACGGCCCTGGTGCCGAATGCCTCCAACGAGGCCCACGTCATGAGGGCAAAAGTCGTCACCGAGAGAATCGCAGGCCAGATCTTGCGATCACCATCGAGGCTCTCGTCGTATCCGGTAGGAGCCCGAGTGATCATGATTCCGAACAGGAAGAGGACGATCACCGCCCCGATGTAGACCAGCACCAGGACCCAGGCCACGAACTCGGCAGACAGGATCAGGAAGAGCCCCGCACTGCCGGCCAGGGTTGCCACCAGGAACAGGGCAGCGTGGACCACGTTCTTGGCGGTGACCACCCGAAATGCCGAAGCGAGCACCGCCAGGGCCACGATGGCGAACACCCAGTTGACGGGTGTTGTGATCCAGTCTGTGACCGTCATTTCTCGAGATCCGGGTTGTCGGGAACTGTCGTCAGCCAATCCTGAAGACGATCCATGTCGTGCATCATGTCGCCCATCTGGACCTCGGAGTACTCGTATTCCGGCGACCAGAAAAGTGCATCGAACGGGCACACCTCGACACAGATCCCGCAGTACATGCAGAGGGCGTAGTCGATGTCGAATCGGTCGAGGGTGGCACGGACCTTGATCCGCCCGCCCGGTGTCGACGGTGGCTGCTCCTCCTTGTGGCCCTCGATGTAGATGCACCAGTCGGGACAGGAGCGGGCACAGAGCATGCATACCGTGCATGCCTCTTGATCGAGGGCGATCACGCCACGCGCCCTCGGGACCGGCGTCTCTTTCACCTTGGGGTAGTTGACCGTGGCCAGATGGGTCTTGGGGAGGAAGATGGTCTTGAACATCGTGGACAGGGTCACCCAGAGCCCCTTGGCCATGCCGCCCCCTGGCACCTTCCGAGCTGTGGTGGTGTCGGTCATCAGAGGAACACCTTGAACGTTGCGGTGATCGCGATGTTGAGGAGAGCCAGCGGGATCAGCCACTTCCAGGCCAGGCTTTGCAGCTGGTCTTCGCGGAATCGAGGAAAGGTCCAGCGGAACCAGATCATGGCGAAGACGAGCAGGAAGACCTTGACTATCAGGATCACCGGGCCGGCGAACTCGAGGGCCGACTCGGGGATGCCGGGGAGCCAGTAGCCACCCAGGAAGAGGGTGACGGCGATCGCCGACATCGTGAACATGCTGGCGAACTCGGCAAGGAAGAAGAACAAGAACCGGAAACCGGAGTACTCGGTGAGATATCCCATGACCAGCTCTGACTCGGCGATGGGCATGTCGAACGGGGTGCGGTTCAGCTCGGCGAGCGCGGCGATCATGAAGATGACGAAGCCAACGAATTGGAGGATGACAAAGGGGTATCCGGCTTCGATCTGCGCCCGGACGATCCCTTCCATGCTCATCGTCCCCGCCAGGATCACCGATCCGACCACAGCCAGGATGAGGGGGAGCTCATAGGCGATGAGCTGGCCGGCGGCCCGGATGCCACCCATCAGCGAGTACTTGTTGGCCGACGACCATCCCGCCATCAGGACCCCGATCGTCGTCAACGACGATATGGCGAGGGCGAAGAAGATCCCCACCGAGAGGTCCCTGAAGATCAGCCCGGGTCCAAAGGGAACCACCACGAACAGGGACACGGTCCCCACCAGCACCAACACCGGCGCGATCTTGAACACCGGCCGATCGGCCTGCTCGGGGATCAAGTCCTCCTTCTGGAAGAACTTGACGCCATCGGCGATGAGCTGTGCCCATCCCCACCGACCACCGGCGAAATAGGGACCGACCCTGGCCTGCATCTTGGCGGAGAGCTTCATCTCTGCGAAGCCGATCACCATCCCGATCAAGGGAATCATCACGGCGACGAGCAGCAATTTCCCGGCCAGGGAGACGTAGAAGTTGGAGAAGAGATCGGTCAGGAAGGCAGACATGAGCGACCTCCTTGCCGTGGAGCGGAAGCCCCGGCCGACCGGCGTCTGTTTGCCCGAGACTGCGATTCGACGCCGCTCTCGGAAGGGTGGCCGAGACAGAAGTGGGTCGAGGGCGAAGTCGGCCGGCAATCAGCGCGGCTCACCTGTCAACGTCTCCCAGGACGAAATCGAGACTTCCCATGATCGCGATTATGTCGGGCACCAGGACGCCTTCGAGGATCCAGGGGAGGATCGAGATGTTGGAGAAGCTTGCCGAGCGGATCTTCAGCCGGTAGGGGCCTTGGCCGCCGTCGGAGACGAGGTAGTAACCCATCTCACCTTTGGGATTCTCGGCCCGCACGTAGGTCTCGCCTTTGGGCACCTTGATCACCTTGGGGACCTTGGCCTGCAACGGGCCTGACGGGATCCCGTCGATGGCCTGCTGGATGATCCGCGCCGACTGTCGGATCTCGGCGAGACGCACCGACCACCGGTCCCAGCAGTCACCGTTCTCCCCCACCGGGATCTCGAAGTCGAACCGGTCGTAGGGGAGATAGCTCTCCACCTTGCGAAGGTCGAAAGCCACCCCCGAGGCCCGAAGGTTGGGCCCGGAGACACCATAGGAAGCGGCGACATCGACCGGGAGCAGCCCGACGCCTTTGGTCCGGGCGAGGATGATCTCGTTGCCGGCCACCAGCCATTCGATCTCATCGGCGACTCCCAGAACGTGGTCCACCGCGTCCCTGGTCTCGGCGAAGAACCCCGCGGGGAGGTCCTGAACCAGCTTGCGGGTTTGCGAGCCGGAGCCGTAGGCGGGTTTCACCCCGCCGATCCGATTGAAGTTCGGATGAAAGCGGCCACCGGTCACACCCTCCAGGAGGTCGAGGATCCGCTCCCGCTCGCGCAGTGCGAAGAAGAGAGGGGTGGCGGCTCCGAGCTCCAACGGGTAAGAGGCCATGAAGACCAGATGTGAGGAGATACGGGCCATCTCGGTGAGGATCAGCCGGATGTACTGGGCGCGCTCCGGCACCTCGAGCTGCATCAGCTTCTCGGCGGCCACTATGAACGGCACCTCGTTGGCGTAGCCCGATACCCAATCGATGCGGTTGACCAGCGTTGTGATCTGGGGATAGGTCCGGACCTCGGACAACTTCTCGTAGCCACGATGCATGTATCCGATCACCGGGTGCACGTCGAAAGCGCGCTCCCCGTCGACCCTCGCCACCAGACGGAGAACCCCGTGCGTGGACGGGTGTTGAGGTCCGATGTTGAGCGTCATGTCCGAGGTCTCCAGTGACACCGAAACCGAGGTCTCCGAGAGGTGACGGACCAGGTCCTGATCGGCGACCACGTCAGGCCTCCGGGTTCTCTTCGGATGGCTCGGTGGGCTCGGCGGCGGATCCCGGCATCCCCTCCACGTCCACCATCCCCGGCCAGGGCTTCACCTCACGACTCAGCAGCGGATAGCTCTTGCGGAGGGGGTTACCGATGAATGAATCGACCAGATAGAGATGAGTGAGATCCGGGTGACCCTCGAAGCGGATCCCGAACATCTCTGCGGCCTCTCGCTCGTGCCAGTTGGCCCCCGGATAGACCTCGATGAGACTGGCGATCACCGGATCGTCCTTGGAGAGATCCGCCGTGAACGTGACCCGTTTTCCCTCGCTGATGTCGGCGACCGTGGTCAACATCTCGAATCGATCCACTATCTCACCGCCCGGAGGATCCCCAACCGCAACATCGGTGGTCCAGTCGACTGCCGACAGCCAGGAGAAGAAAACAAGCCCGAGATCATCCCGGGCTTGACGATGGGTCTCCACCCAGCGTTCAGCCGGGACTTTCACCTTCACGGTGTCAAAGGTGATCTCACCGACGCCGCCGACTGTCTCCGCCACCCGATCGGCGAACTCCTGCAGAGGATGAACCGTGGACTCGGTCTCAGACGGGCTCGAGGTCACGCTGGTTCCACTTCTCTTTGATGTCCTCGCCCTGGATCTTCTTTTGAAGGAGGACGATCCCGTCCATCAGGGCCTCGGGGCGGGGTGGGCAGCCGGGGACGTAGACATCGACGGGGATCACCTGATCCACCCCCTTGGTGACCGAGTACGAGTCCCAGTAGGGGCCGCCACAATTGGAACAGGAACCCATCGAGATCACGTATTTCGGCTCCGGCATCTGGTCATAGAGACGACGCACCGAAGGCGCCATCTTGTCGGTCACGGTGCCGGCCACCACCATCAAGTCTGCCTGCCTCGGGGAGGCCGGCAACGGGATGATCCCGAACCTCATGAAGTCATAACGCGGCCCTGACGCCGCCATCATCTCGATGGCACAGCAGGCCAGCCCGAACTGGAACATCCAGAGGGAGTATTTCCTCGACCAGTTCAGCAGCCAGGTCACCGGCTTTGGCATGCCGAACTTCTGGGCTACTCCCACCGCAGGACTCCCTTGCGGACGGCATAGACCAGGCCCAAGACCAGGATGACGATGAAGATCAGCATCTCGACCAGCCCGAACACCCCGAGGCGCTCGAGGATGATGGCCCAGGGGAAGATGAAGACCGCCTCGACGTCGAAGATGATGAACAACAGGCCGTACACGTAGTAACGGACGTAGGTCTGGCTCCACCCCACCCCCACCGGGTCGACCCCGCATTCGTAGGTC
>Ga0209109_10000671_pt1 | contig 18659 bp, 13 predicted proteins | sample Rifsed10ft2_FD_184004 | JGI IMG/M metagenome (GOLD analysis project Ga0209109, IMG submission 184004) | Soil microbial communities from Rifle, Colorado, USA - sediment 10ft 2 (version 2) | ecosystem: Environmental > Terrestrial > Deep subsurface > Rock core/Sediment | place: Rifle, Colorado... | reverse complement strand
CGTCAGGCGGTACGGCGGCCGGCCGACCGACTGGCAACTGGTGGAGCGCGAGGAAGGCGGGTTGCCGAAGGTCTCGCTGGTCGCGAGTCCCGCCATCGGGGCGCTCGACGAGCGGGAGGTCGTGCGAACGGTACTGGATCATCTCCGGCATCGCGGTCCCGGGGAGCAGCTCATGGCGGAGGTCTGGGAGAACGGGGAGACCCTGCGCGTCGTTCGCGCCGAGCCGCACGTCACCACCGCCGGGAAGATCCAGCCCCTGCAGAAGCTCTGATGCTCGCGATCCTCCAGTTCGACTCGCCCGCGCTCCCGCTGCTGGAGCGGATGATGGCGGCAGGCCGGCTTCCCGTGCTCGCCGCGCTTCGGTCCAGGGGACATTGGCTGTCCATGGACGCAAAGGCAACCTTCCTGCAGTCCTCGACCTACATGACGCTCTGCACCGGCGTCGATGTGCGGGACCACGGGGTGTACTCGGCCGTCCCCTGGTCGGCCGCCGGTCAGCGTCCGCGATTCATGTACGCGTTCGCGCATCCGCCGACCGTATGGGAGCGCCTTACCGCGCGCGGACGGCGCTCCCTCGTGATCGATCCAACGCTGGCGTGGGCGCCGCACGCGATGAATGGCGTCTTCCTCGGCGGCTGGCAGTTCGAGGATCGAATGAGCGCACGCGCCGTTTCGTTGCCGCGCGCGCTGCGGCGGGACCTGTCGCGGCAACTCGGCCGCCCCGCGGCACTCGATGACGTGTACGGAGTGCACGATGCGGCGTCGCTGCTGGCCTGGCGCGATCACCTGGTAAAGGCGCCGGCCCGTGTTGCGTCGGCGGCCGTCGACTTGTTGCGACGCGACTCGTTCGAGCTCGCCTGGTTGAACGTCGGGGCGCCGCACAAGGCCGGGCACCACCTCTGGGATCCCGCAGCCGTGACGGAGGGGTCGTTAGGCGCGGATGACGAACGCTCGCTGCGGGACGGCCTCCCCGACGTGTACGAGGCGGTTGATGCCGCGCTCCGACGGATTCTCGCGGTCCTGCCGCCGGCGGCTGACGTCATCGTCTTCACGCCGACCGGGATGGGCGCCAACACGAGCCGGGCCGACCTGCTGCCGGGAATGCTGGACGCCGTCCTGAGCGGCCATGCCCGTCCACCCGCCGGCTCGAAGCGGCGTTCACCGATCTGGGCGCTGCGGTCCGCCGTGCCGATCGCCTGGAGGGACCGCATCGCGCGTGTCCTGCCTGACGACGTCGTTGCCGACATCGCGACGCGGCTCTACATGCGACTCGACTGGAAGCGGACCAGGGCCATGGCCGTTCCCGGTGAGAACAAGGGCTACATCCGTTTCAATCTTCGCGGCCGGGAGCGGCACGGTATCGTCGACGCGGAGCAGGTGAGCGAGCTGGCGGATATCATTGCGCACGGGCTGCTGACATTCACCGATCCGGATGGTTCGCCGTCGATCTCCAGGGTCGAGCGCATGAGCCAGATGACGGACTGGGGAAGCCAGGTCGCTGCGCTGCCTGACCTGGTCGTGCACTGGGGCGACCGTCCGGGTGTGCGCGTCGCGCGCGTGCAATCTTCCGTGCACGGCGAGGTTGTACGGAACGGCGTAGGCAGTGGACGGTCAGGGAATCACGTGGATGATGCGTGGGCGATCATCGCGCCGGGCGCCTCACGGCTGCGCGACATCGGGCGTGTTCCGCGGATCACCGATATCGGCGCGACAGCCTGCGCCTTGTCAGGCGCGGATGAGCAGGGGCTGAGCGGCACATCGTTACTCGAAAGGTCCTGATGACCACGACTGCTTCGCCGGCCGGTCTCCACGGATGGCGCGAACACATCGCGTATGCGCTCTGGCACGCGCATCCGGCGCGTCCGGGACCGCAGTACGCCGCACTGAAGGAAAGTCAGTGGTGGTCCCGGGATCGAATCGAGGACCTGCAGGTGAAGGCGCTGCGTCGATTGCTCGGCGTGGCGTCCGCGGTGCCATGGTATCACGCGCGATTCAACGATGGCGGCGTTTCGCCCGACGATATTCGCACGATCGACGACGTCAGGCGGTTGCCGATGCTCGAGCGCGAAGACCTGAAACGACTCGGCATCGAAGGACTGCGGGTTCCCGGCAGCCGGGGAATGCGGGCATCTACGTCGGGCTCGACCGGGGCTCCGGTGAAATTCCTCTGGCCGCTGGAGCAGATGCGCTGGTTGGACGCCGGCGAGGCCCGTGCGCGAGCTTGGCTGGGATCGGATGTCGGCACGCGCCGTCTCGAGGTTCGCTGCCGGCCGGTTGGCAGGGCGCAGGAAATCAGCGCGGTACTGCTGAACACGGCGGCCTTTCACGCGCCGGTCGTGTCCGACATCGAGGCGGTGCGCCGGCTCGTTCGCGCGTTGACCAGGCACCCTCCCGCGCTCATCTGGGGCGTGTCGAACGCGCTCTACGTCCTGGCCGTCGCGCTGCTGGACGATGGACGGACCGTGAAGGCCGGCGCGTGCTGGAGCGGCGGCAACCATCTCCATCCGCACTATCGCCGCGCCTTCGAGAAGGCCTTCGAGTGCGACGTCTACGAGCGTTATGCAACGATGGAGACCGGCCTCATCGCCCACGAGTGCGTCGAGGCGCGCACGCTTCACGTGCCAGCTGAAGGAATTGTCGTCGAGGTCGTGCGCGCTGACGGTTCGCCGGCGGCGCCCGGCGAGACAGGCGATGTGGTGGTTACTACCCTGCACAACACGGCCACGCCGCTCATCAGGTATCGCGTTGGCGATCGCGCGATCGCGGCTGACCGCGCCCCCTGTGCGTGCGGGCGCGGGCTGCCGGTGTTCGGGAAAGTGGTGGGTCGCGAGAACGACGTGCTGGTGACCGCCGGCGGTGGACGGATCACACCGGCGCAGGCGGTCGACGCGGTCTCACCGGGGATGAACAGCATTGTCGATTTCCAGGTGGTGCAGGAACTCGATGCGTCGCTGCACATCCGCGTCGTCCAGCGTGACGGGCCATCAGCGGCGGCGGATCGTGAGATGATCGCGCGCACCTTCGAGCGGCTGGTCGCGCCCGCAGTCCCGCCGGTAGTGGAACGCGTTGCCAGCATCCCGCTCACGCCAGGCGGGAAGCTGAGAACACTTGTGAGGAGACAGGAGACAGGAGACAGGAGACAGGAAGTAGGAGACAGGAAGCAGGGAATGACCAGACTTCTATTTTGAGGTGTTTTCCCGATCGAGTGGGATCATTGTGACGCTCTGGGAGGTGAGCGAGGCCGCAAACCGCTGGTATCCGGTACTGATTGGTTCACGCGGAGACGCGGAGACGCGGAAGCGGGAAGGCCGTTGACGATGCGCTGTTCGACCTGAAAGCCTCGCTGTTCGAGTGCGTGCGCAACACCGCCTCGTAGACCGACTCCAACAGTCCCGGCCCCAGATCCCGATGGAGGCGGACCGAGGCATCCACGATCGCCCCTGTGATGTCATCCAGCTCTCGCATCCCACGGCACCTGCCTCCGCGTCTCCGCGTGACCTGCCTTGGTTTCACGCGACGTCCTCGGCCTTCCGGAGGAACTTTCTCAGCCCAGCGCGAGGATCGGGCGCAGCGACTCGGCCACGGCGCACGACTCGGCGTCGCCGGTCACGAGCTCGATCTCATTCGTTGATCGCACGCCCAACTCCAGCTCGACAGCCCGTGCCATCTGCTCCTGTTCGAAGATGCGGCGCCCCATGATCGCGTCATTCGAGCCGAGTGACTTGAGCACCGCCAGGCCAACGGCATCGACCGCCACCCGATCGTGCCCGGCGATCATGACGTTGGCGGCCTTCAACACACCACGCGACGGCCCGCCGTCGCTGAAGGCCGTGACTCCGTCGAGTACGATGAGTTGCGGCCGATAACCCGTGTTCAACTCGGCGATCATGCGCCGCATGTCCGGTGAGCGATGCATCGTCCGGCGGATCGCCTTCGGCGTCAGTCCCACGGAAAGTTTGAGCGACATGGTGAACACGCCGCCCGAGCCATGCGTCTTGAGGCAGCACGTGGAGACCGTGTACTCGCTGTCGACGACCATGCGGGGAAGCGCGAATCCCTCCGGCCAGTGCGTGCCGGTCGCGGGGAAGGTGACCCAGTCGCTGTCCGTGATCTGCTCGAAATCCACGACGTCGAATCGATGATCCCGAGCCAGGTCGAAGATCCCCTTCTGCTCCATCACGCCCTGAGTGCGTGGTGGTCCGCTCGATTCGCCAAGCGTGATGCTCCGCGCTCCGTGCTCATGGATTTCGCGAATGAGCTGGAGGAGGGTGTCGTTGTGGGTCGAGGCCGGGGCGTCGTCCGCCGAGTTGAAGTTCGGCTTGAGTACAACCCGCTTGCCGTGCATGGCCCGGAGGTCGAGCAGCTTGAGTACCTCGCTCACGCCACGGCGCCGGTCGGAGGTTCGCACGAGCGCGACGCGTGCCTTGGGCGTGAGGAGAGTATTGAGCACGTCGAACTTGACGGCCGGCAAGAAGGCCAGACCTGCCGTCCGACGCACGAAGGCGCGCCGATCGAGTGAGTGGGGAGCGCGAAACATGGGAGCCACCCCGGACCAGACGGTGCATTTTCGCCGGCATTCCGCCGCGGTGGTGTAGGGGAATTACCGGGACCTTGTCCCGGAAATCCACACTTCCGGCCGTGCCTCGCCGTCTTCATGCGAGCAACGCGGCTCGGTGAGGCCCGTCAGCGCGGCGCCCAGCGACCCGTTGCTGCCTGATTCACATCATGAATCAGCCAGCGCGCATTGCCCGGCGCGCCCGGCCTCCAGAGAATGCCGTCCATGCTACTCACCAGAACCGCCCTGGCGGCTACCTCACTGCTGGCCGTGGTGACGATCGCGCCGACCGCGCATGGGCAAGGCAAGTTCCCGCCCGACTCCCTGATCAACGTCAAGGTGATTCCGAAGTCAACGCCGGTGCGGGACGTCATCCTGTCCATGCGGCTTATCGCGACCGGCCTCGGTGTGCGGTGCACGTACTGTCACGTTGGGGAAGAGTCGGCGCCGCTCTCCGCGTACGACTTCACGTCCGACGAAAAGCGGACGAAGCAGGTTGCGCGGGTCATGATGCAGATGGTGAACGCCATCAACGGCCAGCACCTGACGACGGTGCCGGCTCGTCCGTCGCCGGCGCTGTCGGTGACATGCGAGACCTGCCACCGGGGCGTCGCGCGACCCGAACCGATCGAGCGCATCGTCGAGGCAGCGATGGCCACGGGCGGCCTCGACTCGGCAACCCGCGCCTATAAGAACCTGCTGGCTCGATATGAGCGACGTGGCGCCTACAACTTCACCGACGTACCGCTGTCGTTCATGGCTGGTCAGTTCGCACAACAGAATCGCTTCGACGAAGCGCTGAATCTGCTGACGCTGAACGAAGAGACGCACCCGCAGTCGCCGGCTGTCCCGTTCACGCGGGGCAATATCCTGATGGCGCGAAACGACACGACTGGCGCGATCGCGGCGTTTCGGGCCGCCCTGCAGCGTGATTCCGCCTTCGCGCCGGCGCGCGCGGCGCTCCGGTCACTGGGACGCCTGCCCTGACCACCTAACGAGACCAGAGTCGTTCCAGCTTGCTGTACCGCGATATCCGGCGCGCTTCGGCCCAGAGGGGATCGAGCCGGACCAGTTCGAGGTTCACCGGCGAGGGAACCGCCAGCAGCCACGCCAGGCGATCCACGGCCTCGGCCGGCCGGCCCGTGCGCAGCAGACCTTCGGCGAGGGCAATCTGCCGGCGAACCGATGCGCGACTTGAGGCAACGGGTCCCAGCGTGTCGGCGGCGAGCGCGGCCAGCGGCGCGTGAACGGCGCGCGGCTCGACGCTGACGCCCAGGATGCGGGCGAGGGTTGGATCGCTACGGATCAGGGAATCGCGCGCTTCCACCCGCGGTGCCTCCGACTGGAGGGTTCGCCGGGCCGCCACGGTGCCGCCGCGCACGAGCGCAACGTTGGCTCGAAGCAGCGTGAGCGCTCCGCTGGTGGGAACGACCGTGACGCGTGAGAGCACGGCGTGAGCGTCGTGGAACCGCCGAAGGTGAAAGAGCGCGTCGCCAAACTCCGTAGCGGCCACCTCGGACGAAGTGTCGAGCCTCGCCGCGCGGCTCAGCGCCTCGATCGCGTGCGCCCACTCGCCCTGCTCGCGCCACGCCATCCCGAGTCCAAGCCAGGCAAACATCCGCGCTGAGTCGGCGTCGGCTGCCCGTCGAAAGTGCAGGACTGCGCTGTCAGCACGGTGCCTGATGAACAGGCCCACGAACCCCGCGGCCAGCGCGCTTTCGGCTCCTTGCGGGTCGAGAGCCAGCGCCCGCCCCAGCATGCGTTCAGCCATCTTCGAGACGCTGTCCACGGGCGACGCCGCGAACGCGAACGCCAAAGCGATCGACCAGTCGGCCACCGGCGGGGCAGAGGAATAGGCCATCCGCGTCGCGCGATTGAAAAGGCGCCGCGCCGAGTCGAGTGAGGGACCGTGAATGGCGCGTCGCAGTTGAAGCAGTCCTTGCTGCCGCAGCGTCTCGGACTCGATGAGGGACGCTTGCGCCGCAGGTGTAAGAGGATCGGATGGCCGCTGAACCAACCAGACCGCCGCGCTCACGATGACAACGATGGCCGCTGCGGCGAGACCCAGACTTCCATAGCGAGCGCGCTGATTGTCGGCGCGCGGTACCGCTATTGGAGCCGTGCGCCTGACGGTTGCGATGAAACGATACCCGGTGCCCCGCAGCGTACGGATGTAACGCGGTTCGTCCGCGTCGTCGTTCAGGGCGGCGCGGATCTGGCGGATGCAAGCGTTGATGCCCTGGTCGTATTCGACCAGCACGCTCCCCCAGACATGGCGCTGCAGCGACTCCCGCGTGACCACTGCATCCGCGTGCAGCGCGAGGAAGGCGAGCACCTTCAGCGGTTGCGCATTGAGTGCGACCGGCCGGCCGTCGCGCCACAGCATCTGGCGGCGCAGGTCGAGCTCGAACTCGCCGAACGTCAGGATCGCGTCAGGCGCGATGACCTCCGATCCCATGGAACTTGCCAGTGCGGGCTGCGACGTATCCGGCATTTGTGGAAAGGTGGAGGCGCGAAATCGGGAGTCAATCGCACTGTGACGAGTCGTCAGTCTCGCATTTCCCCTCTTTGTTCGGCACCTTCTGGGACCGCCACGCCCTCATGTCCCTACCCTCAAATGACTTCTGCTCGTTCGCTTGCTCTGGCCTCTGGCCTCTGGCCCCTGGCCTGGCTCCTCGCCTGCGCGACCACAGACGCAGGACGGCCGTACGACCTGGTAATCACCAACGCCAGGATCGTCGACGGCACCGGGAACCCGTGGTACTACGGCGACGTGGGCGTGCGCGGGGATCGGATCGCCACCATCGCGCCTCGCAACGCGCTCACCAGCGAACCAGCCACCGAACGCATCGACGCCGGCGGACTCGCACTCTCCCCGGGATTCATCGATATCCAGTCCCACTCGTGGAGCGCCCTGCTCTTCGCCGATGGACGCGTCATTGGCAAAGTCTCCCAGGGCGTCACCTCGGAAATACTCGGCGAAGCCGCCACACCGGGCCCATCGAACGCGTACGTGGACTCGATGTACATGGGCATCACCGCTGAGGACTCCGCCACCGTCCAGGCGATGCAGCGGTTTCGTGGACCACGGGGTTTTGGCGCCTGGCTGGATTCAATGGAAGCGCATGGCAACGCCGTCAACGTCGGCAGCTACCTCGGCGCCGCAACCGTCCGCGCGTACGCGATGGGCCAGAAGGAAGGTCCCGCTGACGCAGCCGCCCTGGACACGATGCGTGCCATCGTGCGCAATGCCATGCGCGACGGCGCGTTCGGCATCTCCAGTGCGCTCATCTACCCACCGGGTGCCTACGCCGGAACCGAAGAGCTCATCGAGCTCGCCAAGGCGATGGCGCCGCTCCACGGCACCTACATCACGCACATCCGTTCAGAAGAAAGCGGACTGCTGCGCGCGATGGATGAAGCCATCCGCATCGGAAGTGAGGGCGGCGTCCCGGTGGTCATGTACCACTTCAAGGCATCGGGACGAACGAACTGGGGACTCGCCGCGCCGGCAATCGCCAAGATCGATTCGGTGCGTGCCGCCGGGCAGGACTTCAAGGCGACGATGTATCCGTATCCCGCCTCGGGAAACAACCTCTCGTCCTGCATTCCCGATTGGGTTCACGCCGAGGGCAAGCTGCTCGAGAACCTCACGAAACCGGAGCTGCGTGAACGGATCCGCGCCGAGATGTCGTCGACGGCGCCCGGCGCACAGGTGTTCTGCCAGCACAATCCACCTGAGGCGTACCAGATCCAGGGCTTCAAGCGACCCGAGTACCTGAAGTATCAGGGCAAGAGGCTGAACGAAATCGCGCGTGCCCTGGGGAAGGACTGGATGGACGCCATCATCCAGCTCACCATCGACGAACGAAATATTCTGGGCAAGATCACGTTCGGCATGTCGGAGGAGAACGTCGCGCGGATGATTTCGCGGCCCTGGGTGGTCATTGGCAGCGACGCGGGCGGCTTCGACCCCGACACCACGACGGCCATCCTGCACCCTCGTTCCTACGGCACCTTTGCGCGTGTGCTCGGCAAATACGCGCGAACGGACAGCGTCCTCAGTCTCGAGGACGCCGTGCGGAAGATGACATGGTCGACGGCGCAGATCCTCGGGCTCCGGGATCGCGGGATCGTGAAGGAAGGAATGTTCGCGGACCTGGTGATCTTCGATCCGGCGACCGTGATCGACATGGCGACCTTCGAGAAGCCGCACCAGCTATCTGTTGGAATACGTGATGTCTTCGTGAATGGCCAGGCGGTCTGGCGCGACGGAAAGCTCACCGCCGCAAGGCCGGGTCGGGCGCTCCGCGGCCCGGGCACGGAGCGAGCCGCACGGTGAGGGTTCGCCGAATTGCGGCGGTACTGGGCGCCGCCGTCGCGCTCTTTGCCGTCATTTGCGTCGTTCGTGCCGCGAGACTCGAGCCGTATCGTATCGAGACGGCGCCAGCCGATTCGTCGATTGCTGGGGCGCCGTTCACCGTCGATCGGCTTCGCGCCGCTCTGAGATTCCCGACCGTCTCGACGCAGGATTCGGCGCAGTTCGACCCCGCTCCGTTCCTCAGCTTGCACGACTGGGTCACTACCGCGTTCCCCAACGTATCCCGCCGCCTGACGAGAGAAGTGGTTGCTGGCTACAGCCTGCTGTACACGTGGACCGGTTCTGATTCGACGCTGGATCCCTTCCTGTTGATGGGGCACCTGGACGTTGTGCCGGTCGAACGCGGAACGGAATCACGATGGACCCATCCGCCGTTCGAGGGCGTGGTCGCGGACAGCTTTGTCTGGGGTCGTGGCGCGCTCGACGACAAGACATCCGTCATCGCCATCCTCGAAGCGGTGGAGTGGCTCATTGGCCACGGCTTTGAGCCGCGTCGCACGGTCTACCTGGCCTTCGGTCATGACGAGGAGCTGGGAGGCTCCTCGGGCGCCGGGCAGCTCGCCGCCATCCTTCAGGCACGGGCGGGGCGACTCGCCTTCCTGGTCGACGAAGGGGGCGTCATCGCCGAAGGTCTGATTCCGGGGGTGGACCGTCCCGTGGCCCTTATCGGAGTGGTTGAAAAGGGGTCAATCGGAGTCCGCCTCACGGTGGAGCAGACAGGGGGGCATTCCTCCATGCCACCCCGACACACGGCGGTCGGGATCCTGAGCCAGGCGATCACCCGACTCGAGGCCAACCCCATGCCGGCGCGCCTCACGCCGGTGGTCGAGGAGATGCTCCTCCGCGTGGCACCGGAAATGCCTCTAATCGCTCGGATTCCGCTCGCCAATCTCTGGGCATTTCGTCCCCTGATTGTCCGGGCACTGCAGAAAAACGACCGGATTGGGGCCACGCTGAGAACGACCACGGCCGCGACCATGGTCAGCGGCAGCCCGAAGGAGAACGTTCTGCCAATTGTCGCCCGGGGGTTGGTAAATTTCCGCATCCTCCCGGGTGACACGCCGGAAATGGTACTGGATCACGTGCGCCGGACGGTCGACGATACCATCGTGCACGTTGAGGGTCGCGGCAGGGAGGCATCACCGGTGGCCGACTACAAGGCTCCGGAATTCATGGTTGTGGAGAAAACGATCCTGCAGCTATTCCCGAGGGCCGTCCCGGTCCCATTTTTGATGATTGGCGGAACGGACACCCGGCACTACGAAGGGCTGACCCGTAACGTCTACCGGTTCAACCCGATCGTCGCGACGACGGAGCTCGTTTCGGGTGCCCATGGCACCAACGAACGGGTTCGCGCCGATGACTTCGTTCGGGCCGCTCGTTTCTACGCCCAATTGATCAGGAACGCCCAGTGAAGCACGCGCGCGTGATAGCATCGCAGTCATACGGTCGTCCGGCGGTTACCCGGTGAGCGCGAAGCTCTGCCCGCAGTGTGGTACCCGGTACGAAGGGGATAACCGATTCTGCACGCTCGACGGCGCCACGCTGGTTGCCGAGAGCCCGGCGGACTCGCTCGCGGGGGCTGTGCTGGCCGACCGTTACCTTATCGACCGGAAGCTGGGCGAGGGCGGGATGGGCGAGGTGTACCTGGCCGAGCACATCCGCATGAAGCGGAAAGTGGCGGTGAAGGTGATGCGTGCCTGGCTCACCAAGGACGCCGCCGCGATTGGCCGCTTCCATCGGGAAGCCGAGAACGCGAGCCAGATCACCCACCCGAACGTCGCCGGCGTCTACGACTTCGGCGAAACCCCCGATGGCCTGGTCTACCTGGCCATGGAGTTCGTCGAGGGCGAGGCCCTGACCGCGGTCCTCGAGCGCGAGCGGATCCTGAACCACATCCGGGCCTCGGACATCGTGAGCCAGACAGCCGACGCGCTGGCGGCCGCTCACGCTCTCGGCATCCTGCACCGCGACCTGAAGCCCGACAACGTCATGATCGGGCGCACGCGGTCGCGGACGGACCTGGTGAAGCTTCTCGATTTCGGCATCGCCCGGGTCATGGGTCGCGAGACGCAGCACTTCACGTCGACGGGCCTCATTGTTGGCACGCCCGAGTGGATGAGCCCCGAGCAGATCGCCGGTGACAAGCTCGATGCGCGCTCGGACATCTATACGTTAGGCCTCATCGCCTTCCGGATGCTGACGGGCGAAGGCGCATTCTCCGGCGCCACGTCGCAGGAAGTGCTGCTGTCGAAGATGACCAAGGCGCCGCGCCGGCTGCACGACGTGAGGGGCGATGTCGAATGGCCGGACGACCTGCAGGCGGCGATGGACAAGGTGCTGGCCACGGACGCGAACGCCCGCTATGACGACGCGCTCATGTTCGCGGCCGACTTCTACGCCGGCGTGTCGCAGCTTCCCATGACGCCCGCGGCCGAGGAGTACTACATCCTCCTCACGCAGCGCGCCGTCACGCCGGGTCGGCTGGGATCGATCGAGTCGACGCCGGTCCGCGGCGTTCCCACCATCGAGACGCCGGTCCCCACGCGTCGCGACGTGGACGTTCCACAGCTCGCCAACACCACGGTGCTTCCCGCAGGGATCGCGGCAGAGCTCAAGGCGGAAGCGGCTGCCGCCGGTGAGGAAGCGCCCGTCACCGGCAGCAGCGAAGGCATCCACACGCCGTCTGGCGTCGGCGTAGCGATCCCGACGCCGGCAGCACCCATGTCCGCGGTCCCGAAGCGCCGCGGCCCGCTCCTCGTGGTCGCGGGGCTCGCCGCAGTCGCGGTCGTGGCGATCGCTGTTTCGCAGTTAGGCGGAAACGCGGCGCCGGTGCCGACGGCTACCGCTGACAGCGGAGCAAAGGTCACGGTTGGCGCTCCCGACTCTGCGGCGTCGGTCGCACCTGGTCCCGATTCCTCGGCCGCCGCGAGACCCGGCGGCGCCGCTCCAGTCACCGCCAACTCGACCACGGTCGTCGCCGGCCGGCCGGCGACGCCGGGTCTCGACAGCGCCGCCAACAGGAGTCGCGGTTCGATCTTCGCCGTGACGCGCGGTCGCGTCCGCTCCACCGGGTTCCTCGCCGACGGAGATGGCATGGTGCTCACGTCTTCGGCCGCGGTAGGGGCGACGCCGACCGTCGACGTGTTCCTCGATGGTTCGCGAAGGGTGGCCGGCCGTGTCGTGCTCGTCGACTCGGCGCGCGGACTGGCGGCGATCCTCGTGCAAGCGCGGAATTGCCCCACCACGTGCAATCCTATTCCGCTCGCGCCGGACCGGGTGCAATACCGGCAGGGCGACTCGGTCATGGCGATGGTTGCGCCGACCCTGGTCGCGCAAGGCGCCCGCCCGAAGGGAACGATCTCGAACGCCACCACCCAGCGGCTGACCGCCGCGTTAGGCCTGAGCGAGGCTGGCACCGGATCGCCGGTCTTCCTGCCTGATGGCCATGTGCTCGGCGTGGTGCGCAGCGGCGGAGGACGCACTGCGAGGCTGGTCCCGTCGTCGGTGGCGCGCGCCTTCCTCCGTGAGGCGCAGGCGGAGCGTCGCTCGAAGAACCTGCAGGCGGTGGATTCCCTCCCGCCTTCGTGGCCGTCACGGCCCCTGGCGAGTGATGAAATCGCCTCAGGGATGCGGCGGACCAGCGCGGACCTCGGCGCGTTCCGCGTTCGTGCGCGTGGAGACTTCGAAGCGCTGGTGATGACGCCGCAGATCCTTGCGCTCCGGAAGGCTGAAGCCGACACGCTGCGCAAGTACTTCAACCCGGGTTCACCGACGACGACGTACTGCGACGGGAATGGCCTCTGCGATCCACTCGAGGCCTGGACCGGCCTCGGTGAATACCTCGGTGAACGGCGCGGGGTCGTGGTGATCCAGGTGGCGCCGTCCCGGCTGCCGCCGCCGTATCGCGGTGAGCACACCAGGGCGGACATGAATCGCCGACCGGTACTTCTGCGGGTGCAGCTCACTCGCGGAGGCACGGTGGTTGAGCCGATCGAATCGCACCGGATTCTCTCGGTGGTGAATCCGGCCGACTATCCGGAGAGCCAGAGGGAAGCGCTGTATTCAGGCCTGGTCGTGTACAATCCGAACGACCTGCTCCAGGGCGGCGGTGCGCTCGAGCTGCGGATTTTCACCGTGCAGGGTCGCGACGCGGTGAGGCTCCCGATCCCCGCCTCGGTGGTCGAAGGCATCCGGCGCGATCTGGCCTCCGTGATTCGTTAGGCCACACGGTGCGGCCAGCGATCGCCGTCACGTTACTGGCGCTCACGGCGCACCCCGCGCATACGCAGACCGGCCTGTCCGGGCAGCGGGCACCGGGCAGCGGGGATGGCCCGGGTATTCGCGGCTTTTCGCCTCGAGCCGCGTCGAGCCAGCGTGAGCTGGAATCAGCGCTGGCGTCCCGGCTGAGTCGAGACAGTACCGGCGCATTCTTCCGGTACCTGACGGCTGAACCGCACGCCGCCGGGTCGGCCCGCAACAAGCACCTCGCCGAATGGATAGCCGACCGGTATCGCGCGTACGGCCTCGAGGACGTGAAGTTGCACAAGTACGACGTCTACCTGCCCTGGCCGACGCAGGTCTCCGTCACGATGACCGCGCCGACGCACTACGAAGCGACACTGAGGGAGGACATCGTCGAGGTCGACCCCGACACCCGGCTCGATCCCGGACCGACGTACTTCGGGATGAGCGCATCGGGCGACGTCACCGGCGAACTGGTTTATGCCAGCAGCGGCAACCCGGCCGACTACGACTGGCTGGAACGGCAGGGCGTCGACGTCAGGGGCAAGATCGCCCTGGTCCGCTACTCCGTGCCGTACAGCTATCGCGGCTTCAAGGCGCAGGTGGCGCAGCAACGCGGCGTGAAGGCGCTCCTCATCTACTCGGACCCACAGGAAGACGGCTACCGGAAGGGACTCACCTTCCCCGATGGGCCGTACGGTCCGGAAAGCCACATCCAGCGCGGCGCGCTCACCTACGACTTCATCGTGCCCGGCGACCCGCTCACTCCGGGATGGGCCTCCGTCGACGGCGCCAGGCGCGTAACGAGCGCCGAAGCGCGAAGCGTCCCGTCGGTCATTGCCGTGCCACTCTCGTGGCGGGACGCGAAACCGCTGCTCGCCGCGCTGCATGGGCCGGTGGCTCCAGCGTCGTGGCAGGGAGCGCTGCCGCTCACGTATCGCGTGGGTCCCGGGCCGGCGACGGTGCGCGTGAACGTGAAGATGGACGACTCGACGCGCTCGATCTGGGTCGTCGAGGGTCGCATCCGTGGATCCGGGGAGCCTGACAAGTACGTCGTGCTGGGCAACCATCGCGACGCCTGGGTCTTCGGCGCGGTCGATCCCAGCAGCGGCAGCGCGACGCAGCTCGAGTTGGCGCGCGCGCTGGGTGGTCTGGCGCGTGAGGGGAAGCGCCCGCGCCGCTCGATCGTGTTCGCGAGCTGGGACGCCGAGGAGTGGCACCTCACCGGCTCCACCGAGTGGGGCGAGCAGTTCGAGGATGACCTGCGGCGCAATGCGATCGCGTACCTCAACGTGGACGGCTCGACGAGCGGCTCCGAATTCTCGGCGGGTACCGTGGCCAGCCTCAACCGGCTCGTCGTCGAAACGGTGCGTGACGTGCGCGACCCGGCGACCAGCGGAAGCGTGCTGGATGCCTGGGGTGCAGCGTTAGGCGAGGAGCGTGAGCGCGTGATCGGCGGAGGCGCGTCGAACACCGTAGCGGTGCGGCAGCCGGTCGACTATCCGGGGAACGAGCTGGGGAGCGGCAGCGACTACACGGTCTTCCTCAACTTCCTGGGGATCCCGATCGTCGAGATGAGCTTCGACGGGCCGTATGGCGTCTACCACTCGATGTACGACAACTATCAGTGGATGACGCGATTTGGCGACCCCGGTTTCCGCTACATGACGGCGATGAGCGAGGTCTGGGGCCGGATGGCGCTCCGCCTGGCGAACGCCGAGGCGTACCCGTTCGACTTCGTGCTCTACGCGAACCGCGTGAGCGGGTTCGTCGATGCGTTGTCGAAGGCGCCCGGCGCCGGGCGCTTGCGACTGCAGCCGGCGCGGGAGGCCGCTCGCCGGTGGAGGAACTCCGGGCTGGCGTTCGATAGCACGCTGCGGTCCGTGCTCGCTCGACCGGACGGCGCGCCTCGAACACGGGTGCTGCGAGCCATGAATGAGGCGCTGCGCGGCGTGGAGCAGCAGTTGCTGTTAAGCGAAGGGATTCCCAACCGTCCCTGGTTCCGGCACGTGCTGTACGCGCCGCGGCCGACGTATGCGGCCATGACCTTGCCCGGCATCCTCGAAGCGGTCGAGGAGAAGGACCCGGCGCGGGCCGCCGCCCAGGTGGCGGCCCTCACGGCGCGGCTCAACGCCGCGGCCGCCATGGTCGAACGCGCCGCAACGGCCGGCCGGCTTCGTTAGTGCCGTTCCAAGTTGTTCCTCCGATCGCTCCGGTGCACGCGCTTGCTCGGCAGCGTTTGGAGGAGATACCTGGAACGGCGTTAGGCTCGGAGGAAGTGGCCTTTCGGGTCCACGACGTCGCGGAGGAGTCGCAGCTCCTCCGGCTTGGGCGGGGCGATCGTGACGAGCGGGTCGCGGACCACGAGATCCCAGCCGACCGCCGATCGAACGTCGTCGGCTGACGTGCCTCGATAGACCGCATCGAGCTCCAGCTCACCGGTGTCGGGATTCGCCGCCAGGGTGCCGCGGTCGGTGATGACGCGAACCGGCCCCGCGCCGGGCATCCCGAGGTCGCGGCGCCTGTTGCCGCGCGCGCCATGCCCCGGCGACGTGATGAAATCCACCTGCTCGGGAAACGCGCGGCGATCGAGCCGCGCGATCACGACGGTGCGGCGCGCATGGATCGCGATTTCCGGAGCGCCGCCACTTCCCGGCAGCCGCACCTTCGGCTGTCCGTAGTCACCCACGACGGTCGTGTTGATGTTCCCGAAGCGATCGACCTGGGCACCGCCAAGGAAGCCAACTTCGATCCGTCCACCCTGCAGCAGGAACTGAAAGACGTCGGCCATGCCGCAGATCATCAGCGACCCGGTGACGAGCGACGGATCTCCGATCGAGAGGGGAAGGCGATCGGGCCGCGCACCCACCGCGCCCGACTCGTAGATCATCACCAGGTTCGGCGCGTGCGTCAGGCGCGCGAGGTTGCAGGCCAGATTGGGAAGGCCGATGCCGACGAAGACGACTTCGCCATCGCGAAGCTCCCGCGCCGCCGTCGCGACCATCATCTCACTCGGCGACCAGTCCATGGTCCGGTCAGTAGCCGTACGAGACTTCACCGCTCATCGCCGGCTTCGCCGTCAAGCGCTCGACGAGCGATGGCTGGCGCCGCAGATACCCGGCACGATCCGTGACGCCGTGCACCCACTCGTCCAGGTACGCCTGCAGCTTCGCGCCATCGCGCGAAATGTCGTCCCAGGCCACGTAGAAATCGTTGTCGCGATCGTAATAGCCCTGCGCGTACGACGGATGCGCGCCCCACGGCTCGATCACGACCGCGTCGACGATCATGCCGGGTATGATCGTCCGATTCGGATCGGCGCGGATGACGGTGGACGGCACCAGTTCCTCCACGACGACAATGACGCGCTTGGACGCGAACGCCGCTTCCTTCTGCACGCCGAGCAGTCCCCAGACCTGCGTGTTGCCGTCGGCGTCGGCGCGCTGGGCGTGGACGACGGTCACGTCGGGGTTGAGCGGCGGCACCGTGGCGATCGACTCTCCAGTATACGGACACTCGACCGACCGTATCATCGGGTTGACGCGCGGAAGGTCCGTTCCCTGATAGTTGCGCAGCGGCCAGAACGGGAGATGAGCCGCTCCGGCGCTGAACCGCGCGACCATGCCAAAGTGCGAGTACTCCTCGATGGCGAGCTTCGCAGGCTTCGCCTCCACCGCCCGTCGAAACGCGTGGAGCGACCCCGCTCCCGGATTGCCCGCCCAGGAGAAGACCAGTTTCGACGCACAGCCGGCGGCGATCATCTGGTCGAAGACCACGTCAGGCGTCAGGCGGCACAGCGTCAGGTCGCGCCGTCGCTGGCGGATGATCTCGTGGGCAGCCGCGAACCCGATGAGATGCGTGAACCCCTCGATCACGAGCGTGTCGCCGTCGTGCACGTGCGCGGCGATCGCGTCGCGCATCGGGACGACCTTGCTCATCGCGCTCCAGTGGCGGCGGGCGCGTTGGTCTCGCGCATCGTACGCGCCAGCGATTTCCGGAAGCGCTCGATGATCTCGTCGATCTCCGGTTCGGTAATGACGAACGGCGGCGCCAGCATCGCCAGGTCGCCGTTCACGCCGTCCGCATGCCCGACGTTAGGCCATACGATCAGGCCCTCATCCTGTGCGACACGCGTGAAGCGCTCGGCGAACCGCAAGGCGCGTGGAAACGGGGCGCGGGTCGCCACGTCGGCGACAAACTCGACGCCCGCCAGCAGCCCGCGACCCCGAACGTCACCCACGCCGGGAAGAGCCCGCAGGGACCGCAGCCGTTCGTGAAACAGGACGCCCATTGAGCGGCACCGACCCACGAGCTTGTGCTTGTCCAGGTAGTCGATGGTCGCGACCGAAGCCGCACACGTGACCGCGTGGTGCGAGAAAGTCTGGGCGTGCACCAGTGCGCCGCTTCCTCTGGCGATCGGTTCGATGATGGCATCGCGGGTGAGCACCGCACTCACCGGCGCATAGCCGGCGGCGATGCCTTTGCCCAGCGTGATGATGTCGGGAACCACGCCGGCGGCCTGCGAGGCCGTCCACGTTCCGGTGCGGCCTGCGCCACACAGGACTTCGTCGGCGACGAACAGCACGTCGTGCCGATCGCAGATCTCGCGAACGCGCCTCAGGTACCCCTCGCGCGGGACGCTGGCGCCGGTGGAACTTCCACCGATCGGTTCAGCGATGAATGCGGCGACACGATCCGCCCCTTCCTCGAGGATTGCCGCCTCGAGTGCGTCTCCCGTGCAGGTGGGGCAGTCGATCGCACCGCGACAATCACAGCGATACGCATAGGGTGCCGGGATCCGTCGCACGTCGGTGAGCCATTCCGGCCAGTGGACTCGATACGTCTGGCGAGCCGAGGCCGACAGCGCCAGCATGGTGTTTCCGTGATACGACGGGTTGAGCGCGATCACGCGGTGCTTGCTCGAGCGACCGCTCTCGACCCAGTGCTGCCGCGCAAGTTTCAGCGCGGCTTCCGTTGCCTCGGAGCCGCTGCCCAGGATGTATGCGCGGTCCATTCCGGGTGTTCGCGCGACGAGCCTGGCGCACAGCGCCTCGACTGCCTCGTTGGTGAACGCGGCTCCGCTGACGTAGGCGATCCGTCCGGCCTGCCGCGCCATGGCCTCGCCGATTTCACGGATGCCATGGCCGATGCTGGCGACGAACGCGCCACCGACGGCATCGAGGTAGCGCTTTCCCGTCTCGTCCTCGATCCAGCATCCCTCGCCGCGGACGGCCAGGGGAAAGACACGGGCCAGGGAACGATAGAAGACCGGAGATTCGGGATAGCGGTGCACGAGCGCGAATGTATGAACTGCGAGGCATCAGGCAACAGGCAACAGGCGTCAGAGGCAGGCTTGAGGCTTCAGGCTCGAGGCTCGAGGAAACAACCACTAGTCTACCGATGCGAAAGTCTCGTTCACCAGGATTCGTCGAAGTCTGGAACTCGGATGTGTCGGATGAGACGGATGCGGCGGATCGG
>Ga0209109_10000667_pt1 | contig 18693 bp, 20 predicted proteins | sample Rifsed10ft2_FD_184004 | JGI IMG/M metagenome (GOLD analysis project Ga0209109, IMG submission 184004) | Soil microbial communities from Rifle, Colorado, USA - sediment 10ft 2 (version 2) | ecosystem: Environmental > Terrestrial > Deep subsurface > Rock core/Sediment | place: Rifle, Colorado... | reverse complement strand
TATTTCTTTTTTTATTGTTGATGGTCTGTTTGTAAATACAGCTACCTTGTTTCCAAGCATTGCAGCTTCGGCTACATTATGAGTTACAAAAAGAATTGTCTTTTTGGTCCTTTCCCAAATTAGCTGCATCTCAACAAGTAACAGATCACGTGTTTGAGTGTCAAGTGCGGCAAATGGTTCATCCATCAACAAAACGTCAGGATCTAGTACAAGTGCTCTTGCTATTGCTACTCTTTGTTTCATTCCGGTAGACAATTGATAGGTGTATGATTCTGCAAATCTTGTAAGCTGCATCATATCCAAGTATCTTTTTGATATCTCTGATCTTTCAGACTTTGGAATTCCTGCAATCTTTAATCCAAACTCTACATTGTCTATTACCTTAAGCCATGGAAACAAAGCTCCTTCTTGAAATACTAAAATTCTATCAGGACCTGTTTCGGTAACAGGCTTTCCATCCAAGAGGATCTCACCATTATCTGGTCTATCTAGCCCTGCCACTATGCGAAGAAATGTAGATTTACCACATCCTGATGGTCCAACAAGGCAAACAAAATCGCCATCATTTACCTTGAGATCTATGCCTCCAAGTGCTTGTAGCTTCTGTCCATCATGATCAAAATATTTTTCGATGTTTTTTGCTTCAAGCTTTGTCATGTTTCATTCTCCAGTAGGGCCTTGACTAGATTTGTATCATGAAATATTCCATCTAAATTGTAGCCATGCCTTCCCAAATATCCCACAGAGTTAGCGCGTTCTGCAAAAATGTAAATCGAATCAACACTCGGATCAGTTGTTATTTGTATGTGAGAAAAGGCTTCATTGATTATTTCATCTTTCAATGACTTGCCAAGAGTGTTTTTTAGAAATTGATTAAAAATAACTTTAGATTGATCTGGGTTTTGGTTTATCCAATTTACAGTATATGTGTGAGCGTCTAACCACTTTGAAACTATTTCTGGATGATTCTTTATGTAATCATTTCTTGCAACCAGAACCACTGACGCAAATTGTTTTTGAGGCCACAAATCCTCTTCATTAAATAAACGAACCCCACCTAATTCCAAAACCAACCTAGTTGCCCATGGTTCTGGCACCCATGCGCCGTCAATGTCGCCTTTTGCAAACAGTGTGTATATTTCTGGATTTTCCAAGTTGAATACGTATACAGAACCACCTTTATCAGCAGGCTTTAATCCATTTTCATAAAGATAGTTTCTCAATGAGATATCTTGCGTGTTCCCAATTAGTGGAGCAGCGATCCTTTTTCCATCTAGATCTTCTGCAGTTTTTATTTGTGATTCTGGATTCACTACAAAGCTAACACCATTACTTGCAGCTCCAGAAATAATTTGAATTTCATTATTTTTTGATTGTAAAAAACCGTTTATTGCAGGTCCAGGCCCGACGTAAGCAATATCTACAGAGTTTGCAAACATTGATTCGATTACCTGTGGTCCACTATCAAAAAGTCTTGTTTCTATCTCTGTTCCTTCCAAGTTTTTAGAAAAGATTCCATTTTCCATTCCAACAATTGGAACAATATGGTTTATGTTTGGAAAAAATGCAACTCGAACCTTGTTTTGTGCTGTAACTTCATGAGTAAAATTTGCAATAACTACAAGTATTGTAATTGTAATTACAAGTGCGGCACCTACTGCAGCAGTAAATTTCATAAAACAGCGTTATAATAATTCCGTTAAATAGTGATCGGATTTTAGCTCAAGCTAGCTGGAAAATTTCAAAGCAATCCAAGTGAAAAAATATAACAAAAACAAACTAACACAAAAAATAAATTCAGAGGCATACACTGAACTGCGCTATGAATAAAAAAGCTGTCTTGGCATTTTCTGGTGGATTAGATACATCAGTTGTTGTAAAGTATCTTCAAGTAGAGCACGGTCTTGATGTTGTAACTGTTACAGTTGATGTTGGTCAAGGCGATGATCAAAAAAAGATCGCTGCAAAGGCAAAGAGCCTTGGAGTTGTAAAACATTATCATATAGATGCAAAAGAAGAGTTTGTCAAGCAGTACATATTCCCGTCTATAAAGGCAAACGCGCTATATCAAAAAAAGTACTGTCTTGCAACTGCACTTGCACGTCCACTAATTGCACAAAAGGTAGTCGAGATAGCAAAAAAGGAAAACGTGGCAGCCTTGGCACATGGGTGTTCTGGAAAAGGTAACGATCAAGTCCGATTTGATGTGACTATGCGTTCAGGATCAAATCTACCTATAATCGCGCCAATAAGGGATATGAACTTGGATCGACCAACAGAGTTAGAATTTGCACAAAGGCACGGAATCAAAATAGATAATGTTGCCAAAAAATTCAGCATAGATCAGAACCTTTGGGGAAGGGCAATTGAAGGCGGAGTCTTAGAAGACCCTTACAAAGAGCCACCACATGATGCGTTTATCTGGGTAAAAACAAAAAATCTGCCCGACAAGCCAACATATCTTGAAGTAAAATTTCAAAACGGAATCCCAGTACAGGCCGATGGCAAGTCGCTGCCTCCAATCAAACTAATTGAATATATCAACAAAAAGGCAGGAGGATGTGGAATTGGCATAGTCGATCACATCGAAGATCGCGTGGTTGGAATAAAATCACGTGAGGTTTATGAAACCCCCGCTGCGCTGTGTCTAATTGAGGCACATTCCGATCTTGAGAAAATGGTTCTCACAAAACATGAAACAAAGTTCAAGTCACTTGTTGACAGCGAGTGGGCATGGCTTGTCTATTCTGGACTATGGAATGATCCGCTAAAAGATGAATTAGATATGTTTATCAACCAATCACAAAAACGTGTGACAGGAACTGTAAAGTTAAAAATGTACAAAGGAAGTTTGCGCGTTGTTGGTAGAAAATCAAAGTATTCCCTTTACAGCCATGATGTTGCTACATATGGAAAAAAATCTAGCTTTGATCAAAGGCTAGCTAAAGGTTTTGTAGAATTGTGGGGAATGCAATCAACAGAAGCTAATAAATTACAAAAAAAGAGGTGAGTTGAATCAATGAATTGTCCAGATTGTGATGGAAATATCAACGTCCCAGCAGACGCCTCCGTTGGAGAGATTGTCTCTTGTCCTGACTGTGGAGCCGACTTTGAGATTTCAAAAAAAGGCGGCTCAATAGAATTAAAGAAGGCAGAAACAGTAGGCGAAGACTGGGGAGAGTAATTGTCAAAGATTAGTATAGTTTTTGATCGAGTCCGAGCTGAAGAAAAAATGCTTCAAAAAGAAGCAGAGCAGCTAGGACACGATACTACATCCATTGATGCAAAGATAACACGATTCAGTACAGAAAGCAAAAAGACTGACTATGATTTTGGCAATGTTGTACTTGAAAGATGTGTAAGCTATTTTCGTGGCATTCATTTTACTGCATGTCTAGAGTTTTTGGATATTCCTGTAATCAACACTTTTGAAGTTGCAAATAACTGTGGAAACAAAATGCTTACCTCATTACTGCTAAGCAAACACCAGGTACCTACACCAAAAACATACTTTTCATTTTCAGCAGAAGCTGCAAGAGAAAATCTTGACAAAGTAGGATATCCGCTTGTGATAAAACCCATTATTGGAAGCTGGGGAAGAAGCGTAGTACCGCTAAAGGACAAGGATACGGTAGATGCCTTGTTTGAGATTAGAGAATTTACAGATGGTCCACATGACAGGATTTTTTATCTTCAAGAGATGGTAAAAAGACCTCCACGTGACCTGCGAGCAATCATTGTTGGAGACGAGGTAGTTGCTGCAATGTATAGGAAATCTTTGGGATTTAAGACAAATATTGCACTTGGGGCAGATCCTGAGCTCTGTAAAATCACACAAGAGATTGAGGACCTTTGTTTCAAGGCATCAAAGGCTGTAGGAGGTGGAATTTTAGGAATAGATATGATGGAAGATGAAAAACGTGGCCTAGTTGTACATGAAGTAAATAATACTGTAGAGTTTAAGGGACTAGCAAAAGTTGCAACAAAAAACATTCCAAAAACAATGGTAGAGTTTGCTGTAAATTCCGTTAGGAAATAAATTATACCACATTACGAAGAGGGGTATCTATGAAAGTCGGAGTTGTAGGCGCATCTGGATTTGTTGGAGGCGAAGTATTACGATTACTTGTCAGTCATCCAAAAGCTGAGATCACAATGGTTACTTCACGGCAGCATGTTGGTGAATATCTGCATAGGATACAGCCAAGCCTCAAGAGCTTTACTGATCTGACCTTTTCTGAGCTTGACTATGATAAAATGTCAGACAATTGTGACGTTGTTTTTACTGCAGTTCCTCACGGTACTGCAACTGAAATTGTAAAATCACTTTATGATAGGGGAATGAAGATTATTGATCTTAGCGCAGACTATAGACTACATAATCCTGAAGATTACAAAAAATGGTACGGATGGGAGCACCCTTATCCGGATTATTTATCAAAATCAGTATACGGTGTTCCTGAAATTCATCGAGAAAAAATCAAAAACGCTCAGCTTGTTTCTTGTCCTGGGTGCATGGCAGTTACTTCGATGTTGGCATTGTATCCGTTGATAAAACGAAATCTAATTGATATTGATCACATTATTGTTGATTCAAAGATTGGCTCTTCTGGAGCAGGAGCAACTGCAGAGTCTGGAACTCATCATGCAATGAGGTCAGGAGTGATACGACCATACAAACCTGCAAAGCACAGACACACAGGAGAAATTGAGCAAGAACTTAGTGAGGTGGGAGGAAAGAAGATCAAAATATCTATGAGCCCACATGCTGTTGATATTGTAAGGGGAATTTTGTGTACAAATCACACCTTCCTAACAAAGAGTATGGATGAAAAAGAGATCTGGAAGATATATCGTGAAGACTTTCAAAATGAAAAATTCATCAGATTGATTCGTGATAAAAAAGGATTTTACAAATTTCCTGATCCAAAGTTTGTTGTCGGCTCTAACTTTTGCGACATTGGCTTTGACATAGATGAAGACAACAACAGGTTAATTGCATTATCTGCATCAGATAATTTGATGAAAGGTGCAGCAGGCTCTGCCATTCAAAACATGAATGTGATGTGTGGCTTTGATGAGTCAGAAGGATTAAGATACACTCCTCTAACTCCAGTATAAGACATGATTACAATTAAGATTGGAGGAAGCGTAGTTGATAATTTACATCCCTCAACAATTTCTGATATCAAAAAAATAGTGCAAAAAGAAGGCGTAGTACTAGTACATGGTGGAGGAAAGGAAGTAACTAAAGTTTCAGAAGAGCTTGGAAAGGAACCAAAGTTTGTTGTCTCACCTGGCGGAATAAAAAGCAGATATACAGACAAGGAAACTGCAGAGATTTTTACGATGGTAATGTCAGGACGTATTAACAAGACAATAGTTTTGATGTTGCAAAAAAATGGAATAAACGCAGTTGGCCTTTCAGGGGTGGACGGAAAGGTGATTCAGGCTGAAAGAAAAAAGAAACTAGTCATAGTAAATGAAAAAGGACGAAAACAGGTAATTGACGGCGGATATACAGGGAAAATAACCAACGTAAATGCCAATTTCATAAAGTCACTTCTTGATCAAGGATATACTCCGGTCATATCACCTATAGCGATAAGTGAAGAATTTGAGTTCCTAAATGTAGATGGAGATAGGGCAGCAGCCTATGTGGCAGGAAAGATTGAATCAGACAAGGTTTTGTTTTTAACAAACGTTGATGGTCTTTTGCTTGATGACAAGCTTGTCAGGAACCTTACATTGACAGAAGCAAAAGAGGTTTTGCCAAAAATTGGTTTTGGTATGGAAAAAAAGGTGCTTGCTGCAACAGAGGCGCTAGAGATGGGAGTAAAAGAGGCATTAATTTCAAATGGGCAAAAAGAAAACCCAATATCTTCAGCAATATCTCATGACAATTGTACGGTAATCACAAAATGACTGAAGACCAAATCATGGGAAACCTCTACCAAAGGTTTCCGGTAACTATAGAAAAAGGACTAGGCTCACATGTCTGGGACATTAATGGTAAAGAGTACATCGACTGTATGGGAGGATATGGTGTAGCACTTGTTGGCCACAGAAACCAGCGCGTAGTCAATGCAATAAAATCACAGCTTGAAAAAATAATTACAGTACACAGTTCAATTTACAACAAGACTCGTGAGGAGTTTCTTGAGAATTTAATCAAGATTGCACCAAAAAAGCTCACTCAAGTTCACTTGAACAACAGCGGAGCAGAGGCAGTAGAGGCAGCTATAAAGTTTGCAAGAAAGTTTACAGGAAAAAAAGGCATGGTAGCTATGAACGGCTCCTACCATGGCAAGTCACTTGGTGCATTGTCAGTTACGTTTAATCCAAAATATAGAAAATCATTTGAGCCACTAGTAGAAAGGGTATCATTTGCACCATATGGCGACATTGACGCATTACGTTCTACCATTACTGATGATACAGGGTTTGTCATTTTAGAGCCAATCCAGGGCGAAAGCGGAATTCATGTTCCACCGGATGGATTCCTGCAAGATGTGAGAAAATTGTGCGATGAACGAAGTATTTTGCTGATTTTCGATGAAATTCAGTCAGGGTTTGGAAGAACAGGAAAGATGTGGGCAGGTGAGCACTGGAACACAGCACCAGACATAATGTGTCTTGCAAAGGGAATTGCTGGAGGAGTGCCAATGGGTGCAACACTTGTACGATCAGACATACTTGCTTGCATGCAAAAAGGAGAACACTCTTCAACGTTTGGTGGAAATCCACTTTCATGTGCGGCAGGAATTGGCGCAATTCAAGCACTTACCAAAGATGGTCTAATTGAGAATGCTGCAAAGATGGGAAAAATATTCATCAATGAACTTGAGCGACTAAAGGAAAAACACAAAATAATCAGAGAAGTCAGAGGCAAGGGACTCATGATTGGTGTTGAGCTAAAATTTGAGGTAAAAGACATTTTGCTTGAAGGGATTCAAAAGGGCGTTTTGCTTCTATATTCAGGAAAAAACATCATTAGGCTGTTGCCACCGCTTGTCATTACAGAAGAAGATATAACAAAAGTAATAGAGATCCTAGATGTATTGCTAAGTAAAGAAGAGGAACGAAAAAATGTACGCTGATAAGACAGATGAGAAAATAATAGAGTTTTTGCGAGCTGATTCAAGAGAATCATTTGTAGATATTGGAAAAAAGCTAAAGCTTTCAGAGTCTGCTGTACGAAGAAGAGTGAAAAATCTTGTTGATTCTGGAATAATAAAAAAATTTACAGTAGAGATTGGTGAATCAAATACAACAAGCGCTATAGTTTTGATTTCTGTAGAGTCATCAATGGATACATCAAAGGTATCAGCAAGGCTAACAAAACTTGAAGGCGTCAAGACAGTCTATGAAATTACAGGACAGTACGACATTGCCGTAATTATTCGTGCACCAAACATCACAGAAATTAACAGCAGCATTGACTCATTAAGAAAAATTCCAGGCGTATCAGACACAAATACAGTCATTATTCTTCGCACAATAACCTAAAAGCGAGATTAGGATCTCATCTAATCAATATTAACGAAACTAGGATCAACATCATAGAAAATAGCCGAATTTAGTACGAATATCTTTATATTCTGATAGAATTAGCTCTAAATTAGCAATGAATGATCCGAATTACTATGCAGATCAGCATAATGCATATAATAAAAGTCAAAAAAAGATCCGAGTCTTAGATAGTACGCTACGAGAAGGCGAGCAACACCCAGGTGTCACCTTCACAAACAAGCAAAGAATCCAGATCGCATGGATGCTTGACTATTTTGGAGTCGATCAAATCGAGATTTCGCCCATTGTCTCACGTGATCATTTCGAGGCAACAAAGACTATCATAAAGCAAGGACTAAAGGCAGACATTGTTGCCCATGTAAGGGCACTAAAACAAGATGTTGATGTTGCGCTAAAATGTGATTCCATATGGACTGCAACATACCTTGGAATATCAGATGTTCATCTCAAAGACAAATTAAGAATAACAAGAGAAGAGGCACTTGAAAGAGCAGTTGAGACAGTAGAATATGCAAAATCACATGGACTCAAGATGAGATTTACTGTTGAGGACGGAAGTAGAGCAGACCCCAAGTTTTTGATTAAAGTTTGTAAAGCAATCGAAGAGGCAGGAGTTGATAGAATAAGCATCCCAGACACAGTTGGAATAATGCGGCCAATTGGGATGTACAACCTAGTCAAGATGGTACGTGAAAACATCAAAACTCCACTTGATGTTCACTGTCATAACGATATTGGGTTTGCACTAGCAAATGCATTTGCAGGATGTGATGCAGGAGCTGATCAAATTCATACAACAATTGATGGAATAGGCGAACGAACAGGCATTCCATCTCTTGCAGAGACTGCAGTTGCCTTAACCTACCTATACAAATCACCAAATGATTTCAGATTAGATATGTTAGTTGACCTTTCAAAACTAATTGAGCAGTACACGTCAATTAGACCATACGATTCAAAACCAATAGTTGGAACATCTGCATACAAACACAAGGCAGGAACACACCTAGCTGCAATTCTAAAAAATCCTGCAGCGTATGAACCAATATCGCCAAGAGTTGTTGGAAACAGACGTAGAATAGTATTTGGTGAGCTAGCTGGAAAGACAGGTGCTGCATACCTCATGTCACTTCTTGGACTGGCCAAAAATATCGAAGATGCAAAGGCTGTTGCTGCAGGACTAAAGAATCTACGCATGGGTGATCTTATCGAGATACCATTAGAGGACAGACTTGAAAAAAAGATAATTAATGACAAAAAAATGATGAAAATGGAGGAAGAAAAATGACAAAATGTACTGAATGTGATGCAAATATTCCGGTTCCCAAAGATGCGTTAGAAGGGGAACTTGTAACATGCCCTGATTGTGGGGCAAGCTATGAGCTTGTAAAAGGTACTGACGGTTTTGGGCTAAAGCCTGCTCAAGCCGTTGGCGAGGACTGGGGGCAGTGAATCCTGTCATCACAGTTCTTTATGACACCATCCGTTGGGAAGAAAAAGCCCTACTAGACGCAGGTAAGAAAAAAAACATTAACTTGCAGATGGTCGATTGTAAAAAACTATTCTTAGAGTTAGAGAAAAAAAAAGACGATTTAGGAACAGTCCTTCAGCGTTGTGTAAGCTACTATAGGAACATCCACTCCACTGCTGCACTTGAAGGAATGGGTGTAAATGTGATAAACTGTCTTTATACTGGAATCTATGCAGGAAACAAGCTGTTCACACATATGCTATTAAAAAAACATGGAGTGCCAACACCTTATGCTACAGTAGCGTTTTCAAAAGAGGCCGCACTAGAGTCACTTGAACAAAATGGATATCCAAAGGTGATAAAGCCAACAGTTGGTAGCTGGGGCAGAATGATCTCAAAGCTAAATGACAAGGACTCTGCTGAAGGAATTATAGAAAGCAGGGAAAGGATGTATCCTATCTATCAGGTACATTATCTAGAGGAATTTGTAAACAGGCCTCCACGCGACATTAGGGCAATCATGGTAGGTGATGAGATCGTCGCTGCAATTTACCGATATTCTGGTGATGAGTCATGGAAAACTAACATGGCACTAGGCGGAAGAGCAGAACCATGCAAGGCAACAAAGGAAATGGAAGATATATGTATCAAGGCAAAAAATGCAGTCCAAGGACAAATAGTTGGAGTGGATTTGATGGAAAGTAAAGACAAAGGACTAGTAGTTCATGAAGTTAACAACACAACTGAATACAAAAACACAGTTAGAGTCTGTGGTGTAGATATTCCATCATTGATTATAGATTACGCATTAAATTCTAACAAATAGAAATGGACTCTGTATTTACAATTACTCCTAGATTCTCAGTAAAGATGCTTGAAAAAGCCTTGAGGCTTTACACACCATCACTTTCAGAAAAGCCAATGGCAGATTTTCTTGCAGACAAGTGTGATGATCTAGGATTTGAAGACATACACACAGATGAGGTAGGAAATCTGATTGCAATGAAAGGGTCAGGCTCACCTAAGGTTCTTTTGTGTGGCCATATGGATACAGTGCCTGGAAAAATAAAGGTAAGAAAGGAGGGAAACTATCTCTATGGTCGTGGCGCATCTGATGCAAAAGCGCCACTAATGGCAATGCTATTTGCTGCAGCTACAATTCAAAATAATAACGGCACCATAATGTTTGTTGGCGCAGTAGACGAAGAAGGAAATGCGATAGGAGTAAAAAATCTTGTAACAAAAAAACTAGATATTGATTATGCGATATTTGGTGAGCCAAGCGGTCTAAAGCAGGTAACCATTGCATACAAGGGACGAATCGCAATAAACCTAAAGGTAGATGTTGGAAACAGCGCACATGCAAGTGCTCCATGGCTTTCAAAAAATGCAATCGAGGAATCACTGATTTTTACGCGAGACCTAAGAAAAGTACTCGAAGAGGGACAGGACAAGAAAAACAAAGGAATGATGCTTACTGTTGCACTCACAGAAATAAAGGGCGGTACAAGCCATAACATAATTCCACAGCAGTGCGATGCTGTAATGGATATTAGAATTCCAGTTGACATGAACTGCAAGATGGTTGAAGAAAAAATTGCAAACTCTGTTCAAGAAGTTTCAAAGAAACGTCAGGTTGATGCGTTTTACTCTATACTGGATGAGACAGAACCTTTTGAGGCACCTCACAACTCACCGCTTGTTCGTGCATTTACACTTGGAGTCATGGACGTAGAGCACACACGACCAACACTTATCCGAAAGACAGGAACAGGGGACATGAACATAATTGGCAATCAGTTGAATGTACCCGTAGTGACATATGGTCCTGGAGATCCTCACTCTTCACATACAATTGATGAGAAAGTATCAATTGATGAGTATCTGCGCTCAATCGAAGTTCTAAAACACACCTTACAGCATTTAAAAAGACTACACGACAAAAGAAAGTAGATGCTGTGGTTTGTGGGTCTTGGGATATCAGGACTCGGATCAATTTCCCTTGATGCGCAAAACATTCTAAAAAAAGCAGACATTGTCTATCTTGAGCAATTTACAAGCATTATTCCAAAATCAGACATAACCAAGCTCAAAAAACTAGTCAAAGGCGAGTTCAAGGCGGTAAAGCGCTGGATGGTAGAAGATGGACAGGAGATCCTAAAAAATGCAAAAAAGAAAAACGTTGTCTTGCTGTCATATGGGGATCCATACATTGCAACAACTCACATCGAGCTTCGAACAAGGGCCATTCAGGAAAAAATCAAGACAAATACCATACATGCCTCATCAGCCCTTACTGCACTAGTTGGGGAATGTGGCCTGCATTATTACAAAATTGGCAAAGTTGTTACCATAATGAAAGAAATTCAAAGCACTAGTGCATATTATGCAATCTATGGAAATCTCTTGTCAGGAGATCATACCATACTGCTTTTGGAATACAACCAAGATGCAGATTTTTTCCTTGACCCAAAAGATGCACTATCAAACTTGCTTGCTACCGAAAAAGAGCAGACACGAAATGTATTATCTCAAAATATTTTTGCTATAGTTGCCTCAAGAGTTGGACTAAAAGATCAGACGATTACTGCTGGCAAAATATCTAGTCTGATAAAGATAGATTTTGGAAAACCACCTCATACTATCATTATACCAGGTAGTCTTCACTTTACAGAGTCTGATGCACTAAAGATTCTTGCAAAATGCGTTGATGAACCAGCTGATAACTCTGCTCAGATAAAGAAAATATCCGATCAGATGATGGAAAAATACATTCCAATGGTAAAAAAGGCACTAGAAGAGATAAGACCACACTACAAGGATTCAAAGGAGTTTAGGCTAGTGTTAGAAAATGCTGGACTGTATATCGAAGATGCAAAAAAGTTCCATGAGCAAGGAAAAGATGAGCTTGCAGTATTGAGTATAGGATATGCAGATGGATTGGTTGATGCGCTAAGAATGGCAAAAGGTTTTGAACCTAAAATTTAGTGGTTTTTCGTAATCATATACTAGATTACGAAATAATTTGTTAGTTAGATAATCAATAATAATAAGTTTGAAGGAATAAAGAATAGATAGTTATGATAACGCCTGAGATTGAAAAATTTCTTGCAGGAAAAAATTTTGCATATTTTGCAACATTGATGAAAGATGGTTCTCCACACGTAGCCCCAACTTGGATTGACTATGATGGCAAAATGATACTCATTAACACTGCTGCTGGAAGGGTGAAGGAAAATAATGTAAAACATGATAAGCGTGTTGCAATTTCTGTTTCAGACAATTCAAACCCTTATGAAATGATAACCATCAGAGGTACGGTAGAAGAAATTACGGATAAAAATGCTGATGAACACATTGACAAGTTAGCTAAACGATACTTGGGATTAGACAAGTATCCTTTCAGAAGCCCAACTGAGAAACGAATTATATTGAAAATACTGCCTGAGAAAGTATTCCATCAGAAACCTTCAAAGTAAGAACCATAATTCGTAATCCTAATTGAGATTATGAAATAGTTTTAGAAATAGAGTGATTTAGTATCCAAGTGTCAACGGACTTTTTCGTTTGTGTGGTCGTTTTTGCATAGAATTAGATTTTAACTCTTTTATTGCATTTTTTAAAACTTCAGCTTGATGCTCAATTTCTTGCAGGTACTTTTGTTCAAACTCTTTTGTTTCAATTGTATACCTAGGATCGTCATCTGTTATCTCAAACTGGTTTGATTTATGACGCAGTTCATCAATTTCTCTTTCCAAGTCTTTCTCAAAAGGTTCTAAAATGTCCAAGGCCCTTTTTATGCCCATGCCTAATATTATGACGTAATCCTTTATACGATTTTTGGGTGCTACAACTGTAATTTTACATTACAAGGCTTGTTTTTTTAGTAGATAATCGATGAATTAAAAAAGAGAAACAAAGGCTGAAAATACGATTGGATCCTCTAAACAAAGCCATCTTATCTGCAATGTATGTTGCGTCTCTATCAGATGGCAATGTAATTGAGATTGTAAAGAAAAAACACTTGATGTCAGATGATATTATCAATGCAAAAATTAATGATTTGGTAAAAAATGGTCTTGCCAAGCAAGACAGAAAATCACTTACAGAGTTAGGCCGCACATCACTAAAGGTTGTTCTTGCTGGCGGAGTCTTTGATATAATTCATCCAGGGCATATTCATACACTAAATTCTGCAAAAGCACTTGGCGATGTTCTAATTGTTGTAGTTGCAACAGACAAGACTGCTCAAAAAATGAAAAAACGTGTTCCTTTGCATAATCAAAAACTAAGACGCGAGCTTGTAGATTCGCTGTTAATGGTCGATCTCTGTGTTGTTGGAAGTGAAGAGGATATTTTTAAAACAGTAGACTTGGTGAGACCAGAAGTTATTGCGCTAGGTTATGACCAAGTGCACCAAGAGAAATTCATTATTGATGGATGCAGAAAGATAAATCTTGATGTCAAAGTAGCTAGATTACAGTCTCCCATTCCAGAGTTTTCAAGCTCAAAGATAGAAAAAGAATACGGCGAATCTATTCACGGCATCTAAAATTAGGATTTTATTGGAATTTTTATTGTCAGACTAGAGCCATCCCTTAGCTTTGCAGTCTTTCTGATGTTGATTTTTGAAATTAACTCTATCACAGAGTTGTCATGATGTGTTCGCTCCAAAATTACAAGCTCACAATCAATCAAATTGTTTAATTTTGCATTAAAGCATTTTACCCATCCATACGTTCTTTTTTCATCAGAAAATCCGTTAATCAAAATGCAATCACGATTATAAAATTGCGATACAGTCTCAATGTGCTCTTTTTTTGATAATTTCACATTAAGGGTTCCAGGAAATGGAATGTATCCTAGTTTTTCTTTGAACTGTTTTGTATAGCCTTTTAGCGACATATAGTAAGCACCTTCGCCCATGCCAGAGACTAGCGTTCCTTTTAGCTCAACAAAAGATGGTGCAGAATCAAGGCTTGTTCGTAGAACTGATGATAGTTTTACCATTTCAGAATATCCTTTTGCAGTTATTTTGACTGAAACGTTTTTTCCGCTAGTAACCCTTTCTATAAATCCGTCTTGCTCTAGCTCCAAGAGATGTTTTGAGGCAGCCTGCTGAGATTTGTTTATGCTTTTTCCAAGCGATGATGTAGTTATAGGAACAAAGTTGTATTTTGCGCCTTTGCTTAGGAGTTGAGTTAGGGTAAGAAGGTGTTGAATTTTAAGATCAGACATTAAATCTAGGCGACGCCAAGCTCTGTAAATGTTTTTAATTTTAGACCGTCTGCGTTTGTAAGTTTTGCAATGCGGTGTCCTATTACATAGCCAATTCCTGCTTGCTTTGCACCCTCAATCAGTCTTTGTGTGATGATGCCATCTAAAACTAGATACTTTATTCCAGACTGCACAGCAAGTTTTGTAACAAGCTCGCTAATTGGCACTTTGAAGATTTCTTTTTCTTGTTCATCTAATGCAACAGCCTCAAGTGTTTCATTGAGTTGTGGATAAACGCGGGTTACCATTTCTGCAAGTGGTTTGTCCTCAGGATCATGCAGTGTTGGCTTGGTAGTTTCTTGCTTCATTGCTTCTGCTGTACTTTTTAGTATGTCATCAATTTGTTGTGGCGTAAGCTCTTCTACTTCTAGTCCTTCGTAAGCACGATGGATAACATCAATGTTTACAAGGGATTTTAGTTCTTTTAAAATAAATCCGCCCGCTCTGTCACCATCCAAAAAGGCAACAACTTTTTTAGTGTCACATAACTCTTTTATGGATTCGTCAATTTTTGCACCCTCAATTCCAATCGCATTATCATATCCTGCCCTTAAGAGGTTGATTACATCAGCACGTCCCTCAACTAGAATTATCCATGGCGAATCAAATATTCCAGGACCACATGGAAGTTTTTCCTTGCCGTATGTTGTTAGTTTGTTTGAAGATGTTTCATAAACACTTTTGAGCATTGTGTCTCCTTCACTAAGTGTTTTTGTAGACCATTGTTGCTTGATTTCTTTTGCACGTTTAACAATGTCTTCTTTTTTTGATGCACGAACATCATCAATTGCTAATAGTTTGAATTTGCAGTCAAATGGTCCAACCTTGTCTATGCTTTCTATAGCTGCTGCAATTAATGCACAAGTATCAATGTCTGTACTCATTGGAATTAGTGCATCACCTACGGTAGTGTTTGAAGTTGCGTTAGTAGTTACTTCGATGCGACCAACCTTTGAGACTCTCTGAAGTTCATTCAGATTCATCTCAGGACCCAAGAGTCCTTCGGTCTGACCGAATATAGCTCCTATTATGTCGGCTCGTTCGACGAGGCCGTCAACTTCAAAGGATAGCTTAACGTGATATTTGACAATTCCACTTGAGGGCATTCTATAATCATCATCCTTTCATTTAACAACTAACTTATTTTTTATATATTGGCTATAAGTGCGTATCGCAAAAATTTGTACCTCGCCATATCAATTTACTCAGATCTGATAAAATTTCGATTAATTATACATTAATGATAAATTTTCTAAAAATGGAAAAATATTGATTGTTTATTCTGTGCTAAATGAGTGACCACATGAGCAGCTCTTTGTAACGTTTGGATTGTTTATTTTAAATCCAGAACCCATGAGGCTTTCGATATAGTCAACGTTTGCACCTTTTAGGTGGTCTTGACTATAGCTGTCAATTAGCAACTTTATTCCGCTTTCCTCAATTACTAAATCGTCATCTTCAGGTTTTGTTTCAAAGCCCATGCCATAAGACAGACCTGAACATCCACCACCTTGTACGTAAATTCTCAAGTATTCTGGATGCTCTGCTTCTTCTTTCATGAACTCTGTTATTTTCTCAGCTGCCTTTGGAGTGACAGTAACTAGTTTTTCTGTTTGCTCAGTTGCCATACAAAAAAATGTCGCATCTAATTATAATAAGCTTTTCATACTGATTATAGTAGGAATTCAATAAAACGAGAAGAAAGTTAGGACTAGCTTACTTTTTTGATTTGTTTACAAACGCAGTCATGCGTTGCTCTCGATCAGAATGAGTAAAACAGTTTCGCCATGCCAAAAGCTCAACTCCAAGACCTGTATCCAAGTCTGCGTTTCGTCCTTTGTTAATTGCAGTTTTTGACATTTGCACACCCATTGCAGAATTTTCTGCAATTGTTTTTGCCATTTTCATTGCTTCATCCATTAACGATGCTAATGGTACGACGTGGTTTACTAGTCCGATTTCTTTTGCCTCATCTGCTTTTATCATTTTTCCAGTGTAAACAAGCTCCTTTGCTTTTGCTATTCCAACTATTCTCAAGAGTCGTTGAGTTCCTCCCCATCCAGGTGGAATTCCAATTGTAACTTCGGGCTGTCCAAGCTTTGCTGTATCAGATGCAATTCTAATATCACATGACATTGCAAGCTCACACCCACCGCCTAAGGCAAACCCATTTACTGCTGCGATAGTAGGCTGTTTTACATTTTCAACTGTTGCAGTGAGTAGTTGGCCTAGTTTTGCATATTCAACTGATTCATCAGGGGAGATTTTTGACATGTATTCAATGTCTGCACCAGCAGAAAATGCTTTATCGCCTTCACCTGTTAAAATTATTACCTTAACGCTATCATCTGTTCCTGTTTTTTCAAAGATTGAAATTATTTCTTTTGCAACATCACTGTTCATTGCATTAAGTTTTTCAGGTCTGTTGATTTTGATTATACAAATTCCATCTGATTTTGATGTTGTAACCAGAGACATTATTAATTGCGAAATTAATTGCCGGACTTTAAATGTTGTCTATGACTTGTTGACTTTGCCCCATTGTGCTAAAGCAGATGCGACAGCTGCCCATGTTCTAATGTCATCATAAACTGGCACACCTTTTTGTTCAATTAGTGCAGATATTTTTTGTGTGTATGGCCCACCATTTCCACCAACAATAACTGGTTTCTTTCTTTGATTTGAAAACTCTGCTAAATAATCAATTATTGTTTCTTCTAATGGGTCATCTTGAAACACAAACCACGGCATGATAATGTCTACGTTTGGATCGTCCATAAATGATTGAATTGTAAACCTATAGTCGTCTGCGTTTGCACCCCCTGTCACATCAGCAGGATTTCCCTTTCCTACAACATATGTTGGTGGAAAGTGTTCAACCATTTTCTTTCTTGTGTCTTCTGTTACTTTTGCAAGTGAAAGGCCTAGTCTTTCAAAGTGATCAATTGCACCAATCATAGGTCCTGCCCCATTGCTACACAGTGCAGCCCTGTTTCCCTTTGCTGCAGGTTGCCATGCAAGTGCTTTTGCCACGCCTGCAAGTTCCTGATAGCTGTCAACTGAAATTATTCCTGCCTGCTTGAATGCACCCATAATTATTGCATTAGAGCCTCCAAGTGAGCCAGTGTGAGATGCTGCCTGCTTTGCTCCTGCCTCAGATCTTCCACTCTTCCAAATAACAATCGGTTTTTTCTTTTCTGCCATGACGCGCTTTGCTGTATTGACAAACTTTCTGCCATCACCAAAGCCTTCCACATATAGTGCAATTACTTTGGTTTGTGGGTCATCTGCCAAATACCAAATCATGTCTGCCTCATCTACATCTGACCTGTTGCCATAGCTAACCATCTTTGATAATCCAAAGGAGTCTGCAGTTTCTAAGAAGCTGATTCCCATAGTACCGCTTTGAGACAAAAGTGCTACTGGCCCTAGTTTTGCCCTAACCATTCGTGCTTGACCCTGAAACGCACAGTCAAGACGGTTTGCTGCATTAAACATGCCAATACAGTTTGGACCAATTATTCTGATTTCATATTTTTCTGATAATCGTTTAACTTCTGCCTCATATGCTGCTCTTTCGCCACCAAGCTCTTTTCCTCCACCAGATACAATCACTACACTGTGTATGCCTTTCTTTGCACATTCTTCCAGTATTGGCGGAGTGACGGATAGATCAACGCATACAACAACAAGATCCACTTTTTCTGGTATTGCAGATATTGATGGATAACATTTGATTCCTAAAATTTCTTCTTGTTTTGGATTTATTGGAAATACTTTGCCCTTGTAATCATGTTTTGCTAAACTGTCAAGAACCGAATTCCCTATCTTTCCTGGAGTAGCTGATGCGCCAACAAGTGCAACTGATTGAGGCGTAAAGAACATTTCCATATTCTTTGAGTTTGGCTGTGCTTTTGAGATTGCGTCTTTTTTTATCTCTTTTCTGAGTATTATTTTTGCGTCAACTACAGCGTAAGATTTTGGATAAACAACAATTGGATTGAAATCTATACTGTCAAAGTGTGATGCATTGTCTACACCAAGTTTGCCAATTTGAACAAGGGCTTTTGATAACATGTTAATATCAATTGGTTCGCTTCCACGGAAGCCTTTTAGCATTTTAGAGCCTTTTAGCTCATCTAGCATTGATTTTGCGTCAGATGTTGTTATTGGCAACATTCTAAATGCAACGTCGCGGAAAACTTCGGTAAGAACTCCTCCTATTCCTACCATTATTACTGGTCCAAATTGAGGATCATTTTGCAAGCCTACGATAAGTTCTGTGCCTTTTGGAACCATCTTTTCAAGTAGTATTCCTTTTAGCTGAACTCCTTTTTTCTTTGAAAGGCGTTTGTACATATCGTTAAATGTTTTTTTAACATCGTTTACATTATCAAGACCAACCTTGACAC
>Ga0209109_10000665_pt1 | contig 18702 bp, 16 predicted proteins | sample Rifsed10ft2_FD_184004 | JGI IMG/M metagenome (GOLD analysis project Ga0209109, IMG submission 184004) | Soil microbial communities from Rifle, Colorado, USA - sediment 10ft 2 (version 2) | ecosystem: Environmental > Terrestrial > Deep subsurface > Rock core/Sediment | place: Rifle, Colorado... | reverse complement strand
AATTTCTATACTCTGTTGGAATATTGAAGCAGATGCAACCTAGCATCGGAATGGGAAATTGTGCAGTACAGAATCTGTAGTGATCACTACATTCCAATATCACCTCGACTCCACTTGGGAAGGTGCAAAATGAAGACTTATGGCCAATTCTGTCCTCTGGCACAAGCTGCTCAATTATTGTGCGAGCGCTGGACCTTAATAATCGTGCGTGAATTACTCGCGGGAAGTACGCGGTTCAATGAGCTGCAAAAAGGTGTCCCCTTGATGTCACCGACATTATTATCTTCGCGTCTTAAACAATTGGTAGAGGCTGGGGTAATAGACCTCTGTGGGAGCAAAGGTAACTATACCTACAGCCTGGCGTCTGCGGGATTAGAGTTACGCCCAGTTATAGAGCTACTTGGCGCATGGGGTCATCGCTGGGCTCGCTCCAATTTAAACAAAGGAGATTTAGATGCTGGCTTATTGATGTGGGATATGCGTCGGAGCGTGGATCCGGCAATTTTTCCAAACCATCGTATCGTTGTAAAGTTTGAATACCCCGATGCACCAAAAGGGGCGCAAGATTGGTGGTTAGTCTCTGAGAAGGGCGAAATAGACTTATGCTTAGATGATCACGGCTATGATGTCGATATTGTGATCAAGTGCTCGTTGAAAACGATGACAGAGATTTGGATTTGCCAACAACGCTTTCGTGACGCAGTAAGAAAAGGTGATATTAAAGTGATGGGCGACCCAAAACTTACCAATAAGCTTCAAGATTGGCTGCGTTCAAGCCCATTGTCAAAGCTCGGCGCTCTAGTTGAATTACCTAAATTGGATTGGAATTCTAGCTGAACATACTGGAATATGTCTCAGCATAAGTGACCGTACCATAACACCACATAACAATCGTATCCAGCAGACGCCAAAAAGCGGCGCTGCTGATGCTGGGCATTAGGCTTTTTTTAAGTTCTCCTCTGTTTCAATCCAGGCCATGCGGGCAAACACAAGTAAACGCACGGGCGGTCCAGAAAAAGTAAAATAACAAAATGGAACACCACGCCGCCTGGCGCTCCAAGGTCATCATCGCCTTCGCCGCGGTGTATATCATCTGGGGCTCGACCTATCTCGCGATCCGCATCGGCGTGCAGCAGTTGCCGCCGGCGCTGTTTGCCGGGGCGCGGTTCGTCGTGGCCGGTATCCTGCTCGCGCTTTACGCACGCCTGAGCGGGCAGAAATTTCCCACGCACTTTCGTGAATGGCGCACGATCGCGATCACGGCGCTGTTCATGCTGGTCGGCGCGAACGGGCTGGTGGTGTGGGGCGAACAATGGGTGCCGTCCAACCAGGCGGCGCTGATCGTCGCCACTGTGGCGCTGTGGCTGGCCGGCTTCGGCACGCTCGGTTCTGCCGGCCAGAAACTGGGGCCGCGCACCGTGCTCGGTTTGACAGTCGGTTTTTTCGGCGTGGCCATGCTGATGATGCCGGAGCGGGGATTTTCGCTGGAACACTTCGGGGCGCAACTCGCGGTTTTCGCGGCGTGCCCCTTGTGGGCCGCCGGTTCCATGATTGCCAAGCGCGGTCGGCTGACCACAGCACCGCTCATGGTGGCGGCCATGCAGTCACTGTTTGCGGGTCTCGTTTTCTGCGGTATCGGCTTCCCCCTCGGCGAGACCGCGCGCTGGAGCTGGTCGGCGGAGGCCATGGCGGCGCTCGCCTTCCTGATCGTCTTCGGGTCCTGCATTGCCTACGCGGCCTACATCTGGCTGCTGCACGAGGTGAGCCCCGCCGCGCTCGGGACCTATGCCTATATCAATCCGCTCGTAGCCGTGGTGCTCGGCTGGTTGGTGTTGCAGGAAACACTCAGCGGTTATCAGCTGGCCGGCACGGTGGTAATCCTGCTCGGCGTAATGCTGGTCAGCATCGCGCGCCCCCAGGCGTTGGCAGCGCCCAGCCAGCGTACATGATTCGTTTCGGATGATTTCAAGCAGTATAATCTGCTGTTCATCCCTCCTGTTTCCTGTACATGCAGAACTTCGTCTCGCTTCCGCCGTTGTCGCTGTACGTGCACCTGCCGTGGTGCGTGCGCAAGTGCCCGTATTGCGATTTCAATTCGCACGAGGCGCGTGAACAAATTCCGGAACTGGACTACGTCGAGGCGCTGCTGCGCGATCTGGAGCAGGATCTGCCGCGGGTGTGGGGCCGGCTGGTTTATTCCATTTTTCTCGGTGGCGGGACACCCAGTTTATTCGCACCCGAATCCATCGACAGTCTGCTATCGGGAATTCGCGCGCGTTTGCCACTGGACCAGAATATCGAAATCACGCTCGAGGCCAATCCCGGCACGGTGGTCGCTCCTGCGCATCCTGCGCCCGCGACATTTGTGCATCCCTGCACATCAGAGCTCGATCGATTAATAGGATTTCGCCAAGCGGGGATCAACCGCCTATCCATCGGCATTCAGAGCTTCGATCCGGAAAAGCTGAAGGCGCTGGGTCGGATTCACGGCCGCGAGGAAGCGCTGCGTGCCGCCGCGGCCGCGCGCGCGGCGGGTTTTGACAATTTCAATCTCGATCTCATGTTTGGCTTGCCGCAGCAAACCGTCGAAGAGTCGCTTGCCGACATTCGAACGGCAACCGGATTCCATCCCAGTCATCTTTCCGTCTATCAACTCACCCTCGAACCGAACACGCTGTTCCACGCACGCCCGCCCGTGTTGCCGGACGACGACGCCGTCTGGGAGATGCAGACCCGATTGCAGGCTGAGCTGGCCGCCGCGGACTACCGCCAATATGAGGTTTCAGCCTATGCCCGGGAAGGGTACGAGTGCCGGCACAATTTGAATTACTGGCAGTTTGGCGACTACCTCGGGATCGGCGCCGGGGCGCACGGCAAAATCACCGATCGCACCGGCATCACGCGACTGTGGAAGGTCAAACAGCCCAACGAGTATTTACGCACCGCGGGCATGGCCGCGAGTATCGGTGGCGAGCAGAAACTCACGCACGCACAGACCGTAACCGAATTCATGATGAATGCCATGCGCCTCACTCGCGGTATTCCGTCGCGCCTGTTCGCGGAGCGAACCGGCCTGCCGATTTCCGTCGCCACCAAGCCCTTGAAGGAGGCGGAAGACCGGGGGCTCATCACCTGGGACGCGACATCCCTGCGACCGACGGACACCGGCATGAGTTTTCTTAACGACCTCGTGGCGCTTTTTTAACCGTTGTCCGGATGTTGCTTACGCTTGCGCCGTAACGGCGGATCGCTTACCTTGATCGGCACCGACACCATGCGGCCAGGCTTACGATCAAGCGACTCACGGCCGCCGTCCCCCGCGTGAGGAGCGACGATGGGCCCGAATTCTGATTGGAGCACGGCGCTGGAAAAGGCCTTTACCGGTCTCGTGCAGCGCACGGCCGAAACCCTGCCCAACCTGATCGGGGCATTGTTGTTGCTACTCGTCGGCTGGCTGCTCGCCCGACTCCTGCGCGCGGGGGCGGTGCGCCTGATTCATCTCCTGGATCGCGCCATCCGCCGCCTGTCGTCGCGGAACGCCGACCGGCCCGGCATTCTGTCGGCGTCGGCCGAAGTGCTGGGCAGCATCGTATTCTGGGTCGTGGTCCTGTTTTTCCTCACTGCCGCCACCCAGGTGCTGGGGCTCGATGCCTTCCTGGGTTGGCTCAATCGCGTCGTCGATTACCTGCCTACTTTGCTCACCGGCGGTCTGATCGTGCTCGCCGGTTTTCTGTTGAGTGCGCTGGTGCGCGATGTTGTCGCCACCACCGCGCCGGTGGCCGACAGCCAACGCGTGCTGCTGGGCCGCGTCGCGCAACTCGTGATTCTGGTCACGGCCGTGGTGATCGGCGCCGACCAGATCGGCATCAAGGTCACGTTCCTGGTCATCATGGTCACGGTGCTGGCCAGTACCTTGCTCGGCGGGCTGGCGCTGGCGTTAAGCCTCGGTGCGCGCACGTATGTCGGCAATCTGATCGGCGCACATTACCTGCGGCAGCAATACCGCGCCGGCCAGACCGTGCGCGTGGGACAATTCGAGGGGCGAATCCTGGAGTTCACCGCCACCGCCATCGTGCTCGAAACCGCGGACGGGCGCGTCAACCTGCCAGGCAAAATTTACCACGATGAGCCCATTGTGCTATTGATGGGTGGAAACCAACATGGCACGAACGCGTGAGTTGTCACTGGCGTTCGCCGAGACCCATCCGGGCGATGCGGCGCGGGTGTTGGAGCGTCTGACGGTAGCCGATGCCGCGGCCTTTCTCGCGTTGCTTCCGGCGCGGCTAGGGGCGCCCGTGCTGCGCCACATGTTGCCGACAGCCGCCGCGCGTTGCCTGGAGCAGCTCGACAACGAAGTCGCCGCCGGCATGATCCGCGATCTGGATGCCCAGACGGGAACCGCAATCTTGCGCTATGTCGGCCTGACGCGCCGCGATCAGCTGGTCACCCAGTTGCCCACGGCCTCGGCGCTGGCTTTCCGCCTGCTGCTTACCTACCCGGAAGACACCGTCGGCGCCTGGATCAATCCGCATTCCCTGGCCGTCACCCCGGACACACCGGCCGGCGACGTGCTCGAACGGCTGCGGCAATCTTCCGAGTCGTCCGAAACCTATATTTATATCGTCAACGCCAATCAACGTCTGCTGGGAATGGTGCAGCTGGTAGATCTGCTGCGTGCCAGGCGTGGTATCACTGTGGAACAACTGATGCGTTCGACGCGTCACCACTTGAGCGCCCGCGCGTCGCTCGCGGCGGCGTTCGAAAGCGAGGGCTGGCAAGAATTCCATGCCCTGCCGGTCGTTGAACGGCCGGAGCGCTTCATCGGGGCACTGGAATACCCGGTACTCTGCCGCGCTCTCAAGCAACCGCTCCCGGGCGAGGCGGCGGCCGCATCCACGGAAGGGCTCGCGTTGCTGGCACGCGCCTATTGGCGCGTGTTCGCGGAATTGCTGCAGGCGCTTATCACACTGCTGCCCTCACCGACCACGACCGAGGCGAATCGGCATGCCCGCTGAGGCGGCAGCGGCCATTGACGCCCTGAACCGGCGATTTCTCACCGACTACCCGCGCGAGGCGGCCCGGCACCTGGAAGAACTGCCCACCACGAAAGCGGCTGAAGTGCTCGCCCAGCAACCGGTGCACGTCATCGTGCCGGTCTGGCAGCACCTCTCCCAGGACACGGAGGAACGCCTGCTCGCGGCGGTGTCCGACAAGCTGCGCAGCGCCCTCCTTTCGGAACTCGATCCCGCGCCATCCGCCACGCTGCTCAACCGGATCGATCCGGAAATCCGCGCACAATACATGGCGCCACTCAATCCCGAAATCGCCAAGGAGCTTGACGAGCTCATGCATTACCCGCCGGATTCCGCCGGGCAACTCATGGATCCGCGCGTGATCGCGTTTCGCGCCGACATGGGGGCGCGCGAAGCACTCACGCGACTGCGCCGCAGCAAGGCCCGCGCGTTGCGCGAGATCTACGTGACCGACGAGGAAGGTCGTCTGAGCGGTCGCGTTGAAATGCAGGATCTGGCGCTGGCGGAACCGAACCAGCGGCTCGCGGACATCTCGCGACGCATTGCATCCGCCGTGCAGAATCTCACGCCGCGCGAGGAAGTGGTCGAAATTCTGGAACAATACAAGCTGCCGGTGCTGCCGGTTATCGACGTCAACGGCCGGCTGGTGGGCGTTATCCACCAGGCCGGGCTGCTGACGGCGTTACAGGAGGAAACCAGCCTGGATATCCAGACCATGGTCGGCGCGAGCAAGGACGAGCGCGCGCTGTCCAAGGTACCGTTCGCCGTGATCAAACGCCTGCCTTGGCTGCAGATCAACCTGCTCACGGCCTTTCTTGCCGCCGGTGTGGTGGGGCTGTTCGAGAGCACGATCGCCAAATTTACCGCGCTCGCGGTATTGATGCCGGTGGTGGCCGGCCAGTCCGGAAACGCCGGTGCGCAGGCGCTGGCGGTGACCATGCGCGGGCTGGCGCTGCGCGAAATCAGCGTGCGTCACTGGTTACGCGTGGTATGGAAGGAGGTGAATGTCGGCCTGTTGAACGGATTGGCCATCGCGCTGACCACGGGGGTGGCGGTTTTTTTCTGGAGTCAGTCATTCGGTCTTTCGCTGGTAATAGGAATCTCGATGGTGTTGTCGATGATTGCCGCCGGTTTCTCCGGCGCGATCATACCCATCGCGCTCACGCGCATGGGCCAGGATCCGGCGCAATCCTCGACCATCGTGCTGACGACCGTGACCGACGTCGTGGGATTTCTCTCTTTTCTCGGGATCGCCACGCTGATGGCGCAGATGTTATAAACGACCCATAACATGAACGACGATCTCTGGGTCAAGTCACTGCATATCATTTTTCTCGTTACCTGGTTTGCCGGGCTGTTCTATTTACCGCGCCTGTTTGTGTACCACAGCATGGCTGCCGCCAGCGACCGCGAAGGGATCGAGCGCTTCAAGGTGATGGAGCGCAAACTCTTCTTCGGCATCATGACGCCCGGTGGCGTGTTGACGATCTTGTTCGGCGTGTGGCTGTGGCTCGGTTACGGATTTTCCGGAACGTGGCTTGACATCAAGCTGGCGCTGGTGTTCGCACTCATTGCTTACCATATTTACTGCGGCAAATTGCTGATCGATTTCAAATACGACCGCAACCGCCACGGTCATGTTTATTACCGCTGGGTCAATGAAATGCCCACAATAATCCTCGTCGCCGTCGTGATTCTGACCGTGGTCAAGCCGTTTTGATTGCTTGACAAGCATTATTGATTTTTCACCTTGATGGCGCTTACCTTGCTTGAAATTCCATTGCCGTACCAAATATATGAAAGCCGAGGCAGCGGGTGGACTGAATTGGCCTGATAACCGGTGCTAAACTAGCTGCCTACAGATCGTTCCAATTCCTTTATGGATACTTTAACCCATGCCCTTTCCGGCGCCTTGCTGGCGCGCGCGACGGAACCGGAAAATCCGCGGCCGGATCAGCTGCCGCGGCGTCTGCGCATGTGGGTCGGCTTCTGGGCCGCGGCGTTTCCGGACAGCGATTTCATTACACGCTTCATCGATCCCTTGACCTATCTCACCATGCACCGCGGCATCACGCACTCCGTGATCCTGTTGCCGCTGTGGGCGCTGGGACTGTCGCTGCTGTTCATGCTGCTGGTGCGCGGAAAATATTCCTGGCGCGCCTTCGCGGGCGTGGTGGCACTGGGTATCGGCATTCATATCCTGGGCGACGTGTTCACGGCTTTCGGCACGATGATCTTCGCGCCGTTCTCCACCTGGCGGGCGCAGATACCGACGACCTTCATCATTGATCCGTATTTCACGATGATTATCGTGGCCGGGCTCGTCGCGGCGGTTATTTGGAATCTGACGCGCATGCCCGCGATCATCGGCCTGGCTGTGCTCGCCGCCTACGTGGGTTTCCAGGGCATCCAGCACCATCGCGCCGTCGCGGTGGGCGAGGCTTACGCCGCCCGGCTTCAGCTCGAAGACACTGCCGTCGAAGCCATTCCCCAACCCTTTTCGCCGTTCCACTGGATGATCGTCATTCCCGGGAAAAATGTTTATCACATGAGTTACGTGAGTCTCTGGCGCGATGACATTCCGGATATCCCTCCTGATGACGCGAATTGGCTACGGCAGGTATACGCCTCGTATTATCCCCCGCGCGAGGCGTTGTGGAAGCGTGTTCCGCGCTTCGGTTCCGCTGACGAGTCGTCGCTGGCGGAACAGGTTTGGTACTCGCAGGCCCTCGCGGCCTACCGGCAATTTGCCCTGTACCCGGCGTTGTATCGCGTGGATCGCGCCAAGGACGATCTGTGTGTCTGGTTTAACGATTTGCGTTTTGCCCTGGCGGGAAGCAACATGCCGTTTCGCTATGGCGCTTGCCGGAAAAGTGCCGAGGGCGTGTGGCGGGTTTACCGCTTGTTCAACGACAACGACGGCCGGGAAATCCTTGACGCCATTCCGCATTAATCAAGCTTAAATTGCGAAGCGCGCTCACCTCAGGGAGTTTCCCGTCTTCCGGTTCCGTGGATAGGTCGCCGTGAATCAGTACAGATCCACCGGATCGACATCGAGCGACCAGCGCGCCTTGCTGCTGAACTTGGCTTCCGCAAGCTGTACCACCCACCGGCGGAGAAACGCCTGCAGCGGCGCACGGTCGCGCGACTGTATCAGCAATTGAGCGCGATAGCGTCCGGCAAGCCGTTCCAAGGGCGCTGGCAACGATTCCATGATTTGCACCCCCTCGCCGGGCGACAGACTTACCGCGAGCCCGCGCGCCTCACGTAAAAATCTGAGCGCCGCCCCGGGCACGGGGGATTCCGCGCGCAGCAGGGCAAGATGGCTATAGGGCGGATAACCGGTTTCGCGGCGCTCGCCGAGCGCAAACTCGGCGAATCCGTGAAAGTCATGGCGCTGCAAGGCGGCAAACAGCGGGTGGGCCGGATGCCAGGTCTGCAGCAACACCTCGCCCGGCTTGTCGGCCCGCCCGGCACGTCCGCTGACTTGCAGAATGAGCTGAAATAACCGTTCGCTGGCGCGGAAATCCATGCCGTACAACCCCTGATCGGCATTCAGGACGCCGACCAGCGTGACGTTGGGAAAATCATGTCCCTTGGAAAGCATTTGGGTCCCCACCAGGATATCGACCTGGCCGGCATGGATGCGCCGCAGTTTCTCCTCGAGCGTGCCCTTGCGCAGAGTAGTGTCGCGATCGATGCGTTCAATGCGCGCCCGGGGGAAGAACTTTTCCAGCGCCCCTTCCACACGCTCCGTGCCTTCACCGAGCGGGTGGAGATTTGTCCCATGGCAATCCGGGCAGCTCAGGGAAACTTCCTGTACCGCCCCGCAATGGTGACAGAGCAATTTCTGCCTTTTACGGTGCAGTGTCAGCTGCGCATCGCACCGCCGGCATGGCGCGACCCAGCCGCAGTCATAACACATCCATACCGGGGCAAACCCGCGGCGGTTCAAAAACAAAATGGTCTGCTCGCGCTTTTCCAACCGGGCCGCGATGGCCTCGCGCAGGGGTAGCGACAACCCGTCCGTGGGTTTCAGCCGGCGCATATCGCACAACCGCACGTGCGGCATCCCGGCGCCGCCGGTGCGGTCCGGCAATTCGAGCAGCGTATAAGAACCTGCACGCGCGTTCTTGAGGCTTTCCAACGACGGTGTGGCCGAACCCAGCACGATGGGTATTTTTTCCCGTGACGCACGCATCACCGCCACATCACGCGCCGAATAGCGCAAGCCGTCCTGTTGCTTGTAGGAAGCGTCGTGTTCCTCGTCCACAACGATGAGTCCGGGTTTATTCAGCGGTGTAAATACGGCGGAACGCGTCCCGATCACGATCGATGCCTTGCCACCGATCGCCGCAATCCAGGCATTCAACCGCTCCTGATTGTTGAGCCCGGAATGCAACACGGCAATCGGTGCCTGGAATCGCCGCTGAAATCGCTCCACCAATTGTGGCGTGAGGCCGATTTCCGGCACCAGCACTAAAACCTGTTTTCCCTGTGACAGCACTTGCTCGATCACGTTGAGATATACCTCGGTCTTGCCGCTGGCGGTAACGCCATGCAGCAAAAACGGATGAAAATGACCGAGCCGCGCCGCGATGGCTGCCACCGCGGATTTTTGCCCCGGGTTGAGTTCCGGCGATGGCAGAATGTTGCGCGGAGAAGCACGTGGTGTATCGCGTGGGTGACTGCTTACCCACCCCTTGGCACGCATTACCTTGAGCGTTGCCGGACAGCGAAGCGAAATCTCCATGAGCTGTTTCGCCACAAGTCCGTCCGGGGCGGCTGCCAAGGCGTCCAGCAGGCGTTTCTGCGCCGGCGCGCGGTGACTCATTTCCTGTCTGACCCCTCTTCCAGCTTCTGTCAGACTCCAAGCCATTTCTCCCTTGAAGGCAACCGGCCGACCTTGACGCAGGTACACCGGTAATGCCGTGTGGATAACTTCCCCCAGGGGATGGTGATAGTAATCGGCGACCCACTGAAGCAGCTTCAATAACGTGGGTGGAATCAAGGGCGCTTCATCCAGAATCCGCATAACTTGTTTCAGCCGGTTACGCGGCAATTCACTGTGTTCCAGCGTTCCTACCACCACCCCGACCATTTCGCGCCGACCGAATGGCACCCGCACGCGCGTTCCTGCCACCAATGATGCCGAAGCAAAATAATCAAAGACACGGTACAAAGGGGTAGGCACGGCTACTTGATATATGCGTGTTGCTGCCAACATGGAGCGACTCTATCTCAAGAGGCAGTATGGGTGGAAATCCTCGTACCTTGAGGCGCAGAGCGTGAAACACTGCGCTCCACGTTCACAGGCTTGTCATGATTTCACGCTAACTACTTGTATCTTAATGGGGCAATCATTACTCACAGGATCTGTTGATAACAATGTGGATGAAACAAGGTATGACATTTTGACGCAGGGTAATTCCAGCGATTTTGTTAGATTGTCTAAAAAATAATCTGGATAGTTATTGAAAATAAAACAATGACATATATTAAATGACCCATATTTCCTCAAGGGGTCTTTCCTGCCGCGAAAACCCAATTTCTACATACTTTCTATCTGTGCATAAAGTAACCAGCCGAGTTGTGATATTCAACACGCACCCCTACTTATTATCTGCCTATTTTTTAAGCAAGCTCTGGCTAGGCAATACCATGGATATTGCATAGGATGGGGCGAAACATGATAGTCGCTTACCGTTCTGATCGTTCATGAGTAGGACATGATCAGCCTGCGCCGGGCGGCGGACCGCGGGCATTTCAATTACGGCTGGCTGGACACCCGCCACACATTTTCTTTTGCGGATTACCAAGATCCGGATCAAATGGGTTATTCCGTCCTGCGCGTGATCAATGAGGATATCGTTTCAGCGGGGAAAGGATTCGCCACGCATGGACATCGTGATATGGAAATCATTACTTACATACAGGAAGGCGCGCTGGAACATAAAGACAGCCTGGGTAACGGGTCGATCATCCGGCCAGGTGATGTGCAGCGTATGACCGCTGGCAGCGGTATTACCCACAGTGAATCCAATCCCTCGAAAACCGAACCGGTGCACCTCTTGCAAATATGGATATTACCGGACAGCAAGGGCTTGACACCGGGGTACGATCAGAAAACATTCTCACCGTGTGAATGGCGCGGGGCCTGGCGGGCCGTTGTGACGCCTGACGGCCGTGAGAACACGGTCAAAATTCACCAGAATGCCTACATGTACGTTACCGAATTGCGTGCAGGCGAATCCGCCACGCACCATTTGCATCCGACCCGAAAGGCCTATCTGCATCTCGCCCGCGGGCGGGCGAAAGTAAACGGTGAAATCATGTCAGCGGGGGATGGCGCGCGGATCAATGAAGCGCCGCAAATACACATGACTCCTTTAGATAACACCGAAGCCTTGTTGTTTGACCTGCCATGATAACGGGACTAACTTAACGCAATTATTTTGTCACCTAGCCAGGAGATAGAACATGAAACAGCTATGCAAATGGGCGCAACAGTACGGACCGCTGATCGGACGGCTCCTGATGGCAAATATTTTTCTCGTTTCCGGTTTCAATAAATTAACCGGCTTCGCCGGGACGGTGGGCTATATGGCCGCTACCATGTCGAGCGTGGACCCCACTCTGATCAAGCTGATGCTGGTGGCGACCATCATCATCGAGTTGGGCGGCGGCCTGATGATACTGCTCGGTTGGCAAGCGCGTTGGGGGGCCACGGCTCTGTTACTGTGGATGATACCGGTAACTTACATCTTCCATGCCTACTGGGGCCTCCCGCCGGACCAGATGACGCCGCAATTCATCAATTTCCAGAAAAACATGGCGATGATGGGTGGGATGCTCTACATCATCGCGTACGGATCCGGACCTTACAGTCTTGCCAGGGAAAACTGTTAATCAGACCCGGTTGACGACAAACCAGTATTTTCCCGGAGAAAATCAGGGAGAGTAGTCTTTACCGAGGAGTGAGGACGGGAGGCTGGCTAATTCCGCAGCCGGACCAGCTTGGGCTTATGTTCGCCATACCCCCAGGCAGACTGCTTCAGCCACACGGACAGCTCATCCGACGACAGCGGCCGGCTGATGAAATTACCCTGAGCGGTGTCGCAGCCAAGCTCGGTCAGGCGCTTGAGGGTTTCTTCGTTTTCGACACCCTCGGCGATGACCTCGAGTTTGAGGTTGTGAGCCAGATCAATGCTGGTGCGCACAATCGCGGCGTCGTTTTCATCGCGCACCATGCCGATGACAAACGATTTATCGATCTTGATGGTATGAACCGGCAACTTCTTGAGATACGAGAGCGATGAATAGCCGGTGCCAAAATCATCAATGGCCAGTTTCAATCCCGTGGCGGAAAGGCGCGTAAGCACATGGAGCGCGCGCTCCGGCTCGGTCATCACCGCGCTTTCAGTAATCTCGAGTTCCAGCCACTTGGTGGCAACCTGAAGCGCGGCCAATTGCTCGGCGAAAGTCTCGGCCAGATAGGGTTCCTGCAGATCTCGTACCGACAGATTCATCGAAATCGTGATTGGCACCCCCTGTCTTTGCAGTATTTGCCCCTGTCGCAGGGCTTCGTTCAGCACCCACGGCGTGAGGTTCCGAATCATTCCGGTCTGCTCCAGCAGCGGGATGAAGATATCCGGCAGCATCAGATCCTCACGCGGGTGATTCCAGCGCACCAGGGCTTCCACTCCCGTTACCTGGGAAGTCCGAAGGTTCACCTTCGGCTGATAGTAAAGTTCGAACTGCTCCTGTTCCACGGCATGACGCAACTCGCCCAGCAGTGTCAGGCGCGTCGGGTTGTGCTGATCTTGTTTACTGTCATAGAAGGCATATCCGCTGTTTGCCTGCTTCGCGGCATACATGGCCACGTCCGATCGCTGAATGAGGATGTTGGAATCCACGCCGTGATCGGGATATAGCGAGATGCCGATGCTCGCGCCGACATCCAGAGTATGTTCGTCAATGCGGAACGGCATGCGTAATGACTGCAGCAACATTCGTGCGGCCATGGTTGCGTGCTTGTCGGTCACCGCCGGTAACAGTATGGCAAATTCATCACCGCCCATTCGCGCGACCGTGTCGATATCGCGCAGCTTGCTCCGGAGGCGCGCGGCAACCTGCTGCAGCAGCATGTCGCCGGTCTGGTGGCCCAGGGTGTCGTTGATGTCCTTGAAACGGTCGATATCCATCAAAAACAAGGCGAAGGATTTGTAGTCGCGCCTGGCATCTTCAATTGCTTGCTGTAATTTTTTCTGGAACAACATCCGGTTTGGAAGCTTTGTCAGGGGATCGGTGAAGGCAAGACTTTCCAGACTTTCATAAAGCTCCTTCATTCTGGCAGACATGTCATTGAATGCCGCGCCGAGTTCGGCGACTTGCTGGTTGCCGTGTAACACCACATGCTCGCCGAGCCGGCTTTTGTCCGATCGGACCTTGCGCATGTGCGCTATCAGTGTCATCAAAGGCTTGGCGGTGGTCTTATCCAGTACAAGCCAAGTCAGCAGAATGAAAAACAGCGTGATGAAGACAGCGATCCATGCCATTGCGTTCTGCATGTTTGACATTCTGGCGTTGAACGAGCGAATGTCGTGGCTAACAGCAATGGTGAGCATCGTCCGGACAGGAGCGAGCAACACGAGCGACTGTTCCGTTACCAGAAAATCCTTTCCATTCAATTCATGGGGCCAGTTGGCAGAGCGATGGAGCAGAGATCCGTCGGCGAACGTAAGCCGAATGGGTAAATTGAAGACAGCTTCGGGCCCGACCAGTTTTGGCGTCATGTCCGTGGCCACAAAAATATATCCCGACGAGGAACCTGTCGCGAAAGGGTGGATGAGGAGATGATAAATATTTTTATTTCCCAAACAGATGCCCGACACAGGTTTCTGCCGGTCTTTGACTTGGGCTTTCGTTGCCTGGGTACGCAGGCTTGAGCAGGCAGGTTGATCGAGAAGACTGTCGGGGATCCCCTTGGTGGAAGACGCCACCTTGCCCATGTTTTTATCCAATACCTGAAGCTGAGCAAGTCGGGTACGCCCGGAAACACTGCCGGGCCGGTCGAAGATAATATCGAGGTGACGCGACATTGTCGCGGGTTTGCGATTTTCCATCGCCGCCACCAGACCCGGTGCGGAACTGATATGAATGGCGAGCCGTTGCGACTCGGCGTCAAATTCCCGGCGCAGGTCGCTTAACCGCACCCGTAAATGCTCGGCAAACGCCTCGCGCTGATTTTCAAGAATAAAATCACGGTAAGCGTCACTGCCGGACAAAAAGAAAAAAACACCCACCATCCCGATTAACGTCAGGGCGGCAATATGACTGGTACGAATGGAAATCCGGTTCAGGTGCATTGTTGCTCTAAATTGCCAATTTCTCCGCCATGGGGTTGCGCGCGGACCCATTAACTTTCGTAAGTGTTTTCCTTCCATGGGGTACTCATCACCTTCGGACCGGTTACGTTCCCTGAAGCCGGACTATTTTTCCGTTTGTCGTTAGCAAGTTGCGGGATAAAATGTGCAAATCTGATGCCATAAACGTGATTTACCGACCGCATAATAATCAGTCACTTAGGCGACCTATCCCCTGAAGCCTTGCGCAATAACGCGCGATATCATTGGGTAGCGTAGAAAATTCGTCAGATTCGCCCATTTTTTCGGTTCAAGATCCACTGAATAAAGGAAAACCGTGCCCGGATGATTTCTCGTCTTCATAACCGGTTCTACAGTAACCCGCATTGAACAAGGAACGCGGATAGACATGGATTCGGTCTGGTTAACGATTGCGCAGCAAATTTCGAATACCACGGGCAATCCTTTTGTTGCCCGCTCAGCGCAATCCGTCGGCGGTGGGTGCATCAACAATTCCTCGGTTCTGCAAGACAACGACCGACGTTACTTCATCAAGTTAAACAAACCCGCGCGTGTGGCCATGTTCGAGGCGGAAGCGGCAGGCCTTAACGAGATCGCACTCACACGTACGGTGCGTGTCCCCGAAGCGATATGCTGGGGGACGGCCAATGGCCATGCTTACCTGGCACTCGAATATCTTGATTTAGGTGGGGTGGACTTCCGAAGCCAGGAGCGCCTCGGACAACAACTCGCCCAGATGCATCGATTCACGCATGAAAAATACGGTTGGCGACTTGATAATACCATTGGTTCTACTCCGCAAATTAATACACACTCATCCGAATGGATGCCGTTTTGGCGGGATCATCGCCTCGGCTATCAACTCAAGCTCGCGGCGCGAAGCGGTCGCGATCTTCTTAAGAAAGGCGAGCGTATATTGGCGGACCTGGGGGCATTTTTCCAAAACTACCGGCCTGCGCCTTCGCTACTGCACGGAGACCTTTGGAGCGGTAATGTCGGTGTCGCGCGACAACAGCCGGTCATTTTCGATCCCGCGGTTTACTACGGCGATCGCGAGACGGATGTGGCCATGACGGAACTGTTTGGCGGGTTTTCAGGGCGTTTTTACCAGGCCTACCGGGACACCTGGCCGCTCGACGACGGCTATCCCGTGCGGAAAACACTCTACAATCTTTACCACGTCCTGAATCACTTCAATCTTTTTGGCGGAGGTTACGGGTCACAGGCAGAACACATGATGGATTCACTTCTGAGCGAACTGCGCTGAACACCGCCTGGCGGGTTGTGACTCGTTTGATTCTCGGTATCTTGCCAAGCCCGTTTGAAAGGAGTTAGATAATTGCCGGAAGTTCGTTTAGCCAGTGCAAGATTTTCGAGTAACCTGGAAAATGGTTTTGTGTATCGCAGCAATTTCCTCGCAAAACGAAATACCACCGAATTTTCATCAACGATGAAGCATTAACCGGGAGTAATTCGCTGTTGCAACATCCGCCATCCATTATCTGCAACTGTTAGGAGTAACGCATGAAAATAAAAAATAATCAGCCCCGGTGGTTTTCAGGTGTGATTGCCACCGTGCTGCTATCCAGTGTCATTTTGTATGGAGCCGAAGCGCAAACACCCGTTCCCGGCGCCAAACCCGCAGCCGAGCCGCCCAGCCCCGCCGCCGTCGCGAACATGGTGAACAACTGCTTTTCCTGTCACGGACCCGATGGCCGCAGTCCCGGAACCATTCCCAGCTTCAGCAGCATGAATGCGAAACAAATCGCTCTCGCGCTCAAGGAATTCAAAACCGGCGCGCGGTTCGCCACGGTCATGACGCGTCACACCAAAGGCTATTCCGATGCGGAACTCGAGGCGATTGCAAACTACATCGGTGCCAATCTGAAATAAGGAAAAACATGAAAAATATTACCCGGAGAGCATTCCTGAAAATCGCCGGTGCGGCATCCGCGACCGGCGTCCTGGGCTATTCCGCAATGGCCCGCGCCGCGGGAACCAACAAAGGCTCCGCCCGGGTCATCGTGGTCGGCGGCGGGTTCGGCGGCGCCACCTGTGCCCGTTATTTGCGGCGTCTGGATCAAGGCATCGCCGTGACACTGATTGAACCAAGCGTCAAATTCATTACCTGTCCATTCAGCAATCTCGTGCTGGGCGGGTTGCGTACCATGGACTCCATTACCCATGGCTACAATGCCTTAAAACAGATACATGGAGTGAACATGATCCACGACACGGTGGATCGCATCGATCCGGTCGGTAAAAAACTGACGCTCAAGGGCGGTAAAACATTAACCTACGATAGCCTGGTGGTATCGCCGGGCATTGATTTCAACTGGGATGCCATTGAGGGTTACAGCGAAAAAGCGGCGCAAGTGATGCCGCATGCGTGGAAGGCCGGCCCGCAGACGGTGCTGCTTCGGAACCAACTCAAGGCCATGAAAAACGGCGGCAAGGTCATTATTGTATCGCCGCCCAATCCATTCCGCTGCCCGCCCGGTCCGTATGAGCGCGCGAGCATGTTTGCGCATTATCTCAAGCAACATAAACCCAGATCCAAGATCGTTATCCTTGACGCCAAGGATAAATTTTCAAAACAGGCCTTGTTCCAGGATGGATGGGAGAAACTTTATCCCGGGATGATTGAATGGGTGTCCGGTGCAAAAGGCGGGACAACCCAGAGGGTCGATGTCAAGAAAATGCTGGTGGACGCCGATCTTGTCAAACACAAGGCGGACGTGGTGAATCTCATTCCCCACCAGACCGCGGGAAAAATCGCCGTCAAAACGGGGCTGGTCGATAAAACAGGCTGGTGCCCGGTTGATCCCAAGACCTTCGAGTCCAAGCTTCACGCCGGTATTCACGTTATCGGCGACTCCGCGATCGCCGGCGCGCTCCCCAAGTCGGGGTTTGCCGCCAGCAGCGAAGCCAAGATGTGCGCGGCGGCCATCATCGCTTTATTCAATGGTGAAACCCCGCCGGAAAATTCTTTCGTTAATACCTGCTACAGCCTGATCGCGCCGAGATACGGAATTTCCGTCGCGGGCGTATACCGGAACATGGAAAAAGGCATAACGGAGATCGAAGGCGCGGGAGGCGTGAGCCCGAGAGAGGCGCCGGATTCGTTCCGCGAGGATGAAGCCAAATACACGTTCGGGTGGTATGAGAGCATCGTTGCGGACATCTGGGGCTGATACCCCGCTGCTGCATCACCAACCCTTTGGCGCGCTCGATGAGCTTGCGATCCGCAAGCAAGAGATTGGCCTTGACCAGTTACTCTCGTAGCCGCTGGAACTCCTCGAACCGCGCCAGGGCAACATCCATGATCGGGCGGATGCGATCCGCGGACGGATTACCTACGACATAGGAACTCACCCCTGCCCTGACGGCGGCCCGGATGGAATCGCGGTCACCGTCATCCGTGAACAGGACAATCGGCCGGGGTTCGTCGCGCGCTAACATGCGAATGTGCTCAAGCACGTCTCGATCCGGCGACTGCCGATCAATGATGATTAAGTCCGGACGCAGCGCTCTTACTTGTTCAAGCTTCTCGGTAGATAAATCAACCACCGTTATCACCTCGTAACCCGCTTCCCGCAGGGCCGGCGTTACGATCGCCGCCCGCGCGCGGTCGTTTTCTACCAGCAGCACACACAGTGACATGTCGTTAACCTCTGACGCCGCTTCTCAAAAGCAATCGCCGTGCCAGAGATGCATTTTTTCTGAAATCAACGGCTTAGGTAGATTGTTCGGCACAAGACCGCATCTCCATGCACCATTCTTGTGAGTTGGATGCCGTTCATGATCCGAAGTGGTGCAAAAACCGCGACGGCAGCGTGGGTTATGAGAAAGCATAAAAATCACTGCTTCAGGTGAATAAATAATGATTTTTCTGGACTGCGCCCACCACTGATATGTCAGCCCAAGCAGGCGATATCATTTCCGGCGGTACTGAATACAAGTCTTGCTGATCCGGCCTGGTCCTGCCACATTGCCACCCATGAGGCTGCGTTTTCGCTTATCCGCCTTGATTTTCGGCATCGTGCTGACATTCAGTCCGGCAAATGCGCAGGAACCGATACAGATCAAGGTGGCGGAACGGTATACACTGGCGGCAGATCAGGTTTATCGCCACGATCCGGCACGGCACAACGCGACGCATCAGTTGACGCTGACGCTGGTTTATTTCACCGGCAGCGACTGGCCGCGCAATGCCATGGTGGAAGCAGCCCGCAAAGTCGCAGAAATACTGGAACGGTGCGGCATGCTGCTGCGGCAGGTCG
>Ga0209109_10000660_pt1 | contig 18750 bp, 12 predicted proteins | sample Rifsed10ft2_FD_184004 | JGI IMG/M metagenome (GOLD analysis project Ga0209109, IMG submission 184004) | Soil microbial communities from Rifle, Colorado, USA - sediment 10ft 2 (version 2) | ecosystem: Environmental > Terrestrial > Deep subsurface > Rock core/Sediment | place: Rifle, Colorado... | reverse complement strand
TCTGACGGCAGCCTGTACCGGGAGGAAGTAATGGGGCTGGAGGGCTTCTCCGGGATCCAGTCCATCCTCTACCACCACAACCTGCCGCCGCGGGTCGCCCAATTCGAAGAGTTGGGTAAGGTCCGGCCGGAGTACGCGGACTTTGGTCCGCTGCGGCATCGGGCATTTACCACCGACCAGGTCCCTTCCGGCGGGGATGCGGTCGCGGCCCGTCGGACGCTGTTGGGAAACAGCGATGTCACGCTGGGCGTCAGTCGGCCTACCGAGAGCATGGCCTATTTCTATCGGAACGCCCAGGCCTACGAGGTCTGGTTTACCCACGAAGGTGCCGGCGTGCTGCGCACCCAGTTCGGCAAGCTGCCTTTCGGAGTTGGCGACTACATCGTCATCCCGTACGGCACCACCTGGACCATGGAGCTGGAAGGAGCGGCCCGCTTCTTCGTGATCGAGTCGGCCTCCCAAATCGAGCCGCCGCCTCGCTACCGGAATAAGTATGGGCAGCTCACCGAGTTCGCTCCCTACACCGAACGCGACATCCGGGTGCCGCAGGAACTGGAGACCGTCAACCAAGATGGAGAGCACGAGGTGCGGGTGAAGGTGCGGGACAGCCTGACCCGCCACACCCTCGACTTTCATCCTTTCGATGTCGTGGGTTGGGACGGGTACGTCTATCCGTGGATCTTCAACATTCGGGACTACGAGCCCCGCACCGGCATGGTCCATCTCCCGCCGCCCACCCATCAGACCTTTGAAGGCTGGAATTTCGTCGTCTGTTCGTTTGTGCCGCGGTTGTTTGACTACCACCCCCAGGCGATCCCCGCGCCCTACAGCCACTCCAACGTCAACTCTGACGAAGTGATTTACTACTGCGAGGGCAACTTCATGTCCCGCAAGGGGATCGACCGCTGCGATATCACGCTGCATCCGAGCGGTCTGCCGCACGGGCCGCAGCCGGGCGCCACCGAGGCCTCCATTGGCCAGCAGCGGACCGACGAGCTGGCCGTCATGGTAGACACTTTCCGGCCGCTGAACGTCACGCTCGACGCGCTGGAGTTTGAGAAAGTCGACTACCAGGCCTCCTGGCTTGGGGGAGAAAGCTCGAAGCGCTCGAGCTCAACGACCGGCTAAGAGAACGGACTGGGACTTGGAATAGAGACGGCGGCCATTTGGCCGCCGTCGGTTTGTGCAGACGGGCTACTGGGAGGGCTGGGCAGGGAAGGCCACACCCTGACGCAGCGCCTGAGCGATTTGGGCGTCCGGCGCTAGGATCCAGAGGGTCTGGTCGCCCGCGATTTCAATCGAGGCATGCAGGAGCGAAGAATCCCAGACTGCCTGGGTGGTGGTCGACAGGCTGCGCTCACCGAAGCGGGCATCTCCATATCCGAGAAACGCGCCGAAGAATTCGTGCGCCTCGAGCACCCTGTCCCAGACCGTGACCAGGACCAGCGCACCCAGATTCTGCTCGTCGTGGTAAAAAGCAAGGAAGTAGTCCCCGCCCCAACCTTCAGCGGCCGGCGAGGCCTGCTCCGTCAGGATCTGCTCTCGCAACGTGAGTTGGGTGTACCACTCGCCCAGCACGTCCCGGTCGATTTCGCGCCAGCCGTTTCCCAGGCTTGGGAGCAGCTCAGCCGCCTGGAGCTTGATCGGCCGGTCGCTGGGATAGCGCTCCGGGTGCAGGATCTGTTCGGTAGAGCTTGGAGGGTCGGCGTAGACCGCATCGACCGAGGCCCAGCCGCCAACCAGGAAGAAACTCTCTACGAAATCGTAACCCGCGTCGTAGGGAAAGAGGAAGTCGTCCTGTAAGAACTGCGGCGCAGAGTCGTAGACCGGACTCGTGTAAGTGTCATAGAAATCGAGCAGATCCTGGTAATCCTGATCCGAGGCGTAGGTTAGCAGCCAGCGTTCCTCCAGTAGAGTAGCGTCGCCCTCAACCAGGGCTTGAATAGCCCCACAGCGCTCGCTGTCCAGCTCGCAGGCCTCGTCGTTGAACCCCAGGCCGTTCCGCAGGTCGTAGTGCTGGTCTTGCAGGGCATGGGTGTACTCGTGGGCGTAGGTGAGGCGCTCCGGTCCGCGGAATCCCGCCCCCTGGACCACGAACATCTGCTTGAGCTCATCGTCGTAGAAGCCGGCGATCTGTTCGCTGTAAAGTTCCATATACAGATTGAAAAGATCATAGCCGGGCTCCATCAATCCGAGCAGCGCTAGAGTCCGCGCATCGTCTCTGGCCTCTTCCTCGGTGTAGTCGGCAAGGAAGTCGTCGGTCACATACTGGCGCAGGGCTTCCGGGGAGAGCAGGGCGCGGTCCACTGGGCCGGTGGACGGCAGCCCCCTCAGCGTGACGACCTCCACCTGGATCTGGTCCATCTGCTCGCGGATCTCGAGCGGAACTGAGTCTTCTGGATCGGGTCCGATGGTTGCGGCCGGGCCAACCTCGGTGGGCAACAGGCGGGGCCCGTCCGGCGTGGGTTCGCTCTCAGCCGGCAATGACTCGTCGGTGGGAGCTTGCTGGGAAAACTGAACGATCAGCTGGTTGGCCAGATCGGTGGCGAAGTTGCAGGCCAGGATCGGCAGGGTTAACGCGAGAAGGGCGAGAATTCGGCCGGGGGAAGCCATCGATGGGGCAGGCGATCCGGCGGATTCTATCATCCGCGGTCGGATGAGGCACCAAGGTCAGGCAGTACTTTGGCCCCGGCTACTGAGGTAACGGAACGTGCCAGCCGTGGACCACGAGGCTCCCGGCAGCCATCTGGTCGCGGTCCTGGGCAAAGAAGGTGACCACGATCGTGTCAGCCAGACCCTGTTGGTAATCCAAGCTGTGGACCAACCGGTTGAGGGCGGGCCCGTCCAGGGTCCACTCCACCCGGCCCTCCACCACGCTGAGCTCTTCCGAGGTCAGGACAATCCCAGGGATTGTGGCCACCAGGTGAACACTGTCTGCGTCTAATCCGGCAGGTAGCACCATCGAGAATGTCGCTGAGCGCACGTCAAAATGCCAGGGTTGGACATCCAAATCGGATAGATTGGTCATAACCGGCAGCCGATCGGCTGCGGACTCCACGACAAAGAAGCGGAAGGTCCGGAGGTCGGGCGTGAGCGGCCCACCCGTCGGGTATGGCTCATCTACCCGGCCGGCGCTGGTCTGCCCGTCATGGGTGAGGGTCAGCTCTACGATCCACTCCCCTGGCTGGTCCAGGATGAAGTCATCCCCCGGCTGATAGAAATAGCCCACCGCACTGGCCACGCCGCTGAAACTCTGTCGAGCGCCGTCCGGAGCGGTGACGGTGTACTCCACTTTGCTCGGCAAGGTGGGCATGATCGGACCCGCCATCCGGAAGATGTCTCCCACTTCCAGGACCATGCCGGGCCTCACTGCCAAGGGCACGAAAAAGATGTCGACATCCGTACCGAAGATGTTGAATAACGGGCCTCCGCTGGGTCCTCCCGCTGCGCCCTGGAATGGGGGCATGACCCGGCCGCCGAGCGAATCGTCATATTCTGTGTGCACCCAGCCCGAACCGTAGATCGCGTACTCGCCCTCCCCAGTGCGCTCGTCTCTCAGGACCGCGCCCCCATAGATGAACTTGAAATCGCCGGGCAAGTCTCCTTCAGGGCCGTTGCCGGATTGTAGATGGTAGCCATCGTCAAAGCGCCAGTATTCGGCCTGGATATCGCTGCCTCGGACGATCTCCCGCACCCGCACACCGGGGCGCTCGACGGCATTGTACAGATACGCCCAGAAGTCAATCTCATCCGGGTGAATTCCGACGTTCCACCAGGAAGGATCCGCGGAAGTGATGAGCGGGATCTGGTCCCCGCGGATCATTTCAGCCAGGTCAATGGCGTCCTGATATCCGCCGAACGCTTGGACCTGCGCCAGCGCTTGTTGGGCGAGCGGATTCGATGGGTCGAGGATCTCAATGCTCGAGTGCACGATGGCGGCATCGGAGGACCCTAGCCTCAGGGCAGGGTCCAGAAATTCCGTGTGCGGAGTCCCCCACAAGATATCCCCTGAAAAGTAGGGCAAGTTGAAGTGACCGCCCATGATGTTGTCGTAATCGGAGTCGAAACTCCAGGCCGGCGGCAGGTAGGTGAGACTATCTGGACCTCGGCGGCCGTGCAAGACGATGGCGGGGTTCGACGAAGCGATGACGCCGCCGAAGGTCATTCGCCCGACCCACAGATTGCCCCCGGCTTCGAACCGCGCCTCCACTTCGACGAGGTATTCTCCAGGCCTCTCGAAGAGGTGGCTCTGTCCGTCTCCGTCCCACCAGCCGAAGGCGTTGGCCCGGCCTCGGTATTCATCCACCTGCATTTCTCCGTTGGCGTAATAGGTCGTAACCGTGTATTCAACTTCGGCCGGAAGCCCGGGCATCATGTACAGGCTGATTGGCAGGCTGTCGCCGACTTCAAACGGTGTGCCGGGCAGGGCGGCGGTTTCGATATCCAGGACATCGGCCACGGTGACATCATACGTCCCCGAGATCGCATAGTTATTGCCCGCAAGATCGTCGATCTGCCCTTCAAGTGTGATGACGTAGTTGCCGACGGCCGGAAACTGATATGCGAACGCGTCCCCAGGCCCCAACAATTGAGGCACTTCGCCCAGGCTTCCACCTCCTTCCGATACGTCGTCAAACCACGGTGTGATGGGCGTGTAGTTGCCCACCCGGGTGATCGGCTTGGGACCAATCAAATCGATCTCACCATCCGGACGTTGGATCCGAATGCTGAGTTCCCCGCTGGTGAAATCGAAGTTGACCGCCGGCAACAAGCCAGGAAAACCTCGATCGACGCCGCCCACCATCGGCAGGAAGGGACCTAATTGGTAAGACCAAGGAATGCCGTACGCATCCAACCTTGGAATGACCGGGTTGTGATGGGTCACCGTGCGGGTGCTGAATTCAAACAGGCCTTGATCTTCCCGGGCGATGACCCCGCCTCGTGACCCTTCACTGAGCACGTCCGCCAGCACGGTGGCAGCCAGGCGGGTGGGCGCCGGATCCCCGACTTCCAAGATCGTCAGCCTGTCGCCGTTGCAGCATCTCGATTGCAATCTCGCACCCACCCCAGCGGGATGGGATTGCGCAGCTTGAGCCAGGTTATAAACCCCTCCAAAGAGGATATAGCGTCCATCCCTGAAGCTTTCAGGGATCTTGGCCTCCCCACTGACCGAAGCTGTCCAGGTTGCTCCTTCCTCCTGCCAGGTGAGGGGAGCCTCCACCAACGGACCCAGTGGGTGATTGCCCCAGGTTCTTTCGATCGCCAGCCCAGTGGGCGTCAATAGGGCTGCAATAAACTCATCCGTGCTTCCAATTTGCCGTCCGGTCTCGTCACTAAGATAAGTCGCGTGAATCGCAAACGAACCGGGATCGGGCGCTTCCGGCGTGTCAGAAAGCAGCGTGATCTTCCCTTCCCAGATGAGACTGTCCCCGGCCTGGACATGATCGGTCGAGATGCTGCCCTCGAAGATCCAGCTGGCGTTGAAATGATCGCAACAAAAGCCTGCAGCGACTGGGAGGCTGCCATCATCTCGGATCGAGAAAGGCACCTGCATGACGACACCCGGTGCGAGAATCCATTCAGCACCCGCCATGTTGTCGACGGAATCAAAAGCCGATACCTTGCCCGTCGAATCCTGTTTGACCAGCATGTGAGCGCCAGGGAAGCCGAGGACCGTCTCTGTGAAGCCGCCTTGATCGTCCGCGGTGACCAACTTGAAGGCAAGCGTCTCCATGTTCGCGATTACGACCCTGGCTGAAGGAGGGACTGCCCCGGCCCGCGCAACCACTTCCACGAGGTACTCCCCTTCGATCAAGTTCAAGGAAATCAAGCCTGCCTCGGGTGCACGGGTTTGTTCGTGGAATTGGGTCGCGTTGCCCAGCCGCCGCGGGTCGGAGTAGAAGATTTCGGCTAACTCGATATAGGGGGCTGGGGAGGAGGCAGGAACGGGAGCGGGAGTAAATAGTGGGGCGGACGTAGGAGCTGGGGCGGAAGTGGGGACCAGCGAAGGCAGTACCGGCTCCCGTGAGGTACATGCTCCCAGCAAGAGCAAACCCAATGCTGCGCTAACCGAAGAGGTGGTTCTTCTCATTGAAAGCTTCCTGTGTCTATTCACTGGGCAAAGCAAGCAAGAATGAGAGGAAGGCCTGTAATTCTGATTCACTGATCTTGTCAGCGATGTGATGTTCATTTGTCGTGCGAAGCACATCCAGCAGGGTCTGAGCGCTGCCGTCGTGGAAATACGGTGCGGTAGCCCAAATGCCGAGCAGGCTGGGCGTATCGAACCGGGTGCCTCGGCCATGCGAGTTGCGCTCGAGTTCCGGGTCCCCGGTGCCTACGTCGTGCAATTGCGAGTCGGTATACAACGGCGGCACATGGCACTCAGCGCAGCCCAGCTGCCCGAATAGCTGTTCCCCCCGCTCAAACTCCCTCTGCCCGACCGGATACGGCGACGGAGGGACTCCCAATGAGGACATGAACGCCGCCAGGGCATCTAGTTCCGGCGAGAGCCCGCCGTGGGGGGGCCCTAAGCTGTCAAACGTTTCGCCCCGCACCAATCCAGTCCCGGCCTGAATGGTGCGGATGGTGAGCTCGACATCCTGGAGCTCGTCAAGGTCGCCGGACCAGTGGATGGGCAGGGTCCTCCCGACTCCAAACAGAGCCGGTGTGTTTCGGGGCCCATCCGGGAATCCCAGCCAGGTCCTGCCGTCCATGCCGCCGTCGAAATGGCAGACCGCGCAAGAAATCCAGCGGTCGGTGGTCAGGTCCGGCACGCGGGCGGCATGAAAGAGCTTCTTCCCAAGCAGGATCTGCGGATCGAGCGGTATTTCGGTGATGTGGATGGTGTCGACCACAGCCAACCCCAAAGTGTCGATCACGCTGATCGTGCCGTCTAGCACGTTGTTGACATAGCCAAGGTTGGCTTGCGGATCGAAGACAATCCCGCGCGGATTGGCGCTGACCTGCAGTCGCGCCAGCTGTCGGTTGTTTTGAAGGTCGATGATCGAGACGTCGTTGCTCCCAGCGTTGGCTACCAATAGCACTTGCCGCGCTTCGTCCAAGGCGACGGCGAACGGCATGTTCACCGAACGGGGCCCCATATCCAACGAGATCCGCTCTTGGCGAATGAGCTTCTGCGAGGCGAGGTCCACCACGTTGACGAGCGGAAACACAGTTGCATCGAAGACCAAGGCTGGGTTGGAGGAGTTGGAACGGGTCTGGGGCAGGTACGCTCTTTGGAATCTAAGGTCCAGGTAGATGAACTGAGAGAGGTTGACGTCTTTGCCGGTAGTGAGGAGGGCCTCAAGGGTGAAACTGGAGAGGTCGATGCGAGTCACTCTCCCGCTGAGCAGATGAGTGACATAGAGCTTCCCGGCACCGGGATCCAGCGCCAGACCCGCCGGAAACGGATCCAGCTCCAGAGTAGACTGTAGTTCCCCGGTTTCCACGTCATAGGCGCTGACTCGACCCAGGGCGTGTTCGGATACATACAGTACCCCCGCGTGCTCGATGGCGGCGTATGGCATGGGGCCAACCGGGACCTCCGCCGACTTCACCGCTTGCTCAACATCTACCGCCGCAATTGAGTTCCCGCCGTAGTTGGCTACATACAGCACATTCGAATCTGCCCTAAAGGTAAGAGTGCGCGGATCTCGCCCGACTTTGAGTTCTTTCACCAGCTCAAGCCCGGGCAAAGACAACAGGCTGATCGAGCCGGAGTCGGGATTGACCGCGGCCAGCCAGGCGCCATCCGGCGAGATGGCAATGGCCGAGGCGGATATCCCGGCACCCTCGAGCGATAGCGGCGGGCCTGGTTCTGTTTCCACTTCGGTGCGCTGGAGCAAAGGCTCGCCATTCTGCGATCGCACGGCACAGGCCGCCACCACTTGGCTAACAAAGAGTGCAACTAAGACAGGCGACCGGTGAAAACGTCGCTCACCAGAAAGCATTGGTTCCTCCGCCATACTTGGCAGGCATAGGCCATCGCAGTTCCTGATTTTGAGTCATCGAGTCGAATCGTCTTTCCCAGCTAGGGGCGCGGGACGGTCCAGTCCCCGAACGGAACACCTGGAAATCGGATTGACAGTAAGGCTTAAGCATTGCCCTCCCCCTAACGGCTAATGTTACCTACTGGTACTTCACCTTGCAATCAATCCCTGCGTGACTGAAGTTATCCTCTTCCGAGGGGATAATACGCCCGTCCGTAGATTGCTAATTGGGCCGGGAGAGGCTATACCTTGGCACCGTGACCCAATCATCGCATAAGGGTCTTCTTCTTCGTTCATCCGGATGCGGTCCATCAACCATCGACGCTGGTGAAAGCGACCAAAATGCGTAGACGACAGCCCGAACGACACTATGCCGAGCGAATCGGTTGGCTGCGAGCCGCCGTATTGGGTGCGAACGATGGCATCGTCTCGACCGCCAGTCTGGTGGTGGGGGTGGCCGCGGCCGAAGCGGCGCGCAGCAGCGTGCTGGTCGCTGGTATCGCAGGGCTGGTCGCCGGGGCGATGTCGATGGCCGCCGGGGAATATGTGTCAGTCAGCTCTCAGGCCGATACCGAGGAAGCCGACCTTGAACGCGAGCGCAACGAACTAAAATCGGATGAACCCTTCGAGCGCAAGGAACTTGCGGCGATCTACGTCGGTAGGGGGCTCGATCCTTCGCTCGCGGATCAGGTGGCGGACCAGTTGATGGCCCACGATGCGCTGGGAGCCCACGCCCGCGACGAACTCGGTCTGTCAAAGATACATCGAGCACGGCCCATCCAAGCCGCGCTGGCCTCAGCCGGCACATTTGCAGTCGGTGCGGCCATGCCGTTGGCCATCGTTGTGTTGAGCCCGCCCTCGCGCACGATCCCGCTGGTCGCCGGAGGTTCGTTGGCCTTCTTAGCGCTGCTAGGGGGGATCGCCGCCCGGGTAGGCGGCGCTAACTCACTGGTCGGGGCGGCTCGGGTGACCTTCTGGGGCGCCCTAGCCATGGCCCTAACCGCGGCGATCGGAGCCGTATTCGGCACAGTGGTTTGAGGGCTCAAGGCAAGGGCGTGGCGGTGACAGGAGCACCCTCGGGCGGGTTGGGTTCCTCGAACGACTCGGCGATCCGGATCGCTTCTTCCAAGGATAGAGTTGTCTCCAGCCGGTACGTGACCCCCTCCCGGGACCAGATTAACACGTTGCCTCGGACCAGCACCAATTCCTGACGGCTCTCCATGATCAACTCGACGAAATGGTCGCCCGACGACCAGATTGCGGGCCGACCGGCCACGCTCGTCGACTGGATTCGTTCCGGGAAAAGCTTGTTCACAATCGGCCCGGGCGGGATCTCGAAGAGCGCTAGGTGGGCGAAATCGGGGTAGTCCGGGTTCGCCCAGACCAGGACGATGATCCCCCCGAACTCTCTCAAAAGGAAGACCCGGTCGGGTGGGCCGAGGTCGGCCGGGTAGCTCGGGAGCTGAACCGGGATGGTGGCCGACTCGCGGGCCGCCTCTAGCGTGGTTTCACCAGGCAGCTCGCTCAGGCTCAAATGTCCGGTCGGCGGAAGCGGAGTCGGGGTTGGTCCGCCAAGGAAGATGCGGACCGCCCCGAGCCGCACGATCTCGACCACCGCGGCTCGCACCTCTGGGACGGCCAGCAGCCCGGCCAGGACCACCACGGCCCCCGCGATCGCCCAGGCCAGCCGAGGCCGTCGGATCGGTCGTATCCGCGGCGGTCGCAGCCTGGCGGCAATATCCGGCGTCGGGGGATAGCGGAATCCGGCGGCTAGCCCCTGGATTCGTTCCGCAAACCTCTCCAACTGATCGACGTCGGTCATGCGTAAAGCCCTTCCCGCAATTCTGGGAAATCTCGCTCGATGATGGTGCGCAGCCGGGCCAGTGCCCGGTGCAGCCGAGATTTGACGGTCCCCGGCGCCACTTCCAGGGCGGCAGCCGTTTCCGCCTCCGTGAGCTCCAAGAAGTAGCGCAGGTAGATCACTCGCTGATCAGGCTCACTCAGGCGGCGAACGGCCCGCCACAATGCCTCAAGCCCTTCTCGGTTCAGAGCCGACGCTTCCGTGGTCCGCCGGAGTTCCAGGTCCGGCCGCCCGAGTCGCTGTAAGGCGAACCAGTAACGGCCAATCGATCGGCGCCGATTGCGGGCCAGGTTGGCCGTGATCCGCAGCAACCAGGGCTGCAGCGGGCGTTGATTGTCAAAACTGCTTAAGTGCTGATGAGCCCGGATGAAAGTATCCTGGGCCACGTCCTGCGCTTCGTCGGGGTCGGCGAGCATCAGATAGGCAAGTCGAAACACACGCTCTTCATGGTTGTGCACGAGCGCTTCCCAGGCTGCGGCCTCTCCGGCCCGCGCCCGGGAGATCAGGTCCGCTTCATTCGATTCACTCACGTACGCAAGACAATACACCGATCGGCCCCGGACGGTTCCTTACCCGGGGCTTGGGGCAAAACTATCGGGTGTGTGGGGGACCAGAGTCTACAAGTTGACGAGGGTAGCTTGGACCGGGCTCAGGCCTTGACGCCGGACTCAACCAAGACGTGCCCGGCGACCTCCCGGCCGACGGCATGCTCCTGCCCGCCGATCTCGATGGTGAGCGGACCCTGAAAGGGGGCTGCCGAAATCAGCCGCAGCTTGGTCTGGGGAAACAAGCCCATCTCACCCAGGTAGCGCAGCAGTTCGGGATCGTGGTCACTGACCTCGGCAACCACCGCCCGCTCGCCCGGTTCGAGTTCCGAGAGGCGCCGGAGGGTCGTTTCCGGAAGCGATCCATCCCGGGCGGGAATGGGGGCTCCGTGGGGATCGGTCGTTGGGTTGCCTAGCATGGCCGAAATCCGGTCTTCCACATCTTCCGAGAGCACGTGCTCCCACTTGTCGGCTTCTTCGTGGACCTTGTCCCAGGGAACACCCAGGGTCTCGGTCAGGTAGCTTTCGACCAGCCGATGGTGGCGGATCACCTCCAGGGCGATCTTCTCACCGGCCTTGGTCAGCAGAACCCCGTGATAGGGCTCATGCTTGAGCAGCTTCATGGCGGCCAGCTTCTTGACCATCCCGGTCACTGAGGCCGGCGCGACGCCCAGCCGCTCGGCCAGGCCGGTGGTGGAAACCTTCTCGGCCGAGGTTTGCAGCTCGTAGATTGTCTTCAGGTAGTCTTCAACCGCTTGGGTGTGCATTGGCCCGAAAGAAAATTAGGCAAACCTAAACCAGTTTAGGTATACCCCGTAGGACTAAGGAAGTCAAGCGGCGACAGGCAAACTACGCCGGGATAAGTATTCAAGTGCATCGCGTGCGTGATTCGACCGCTCAGCAGGACCGCGCCGACCTCAAAGGGCACTGATCAGGCCGGCTGTCAGGCAGGTAACGGCCCGGCGATGCTGCCCGCCGGCGAGGCGTCGGCGGCAGCCCTCTACCGATCCGAGAGGAGTTCCTGGTAGGCACGGCCGGGTTCGGTAAGAACTCCGGCTTGAAGGCTTAAGTATTGCCGCCGATTGAGCTCCTGGTAGAGATCGAATGCGGTTTCATTCAGCCAGGAGGCATCAGCCTCCACGTAGGCGAAGAAGTATCCAGACCAGAAGAATGACACGTAGTCAATGCCCTGAGCCTGTGCCATCCCGGCGGCCGCGCGCAGGAAGCGGGCGTCGAGCGGCTGCCAGAAGCTAAAGACGTCCCGCTGCAAGGCCTCTTGATAGCTAATCTCCTGCTGCAGTTCCTCCGGCCGTACCTTGTATAGCCAGGTCTCCCCGATAACCACCTGTTTCCCCTGGCCCTGGGCCATCGCGGCCCACTCGGCCGCCCGCTGGACGTAGTCGATCGAGCCGTTGGTCAGGGGATAGAGATGAATATCCACGAAGTCCAGCCCGGACTCCTGGATGAAGGCGTGCATGTAATTCGGGTCATCCCAGCTGCCCGTGCCGACGCCAAGTCGAGCCCCTCCGAGCCCCTTCAAATCCCGGATCACCTCCCGGATGTAGGCTAGGTAGCCCTCAAGCCCGAAATTCTGACCGGTGAGTATGCGTTCTGTGTCCGGCTCGTTTCCGATGGAGAGATAGTCCGGCCCGACGAGCCGGGCGATTCGGTTGAGCTGCTCCCGGCGCAGGTCGAAGTACTCGAGGGTGGACAGCGTGGACCAATCGTAGCGGACATTGGAATATTGCGGATCGGGGAAGACGGGCCCGGTCTCGACGACGAGCAGAAGGCCGCGGCGATGCACCTCCTCCGCCACCTGCTGATAGAAGGCTAGATAGGCCTCCGAATCGGGGAAGCCGGGGGCCAGCAGTGGATCCGCAATTTGCACCGTGACTCCATCTACGCCAATCTCCTTGAGGCGGTCTAGGTAGAGCTCGACGACGCCCATGGTCTGAGGGGCCAACCGTCTCCTCCGTCCCGAGGCTGCCGGTGTCGGAGAAGCGGCCGCAGCTCAGCCCCGTCAGCACGAGTGCGGCGACCCCACGCCAAGGCGAGATTACTTTCTTCATTTCTCGCCCCATTTTGAGATAGCGGTTGCAGGACTGGTGAGCCGAGGCGCCGTCGCCACCTGGCAGGACATGTGCCCCACAGCCTGGTCCGGATGGATCATCGTTCCTAGAGATATGTACCGCCCATTTGGGAGAAAGTCGCGTGGCTGAGCGAAGTCAGATAGCGGGTGCTCCCAGTCTTCGGCAGGTCAGGGTCACAGACCCCGGATCAGGCCGCCCGGCTGGCAAGAGCGGCAGAAATTCGTGATTCGGTCCTGGGCGGTGATTTCGGAGATCCTTCCGCCACAGCGTGGGCAGGCCTGCCCGCCGCGCATGTGGACCGCGAAGAAGTCGCGCGGCTTGAGATGGATATCTTCGCCCATCGCGGCCTCGACCTTTTCGATCGATTCGCGCAGGGTCACATTCATGGCTGCGTGCAGGCCGTCGATCTCTTCCGGGCTCAGGGTGCTGACTTTGCGATAAGGATGCAAGCGAGCCTGCCACAGTATCTCGTCGGCGTACGCATTTCCGATCCCGGCCACGAACTGCTCTCGCGACAGTACGCCCTTGATCTCGCCTCGAAAGCGCCGCAGGCGAGTGCGGAAGGTTTGGGGTGAAGCCTCCAACGCATCCGGACCCATCTCGGCAAAGGTTGGAATCGACGCAAGCCGCGCGGTCAGGTAGAGCTGGCCCATGCGTTTTTGATCGACATAACGCAGCTCCTCGGTCGGGGCCTCGAAATGTAGGGTGACGTGCACCGGGCCGGCCTTCTTGCCCGCTGGGCTGCTGAGCTGCAGGCGCCCGGTGAGCTTGGGATTCACTGCCAGAGTCAGAGCCGGCTCGCCGCGGCTGCCCGCCGGCTTCGGGCCGGTCTCCGTACCGAGGCCAAACAGCAGGAACTTGCCTCGCCGTTGAACCGACTCGATCGTGCGGCCAGTGAGCCCCTGCCGAAAGCCTTGGCCGGTGAGATCGCGGACAACGATCGGTCCGCCCTTGGGCGACAGGGAGACATCCATAATCCGCCTCCCCACCAGCCGGCGCTCCAGCACGTCCTGCACGATTTCGAGTTCGGGAAGTTCAGGCATGCCAGCTCTCAGCCTTGCCGGTCTAGCCGGTACACTGAGTACCGCCCGTCATCGTAGATGGGCTGCAGGCCAGGGCAGACCAGCCCCCGCTGATCGGGTTCCAGCACGACATGAGTGACACCGTACGCATTCGCGAATTCGTCCAGCAGCCCGCAATCGATCTCGGAGATCTGGTCTCGATAGAAAAAGCCAAGCAGCCGATTGCGTTGGTACCAATCCATCAGCTCATAGCCGCGATAGGGAATGGACTTGAAATCGGCGACGATTGGAGCGCCGCTGACCAGGCGAAAATCCTGCAACCTGGGCGGGATCAAGTAGACCTGGCCGGGGGCCTTTGCAGTTTTCACGAACTCCAGGACGGCACGCTCCGGCGCCGAGCGACGCTGGAGATCTTGGAGTCCGGTGGCGGCCGCGCCGCTCACCACGGAGAGGCCGATCAGAAGTGCCACCAGGACCCGCAAGACGCGGCCATGGAGGCGGGTGGCGATCGAGCTGGCTGCCGCGCCGGCCAGCACCGCCGTCGCCAGCGGTACCAGAATCGTTGAGACCCTCCAGGGGAAAGCCAGTGCGAGCGCGTCACTGTTCAGTCCGACTTGCAGCAAGGTAAGTCCAACCCCGACCCCGAGGGTCAGGGCCATCACGCCGGCCAGCCGGGTCGTGCGCGCCAGATAAAGCGCCAACCCAATCCAAGCGAGCTTGGCGATGGCCGACGCGTTGAGCCATTCGGCCGGAACCGCGTGGGCCGGGAGGCGGAAAGTGACCAGGATCCGCTGGGCTTCGGCAGACGCCGGAAGAAAGTTCCGCCCGACGTAGATCAGGATGGGCAGGACAAGCACAAGCGCCAGCCCTCCGATCTGCAAGGCCGCACTCAGGCTGCGCTTTTGGTGGACGGCATCCACGGCGAAGGCCGCGGTTAGGACCGCCGCACTCAGCAGGTAGGTGGGGTGGATCGTGGCGGCCAGCGCGACCGCCACCAGCGCCCGCCGGCTGTGGCCTTCAAGCTGCTGCTGAATGGACAGGAGCAATAGAACCCCGAAGGCGCTTGGCTGCAGCACGTCGCCGAGCAGGCGCTGGCCGGCGACCCCGCCGTCGAAGGCATACTCCCAAATGCCGCCAACTCCGCGGCCGAGCGCGAATCGAAGCGCGGCCGAGTGCGTGACGAACAGCAACGCGGCGAACACACCGCCGGACATTGAGGGAGGCTCCAGGTTGAAGAGCCGAGCCGCGATCCGCCGCAGGCTGAGATAGTAGACCGTGGCGAGCAGCAGGAAATACAAGTAAAAGGCGTTTGGATGGAGAAAGCGGGCGGTGACTGCCACCAGCGCGCTGAACACCGGGGTCGGGTCGGCCGTGCCCGCCAGCCAGTCCTCAGCCAGGTATCCCACCCCGGCTTCGGCCAGACCGTGCAGGAAATATTGATTCTGATTCGAGGTGTAGAGCGGGGATTGGGCATAGGCCAGCCCGAAGAGCATTCCCCAGGCGAGATAGCTTATGACCGACCGCAGCCGCGCCGGCATGGTCGAACTATCCCGCAACTCGGAGGCGCTGGCAAGCCTGCGGCTGAATCCCCAACCGCGGCCGAGACGGGTGTCCACCTTCTGCCCGGTTGAACGACACTTGACAGCAATTGCGGGGTCGGGGATAGTGCTGTCGGCCGGCTGCCGGTGGGACCGGACCGAGATCCGAGGCCGAAAAGGTCGAGCGAAATGCCGACGTTGCCTCAAACTGTAATTGCCGCCACCATCACGATGCTGGCGACCGGGCTGGGTGGGCTGCCGTTCGTGTTTGTACGCCGTTTCCCGGACGAAGTGGCCCGGCTGGGTTGGGCAGTGGCCGGCGGGATGATGCTCTCGGCCTCCGTCTTCACTCTAATTATCCCGGGAGTGAATGAAGGCGGGATCACCCCGGTCGCAATTGGCGTGCTGGCAGGCACCGCGATCTTTGGATTGGCATCCAAGCTAATTTCCGGCCACGAACACGACGAGCGCGGGATTCCGGTTCCCGGAGCCTCGGTCCGGGGAAGCGCCCGGATTGCGCTGATCTTGGGAACCATGTTTGTGCACAGCTTTCCAGAGGGGCTGGCGGTGGGGGTCGCTTACGGCTCGGGGGAAGCTTCGCTGGGAGTGCTGGTGGCGGTCGCCATCGCGGTTCACAACATCCCGGAGGGGGTGGCGGTTTCGCTGCCCCTGCGGGCGGAGGGCGTGAGCGGCTGGAAGTGCGTCGGGTGGGCGATCTTCTCCAGCCTGCCGCAGCCGATTGCGGCGATACCGGCCTTCCTGGCAGTACAGGCCTTCCGCCCCGTCCTCTCCTTCGCCTTCGGCCTGGCCGCCGGAGCGATGTTCTTCTTGGTTCTGAGCGAGATGATTCCGGAGAGCCGGGCCAATGAAGGCCAACGGCTCTCCAGCGCTCTGGCCACCATGGTCGGGTTCCTGGCCCTCATGGTCTTGCAAAACGTGATGGCGTTCTAGCTAGCGCCCAATCGGTCCTCTGGGCGGTCGCCTATTATTTAGACCCCCCTAAATCATCTATTGGGCTAGGCGAAACCAGTGACGTTTGTCACTGTTGTTTCGGGCCGGGTGCGGGCATCCTTGGGACGGAGCGCGGATTGGCGCTGGATTGAACCGAGGCACCCGATGGAGTTCCTTCCGATAGTCCTTGCCCTCTTGGCAACTGGCTGTACCGTGGCCATCGGCGCGGCGTTGATCTGGCCGGGGCGCGGCTGGCTCGCCCGCTGGCGCAGCCGGCGGCAGCAAGTGCGGGCCGAAGACAGCCTGAAGTATCTGTACGCGGCCGAACTGAGAAACTCGCCACCCACCCTGTCGGGCCTGGCCGCGACGCTGTGGATAAGCCTGCCCTCCGCAGCTGAGATTCTCTCGAGCCTGGAGCGATTGGGGTTGGTGGAGTGGAAGGCGAGTGCGCTTCAGCTAACCCCTGCGGGCCGGAGCCGTGCGGTCCGAGTCCTGCGCGCCCACCGGCTGTGGGAACGGTATCTGGCGGATGAGACCGGGTACCGCGAACTCGATTGGCACAAGCAGGCCGAGAAGCAGGAACACCGGCTGACCCCATCCGATTTGGAGGCGCTGGCCGCCCGCCTGAAGAATCCGATCTATGACCCGCATGGCGATCCGATCCCGAACCCCGCCGGCGAGACAGCTCCACAGGCGGGGATTCCGTTGGCGACTGCTCCGCTGGATACACCCTTGCAGATTGTCCACATCGAGGACGAACCGGAGCCAACCTACGCCGAATTGCTCGCGGCCGGGCTGTACCCGGGGATGGAGCTGCGGGTGGTGGAGCGGTTGGCGACCCAAATGCGGATCCGGGTTGGCCGGGACGAGCGCACCTTGCGCTCTCCGGTGGCCGCCAATCTCCTCGTACAGCCTCAACCGGAAACCGCGGCGCAGGCTCCTCAAGTTCGGTTGAGCGACCTGCGGGTCGGCGAGCGCGGAGCGGTCGTGGGTATTGCCCCAGGATGCCGTCAGATGGAACGCCGCCGCTTGCAGGACCTGGGGGTATTGCCGGGGACTGTGATACAGGCCGAATTCGCCAGCCCGGGCGGCGATCCGGTGGCCTATCGAATCCGGGGGGCGATGATCGCCCTGCGCAAGGATCAGGCAGCCCACATTCTGGTCGAATCCCTGGAGGAATCCCTGTGCGCTTGAACCGCTCCGCCTGCTCGGATTGTCCTGTGCACCAGGCGGCCGATCCGTCGACGCTTGGCGTAGACAGGGAGCGGTGGGACTACCTGGTGGCGCTGGGGGGCAACCCCAACACGGGCAAGAGCACGGTCTTCAACGCCCTGACGGGCCTGCGTCAGCATACCGGCAACTGGCCGGGGAAAACCGTCGCCCGCGCAGAAGGCGGCTACAAGTACACCGGGCTTCGTTACAAGCTGGTCGATCTACCAGGAACCTATTCGCTCCTGGCGACCACCAGGGACGAACAGATCGCCCGTGACTTTATCTTGTCTGGTCAGCCGGACGTGACCGTCATCGTCGTCGATGCAACCCGCCTGGAGCGCAACCTCAACCTGGTCCTGCAGGTGTTGCAGATAACCGACCGGGTGGTGGTCTGTCTCAACCTGACGGACGAAGCCCGGCGGCATGGGTTGGCGATCGATGAGCGACAGCTGGCTCGGGATCTGGGCGTGCCGGTGGTTCCGACTGTGGCCCGGCAGGGAAGGGGACTCGACCGGTTGATGTCGGCCGTCGCCGAGGTTGCCGGTGGGAAGTTGGTCGGACGGACGCGGCGGATCGCCAGCCCGGAGTACCAAGCGACGAGGGAGGCGGCTTTGTCGTCGGTTTCAAAGACCGATGGCAATCGCCACGGGCAGAGCGTCGAAGCGACCTATGCCGAGGCGGCCCGGATTGCGGCGAGGGCCGTCCGCCAATCGGGCGCTCAGCCGCGTTTTGACCTCGACCGGGCGATCGATCGCATCGTCACGAGCCGGATTTGGGGCTTCCCGATCATGTTGCTGCTGCTGGCCGGGGTGTTCTGGATCACTATCACGGGAGCGAACGTACCGTCTCAGCTGCTCGGCAGGTTCCTGTTGGACACCGTCCATCCCTCCCTGCGGGATTTGGCGGTCGGCCTCGGAATGCCGCTCTGGTTGCGGGGCGTGCTGATCGACGGCATGTACCTGGCTACCGCCTGGGTGATCAGCGTCATGCTGCCGCCGATGGCGATCTTCTTCCCGCTCTTCACCCTGCTCGAGGACTTCGGCTATCTGCCGCGGATCGCCTTCAATCTAGACACGCTCTTCAAGCGAGCGGGAGCCCACGGCAAACAAGCGCTGACCATGGCCATGGGCTTTGGCTGCAATGCAGCCGGAGTGATCGCGGCTCGGATCATCGACAGCCCCCGCGAGCGGCTGATCGCGATCCTGACCAACAACTTCGCCCTGTGCAACGGCCGCTGGCCGACCCAGATCCTGATCGCCACCATCTTCCTAGGGACATTGGTGCCGGCCCGGCTGGCCGGGGTGGTCTCGGCGCTGGCCGTGGTTGGCGTGGCAATTCTGGGAGTGGGACTGACGTTCGCCGTCTCGTGGTTGCTTTCTCGCACCGTGCTGCGCGGTGAAGCCTCGGCCTTCAGCCTGGAGCTGCCGCCCTACCGGCCGCCGCAGGTCTTGAAGACCCTGTATCGCTCCGTGATCGATCGGACAGTCTACGTGCTCTGGCGGGCGGTCGTCTTTGCCATGCCGGCGGGGGCGGGGATCTGGAT
>Ga0209109_10000656_pt1 | contig 18789 bp, 16 predicted proteins | sample Rifsed10ft2_FD_184004 | JGI IMG/M metagenome (GOLD analysis project Ga0209109, IMG submission 184004) | Soil microbial communities from Rifle, Colorado, USA - sediment 10ft 2 (version 2) | ecosystem: Environmental > Terrestrial > Deep subsurface > Rock core/Sediment | place: Rifle, Colorado... | reverse complement strand
CGGGCATTGACGCCCCGCTCGATCAGCACCCGCCGGTCGTACCGCGCCGACTCTTTCAGCCCCTCGATCAATTCGGCGTGGTTGTGCGCTTTCACGATACCCACCGACGAACCGAGGTTCGCCGGCTTGGTGAACACAGGATACCCAAACTTCGCTTCGGCCCGCTGCGCCACGGCCTCGGGGTTGTGCTCGATCTCCGCGCGTAGCACCCCTATCCAATTCACAACCGGGATGCCGTTGGCGCGCAACAACTCTTTGCACACGCCCTTGTCCATCGCCAGCGCCGAGCCGAGCACGCCCGCGCCCACGTAAGGCAAATCGGCCAGTTCGAGCAAGCCTTGCAGCGTGCCATCCTCGCCGTAAGGGCCGTGCAACAGCGGGAAGATCACGTCGAGTTCGGCGATAGACGAGAGTTGCACTGCGTGACTGCCAGGCCCTCCGGCGTTCAGCACTAGCAGTTCATGCCTCCCCGGCTCGCCGAGCAGCGCGGCCTCGGACAGCTTCGCCATGTCCCCCGCCGTCAGCGCCTTCATCGGGTCATTCCCCGTCCCCTGGCGCGGATCTTCGACGATCCACTTGCCCTCTTTGGTGATCCCGATGAGCGTCAGGTCATATTTGTCCTTGTTAATCGCCTTCAGCACCGACCGCGCCGACATGAGCGAGACTTCGTGCTCTGCTGAGCGACCGCCGAAGATCAATCCTAATCGAATCTTTCGCGCCATAGTTCAGTAGGCAGAAGGCGGAATGCAGAAGGCCGGCTGACTGCCTGCTGCTTTCTGCCGACTGCCTTCTAGCACTGCCCGCCCCACTCCCCCACCAATTCCACTTCCAACTCTAAATCCACGCCGAACTTCGCCTTCACCGCGTCGTGCGCAAGATGAATGAGCGCAAACACTTCGGAGGCGCGGCCTTCGCCGAGGTTCACGAAGAAGTTCGCGTGCAGGGTCGAAATTTCCGCGTTGCCGATGCGCTTGCCTTTTAGCCCCGCCGCTTCGATCAGCCGCCCCGCGTAATCGCGCGACGGATTCTTGAACATAGACCCCAGGCTCGCGCCGGGGGGCTGGGTGCGCTTGCGATGCGCGATGAATTCGTCCACTTTGGCCTGCAACGCTTGAGCGTCGCCGCGTGTCAACGCCATTTCCGCCGTGAGCACCACGTAGTTGCGCCCGTTCCGCTGGCGTTTCAGCGCGCTTGTTCGATAGCCGAACTCCATCTCCTCGTTCGACCATTCACGCACCGTACCGTCATGTTGCAAGATTTCGGCCATGCGGAGGTTGCTGGCAATATCACCGCCCTGCGCCCCGGCATTCCCGTACACTGCGCCGCCGATCGTCCCCGGCACGGTGGCCGCCCACTCCAGCCCGGCCAGGCCGCGCACGACGCACTGCCGCGCCAGCACGCCGAGGTTCACGCCCGACTCCGCACGCACGCTGATGGTCTCCGCCTCCTCGTTGAACGCCACGCCCCGCGCACGGTTGACAATGACCAGCCCCCGGAACCCGGAGTCGCTCACCAGGACGTTCGCGCCGCCGCCGAGGATGAACACTTTCATGCCCAACTGCCACGCCGTCCGCACCTGCTCGGCGAGTTCGTCGGCGCTGTCGGCGAAAAGCAGAAACTCCGCCGGGCCGCCGATGCGCGCCGAGGTGTAGCGCGCAAGCGATTCGTTTTCTCTCAGCCGCTCCCCAAACGCGACCCGCAGGCGCTCTTTTTCAGCCATGTCGAAACTCAATTGTGTGGGTGTGTAGCCGCGCAGCGTGGTCATCTTACCCGCCTCCCAATCGCTTCAAGACTTCTATCCCCACCCAGTCGCCGTCGCCCGCGCCGAGGGTGATGAACACATCGCCGGGCCGCAGGCTCGCGCACAAATAGTCGGCGGCGTCGGCGAGCGCGGAGAGGTACCGCGCGTCCCGGTGCGTCATCTTCTTCACGATGTCCACCGCGCTGACGGCGGGGTCGGGATTCTCGCGCGAGTGGAAAATATCCACGACGACCACATGGTCGGCGTCGGCGAAACTGGCCGCGAAATCGGCGAGGAGGGTGCGCGTGCGCGAAAACGTGTGGGGCTGGAACATCACCCAGAGGGGACGGCCCGCGAAACGTCGCCGCGCGGCGGCGAGGGTCGCGCGAATCTCGGTCGGGTGATGAGCGTAGTCGTCCACCACGGTCACGCCTCGGGCCTCGCCTTTCACCTCAAAGCGCCGCCCCGCCCCGCGGTAGTCGGCGAGCGCGTTGCGCGCCGTGTTGAAGTCCACACCGAGAAAATCGGCCACCGCCAGTGCCGCCAGAGAGTTCAACACGTTGTGTTCGCCCGACAGCCGGTTGCGGGCGAGGCCGAGCGTCTCTCCGTTCTTCGCGACCAGAAAGTCGTAGCCGCCCGCGCCGTTGAACTGGAGCGAGTCGGCGCGGAAGTTGTCCTCGCGGCGGAGGCCGTACACCAGGGCGGGCTGACCCGCGCTCTGCCGCTCCTCGGCGAGTTTGCGCGCAAAGGTGTCGCGGGCGCAGGCGACGAGCAGGCCACCGGGCGGGAGCAACTGGGTAAACGCGCGGAACGCTTCTTGCATCTCTTTCAGTGTCGGATAAACGTCGGGATGGTCATGCTCAACGTTCGTCACCACCGCCACGGTGGGCTTCAGCCCCAGAAACATGTGGTCGTACTCGTCGGCCTCGACGACGAAGTGCCGGCCCTTCCCGGCGCGCGCGTTCGTGCCGTAGTCGGCGAGCAGGCCGCCCACGATGAACGTGGGGTCGAGGCCCGCCCGATCGAGCATGAAGGCGATCAGGCCGGTGGTGGTGGTCTTGCCGTGCGTCCCGGCCACGCCCACCCCCAGGCGGCCCTCCATCAGTTGGCCGAGGAAGTCCGCGCGCTTGAGCACGGGGATGCCGCGCTCGCGGGCCGCGACGACCTCGACGTTGTCATTCGGGACGGCAGACGAGATCACCACCACCTCCGCACCCATGACGTTCTGTGCCGAATGGCCCTGATGCACGGTCACGCCCCGCGCGGCCAAATCGCGCGCGAACGACGACAGCGCCTCGTCCGAGCCGCTGACCGTGTAGCCCGACTCGAGCAGGACTTTCGCGATGGCAGACAGCCCCGCGCCGCCGATACCCACAAAGTGAATATGCTTCATCTAACCACTTTCACTGGAAATACCGTGAACACTCATCACCTACACAAACACAATAATGACAAACACAAACGCCGCGCCGATGGCAAAGTAGATATAGGGCTCGCCGAGCAACTTCGGCGGCAGGTAACTGATGTAATTCAACACGTTCGGGTCGGCGGGCGGCGTGATGTAGGGCAGCGGATACCCGGCATTGTGGATGTAGAACCACAAGGACCCGACGATGAAATAGCCGTTGATGATGCCCAGCACCGCGCCCAGCATCCAGTCCTGCAGCTTGTCGCGCGCCAGTTTGCTCGTGAACTGCGCCGGCAGGCCCGGGGTCTGATAACCAAAGTAAGCGAGCGCCAGCAACAGCACGCCCCGGATGACGACCTGCGTCCCGCCCGCCTGGAGGTTGAGCGCATCGCGCACGCCCGTCACGTACTTCTCCAGCACGAACAGGAGGAACAGCGCCAGCAGCATGCTGAACGTAACCAGAATCTCTTTCGCCCATCCCCGGAAGCCGCCGATGACGCCGAACATGATCAGCATCATCCAGAAGACAGCCGATAAACTCATCATGACCGTGCTCCAGCATCGCCTCTCACCAACGCGACGAGTTCTTGCGCGATGCGCCGCGCCGCGTCCGGAGTCGCCGCCGCCCGCGCCGCCGCCCGCATGCGCGCGAGGCGATCCCGGTCCTCGAGGAGCGCGCGCACTTCCGGCACGAGGCGGGCCAACAGGTCTTCATCGTTCACGCGGAGGGCCGCGCCGCGCTCCACCAGGTAATCAGCATTCACCTTCTGATAGCGCCACGCATGCGGGTACGGAACCAGAATCGCGGGGAGGCCGAAGAGCGGATACTCCCCAAGCGCCGAGGCCCCCGCCCGCGAGACGGCCACATCCGCCGCCGCCAGTGCCAACCCCATCTCGTGCAAAAACAGGACGGCGTGATAGCGTGCGCGCAAGTCTGCGGGCAATGCGTCCCGCGCCTGCTCGGCTTCCGCCCAATCCAGTTGGCCGCTGAGATGAATCACCTGGTAATCCTTCAACAACTCCGGCAGCACCGCAAACACGGCCCGGTTGATGCTGCGCGCCCCGCGACTGCCCCCGGTCACGAGCAGGGTGAGGCGATCCGGGTCGAGGCCAAAGTGCGAGATCGCCTCATCCCGCGTCGCCGCCCCCAATGCCGGCCGGGTGGGGTAGCCGGTCACCACCACCTTCCGGGCGTCGAAATACTTGCGCGAGTCCGCCACCGTCACCGCAACCCGGCGCGCGAGCCGGCTGATGAACTGCACCGCGAGTCCGGGTTCGATGTCCGGCAGATAGACCAGAATCGGAATCCGGCTGAACCACGCGGCCAGCGCCACGGGCGCGGTGACGAACCCGCCCGTCACCAGCAACGCATTGGGTTGGTAAGCGCGCACGAGTCCGAGCGCTTCGACAAACCCCTGCATCAGCCTCAGGGCGTTGAGCGGGAGCCGCCACCCCACCCCGTGCACCCCCGCGCCACGAATCGCTTTGAACGGCAGCCCGGCGCGTGTTACCAACTCTTCTTCCATTCCGCCGTGCGAGCCAACCCACAGCACTTCGCGTATCGCATATCGCGTATCGCGTAGCGTCTCTTTCTCAACATCTGCTGCGATAAGCGATACGCCATCCACGACAAGCGCTTTAGCGACGGATAAGGCGGGATACACTCCACCGCCGGTCCCGCCGGCCGAAATCAATAGTCGCATCGCGAAGCAGGCCCGCAGCCCGAGTCTTTCTCGGAATCGTCTCATTGTCGCGGCGTCGGGAGACGCTCAGGAGCACCCCAATCGCCGTGAGCGTCACGACCAGATTGGAACCGCCATAACTGATGAAGGGGAGTGCATTGCCTGCGAAGGGCAGGACGCCCACCATCACCGCGATGTTGATCAGCGCTTCGAGCGCGACCCACGCGACGATTCCGGCGGCGAGGATTGCGCCCAGCGGGTCGCGCGCCTGCGCCGTGATCTTGAAACCCCGCCAGATCAGCACGACGAAGAGCGCGATCACGAACACGCAGCCCAGCAGCCCCAGCTCCTCGCCGATGATAGCGAAGATGGAGTCGGTGTGTGGCGTGGGCAAGAACCCGAACTTCTGGTGACTCTCCCCCAGCCCGCGCCCGAAGAAGCCGCCGTTGACGAACGCGATCGCCGCCTGCTTGATATGCCACGAGGCCTGCGTCAAATCCTGCAGGCCGATCAGGTAATCCGCGAGGCGTTGGCGGCCAGTGGCGGAGACTTGCAACACCAGCCAGATCGTCCCGCTGCCGAACAAACCGACAAGGCCCATCTGCAAGATGTCCGCGCCCGAGACGAAGAACATGAGCGACGCCACGATCAGCACTGTCGCCGTCGCGGAGAGGTCGGGCTGCAGGAGGATGAGGCCGGCCACGATGCCCACAATCATGGCAAAGGGGATGATGCCGTATCCGGCCTCGCGGATTCTGTCGCCCTTGGAGTCCAGCCACGCGGCCAGGTACACGATGGTGACGAACTTGGCCAACTCGGAGGGCTGCACCGATCCCCGGAAGAACGAACGTTGCGCGCCGAAGACGGGCGAGCCAAAGACCAGCACCCACAGCAGTGCGCCCAGCGTGAGGATCATCAGCGGCAGGGCCAGTTTTTTCCACCAGCGATAGTCCACGTGCGCGGCGATGAACATGAACGTCAGCCCGAGCGCCAACCATTCGAGCTGGCGGATGAAGATCGTGGTTGGGCTGCCGTACTGCCGGTACGACCAATCGAAGGTGGCCGAATAGACCATCATCAGCCCGAAGGCCACGAGCGCGCCCACAATCACCAACAGCATGGTGTCGAAGGGCAGGCCGAAGGCCTTCTTGCGGATCGGTGGGTCTTGCTGAAGATCGGCGGTTGTCATGGCATCGGGCCCTCGTGGACTACAACTCCCTTACCCACTCTTTGAACTTCTCCCCTCGTTCCGCGAAATCCGTGAACTCGTCGAAACTCGTGCAGCCGGGCGAGAGCAGAACCACATCCCCGCTTTCCGCTTTGCCCGCCGCGACGCGCACCGCCTCGCCCAACTTGCCGCAGAGAGTATACTGCGCCCGATCCATGTTCGCCGCCTCCACTGCGCGCTGGATCAGCGGCCCGGCCTCGCCGAACAGCACCAGACATTTCACTCGCGTTTTAGCGAGCCGGGCGAAATCCTCCCACGGCAGCTTCTTGTCCCGCCCGCCCGCGAGGAGCACAATCGGCGCCTCGAACGAATTGAGGGCGGCCACGACTCGCTCCGGCGCGGACGCAATCGAGTCGTTGTACCACTTCACCCCATCGCGCTCGCGCACGAACTCCAGCCGGTGCTCCACACCTGTAAAGCCTTCGATCCCGGCCCGCATCGCCTCGGGCGTCGCGCCGGCCGCCCCGCTGATCGCGCAGGCGGCCAGCACATTCAGCACGTTGTGTTGCCCACGCAGGCCGATGTCCTTGACCGCGCAGACCGCCTGCTCGCGCCTGCCCCACCGGAAGACAATCACCTCGTCGCGCAGGAACGTCCCCTCCTGCGCAGCAACCAACGTCGCGCCGCTGAAGTACACCAATCGGCCCCGGACGAGCGGGGACAACCGGCGCGTCCCGACATCATCCAACCCCAGCACTGCGACGTCGGCGGCGGACTGGTGGAGCAGCATGTGGCTCTTGGCCGCCGTGTAGGCCTCCATCGTCCCGTGCCGGTCGAGGTGGTTCGGCGTGATGTTGAGCACCGCGCCCACGTGCGGACTGCGGGTCATGATCTCCAGTTGGAAGCTGGAAAGCTCCATCACGGCGATATCGCCCACGCGCATCCGGTGGACCTCAGCGATGAGCGGGTTGCCGATGTTGCCGCCGATCCAGACTTCGGAAGGATGAAGGATGAAGGATGAAGGCGGAGAAGGCATTTCATCCTTCATCCTTCCACCTTCATCCTTCGCTGCGAGCATCCTCCCCACCAGCGTCGTCGTGGTCGTTTTCCCCGCGCTGCCGGTGACACCCACGGTCATCACGCCCGCCGGACAAGCCTCGAGAAAAATCTGCGAGTCATTGCTCAAAGGCACGCCCCGGCGGCGGGCCTCCTGCGCGAGCGGGATGTTCGCGTCCACGCCCCCGGAGAGGCAGAGCAGGTCCGCGCCGTCGAGGAGCGAAGGTGGATGGCCGCCCAGCACATATTCAATTGGTAAGTCGCTCAGTGCGGCGAGGTTCGCCGCGAGCTTTTCAACAGGCTGCCTGTCGCTGATCACAACTCGCGCGCCCGCCCGCACCAGATATCTTGCCAGCGCCATCCCCTGGCGGGCGAGGCCAAGGATCACAACGCGCTGGCCCCGATAGTTCATCATGAGAACTGAAGGAACTGCTGCGCGGGAACAGAGGGAACTCCGAATGCCTTCAGTTCCTTCCTTTCCGTGACTTCCCGTTTTTCCGCGCCCCGTTCCCGTGATGAGTCTCCGACTGCAAGGCCTCTCCCACGCCGATCCAGAAATGATTGACGAGCACCATGCGCGCCGGGCGCAATTGCACGCCCCCTGCCACCTCGGGCGCGCGCTGCGCGGCCAGCATGCTTGGATTTACAAAGCAGACGGTGGGCGTCGCCCCGTATTTGGTCTTGTAATGTTCGACCGCGCGCGCCACCTTGTCGTTCAAAGACCGTTTCGCGTCATCGTCGAACCACAACATGCCGATGTCCATGAGACTTACTCCTTGCCGGTACCGGGAACTGAAGGAACTCAGAGAACGTTGGCAACTCCGCGCTCCCGGTGTTCCTTCCTTTCATTTAGTTCCCGCTGTTAAAGCAACGCCAGCGCAATTCCCACCATCGCTGCCAGCAAACCGATCAGCCAGAAGCGCTGGACGACCTGCATCTCACTCCAGCCCAGTAACTCAAAGTGCATGTGAACAGGCGCCATCTTGAAAAGACGTTTCGGCGTGCCGGTCAATCGCCGGGTCAATTTGAAATAGCTCACCTGCAGCACCACGCTCAGCGTCTCGCTCACCGGGATGATGGCGATGATCGGCCAGAGCACCCAGTGGCCTGTCATCAGCGCGACGATGCCGAGCGTCGCTCCCAACGCATAGGACCCCGAGCCGCCCATGAACAACGCGGCGGGGTGGACGTTGTACCAGAGAAAGGCAAACAGCGCGCCCACCAGCGTGAAGCAGAACCGCATCAGAAACACCTGCCCCTGCAGCATCGCGATCACGCCATAAGCCGTAAACGTGGTCGCCGAAATCAGACCGGCCAGCCCATCCATCCCGTCGGTCAGGTTCACCGCGTTCGAGGAGCCGACGATGACCACCATCGCCACCGGGACGTAGAAATAGCCCAGGTGAAACGGGAACGGCACCGCCGGCAGGAACATCACGTCAATCCCCAGCACGAAGTACAGGCCGAGCGCCGCGAGGAGCGCAATGACATTCTGCCACAGAAACAACTGCCGCCCACGCATCCCCTCCCCTTTGCGCGTCCCCCGGATCGCCATCCAGTCGTCGCGCGCGCCGAGCAGTGTGAAGAGCGTGAGCACCGCCAGCGGGAGCAGCACCGACCGGCCGGTGAATGGCCCGCGCAGCAGATTGACCACGTTGAGCAGCGCGGTGATGGCCAGCACCGGCACGACGATCATCAACCCGCCCATCGTCGGCGTGCCCATTTTGGTCTGGAACGACTCCGGCAGCTCGATCCGAATCTGCTGGCCAATCTTGAACCGCCGCAGCAAAATCACCAACGGCTCGCCCCAAATGACGGTTAACAAAAACGCGATGCAGCCGACCGCCAGTGCGAAGGTTGCGTCTTGCATCGTTACGGCTCGCCCTCCGCGCCCAGGCCCGGCACAATCCGATCCAACTTGACGCCGCGTGACCCTTTGATGAGCACCACGTCGCCCGCACGGATCTCGCCGCGCAAATAAGCCAGCGCTTCGTCGCTATTCTCCAATTCCACGACCGTCCCGGCGGGCAGCCCGTAGCGGCGCGCCTCGTCCGAGATAAAGCGCGCGCGCGGCCCTACGGTCACGAGCAAGTCCACTACCTCGCGCGCCCGTCGCCCGACCAATCGGTGCCCCTCTTCTTCGTACGTCCCCAGCTCGAGCATATCTCCCAACACAGCTACACGGCGGCCCTCCAACTCGTGCAACAGATTGAGGGCGGCGAGCACGGATTCGGGCGAGGCATTGTAGGTGTCGTCGAGGATGAGACTCCCGTCCGGCCCCCTGACCGCGACGAGGCGGAGCTGCGCAGCCCCGATGGATTGCAGACCCTCGACGATATCCTGCCACGTCAGCCCCTCGACCAGCCCGACCGCCGCCGCGCGCAACGCGGTGTGGACGGAGTGGCGGCCCAGCAGCGGCACTTTGAGATGCAGGGTCTCGCGCTGAAAATGCAGATGAAAGTAAATGCCGTCCAGCCCGCGCGATTCGATGTTGTCGGCCCACAGGTCCGCCGCGGGGTCGAGGCCGTAAGTGAAGAGGCGCGCGCGGGTGCGGTTGCGCATGGCGAGCACCCAGGGGTCATCGTAGTTGAGCACCGCGACACCCTCGGGCGCGGGCGGCAGCGCTTCCACCAGTTCGCCTTTGCCCTGCGCAATGTTCTCAAGACTCCCGGCCCGTTCGAGATGCACCGCGTACACATTGTTCACGACGCCCACCTGCGGGCGGGCGATCTCGCACAGGAACGCGATCTCGCCAACCTGATAGAACCCCATCTCCAGCACCGCGCGCTCGTGCGCTTCGCTCAGCTTGAGCAGCATGAGCGGGAGGCCGATCTCGTTGTTGTAATTGCCTTCGGTTTTAAAGGTGCGATAGCGCGTGCCAAGCACGGCGGCGATGACTTCCTTGCTGGTCGTCTTGCCCACGCTCCCGGTGACGCTCACTACCCGCAGGCGGAGCCGGTTGCGCCAGTAGCGCGCGAGCGTCTGCATCGCCTTCAGCGTGTCCTCGACGCGCAGGCACACCGGGAGCGGAAAGGTGGTGGCCTGGGCGTAGGTCACAGGCTCGCGCAAGTCTAACGTGTTAAAGTCGCCGGGGATCTCGCGCTGCACGAGCGCGGCGATGGCCCCTTTGGCAAAGGCCGCCGACACGAAATTGTGGCCATCGGTGCGCTCCCCCGGCAGGGCCACGAACAATGACCCCGGGATCGTCAGCCGCGAGTCAAGGGCGACATCGGTGATGATCTGCGATCCCCCGGCGGACTGGTAGCCGGTGAGCGCTTCGAGAACATGTGCCAGCGTGAGCACGGCTTATGGCTGATGGCTGATAGCGTACAGTGACAAGCTAACAGCCATTTGCTATCTGCGATCCGAAGCGGCCATCCGCTGTTAGCCATACCTCTGCTATCGGCTATTGGCGATGAGCGAATGGCGCACGTCGTCCGGCGGGATTTCCATGAGCACCACCAGCCGCTTCACCAGTTCCGCAAACACCGGGGCCGCCGTCTCCGAGCCCCAGATGCTCGCCGCGGGCCGATTTAGAATGACGAGCACCACGAAGCGCGGATCGTCCACCGGCCCCCACCCGATGAACGAGGCGATGGTGCGGTCCGGGTCGTAGCCGCCCGCGATGGGAATCTGCGCCGTGCCCGTCTTGCCCGCGAGGCGATAGCCAGGGACCGTCGCCTGATCCGCTTCGCCGAGCTCCATGGATTGCGCGAGCATTTCGCTCAGCACCGCGGCGGTCTCCGGCTTGATGGGCCGCCCAAGCACCTGCGGCTGGATGACGTGCACTTTGTCGCCGTTCTGGACCTGACTCAGGATGTGCGGCTGCATCATCGTGCCACCCTTCGCCACGGCGGAAACCGCCGTGATGAGCTGCAGCGGCGTCACGGCCACGCCCTGCCCGAAAGCGTTCGTACCGAGGTCGGAGTCAAACCAGTCCGGGTCGCCGGGGCGCTTGAGGCGGCCCGGGACTTCGGCGGCCAGATCCACGTTAGTCAGGTGTCCAAAGCCAAACGCCGACATGTAGTTGTAGAACGTGGTCGGCCCCAACTGGACGGCGAGGTTGGACATGCAGGTGTTGAGCGAAAAGCGCAGGCAGCCGACCATATCCACCGGGCCGTAGGCCTCGCCGTTCCAGTTGCGGATGCCGACCCCGCCCACTTCGAGAAAGCCGGCGTCAATGAACAGGGTGTCCGGCTTGACCACTCCGGCGTCGAGCGCGACGGCCATCGTGAGAATCTTGAAGGTGGAGCCGGGTTCATACTGGCCACTGATCGCGGGGTTCTCTGGGTCGGTCGGCGGATATTTGAGGTAATTGTTCGGGTCGTACGTCGGCCAGGAGGACATGCCCAGGATTGCGCCGGATGTAGGATTCATGACGATGATGGTGCCGCCCTGCGCTGCGTAGCGTGCCATCGCATCGGCCATCGTGACCTCGACCAGATATTGAATATCGCGGTCGAGAGTGAGATAGAGATCCGCGCCCTCGTCCGGGGTCGGGTCGGGCTGCACGTCAAAGGGCACCATGCGCTCGATGCCGTTGACGGACCGGCCGGCGAGCACGTCATTGTAGAAGCCTTCGATCCCGAAGTATCCGAACAACCGGCCTTCCGTGTTATACGCGACGAAGCCCAGCACTTGCGAGGCGAGCGGGCCGCCCGGATAATAGCGGTGCCGGATGGGGGTGAGGTCCACCCCGCTCAAGTCCGCGTCGCCGGAGGCTTCCAGGGCCTTGATCCTCTCGCCGACCTCCGCGCTCACGGGGCGCTCGATCAACACGTAGGGTTTGTCGCTCTGCGCGGCGGCGAGCAGGTCGGTGACAGATTTGTCGAGCAGATCGGATAACGTGGTGACGACATCTTTCGCGTTGACCACATTGGGGGGCGAGATGCCCAGCTCGTATTGAAGGTCATTGGTCGCCAGCAGCTCGCCCTGGCGATCGTAGACGCGGCCGCGGGCCGGGGCGAACTCCTTTGGGCGCTGAGAGATCGTGTCCGACAGGTCCCGGAAATAAACGACGTTGCTGCTGCCGAAGTCAATGCGCACCAGTTGAACGACGATCACCCCGGTGAAGAGGGTGAGGCCGATGAGGAGGAGACGCAGGCGAACGAAAATCGTCTCGATCACGGCGTCAGCCTCCCCCGCCGGGGCCGGTCTGCGGAAGCCAATGGCGGAGCGCTTCCGTCAGCCAATCGCCGAGGGACGCGGTCGTCCGGGTCGCTCCCGGTGCCGGAGCTGCAGCCGGAGCGGTCTGCGCGGCCATAGGGTAATTGTTGACAGCCACGTATTCAACCTGATCCGGTTGGGCCGGGGCGAACCCCAGTTCGCGCGCGCGGTTGGCGAGGCGCGTGACTGAGCGCAGTTCGGCCAGCTTCGCCCGCAGCTCGTCGTTGGCGCGAGTCAACTCGGTCTTCTCCGCCTCGTAGCGCTGGAGGTCGCGCCCGGCGGTCCCGGCGCGCGAGGCGACCGCAAGGTACAACCCGCCGATGACGGCGATGATGAGCAGCGTCACCGACCACGCAGCGACGGCTTGCGTCTGCGTGCGCCAGGGGGCTTGTTTGAAGGCTCGAAGAACTTGATCGGTGTAGGCGGCGTAGGCTCGGCGCATCATCAATGCTCAAGGCACAATCTCAAGGGTCTTATCGGTCACGTGCGGCGTGAATTGTGCATTACGATTTGTGCACTGTGCATTCTTGCAAGGTTTATGCCACTACAGTTTTTCTGCTATCCGCAACTTGGCGCTGCGGGCGCGCGGGTTGCGGGCAATTTCCTCCGCAGAGGCCACGCCGGGCTTGCGGGTGATTTCTTTGAGAACGGGCACGAAGTGTGCCGGAGCAGGCAGAGCCGGATCATTCTGCGGGCCGCGTGCTTGAAGCCGGAAGTAATCTTTGACGATCCGGTCTTCGAGTGAATGGAAGGAGATCACGGCCAGTCTCCCGCCCGGGTAGAGCAAACTCACGGCGATGGGCAGAACTTCTTTCACCGTGTCAAGCTCGCCGTTCACCGCAATCCGCAGGGCCTGGAACGTGCGCGTGGCCGGATGGATCCGCGAAGCGTCGCGCCGCCCCCCGACCGCCCTCACGACGACCTCTGCGAGTTGCGTCGTCGTGCGGAGTGGCCGCGCGGCCCCGATGGCCTGAGCAATCCTGCGGCTGTGTCGCTCCTCGCCATACTGGTAAAGAATGTCGGCCAGCTCGTCGAGCGGCCATTCGTTCACGATCTCGGCGGCGGTCAGCTCGGACTGCGGATCGAAGCGCATGTCGAGCGGGCCTTCGGACTGGAACGCGAACCCCCGGGCCGGGTCGTCGAGTTGCAGGGACGAGAGGCCGAGGTCAAGCAGGATACCGTCCACCGGAGCGAACCCCCGAGCCGCGTCGGCCATGTGGGTGTACGAGGCGCTCACAATCGTCACCCGATCACCGAAGGGCGCGAGCGCGGCCCGGGCCGTCTCCAGCGCCCTGGGGTCGCGATCCATCCCCAACAACCGCCCATCCGGGCTGGAGAGCGTTAAAATGCCAGCCGCGTGGCCGCCCGCACCGAGCGTGCCGTCAATGTATTTCCCACCGGGCGCAGGTTTCAGCCCGGCCAGGACCTCAGGGTAAAGAACCGGAAGGTGCGACCTGCTCACCTTCGGCCTCAGTCTCAATGTTGGTAATGTCGGTGGCGAGATTCAAAGCCGCGAACCGTCTGGCATTGATGGCCGGGTCGTTGACGATCTTGAGCTGCTCGTCCCAGCCATCTTTGCTCCACACCTCGACGTAATCTCCAACGCCGACGACGACGCACTCGCCGTTCAGGTTGGCGTAGGTGCGCAGGAAGGGCGGGATGTGCAGACGGCCTTGCTTGTCGAGCGGCGCTTCGCTCGCGCCGGAAAAGGCGAGGCGGAGGAGCGCGCGGTTGTCGGGGTCGGTGGGGCTAAGTGTTTTGGCGCGCACGGTGAGGCGCTGGAAGGATTCGGAAGCATAGATGAGGAGATATTTCTCGAAGCCGCGCGTGACGACGGCGCCGGCCGCCAGCTCCTCGCGGAATTTCGCGGGGATGGTCAGCCGCCCCTTGTCGTCAATGGCGTGGGTGAACTCACCCATGAACATAAGTTCTATATATCCCTTAATTGACGAACGCCGAGACCTCTCGGTTCGGCGTTCCACTTCCACCCACTTTGCCCCACGAACGCCCACAGTATATACCAATTTCCCCACCGAATGCAATAGGAGTAGGAAACATTCCACAGGGTCTCCCCCACCAAGAGGATAGAGCATGGTAAGTTTTGCGCCCCTTCTCCCCCAACCTTGGTGGGGCAAAGTGGTTTGGCTTCCTTACACTCCGCTCCGGTGAGAGGCCGAATGCGTGACCCATGGCGGCCGCGTTTATTCACGTTGCGCCCAGCAGACGGCCCCCCGTCGTCGGGACGATCTACATCAAAATGAACGACCAGCCCAGACCGATGGCCGTCGGCGGGATGCTCACGATCCGTTCCGGGCCACACCCCTGTTCAATCGTGAGCCGGGACGGGATGAAACTGGTGATACAATGCACGCCGGGTACGCCCTCTTTCGTCTCGAGCCCCCGCATCACCCTCCCGCCTCCCGGCTGAAACTGGGAAGCCCGGTGTCAGACAGGCCGCCTTGAGATCGTTAGAATATTCGGGGCGAAACTTCCCCACCTGAATTGCGTAGAGAGAGCCAATGAACGAGAACAACCACCACCTTGTCCACGTGGACGGCGTCGTCAAAAACTTTCAAGGCCCGGCGGGCGTCATCAATGTGCTGAAGAGCGTCAACCTCACGGTCCAGCCGGGCGAGTTCGTGGGCGTGCGCGGGCCGAGCGGATCGGGCAAGTCCACGCTCATCAACATGATCACCGGCATTGACCACCCCACCAGCGGCAAGGTCTCTGTCGCCGGGGAAGCCATCGAGAAGATGAGCGAGAACCAGCTCGCCCGCTTCCGGGGCAAGCACATCGGCGTCATCTTCCAGTTCTTTCAACTCCTTCCCACCCTCACCGTGGCCGAAAACGTGATGCTGCCCATGGACTTCTGCCGGATGTGGAAGCCGCGCGAGCGGCCCGAGCGCGCGATGCTGCTGCTCGAGCAGGTCGGGCTGGCCGATCAGGCCCACAAACTGCCGAACACGCTCTCCGGCGGCCAGCAGCAGCGCGCCGCCATCGCGCGCGCGCTCGCGAATGACCCGCCTCTGCTGATGGGCGACGAGCCGACCGGCAACCTCGACAGCAAGACCGCCGACAACGTCTTCACACTCTTTGCCGACCTCGTGGCGAAGGGCAAGACGTTCATCATGGTCACGCACGACGTGGAGCTCGCGAAACGGATACCGCGACTGGTGGAAGTGTATGACGGGGTATTATATGAACAAGGAACAAGGATGAAGGATGAAGGCGGAACAACCGAGGGGCAAAGCGAGGAGGGGGAAAAGATGACCGCCGAACCGCAAGACCTGCGTGAGAGAACCAATGCGTGACGATACCTATGAGCTGATCGCTATCTTCGTAACCATCGTCAAGAAGATGAAAAGCAAACGCTGATTTCGCGCGCTACGTTTTTCATCCTTCCGCTTTCATCCTTGATTATGAACGTCGCTTTTCGCAAAGTCTGGCGCGACCTGTGGAAAAACAAAGGCCGCACCGTGCTGGTCGTGCTCAGCATCGCCGTGGGCGTGCTGGCCCTCGGCATGATCACGGCCAGTAACACCCTCATGAAGCGGCAGATGTCTTTGGCGCAGACGGCCAGCCATCCGTCCAACGTCATCCTGTTTTTGAGCGGGCTGGTGGACGACGAGACCGTGCACAGCCTCGCCCGCCTGCCCGAAGTCGTGGACGCGGAGGGGGTGGCGGCCATGAGCATCCGCTGGAAGCCATCGCTCGACGCGGAGTGGCAGTCGGCCAGCGTCATCGCGCTCGACGATTACGAGCATCAAAAATTCGATCTGGTTGAGCTCCGCTCCGGGCGCTGGCCGGACTCGAAGAGCGTGGCCGTCGAGTTCAATCACGTTTCCCCTTACCGCATCCCCGCCGTGGGCGGCACGATCTACTTTGAAGTCAACGACCGCGCCAAGCCCATGACCCTCGGCGGCACGGTGCGCGACCCGCAGCAGTTCCCCCCACCCTTCACCGAACAGCCGACGTTTTACGCCACCCGAGATACACTCGTGCTGCTGGGCGGCTACCGCGACTACTCGCAGATCAAATTCACCATCCCCGCCTACGGCAAGCAGGAAGCGGAAGCCGCCGCCGCCGTGGTCGAAAAGCGGTTGAACAAACTTGGCGTGGGGGTCGGCTTCGTGCAGACGCAAGACCCACAGCGACACTTTTTGCAGGACCTCATGGACGGGGTCGGGTTGGTGCTGAGCGTGATGGCCATCCTGTCGCTCCTGCTGAGCACCATCCTGGTCGTCAATACCATCAACGCCCTCATCGCCCAGCAAGTTCCGCAAATCGGGATCATGAAGACAGTCGGCGGCCTCTCGCGGCAAATTGCGACGCTGTACCTCGCCGGGGTCGCCGTGTACGGACTCTTGAGCCTCGCGCTGGCCGTGCCGCTGGGCGCGCTCGGGGGCGACGCGCTCGCGCAGTGGATGCTGTCCCTCATCAACGTGCCCGCTGCGCCGTTTGAAATCCTGCGCCTGTCGCTGCTCTATCAAATCGGCGCAGGCCTGCTAACGCCATTGCTCGCCGGATTGTGGCCCGTGATGCAGGGGGTGGCCATCTCGGTGCGGGAAGCCCTCAATGCTTACGGGCTGGGAACCGGTCGCTACGGCGGACGCTTCCTCGACCGGATCCTGGGCCGCGTGCAGGGCCTCCCTCGCATGGCCGCACTGTCCCTGCGGAACACGTTCCGCCGCGCGGGCCGCGTAGCCCTGACCGAGATCACCCTGATCGCCGCCGGGACGATTTTCATGATGGTCATCAGCACACACTATTCGTTCAATCAAACCATCCTGCAAATCTTCCGCGGCTTCGGCTACGACGTCATCATCGGCTTCGACCAGTTCCAGCGGGTCAACGAGATCGTGCCGCTCATCGAGTCGCGCCCGGGTGTGGAGCGCGCCGAGATGTGGGTGTTCTACACGGCCAAGGCGCAAGCGCCGGGGGCCGAGGGGCCGGGCAGCGAGCACGAAGTCTTCCTGCGCGGCATCCCCCAGGACACTCGGTTGTTCGCGCCGGAGCTGACGGCCGGGCGCAACCTCAACCCGGCCGACGGCCATGCCTTACTTCTGAATCAGAAACTCGCCCGCAAGATGGGATTGGGTGTAGGCGATCGGGTGACGCTCAATCTCGGCGACGCGGGCGAGTCCACATGGACGATTGTGGGGTTGATCTTTGACCTCGCCGGCCGGGACCAGAACACGGCCTACCTGCACCGCGACACGCTGAACGAGGAGCTGGGGCGCGTGGGCCGCGCGTCGGTGGCCGAGATCACGGGCAAGGTGCAGACGTTCGAAGCGCAGACCGCCATCGAAAAGGACATGCGCGACTTCTTCAAATCACAGGGCATCAGCCTGAGCTTCACGAATACGGCTCTCAAAGAACAGCGGAATGCGAACGCGCAGTTCAGCATCCTGACCACCCTCCTGCTCATCATGACCTTCCTGATCGCGGTGGTGGGCAGTTTTGGCCTCTCCGGCACGCTCTCCATTAATGTGCTGGAGCGCCGCCGCGAGATCGGCGTGATGCGCGCGGTCGGCGCTTCGTCGCAGGACGTGGGCTTCATCTTCATGGGTGAGGGCTTGCTGCTGGGCGTGCTCAGCTGGGCGCAGGCCGTGCCGCTCAGCATGGTAGCCGGTAGATATTTTGTGGAGGCCCTCGGCCAGGTGATTGATTTCCCTGCCGTGTATCACTACTCCTTCACGGGTGTGTGGGTCTGGTTGGGGATTGTGGTCGTGCTCTCTCTGCTCGCCAGCGGCCTGCCCGCGCGCCGGGCGACGCAGATCAGCGTGAGGGAAAGCTTAGCTTACGAATAAGACCTTGCTTCCCGTATCAGGGTTCCGCCAGGGAGGAAATCTATGAACACTGCTCGAAAGACCATCGTGTCTCTTCTGTTGACCGGCTGGCTGTTGGCCGCGTGCGGTACGGCCCCTTCGGCGGCTACCGGCGAAGCCCCGCCCGTGGTCGCCGACGACATCGCCGTCATCGCCGAGGGCCGCCTGCTGCCGAAAGAGTCCGTCCAGCTCTCGTTCAGCGCGGGCGGCAAAGTCGTGGAAATTCTGGCCGCCGAGGGCGCACCGGTCAAAGACGACGACGTGATCGCGCGGCTGGAAAATAGCGAAGCGCTGCAGGCCCAGGTGGCGCAGGCCGAGCTGGAACTGCTCAACGCGCAGCAAGCGTTGAAGGCGTTGAAGGACAACGCGGCCCTGGCTGCCGCGCAGGCCCAGCTCGCCGTGGCGCAGGCGCAGGACGCGCTCGACACAGCCCAGCGCCGCCTGAAGAACCTGAACAAGCCCGACCTGAAGTGGTATCAGGATCAGGTGGACAAGGCTCGCGAAGCTCTGACCATCGCCCAGCAAAACGTCGTGATCACCGACATCGGCGCATTGAAGAGCGCGCTGCAAGCGGCCAAAGACGCGCTGGAGGATATCACCCAGCAGCTCAACGATTTGAAAGACCTGGAAGCGCGCTACCCCGGCGGCTTCACCGAGCAACTCAAAGACGCGCAGAAGGCTTACGATCAGGCGGTGGACAACGTGCGTGTCCTGGAACTGCAATTGCAGCAGGCCCAGAC
>Ga0209109_10000655_pt1 | contig 18799 bp, 18 predicted proteins | sample Rifsed10ft2_FD_184004 | JGI IMG/M metagenome (GOLD analysis project Ga0209109, IMG submission 184004) | Soil microbial communities from Rifle, Colorado, USA - sediment 10ft 2 (version 2) | ecosystem: Environmental > Terrestrial > Deep subsurface > Rock core/Sediment | place: Rifle, Colorado... | reverse complement strand
GAGGGGGAGTTCCTGATCAACAGCCAGGACGCGAAGCGGCTGGGGTTCAAGGACGGAGACCGGGTGAAGATCGTCTCCGCCACGAACCCCGAGGGGGTCTGGGACCTCCAGCACGGCCGGAAGAAGCCCATGGTCGGGACCCTGAAGGTCATCGAAGGGATCCGCCCCGGCGTCGTCAGCTTCTCCCTGGGCCACGGCCACTGGGCCTACGGGAGCCAGGACGTGGTAGTGGACGGGCGGACGATCAAGGGCGATGGCCGGCGAGCCAAGGGTTTGCACGCCAATGCCGCAATGCGCACGGACCCTGTGCTCCCCAACACCTGCCTGGCGGATCCTGTCGGGGCCAGCGCCGTCTTTTACGACACCCGGGTGCGGCTGGTCAGGGTCTGAGGGGAAGAGGGAAAGGTGAACAGGCACTTCCCACGGGTCAATAGTGATCGGGGCCGCAGTTAGAGCCATTGAAAGGGGGCATCTTATGAAGGTGAAGCGACCGGGGTGGTTGGTTGCGGTCGTGCTGGCCAGCATGGTGGGTTGGGTAGGCTCCGTTCTCGCGGGGCCGGCGAAGGTTTACGTGGCCGATGAGGAGGGTGACACGGTCAGCGTCCTCGATGCGGCGTCGTTCTCGAAGGTCGCCACGATCCCGGTCGGGCGTGGGCCCCACAACATCCAGGTCTCCCCGGACGGAAGGCTCGCCTGGGTTACCAACAATGGCGAGCGGCGAAAACTGGAAGATGATCGAGAACACAAGGGAATGCCGCGGGGCGAGCACGAGGGGATGGAGAATCGGGGGGAGGTCTGGGCCATCGACACCGCCACCGACCAGGTCGTGGCCAGGGTCCCCGTGGGGAGGCACCCCGCCCACGTCGTGCTGACGCCGGATAGTCGCTTTGCCTACGTGACCAACGGGGGCGAGAACACGGTCAGCGTGGTGGACACCGACACGCGACACGTGGTGGCAACGATTCCGGTTGGCGCCTACCCCCACGGCATCCGAATCAGCCCGGACGGGAAACAGGCCTATGTCGCCAACCTCAAGGGCGGCACCGTCTCGGTCATTGATACCGAGGCGAGGAAGGAAGTGGCCCAGATCCCCGTGGGGAAGGGCCCCGCCCAGGTCGGGTTCACCCCGGATGCCCGCCTGGCCTTTGTCTCCCTGTCCCAGGAAGAGAAAGTCGCAGTGATTGATCCGGCCAGCCGCAAGGTGATCAAGAAGGTGGCCGTCGGGACGGTCCCGATCCAGGTGTACGCTACCCCCGACAGCCGGCTGCTGTTCGTTGCCAACCAGGGCACGAAGAAGCGGCCCGGGAAGACCGTGAGCGTCATCAACCTGGAAACCCTTGAGGCGGCGAAGACCATCGAAACCGGGCCGGGAGCGCATGGCGTCGTGGTGGACCGCGACGGCCGCTACGCGTACGTGACAAACATCTACGCGAACTCCGTCTCGGTCCTCGACGTGAAAGATCTGAAGGTGGTCGCCACGGTCCCGGTGGGGAAAGGGCCCAACGGGATCAGCCTGACGCCGTAATCGAGAGGGAAGGGAGCATCGCGACTCCGATGCGCGCGAGTGGAACGTCCTCGATCTCAGAACACGGGACGAGAAGCACGTGGTGGCGATTGTCGGGCGGAAACGGATCCCCACCGCTGGATGCGGAAGCGAACGGCCATTGTGCTCCCCGGGTTTCCACCGCAAAGATGGGGCAGCGCGGACGGGACATAGTTGCGCTGGTCGCACTGGGAGTCGCTCTCGCGGCGCTCTGGGCCACAACCTTTTACTCGAGCACGCGGCTCTGGGGAGAGTACCGGCCGGCAATGGTGGATCTGCAGGAGCCGCCTCCACCCCTTACCATCCTCGTCCCCAGCCTGAGCCTCGATGAGGCCCGGCAGATCCTCGAGCGCGCCGCAGGCGGAGGAGAGGGTTCGCATGGGAGGCATTGAGGTCTTGGACCTCGAAATGCGATTGCCCGGCTTGCAGGCGGAAGCGGACCCAGAAGTCCGGCCAGCCGATCCGCCCGAGCCCCTGGTGGGCTTGCGCCGTCGCGCCCTCCTCACGGCCGTCTTTGCGGTGAGCCTCAGCGTGCTCACCTTCGAGATTGCCCTGACCCGCCTCTTCGCCGCGGTCCTGGCGTACCATTTCGTCTTCGTCGCGGTTTCCGTCGGGTTGCTCGGCCTCGGCCTGGGGGGTGTTCTGCTCGCATGGCTCCCTCGGGAGGAGGACGGGGCGGCGGCTTTCCGTCGGATGGGCCTGTTCGCGTTCGGCGAGGCGCTGGCCCTCATCGGGTCCCTGGCCTTCTTCCTCCGCTACCCGGACGCGGACCGCCTGCTCCCCTTTGCCCTGGCGGCACTGCCCCCCTTTGTCCTCGCCGGCCTCTTCCTGGCGCTGGCCCTGCGGCGCTTCGCGGCGGCGGGGAGCCGGGTGTACTTCGCGGATCTGCTGGGGGCAGCGACGGGAAGCCTCGCGGCCGTCTTGCTGCTCGAGGCGCTCGGGCCTCCCGCAACCGTGCTCCTTCTGGCAGGGGTGGTGATCCTCGGTGCCTCCGCCTGTGCGGCCCTGGGAGGTCGCCGGCCCGTCGCGGGAGTTGCGGGCGCACTGGGCATCCTGCTCCTCGCCCTCGCCGTTGGAAGGAATGATTCTCCGTGGTTCCAGATGGAGTTGGCCGCCAAGCGGAGTACCTCCAAGCACCTGCTCACCCTGCTGGCCACCCCGGATCTCCGAGCGCGCCAGCTCAGCACCACCTGGGACTCGTATGCCCGGACCGATGTGGTGGACCTGGGGGATGGGGAGGCCGCGAAGCGCGTCATATTCACCGACGGGGGTGGCGCGGCTGTCATGCCCCGGTTCCGGAGGACCATCCGCGACGCCGAACGCGTGATTGCCGACGACGGCCTGTTGCCGTACTTGCGGGGCCCCAAGGACCGGGTCCTCATCATCGGGCCCGGAGGCGGGCTGGATGTCCTCCTGGCCCTTCTGGGCGGGGCCCGGGAGATCACGGCCGTCGAGGTGAACCCGGCGGCCGTCCAGGCCGTGGAGCGCTTCGCCGACTACAACGGGGGCCTCTATCGCTACCGAAATGTCAGAGTGGCGATCGGGGAGGGGCGGAACTACGTCCGGCGGACGCACGAGCGCTATGATCTCATCTACCTCCCGCTCGTGGTGACGCAGGCGGCAGAAACGGTGGGCTATTCCCTGGTGGAGAACTATGTCTTCACGGTGGAGGCCTTTCAGGATTACCTGGCCCACCTCCGTCCGGGGGGTCGCCTGGTCATCAAGGCACATGACATCAAAGACCTCACCCGGGCGTTCGTCACCGCGCTGGCGGCCCTACAGGGAAAGGGACGGGACCCGGTGGAGGCCACGCGCCAGCTGCTCGTATTTCAGCGGGACCCCGGGGCCCTGCGGGACCCGAGCCGGGTGATGTACCCGCTTCTCGTTCTCCGGGATACGCCCTACTCAAGGACCGAGGCGGAAGAGGCTTTCACGCAGGGAGTAGCCGCCGGTCTGGCTCCCCTGTTCGTTCCCGGCGTCTCCGAATTCCCGGTATTTCGGGGGCTCACCCGGGGGGAGCAGTCCCTCCAGTCGTTCGTGGATGCTTACCCCGCTCTGATCAGCCCCACCACCGACGATTCCCCGTTCTTCTACGAGTACATCCGTCCCCTGCCGGGGCACCTGCTGTGGCTGCTCGGCGGCGTTGCCGTCCTCACCCTGCTGGTCGTCGGGCTCGCGGGCATTGCCGGGAGGCCGGAGGCGAGGTGGAGGCGAGCGCGCTGGTCTACGCTGGCGTACTTTGCCGCCCTGGGCGGGGCCTTCATGCTGGTCGAGATTCCCGTCCTCCAGCGAAGCATCTTTGCTCTCGGGTATCCCACGCTGGCCTTCTCGGTGGTTCTCTTCGCTCTCCTGACAGGCGCGGGGATCGGGAGCTACGTGAGCGCCTGGGTGGACGAGGCACACCTGGAGCGGGGAATGGCGCTGGCGAGCCTCCTGGCTGGCGTTCTTGCCGCGGTCTGGCTGTTCGGGGCTCCCCGTATCCTCGAAGGGTGGCTCGAAGCGAACCTGTTGGTCCGATCTCTCCTCGCGATGGGGCTGCTCTTTCCCCTGGGGTTGGCCATGGGCATCCCGTTTCCCTTGGGTATCCGTCTCCTGAAGCGCCAGGGCCGCGAGGCCGCCGTCCCCTGGATGTGGGCGGTCAATGGCGTGGTCTCCGTGGCGGCATCGGTTGGCGCTGTTGCCGTCGCGATCGTCACGGGGTTTTCGTGGGCCATGGCCATGGGGGCCCTCCTGTATCTCGCGGCCGCTGGCCTGGCCCGGCTCGGGTCCCAAGAGGTAACCTGCAGTGCTGGTCTGGGGACGCAGGCATGACCCGCCTGAGGGCGAGGGGGCCCGGTGGGGCTGTTCTCTTTGACAAAAAGTTCACGCGCTTCCGGCCGACGGGGGGTTCTCCTTGCCGTTCTGTCAAATCGTGTTCTGGTGAATGGCGCGCTCGACACCTCATCGGTCCGTAAGTTGTTACAAGCACGAGGGCCGACGACGCGCCTTCCAATGTTGGACACTCGGCACACGGATTGCCCCCAAGAGGATGGTGGGCACTTCCGCCCCGCATCCTGGGGATTGGGACCGTGCGTGATGACCCGGCAGGACGAATCCTCGTCGTGGATGACCACAGGGAACACCGGGAAGCCCTCGGCCGGGTGTTAGCGCAGGCTGGTTATGGCGTCCGCCTCGCTTCCAGTGGAGAGGATGCCCTCGCGCTCCTAGACAGCGGCCGCATTGATCTGGTTATTTCGGACATGCGGATGCCTCGGATGGGCGGGTTGGAGCTGCTGAAGCGAGTCAAGCTTCGCTGGCCGGCCACCCAAGTCATCATTCTCACGGCCTTCGGAGACTTTGTCTCCTATGCGGAGGCGATGGAGACCGGAGCCTTCCAGTTCTTGAGCAAGCCCGTGAGGCGCGCCGAGATCCTTGCGTTTGCGCGCATCGCGGTGCGGAAGGCAAGGAGACTTGAATCCGCCCTGGGCCGGGACCCCGGCAATGGTGGGTGTCCAGCGGGTACGCGAGCGTAGGCATCAAGAGGCCATGATCCAACTCATCAAGCAGTATGGCCTTTGGGTCGTGCTGGGCGCTGTCTTCGTTGCCATGTATTGGTACGGACAGGTCATCTGCAGCGGCGAAGATCCCCGGAACGTGGACGCTGGCGTCCAGCGAGGACTTACTCCAGCGAAAGGGATTCAGTCTGTGCGGGACTTCCTTCGGCGGCTTTTCGCCCCGAAGATCGAACTGTAGCGCTGAGGTCTTGCCCGGTCGTTCACGCCACCTCCAAGGGGTGCTGATTGGAGGCGCGGAGAGAGCCAGGAGGGAACGGGAAAGCAGTCCTTGATGGGGGAGAAGTAGGCAGCCATTCGTTGGGGCAGCGCCCTTGGAGCGTTTCGAGCGCAGGAGCGGACGATGAGGAATCGGGTGATCGGAGGGATGCTGGTAGGGAAGCTGCTGTTCCTCTTGCCAGCCTGGGCGATGGCCGCGGATGGATTTGCCCTCCTGAATCGCATGCACGTGGGACGGGTGAAGGCGGTGGACCCGGCTGCGGGGCGGCTCGTCGTGGAGGGGATGTTCCACGACCGGTCGTTTCGCGACATCCCTGTGACGTTGGAGCCGGACGCACCCATCATCAATCCGGGCCTGATGAATCGGACCCGAGCGGTGCCACGCGGAGACATTCGGCTGGGATACTACGTGGCCTTGGAGTGCGGGGAGACCGGAAAGCGCCACACCGCACGGAAGGTCACAATCACCAGCACCGAGGAAGAGGAGAGGCTCCAACGGGCCCTCCTCAGGGCAAGCCGCGGTGTTCCTCCGGGCTTGCGTGGCACGGGCAGCGGCCCGCGCTGAATTGGAGACCGAGTCACAGGTGAGGCCGCTGCCGAGGAGCGAATCAGGTGGCAGGCGAGATCGGAGGGACGCAGTTCAGGTTCGGGGCCGTGTGGGCCGCAAGCATGGCAGGGGCACTCCTCCTGTGGGTGGCCCTTGCGGCCCTGGCCCCTCGGGCCGAACGAGGCCACGTCGCCAGTGTGGACTCGGCCCAGCGAACGATTACGCTGGAGATGCTGGATACAAGTGGGGGAGGGCCGAGGACCTTCGCGATTTCGAGGAACTTCGGCATCCAGCGGTTCGATCAGAGCCTCTCCCTGGGGGACGTTCGGCCGGGGCAGTGGGTGGAGGTGAGCGTGCGCACGACGGGCAGGACTGTCCCCACAGTGACCAGCATCAGGATTGTCCGCGAGGCACACGGGTCGGTCTCGGGCCCGGAGCGTGGACCGGCCGCGCAAGCCGATCCGGCCTGCGAGAAGGCGCGGACTGCACTCGGGTCAAGCCGGGCGTGAGCGCAGGAGTCGTTTCCCTCCGAAGGCGCATGGAGGACAGAGCGATGCGAGGCATGAGTGGGGTGGTCGTGGTTGTCGCCATCCTGCTGGCGGCCGCGGGAATGGCGATGGCAGCACAGGATGGGGCGAAGGGCGAGGCGAAGGCGGCTAGGGCTGCGACGGGCATCGTCACCGCGGTCACGCCTGAGTCGCGAACGCTGGTCGTAGAGTCTGCCCTGGGCGGCAAGCCCTGGATTCTGGGGGTCGAGGTCACGGAAGGCGGGGTCATTGCGGCTGGTGGGAAGACCGGGAAGCTGGAAGACCTCAAGACAGGGGACCAGGTTCGCCTGCGCTGGATCCGGGAGGAGAACCGGCTGGTGGCCGAATCCATCTCTGTCATTGGAGCCAAGGCGCCGTGAATGGCTGGAGAATCCTGAGGCTTCTCGCTCCCGTTTTCCTCGTGCTGGGCCTGTTGGGCGCCGAGCGGCTGGGAGCGCAACAGCAGCCCGCCGCGCCCGTGCGGTCGCTCGTTGAGCTGTTCGCGAGGAACACGATTGCGGGGGAGGTCATGTCGGTGGATCGGGAGCAGCGCACCGTCCTGGTCCGTGTCATCGAGGAAGGGAAGCGGCAGCGTGATCTTCCCATCGCGCTTGACGATCGGACCGTGGTGAAGAAGCTCCGGACGCCGATTTCTCGTGGCGACCTCAGCCCCGGGCACCTGGTCAAGGTGACGTACAGCGAGCACGCCGGGCGTCTGGTTGCCCGGCGCATCGAGGTCACGGGGAAGGCCGTGCACCCGTCCATGCCGTGAGCCCCGGGCAGCGGGTCGGTGAGCTTTGGGTGGCCTGCTGGCGAAAGCGGGTCAGGATGGAGGCAATCTGGCATGTACCCAATCCTCTTGAAAATCGGCGGCTTTCACCTGCGGGCCTACGGGACCCTCATCGCCATCGCGCTCCTGACCGGGACCTGGCTGGCTGGCCGGGAGGCGGCCCGCAAGGGGATCCCGCCGGAGCGCGTCCAGGACTTCATTGTCTGGGCGACCCTCTTCGGCCTCCTGGGCGCGCGGCTCTACTACCTGGCCTTCGCCGTACCGAGGATCTTTCTTGAAGACCCGCTTGGTGTGCTGGCCATCTGGCGAGGGGGGCTGGCCATCCATGGGGCGCTCATTGCGGGGGCGGCCACGGCGATCTGGTATGTCCGGCGTCACCACCTGTCCTTCTGGCGACTTGCGGATACCCTGGCCCCGTCCCTCATCCTGGGGCAGGCCATCGGCCGGTTCGCCTGCTTCCTGAACGGGGATGCCTACGGGATTCCGGCGACGGTGCCCTGGGCGGTCACCTTCACCAACCCCCAGGCCATGGCGCCGCTCAACGTCCCGCTTCATCCCACCCAACTGTACGAGATGAGCCTGAACCTGCTCCTGTTCGGCCTCCTCTGGTGGTGGCGGACTCGGGTCCGCTTCGACGGGCAGCTCGTCCTGTTCTATGCCGGCGGCTACGGCATCATCCGGTTCATCGTGGAGAATTTCCGCGGGGATCAGCTCCAGTATGCCGGCGGAATCTCCGCGGCCCAGACCCTGAGCCTCCTGGTGCTGGTGGCTGCCGGGACGCTGCTCAGCCTCCGGGCTCGTGCCGCCGGGGCGCCTCCCAAGGGGTGACAGTGAGAAGCACGAGATAACGTGGTGTCGGCTGAACCGTCGTACGTTCGAAAGCGAGTGGACAAGCGGACGGGCTGGCTCCGCTCGGTCTATCAATAGCATTTCAGCGATCAGCGGTCAGCCAAGAGCCACCACACCCCCTGGCTGATCGCTGAAGGCTGATGACTGACGCCTCTCTCGGCGGGCGCTATGCACCTCTGTGAGGCCTTCACTGGTCAGGGGGAATCGTAACCGGAATGTCAGAGCACGGTACGGACTCAGAGACGCAGGATAGCGCCCAGGAGCTGGGTGCCCGATCGGGGACCAAGACGCCGGGGCGCCGCTGGAGGTCGCGAGCGGTGGGGGGGCTGGTCCTGCTCCTGGCCCTCGGCACGGGCTTGGCTCTCCGGTCGTCGTGGGGCCGGGGGAACCACGCAGACCGGAACATCGTGGCGGCATACGAAGGGGGCGTCATCACCAAGGAGGCGCTGCTGGAGCGATGGGGAAAGGCGCCGGGCGAAGAGCGGGCGGTGATGCGGACGCCGGAGGGGATCGGGCTGACGATCCAGAGCCTGGCGGTGCATGCCATCTTGGAGCGCTGGGCGCGAGAGCGCCGGCTGGATGCCCGCGAGATGTTCGCCCGGGCCATGCGGGAGGCCACGCAGGAGATCGGCATCCACGACGTGGAGCAGCGACTCCACGAATCGGAGATTCGGGTCGAGGAAGGGGAGATCCAGCAGTACTTCGAGGCGAACCGGGAGACGTTCAAGGATCGGACCCTCACGGAGGCTCGGGAGGAGATCCGCAACATCCTCCACGCCCGCAGGGAGGAGACGGCCGTCCAGGCCTTCTTGAAGCGGCTGCGGGATGGGGCCACCATCACCGTGGACGCGGACCTGCTGCGGGTGCCGGAACCTTCCCGTGAAGAGGTGGCGGCCCACTACCTCGCCAACCGGGACCGGTTCCTCGAGCCGGACCGAGTCCGGATCGAGGAGATCCAGATTGACGCGACAGGGGACGCGTCGGACGCTCAGGCGCGGGCCGAAAGGGCGCGGGCACGGCTGCAGGCGGGAGAGGAACTGGGGGCCGTGGCCCCCGCGGTGGGCGGGTGGGCGTCGCGGGGTGAAGGCTTCGTGGCCCGGGGCAGCCGCGGCCCGGCCTTCGACGCCAACGTGCTGTCCTTGAGCGAAGGCGGATTGAGCCCGGTCTTTCGGGAGGGCAACAGCCTCTTCGTGGTGCGCCTTCTCGAGCGCAGACGGGAGCGGCGCAAAGCCCTGGATGAGGTCGAGGGGGAGATCCGAGCCACCCTCCGCGCCGAGCGCGAGCGGCAGCGCTACGCAGAGAACAAGACCCGCACCTTGGTGGTCATCAACGGGCAACGCTACACGCTGGGGGATTTCCTCGCCGAAGCGGAATCCATCGCGCCCCAACACCGGCATCACTTCGAGGGATTCGAAGGGAAACGCCAGCTCCTGGACCGGCTCATCGAGCGCCTCCTGATCCTCCAGAGCGCCTCCGGACGGATGGCGGACCTGCGGAACAAGGAGGACATCGAGGAGACCCGGCGCCACCTCCTCGCGGAGATGCTTCACCAGGAGGAGATGGCGGCTGAGAAGGACCCCACGGAGGAAGACCTCAAGCAGTATTTCCAGGGGAATCAGTCTCGCTACCAGCCTCGCCCCCGGCTGAAGATCAGTCTCATCGAGATCCGCCGGGAGGAAACGGAGGAGGCGGACCGGCGCGCCCGGGCCAAGGTGGAGGCGGCCCTGAAGCGGGTCCGGCCGGCCGGGCTGCTCTTCTGGCGGCGGGGAGAGGATTTCGCCGCGGTGGCCCGGGAGGTCTCGGAGGAGCGGGAGACGGCACAAAAAGGGGGGGAGATGGACGGCTGGTTCACGCATCCCGGGGCCGTCCTGATGGATCTCGAATCCCACGCGGCCTATACCCAGATCTCCTCCCTGCGGGCGGGTGAGGTGAGCGACGTGATCCCGATGGGGGACCGGTATTACATCGTGAGGGTCCGGGAGCGACAGGAGCTGCCGCCCCTGCCCTTCGATCGGGTCAAGGACGAGGTCCGGGCTGACGTCGTCCGCGAGCGCCACCGCGAGGTCCTGGCCCGGATGGAGCGGGAGCTGGTCAAACGGATGAATCTCGTGGTCCACGAGGACCGGGTGAGCGAGGTCCTGGCGGAGATGGCCCGTCCGCGGTAACGCGAACAAAGGCGTTCGGGAGTTCGGTGGTTCGTGAGTTCGGTAGTTCTAGAACCACCGACCCACCGAACGGTCGAACGACCGAACGCTTCTTTGGGGGAGTGAACATGGGGCGAAAAGAGCAGACACTGCTGATTGCCATGGGGGCCAACGTCCTGCTGATCGGGACGAAGTTCCTCCTGGCCTCGGCCTCCGGCAGCCTGGCCCTGAAGGCCAGCGCCTGGCATTCCTTCGCCGACCTCTTCGTGTCGGCGATCGTGCTCGGGGGACTGGTGGTCGCGGCGCGGGGACCAGGCCGGGGAACGAGCCGGGCCGGTCGGATCGAGCACGGGGTGGCCCTGTTTGTGGCCATCTTCATCTTCTACATGGGCTATCGGATCTTCGCCGAGGTCGTGGGCGGACATGAGCACGACCTGGCGAATGTGGGGTGGGTGGCGCTGGGGGCCCTGGTCACCATCGGCTTCGCCTACTTCATGGGCCGCTACAAGACCTACGTCGGGCAGCAGACGAACTCGCCCAGCCTGGTCGCCGACGGGATCCACTCGATGATGGACGTGTATAGCTCCAGCGTCGTGCTGGCGGGACTCCTCGGCTACCTGATCGGTTTCCGGAGCCTGGACCGGGTGGCGGCGGTGGTCGTGGTGTTGTTCATCCTGTCAGCCGGCACCCACATCTTCAGCGACGCCCTGGCGGGCCTCCGGGAGGAGGGGCACCTGGAGCACCGGTTCCTCCGCGGTCTCCGTCCCTCGCGCCGGATGCTTACTCTGATCGCGGCGGGGCTGGCCCTGGGGTACGTGCTCTCGGGTGTCTATCTCGTCGGGCCGGAGGAAGAGGCCGTCGTTCGCCGGTTCGGGCGACGCGTCGCCGTGGGGGTGCAGCCCGGGCTCCATTACCGCCTGCCCTGGCCCGGCGAGAGCGTGACAAAGATCAAAGTCGCGGCCGTGCGGGCGCTCTCTCCGACACCGCTGGAGCTTCTGACCGGCGACGAGAACCTCATCGCCCTGCGGGCCACAGTGCAGTACTCCGTGAAAGACGTGGCCGGGTACCTGTTCAACGTCGGGCAGCCGGAAGGGCTCATCACCGCCAACCTGGAGGCGGCCATTCGGCAGACGGTGGGGGCCCGGCAGATTGACGATCTCCTGACCACGGGGCGGGCGGAGGTTGAGCGGGAGGCGGGGGCCCTCTTGCAGGAGAGTCTGGACCGGCACGGGGCCGGCGTGAACGTCCTGACCGTCCGCCTGGTCAGCGTGGCCCCCCCGGCGGAGGTGGCCGATGCCTTCCTGGACGTGGCCTCGGCCCGGGAGGACCGGGCGACCTATATCAACGAGGCGGCCGCCTACGCCAACGAGGTGGTGCCCAAGGCCCGCGGGGAGGGCGCGAGGACCCTCCGGGAGGGCGAGGCCTACCGGGTCGAGAAGGTGAACGTGGCCCGCGGGGAGGCCACGCGGTTCCGGGAGAAGCTCCGGGAGTACAGCCGGGCCCGGGCGGTGACCGAGACGCGCCTCTACCTCGAGGCAGTGGAGCGGGTCCTGACCCGGGTGAAGAAATTCATCGTGAGCCCGGAGATCAAGGAGGACAGCCTGGACCTCTGGTTCGTCGGGGAGGGGACCTCCCTGGCCCAACTGCCCAAGTTCCCCCCGCCCGAGGGGAGCAAACCGTAAGCGTGGGAGGGAGACATGAAACGGCGGAACGTCGTCCTGCTCATCGTGATGGCCGTCCTGATCGTGGCGGCCAATCTGGTCTTCTTTGTGGTGGACGAGACCGAGTATGCGGTGGTGACCCAGTTCGGCGAGCCGATCCGGGCCATCACGACCCCCGGCCTCCAGTGGAAGTGGCCCGAACCGGTTCAGGGGGTGCAGTTCTTCAACAACCGGCTCCTCGTCTACAACCCGGAGAAGATCGAGTTCTTGACCAGCGATAAGAAAAACATCGTCGTGGAGAACTACGTGGCCTGGCGGATCGCCGAGCCGATCCTGTTCCTCAAGAGCCTCCGGGAGCAGAGCCGCGCCGAGACCCGCCTGGCGGACGTGGTGGCCTCGGAGTTGGGGACGGCCCTGGGGCGCCAGGAGTTGTCGGCCCTGGTCACCACCGAGGCTGGCGCCATGCGCCTGCCCCAGGTCCTGGAGGAGGTCACCCGCCGGAGCGACGCCCAGACCCAGCAATACGGCATGCGCATCGTGGATGTCCGGCTGAAGCTCCTGAATTTCCCGGAAAAGAACAAAGTGAGCGTGTTCAGCCGGATGAAGTCGGAGCGGGAGCGACAGGCGCGGAAGTACCGGTCCGAGGGGGCCGAGGAGGCGGCGAAGATCCGGGCAGAGGCGGAGCGGGAGCAGAAGGTGATTCTCTCCGAGGCCTACATGAAAGCGGAGAAGTTGAAGGGCGAAGGGGATGCCCAGGCCATCAAGATCTACGCCGATGCCTACGGCCAGGACCCCCGGTTCTACAAGTTCCTCCGGACGCTGGAATCGTATCAGAAGTTCATGGACGAAAAGACGACCCTGATCCTCCCCGCCACCTCGGAGTTGCTCAAGTATCTCAATGAGGGGCAGGGGGCGCCCGGGGCCGTTCCTGCGCCGCGGCCGGCGGCCGCTCCCACCGCGACCTCAGAGCCCGCGTCCCCGATGTCGGGGGCACCCACAGGGTCCCCGGGTCGGGAGGTGAAGCGATGAGCGACGAGCCGCGGCCGAACGGAGAACAATGGGAGGAAGAGACCCCGAGCCGTCTCGCAGCCGTCCGGCGGCTTCTGGACCCAATATTCCGGTGCGCCAGTGCCGGCATCGCAGGAGTCATCCGGCGTCTGACGGCGGGTCCCGGGGCCACGGCGGCGCGGGACATCCAGGCCGCGTTTGCCCACCTGTTCCAGAGCCCACACCTGGGGAAGATCAGCCTGGCTGCCCTCGTGGCCCTGTACCTGCTCTCCGGCGTGTACGTGGTGAACCCGGGCGAGGAGGCGGTGGTCCGCCGCTTCGGGCGGGTCATCCGGCCCCGCGGGGGAGAGGGCCTGCACTACCGCCTCCCCTGGCCGGTCGAGCGGGCGGACAAGGTGAACGTCTCGGAGATCCGGCGCGAGGGCATCGGGGTGAGCCCTCCGGAGCATGGCATCCGGCTCCACCCGCCGGAGGAGGTCCAGGTCCTCACGGGGGACGAGAACATCGTGAACCTCAAGGTGATCGTCCAGTACCGGGTGAAGGATCCGGCCGACTTCCTCCTCCGGGTGGACTACGACGCCAACCCGTTGATCAGAAACGCCATCAAGCATGCCCTCACGGCCGTGGGGGCCGCGGCACGGGTGGATGACCTCCTGACGGTGGGCCGCACCGAACTCCAGCGGCTCGTCCAGGCTGCCGGTCAGCGGACCCTGGACGAGTACCGGAGCGGCGTCCAACTCGTGAACCTCACGTTGCAGGAGGTGATTCCCCCCAGGGAGGCGGCCGACGCCTTCCGGGACGTGGCCAGCGCCCGGGAGGAGCGGGCCAAGGCGATTAACGACGCCCAGGGCTACCGCAACAGCATCGTCCCGGAGGCCCGGGGCAAGGCGGAACGAATGCTCCGCGAGGCCGAGGGCTACCGGGCGGATGCCATCAACCGGGCTCGTGGGGATGCGGCCCGCTTCGCCAGTATCCTGGACGAGTACCGCCGAAGCGCCGGGGAGAACGGGGCCGAAGTGACACTGTACCGCTACTACGTCGAGGCCATGGAGAAGATCCTGGCCCGGGTGAAGAAGTACGTGGTGGATCCCAAGGGACGCAACGAGCGGGTGAACATACGGGTGGTGGAACCGCGGTGAGGACCCAACGCAAGCGTCAATGACCAATGACCAATGACTAGCGCGTATTATGCGTGAAGTCGCTTCGCACGTCGGATTTGCCCCCTCACCCTTGCCCTCTCCCGTCACCCGTTGCATTGGGAAGGGCAACGGGTCCCCGGGAGAGGGGATCAGAAAATGTGCCCCTTTCCCTCGATGGGAGAGGGTGCGGATGAGGGTTTCTCGCGGATTTGGTGAATAATCCGGGCTAATGAGTGGACTGGAAACGAGGTGAGGGTGCGAGAGGCGCAGGATATGAAGGGAGTCGCGGAAAAGGGCGGGACGAGCCGGCGGCAGTTCTTCAACCGGATCCTCACCGGGATCGGCGGGCTAATCGGCGTCGGCGCGGGGGCGCCCCTCGCGGGCTTCGGAATCCTGCCGGCCCTCAAGGAGGAGGCGCTGGACTGGGCGCGGTTGGGGCCAGCGGAGATGTTCGTCACCAGCGAGCCCAAACTCGTTCCCTTCACCCACGTGGTGCCCAAGCCCTGGCCGGAGGAGCCGGTCAAGCATGCGGTCTACGTCCTCAAGAAGGGGGAAGCCGACTTCGTCATTTACGACATCCGCTGTACCCACGTCGGCTGTCCGATCAACTGGAATGCCCAGGCCAAGCGCTTCTTCAGCCCCTGCCACGGGGGGGTCTTCGACATCGAGGGCCGCGTGCAGGCGGGGCCGCCGCCCCGCGCTCTGGACCGCTATGAGGTGAAGATCGAGAACGGCATCCTCTACGCTGGACGATTATACCGGGTGGACGAGAATCTCCGACGAGTGGCGTGAACCAGAAAGATGTTGCGGACGGTTTGGCGATGGCTGGATGAGCGAGCTGGGCTGGCCTCACTGGCAGACACCTTCCTCGAGCGGAAGGTGCCGAAGGGGGTCGGGTGGCTGCACACCCTGGGAAGTGCGACACTGTTTCTCTTAGCGCTTCAGGTTGTCACTGGCGTGGCGCTTTCCTTGTACTACGTGCCCACGCCGGATCACGCCTACGAGAGCCTGAAGTACATCACGCAGACCGTGCCCTTCGGGGCGTTCCTGCGGGGGCTCCACCGTTGGGGTGCCAGCCTTATCGTCGTTGTGGCCGTCCTGCATATGGTCCGGGTCTTTTTCATGGGGGCATACAAGTACCCCCGGGAGTTAACGTGGGCCATCGGCATTCTGTTGCTCGGGGTGATTCTTGGCCTGGGGTTCACGGGGTATCTGCTCCCCTGGGACAACCGGGCCTACTGGGCCACCGTCGTTGGCACGAGCATCGTGGAGAGCTGGCCGGTGATCGGCGGCTTTGCCGCCCGCATCCTCCGCGTCGGGACCGACGTGGGGATCCGGACGCTCATCCGGTTTTACAACCTCCACACCTTCGTCCTCCCGGCGTTCCTCGGCTGGCTCACCCTGGCCCATCTGTACCTGGTTCTCCAGCAGGGCATCGCGGCGCCGCCCGCCGCCGAAGGCAGGCGGGTCTCTCGATCCACCGTGCGCGCCCCGGATTTCCGGGAGGCGTACCGGCAGGAGGTGGAGGAAAAACAGCGCACGGGCATCCCGTTCTACGAGGCGTTGTGGAAAGACGGGGTAGTGGCCCTCGTCCTGTTCACCCTGCTCGTCGTCATGGCCCTGCTCCTGGAGATCCCGACGGAAAAGGTGGCGGATCCGTCCGACGTCAACTACCTTCCGCGCCCGGAATGGTATTTCCTCTTCCTCTACGAGCTTCTCTGGTACTTCAAGGGCCCATGGATGGTGGTGGGGACGTTCGTGATTCCGGCGGCCCTTTTCCTCGCGCTGCTCCTGGTGCCGTGGCTGGATCGCCGGCCGGAGAGGCATCCCCTAGGGCGGCCTCTGGCATCCTCAGTAGCCGCCGCCGGGATCTTTGCGGCTGTGTATCTCACGTACCTCGGGGCGACGGCCCCACTTCCCCCGAGCCCCACGACTGCAGCGCTCCCGCCTGGCGGACCAAAGGTGGCGGTCGCGGCCACGCCCGAGGCCGGCAAGCGACTCTACGAGGCGCAGGGCTGCTCGGCCTGCCACGCCATTCGGGGCCAGGGCGGCGCTGCGGGGCCGGACCTGTCCCGCGTCGGTCGAACGCGGGATGCCGCCTGGCTGGCCCGCTTCACCAGGGATCCGGAGGCGGTGAAACCGGGCTCGCCCATGCCGCCCTACAAGGATCTGTCGGAGGCCGAGCTTCAAGCCATCGCCGCCTATCTGGCGGTGCTGCGCTGAGAGATTCGGTGCCCTGCAACGCCGTTATACGGCTACTCGGAGAGCAGCATGCGATCAGGCGAGGCTGAGGAATGACCTGGGGATTGGTTGCCCGTGGGTGGTGGGATCGGCTGTGGGGGCGACTAGAACCGATGCCCTATCCCTTCGCCGAAGCAACGCTGCTGGATTTCCCACTTCGCACGCTCTTCTTCGGTCCGGCGCGCGTCCTCGCCACGTTTGACCTGAAGCCCGGGCAGCGCGTGCTCGAGATCGGATCCGGCACAGGCTATTACTCCTTGGAAACTGCGCGTCGCATCGGTGACGGGGGGCGACTGATCTGTCTGGACATTCAACGCGAGATGCTGCTCGAGACGCATCGCCGACTCTGTGCCGCAGGCTTCGAGGGTGCCGGGTCTATTCAGGCCAGGGGCGAGGATCTCCCCTTCGCAGCCAACTCCTTTGACCACGTCTTGGCTGTGACTGTCCTGGGTGAAATTCCTGGCCGCTCGCAGGCACTCAGGGAGATTCGGCGTGTCCTTCGGCCAGGTGGGCGCTTATCCGTCTCGGAGCAGTTGCCCGATCCCGACTTTATTACACTCGGAAGCCTGCGCCGCCAGCTCCGGGCGTCCGGCTTCGTGGAGGAGGCGACACATTGTCACTTTCTCCTTGCGTACACCTCCGTGTGGCGCGTGGACAAGTCGGAGCAGAGCAGAAGAGAGCCGGCATATCCCGACCGTACATCAGGCCACGCTGCCGAGCTGAGGGCATGTCGATAGGGCAGCTATGCGAGCAACGGTCATCTTGGTACTGGTGGCTGCGGTCCTGATGGCTCCTGGGACGCAAGCGGCCGAGGATGTGTATGTCCTCTGGGGGAACCCCCGGGCCGGCCGAGAGGTGTTCGTGAAGAAGGGCTGCGGAAGCTGCCACGCTATCAAGGGTGTCGGGGGCAAAGGCGGGCCGGACTTGGGGCGACCTCCGGGCGCGCACCGGACGATGAGCCAGTACGCCGGTATCCTCTGGAACCACGCCCCGGCCATGCGCGACGCCATGCAGAAGCGTGGCATCCCCTGGAAGCCCCTTGAGGGACCGGAGATGCCAGATCTCATTGCCTATCTCTCCTCCATCCAGATGCTGGACGACCCCGGCGATCCGAAAAAGGGAGAACGCTTGTTCACCGAGAAAGGCTGCAGTTCCTGCCACCGCATCCGGGGTGAGGAGTTGGCGCAGTGGCAACGCTACGCGGCGCCGGTCCTGTGGGCCGAGGTGATGTGGCGCCACGGCCCGGAGATGCAAGAGCAGATGGCCAAGCTGGGGCAAGCCTGGCCCCGCTTTGCCCGTACGGAGATGGCCGACCTTGTTGCCTACATCCGGTCAGTCACCCGCAGGAGCCCATGACGCTCACGGTCGGACAGCCAGCGATTCACGGCCAGCGATCAGCCTGTCAGCGGTCATGCTTCAGGCGGCTGCTGACTATCACACTGATGGCTGACGACCGCTTCTTCCCCGCCGCGCGATTCTAGGGAGGTGGCACAATGATTCCTGGCTGGAAGGAAGAGATCGAAGGTGAGTATCTGGAATTCCTTCGGGAATGCCGGAAGGCAACGCCGGCCGACGTGGCTGCTCGTTTGGGCGTGTCGGAGTGTTGCGCCATCTACTGGTTGACGGACCTGGCCCGGGCGGGCCGAATTCGGATTCTGGCTGTCGAACCGGTGGAGGCTGGCCAGGTCTCACGGGACCGGGAAGCTCCAGTGGGCTCTCCACTGCAACCTTGTTCCTCGGCCCCCGACGCAGGCAGGGTTCTCGAGGCGGTAGCATGAAGGCGGATTGCCCTTCATCTCGCCGGGCGGCGATGCGATGGTCTGCTCGATCGGACAACTATACCGAAAGGACGCAGCTCTGGGAGGTAGCTTGACCCCCGCAGTGCTGTCGGATACTTTGCAAGTGAAATTGACAGTCTTTTTCGCTTAGACCCGAGCCCACACGATTTCGGGTCCCGGGACACGCCGGAGGCCACGCCGGTGGAGATATCTTGATGGATATCCTCAGCAAGATGTTGGAGGCCATGGTCATCACCCTGCGCGAGGGGGTCGAGGCCGCCCTGGTAATCGGGATCCTCCTGGCCTACCTTCGCAAGACCGGTCGGGAGGCGCTTACCCGGTATGTCCTCCTCGGACTCGCCGCCGCCACTCTGGCCAGCCTCGCGGGCGCCATCTTCATCCAGCGCTATGGCCTGGATCCGGAGAATGAGGTCCTGGAGGGGACCGTGATGTTCGTGGCGGCCGCCCTGGTCGGCTCCCTCGTGGTGTGGATGTGGCGGACGGGGCGGAGTGTCCGGCGCCGACTGGAGGCGCGCCTGGATGCGCTGGCGGGTCACGCGGCAGCGGGGACAGCGGGATCGCGGGCCGCGCTGGGTGTGTTCACCTTCGCCTTCCTCGTGGTGCTGCGGGAGGGCGTGGAGACGGTCCTGTTCCTGGCAGCCCTCTCCGGGACCATCGGCGCCAATCCCCTCTACAATGTCCTGGGCGGCGGCCTGGGACTGCTGCTGGCCGTCCTCTTCGGCTACCTCCTCGTCCAGGGGAGCGTCCGGATCAACCTGCACCGCTTCTTCGGCGTCACCGG
>Ga0209109_10000654_pt1 | contig 18803 bp, 17 predicted proteins | sample Rifsed10ft2_FD_184004 | JGI IMG/M metagenome (GOLD analysis project Ga0209109, IMG submission 184004) | Soil microbial communities from Rifle, Colorado, USA - sediment 10ft 2 (version 2) | ecosystem: Environmental > Terrestrial > Deep subsurface > Rock core/Sediment | place: Rifle, Colorado... | reverse complement strand
CCCGCGCGATCGCCGCCAGATCGACCAGCCGCAGAGTCGGGTTAGTGGGTGTCTCGATCCAGATGAGTCGCGTGTTCGGACGCATGCCACGCGCCAGCGCTGCGGGATCGTTCAGGTCGACGAACGTCGACTGCAATCCGGCCGAACGCTGGCGTACGCGCTCGAACAAGCGCCTGGTCCCGCCATAGAGATCCTCCATCGCGAGGATGTGATTGCCGCTGTCGAGGAGTTCCAGCACCGTCGCCGTGGCCGCCATTCCCGATGCGAACGCAAACCCGTGAGTGCCGCCTTCGAGATCGGCGATGCAACGCTCGTAGGCCATGCGCGTGGGATTCTGCGTGCGCGAATACTCGAAACCCCGATGCACCCCCGGGCTCTGCTGCGCATAAGTCGAAGTCGCGTAGATCGGCGGCATCACCGCCCCTGTGGTCGGGTCGGGGGACTGACCGGCGTGAATCGCGCGTGTCGCGAACCCTGTCTTGCGTGGCTGCTTCGGCTTCATGGCACCCTCAAGTCTGCATTTCCCGCCGGAGATAGTTGAGCACATCGGTCCGCGTGATCAGGCCGAGAAACTGCTGGCCATCCGTGACCACCGCATACGGCGCCACTTGAAGGATCGACACGAGATTGCTCATCGGCATTTCTTTCGGAACGCTGATGAAGGCCGTCTGCATCGCCTCGCTGACCGGCGAAGACATGCGATCGGGATGACCGAAGACGAAACGCATGATGTCCTCCTCCGTCAGCACGCCGATGAGACGTTCGCCGTCGAGCACCGGAACTTGCGAGAAACCCGCGTTGCGCAGCCGGTTGTGCGCCGTGGTGAGAATGTCAGTGGGACCCACGGTGACCGTGGCATGCTCGCTGTGGAGTCGCCCGATCAGGTCGCGCAGATCGCCGTGCCGCTTGCGCTGGATGAAGCCCTGGTCCTCCATCCAGAAATCATTGTAGAGCTTGGAGAGGTACTTGTTGCCGGTGTCGCAGGCGAAGGTCAGCACGCGCTTCGCTTGCTTCTGCTCGCGGCAGAATCGCAGCGCGGCGGCCAGCAACGTGCCCGTCGATGAGCCCGCAAGCAGGCCTTCACGTCGGAGCAATTCGCGCGCCGTGGCGAATGACTCGGTGTCCGAGATCGCATACGCGCGCTTGGTGAGCGAGAAGTCGCAGATGCTGGGGATGAAGTCCTCGCCGATGCCCTCGACCAGCCAGGAACCCTTCGGGACGAGCTTGCCGGTGCGCACGTATTCCGCGATCACCGAGCCTTGCGGGTCCGCGACGACGATCTCGACGTGCGGCGCGGTGCGTTTGAAGAAATGAGTCAGCCCCGCGAGGGTGCCGCTGCTGCCGACACCGACCACGATCGCATCGAGCCGTCCCTGCATCTGCTCCCAGATCTCCGGCGCCGTCGTGGTCTCGTGGGCCCGGGGATTGTCTGGGTTCTCGAACTGGTTCAGGTAGTACGCGCCACGCTCGCGCGCCAACCGCGCGCCGAGGTCCTGGTAGTACTCGGGATGCCCCTTCGAAACATCGGAGCGCGTGAGGATCACTTCTGCGCCCATGGCGCGCAGGTTGAAGATCTTTTCCTGGCTCATCTTGTCGGGCAATACCAGCACCAGCCGGTAGCCTTTCTGCGCCGCGACCAGCGCCACGCCTAGGCCCGTGTTGCCCGCGGTCGCCTCGACCAGCGTGTCGCCCGGCTTGATGTCACCGCGTCGCTCCGCCTCTTCGATCATCGACACGCCGATGCGATCTTTGATCGACCCGGCCGGGTTTATGAGTTCGAGCTTGAGATACAGCTCGCACACGCCGGTATCGAAACGCTTGACGCGCAGGAGCGGTGTGCGGCCAATCATCTCGATCACGCTGGAGTAGACTTGCATCAGGACTTCCGACAGGCTCGCCGCGTGCGGCGAAGCCGAGGTAAAAAAAGATGCGGGATTGTACGTTAACGGCGCGCGGGCGCCCATGAGTGAAGGGCTGGCGACGATTGCGGACGTGCTCGAATCTGCCGTCGATCAGCTGCGGACATCGAGCCCCACGGCCCGGCTCGATGCGGAACTGCTGCTGGCGGGCACCCTCGAACGCCCTCGCAGCTTCCTGATTTCACATGCCGGGGAAGCTCTGTCGCCGGAAACCCGCAAGCGCATCGCACACGCCATCGAGCGTCGCCGGCAGGGCGATCCCGTGGCCTACATCCTGGGTATCCGGGAGTTCTGGTCGCTCGACTTCGAAGTGAACCCCCACGTCCTCATACCGCGCCCCGAAACGGAGCAGCTGGTCGAGTTCGCGCTCGAAGTGTTGACACCAGACGTTCACACGAAGGTCCTGGACCTCGCGACAGGCAGTGGTGCAGTGGCGCTTGCTATCGCGCACGAACGCCCCAACGCTCGCATCATCGCCACTGACAGCTCGGCCGAGGCGATCGTCGTGGCCTGCCGTAATGCCGAGCGACTCGAGCTCGGAAACGTGAGCTTTTTCGTCGGCGACTTCTATGAACCGGTCGGCGCGATGCATTTTGATCTCATCGTGTCCAATCCACCGTACGTCGCGGCGAATGACCCCGCTCTTGCGAGTCCCGAGTTGCGGGCGGAACCCCGCGGCGCGCTCGTTCCGGGGCCCAGCGGTCTCGAGGCAATCGAACGCATCGTGGCACGGGCCGGGGAACATCTGCGTCCCGGCGGCTGGCTCGCACTCGAGCATGGCAGCCGGCAGGCACAGGCGGTCAGCGCCCTGTTCTTGCAGGCCGGTTTGAGTAGCATACGCACCCTCAAAGACCTCGCCGGACACGACCGAGTTACCGGCGCCAGGTTTGGCTCATCTGGCTTGTTGCAAACGCCCTGATCGCTGTTAACTTTGGCGGGCAATGTTGCAATAAGCCACAAAAGCCCAACCTGGCACCTCACCTATGAATCCAACGGTTCATTTCAAGACTTCGCATGGCGAGTTCACCGTCGAGCTGTATCAGAAGGAAGCACCGGTCACGGTGGAGAATTTCCTGCGCTACGTCAGCGACGGCTACTTCGACGGCACGATCTTTCACCGCGTGATCCCGGGTTTCATGATCCAGGGCGGCGGGCTCACCGCCGAGTTCGATGCCAAGGAGACCCGCGCGCCAATCAAGAATGAGGCGGGGAACGGGCTCAAGAACACCCGCGGGACGCTATCGATGGCGCGGACCAACCAGGTGGACAGTGCCACCTCGCAGTTCTTCGTGAATCTCAAGGACAACGGCTTTCTCGATCACACCTCCGCGAGCTTCGGCTACGCGGTCTTCGGCCGCGTCACCGACGGCATGGGCGTGATCGATCGCATCGCCAAGGTCAAGACCGGCCGGCGCAAGGGTCACGACGATGCGCCCCTCGAGACGGTCGCGATCGAGTCCGCCCGCCAGCTGTAGGATGATCCGCCGGCTCTCTCGCTGGCTCCTTTGGTTGCTCGGCGGCTGGATCGCCGTCACCGTGCTTTCAGTCCTGACCCTGCGATGGGTAGATCCGCCGACGACCGCTTTCATGTCAAGCGCACGCGCCCAGGCTTTCCTGGCCGGCGATCGCACCTACAAGCATCGGTATCAGTGGGTCGATTACGAGAAGATTTCGCGCTATGCGCCGCTCGCGGTGATCGCCGCCGAGGATCAGCGATTCGCCGAGCACTGGGGCTTCGACATCAAGGCTATCGACGAGTCCATTCGCCAACATCGCAACGGCGAGGGCAAACGTCTGCGCGGCGCGAGCACGATCAGCCAGCAAGTGGCGAAGAACCTGTTTCTCTGGAAGCGCAAGAGCTTCGTGCGCAAGGGACTCGAGGCCTATTTCACCGTCCTGATCGAGGCACTCTGGCCCAAGCGAAGGATCATCGAGGTCTATCTCAATGTTGCCGAGTTCGGACGCGGCGTGTACGGCGTCGAGGCAGCGAGCCGCCATTTCTTCGGCCGATCCGCAAGACGGCTCAACGCCGAGCAAAGCGCCCTCCTCGTTGCGGTGCTGCCGAACCCGCGGCGCTTCAAGGTCAATGCCCCTTCGCGTTACGTGCGCGGCCGGCAGGACTGGATCCTCTCGCAGATGCGCGGCCTCGGCGGACGCTCCTACCTGTTTGCGGTCGAATCGAATTGAAGGAGAAATAGAGATGCACAAGAGCATGCTGGCAGGCTTCATCATCGACTGCCAGACCGATGATCTGGACGGCGCCGCCAAGTTCTGGGGCGGCGCGCTGGGACTCGAGCTCCACAAGCTCGACGATCCAGAGGAGCGCGACTACACCCATCTGCTCGATCCGCAACACGGGCTACATATCGAGGTGCAACGTGTCACGCATCCGAGCCGCGTCCATCTCGACATCCAGACCGACGACATCGAAGCGGAGGTCGCGCGCCTGGAGGAGCTCGGTGCGCGTCGCGTCGCGAAGATCAAGCGATGGTGGGTGATGGAATCGCCAACCGGGCAACGCTTCTGTGTCGTACGCGCAAGCTCGCCGGATTTCGCAACGAAGGCGACTACCTGGAAGTAGCCGACCGGGGTCTACCCAATTCGAGGTCTATGCGTTGATTCCAAGGGGAGCGAGAGATTGAGACGCAACGCGTTCGCTTTTCTCGCACGCGTTATCCGGGCAACCAGCACAGGTTGTTGATTCAACGCAGGCGGAGCAGGATTGACGAAAGGATTGCGCTCCTGCATTTCTTGGGGAGAACGTTGTGAATCTCGCGAACGCAAAGGTTGCTCAGCTTCTGATTCCAATCGAGGACTTTGAGAAGGGCGTAGCGTTCTATCGAGATATCCTAGGCGTGCCGTTTCTGTTCGCTGCTCCGCCTCAAATGGCATTCTTCAATTGCGGGGGCGTTCGGTTACTTGTTGGCGTCATGCCGCCCGGCCAGAAGGCTCAGCGGGGGTCTGCCATTTACTTCCAGGTCCCGGACATCCGCGCCGTATATTCTTCGCTCAAGGGCAGCGGCGTCACTTTCAGTGCAGAGCCTCATGTCGTGAACCGCACGCCGAAGTCCGAGCTATGGCTGGCGGAGTTCACTGATCCTGATGGCAACCAGTTGGCGCTCATGAGCGAGGTGGTGGCGGGTGGCGCCTGACAACGGGTTGGAGCAGACGCGAAATGGATAAGGTGCCCGCAACCATCGCACAGCGGCGCGCCGCTCCACGCGGACGTTGGGCCCCTGTACGGGTTGATGGGAGCGTCAGGAGGTCTTGTTTGTGAGGGTCCCGCGCGTGCCGTCCGGAATAACGCAGGTACTGGCGACGGCGATAATCCTCGCGAGCGCACCCATATGGGCGCAAGCAACGCGACAGGAACACGTTCATGAAATGTCGCATAGTGTGATGCCGTTCGACATGTCGAAGACGGTGCACATCTTCAAAATGACAGAGTTTGGAGGGGTGCAGCGCGTTGTCGCAAAGGATGCAAACACGAAAGAGCAGATCACGCTCATTCAGCAGCACCTGCAGCATGAGGCTAAGAGATTTCAGAGAGGCGACTTTTCAGATCCGGAGACGCTGCATGGAACGGACATGCCGGGTCTGCAAGAGCTTCAGGAAGGAGCCTCGCGTATCAAGATCACGTATGCATCTCTACCAACCGGCGCCGAGATCAGGTTTGAGACCGCCGATCTCCGCCTCCTCACCGCAGTGCATCGATGGTTCGGGGCTCAGTTGTCGGAGCATGGTGCGGATGCAAAGCCAGAATAGATGAGCAGTGGTCCAGCACGCAGTTGCGCGGGACGGGCCACTCGCAATGTTCGTGTCCCCACCCGTGAACTGCGGCGTTGGGCGGTTCACGCGCTATGAGAGCAATGCAACGCCTGATGGAACACGTTTCAGGTTGGTTTGAGCCGGTGCCTTCGCGTGTGATCCCTGCTGAAACGTCCTTACTTCCTGTTGAAGGATTCGTTCCTCAAGGCTTCTGCACGGCATTGAGACACTTAATGATGATCGGACTCCAATGGAGTTCGTGGTCTGGGTTCTTGAGAAGCATGTGAGTTTAGACAAGACATCCGCTATGCACACAATGTTGGAAACCCACCGCTAGGTGCAGCGTGGCATTCGTCCGGGTTCTATCGCCCGAGTCCGATGCTGAAATCATCGCGGTAGTGGCGATGCTGGAGGCACATGAGATTCCCTGCTTCGTCCAGAACGCGGGATTTGGTGGCTTGTACCCTGGGCCACAGGTCAACGCCCTTAACGCTCGCGCCATCATGGTTCCTGAAGAGCAGACCGCTGCGGCGTTAGAGCTCATCAGAGGATTTCAAGCGCAGCCGTCCGAGCCTGACCCCGCGCTTGACATGCTGAAGCCGACCAACTACTCGGAGCAGTTCACGTCGCAGGATCGCGATGCGGGTGCGCGGTCGCCCTACGAGAATCTGCGGGTGAGTGGCACGATCCGCAGCGCAATCATCGCCTACGGCGTCGGTGTGATGACTGTGCTGCTGGCTCGCGGTGGCGGCGATTCATCCGCAATCCCACCACGGCAAGTGCTCTACATGGTGCTCACGGGTCTTGGGCTTCAGGCGCTGTTGCTCGTCGTGCGTGCGCTGGTGGCGCGCTACGAACGCGCCGCGGGCATGGAGGGTCACCTTGCGCCGCTCGCGGTGTTCTTGTTTGAACTCATCGCTGATTCGGTGACAGTGTTTCTGTTCGCGCTGGCGACGTATCGAGGGATCCTTCAATATGCGAGCGGCATCTGAAAACAAGCGAGTGTGTGTATTCACCGGCGCCAATTCGGGCGCGCGCGCTGAATACACGCTTGCAGCGCAACAGCTGGCTCGTGAACTCGTCTCACGCGACCACGAGCTGGTCTATGGGGGTGGAAGAGTCGGCCTGATGGGGGTGCTCGCCGACGCGGTGCTGGCTTGTGGTGGCAAGGTCGTTGGTGTCATCCCCGAAGCCTTGGCCGCCAAGGAAGTCGCGCATCAGGGGCTGACCGATCTTCGTCTCGTGACTTCGATGCACGAGCGCAAGGCACTCATGTCCGATCTTGCGGATGCCTTCATCGCCCTGCCCGGCGGACTCGGCACCCTCGACGAATATTTCGAGATTCTCACCTGGGCGCAGCTTGGCCTGCATGCGAAGCCGTGCGGCATGCTGAACATCTGCAATTACTTCGATCCGCTCCTGGCCTTTCTCGATCGCGCCGTGGCCGAGCGGTTCGTGAAGACCGAACACCGCGCGATGATCATCACCGCGGAATCGCCGGCCGTTCTCCTCGATCGAATGGCTTCCTATCAGCCACCTCGCGTGCAGAAATGGATCGATCGCAAGACCTCGTAGGGTTGTCTGTCAGCTGACTGTCGGGCCGCGCCACGGGTCGCGCGAGTCGAGCATGAGCGTGCTGTCCGCCGTGATCCACGCTTCACCCGTGATCGTCGGCAGGAGTCTTCCGTTCGCCAGCTCGATCGAACCTTCGAACACACTGCCCGTGATGCTCTCCTGTCGCCACACCTGACCGGGCTGCAATTTCCCGTCAGCGTGCAGGCACGCAAGCTTGGCGCTCAATCCGGTGCCGCAGGGTGAACGGTCGTAGGCTTTGCCGGGACACAGGACGAAGTTGCGGCTGTTGTTGCGCCGATCGCTCGCGGGCACGAAGAGCTCGACGTGATCGATGAGTTGTCCGCCCTCCGCTGTGATATGCGCGCGTTCAAGCGCCTGCCGCACTCGCCAGGTGAATTCGATCAGTGCTTCTGCATTCGCGATTTCGAGCCGTTGACCATGATCACTGACGAGAAAGAACCAATTGCCGCCCCACGCGACATCCCCCGTGACCCGACCGTGGCCCTCGACCTGCACCTCGACGCCCGTGCGATGGCGATAGGCTGGGACGTTGCGGACCGAGACACGTCCATCCGCATGCAGTCGTGTGCGCACGACTCCTACCGGCGTTTCGATGCGATGCTCACCCGCCGTGATGCGCCCGAGCCAGGCGAGCGTGACGATGAGGCCGATGCTCCCATGGCCGCACATGCCGAGATAGCCGACGTTGTTGAAGAAGATCACGCCCGCGACGCAATTCTTCTCCGTCGGCTCTGTCAACAGCGCACCCACCAGCACGTCCGAACCGCGAGGTTCATTGACGATCGCGCGACGAAATGCGTCGTGCTTCTCGCGCAAGTGCCGGACCCGCTCGGGAAAGCTGCCGCGCAACTGCGGGCCGCCTTCGATGACCACACGCGTCGGCTCGCCGCCGGTGTGCGAATCGATCACACGAATGCGTTCAACCGTCATTTCACTCGCGTCTGCCCCGGTATGGTTGGCCGCGTCTCGAGCCCGCGTTGGATGATGGCGAGAATGCGCTCACGCTCCTCACCAACCAGTGGCAGTCGTGGTGCGCGCACCCATTCAGACCCGAGGCCCGCTTCCTGGATCGCGAGCTTGATGTACTGCACGAATTTGACCGGCGTATCGAGATGCAGGAGCGGCGTATACCAGGCATACAGCCCGCGCGCGGTTTCGTAGTCGCCGGCGATGGCCCGGTCCCAGAAGAATTGATTCTCGCGCGGAAATGCCAGTCCCATTCCCGCGATCCAACCCGTCGCGCCGAGCACGACACTTTCGAGTACCAAGTCATCCACCCCGCAGAACAGCACATAGCGATCGCCAGTTGCGTTGCGCAGGTCGGTGATCCGACGCACGTCGCCCGAAGATTCCTTGATCGCGACGAAGTTCTTGACATCCGCCAGCTCCGCGAACATTTCCGGGGTGATATCGATCTGATATGCGAGTGGATTGTTGTAACAGATGATCGGTAGTGCCGTTGCGGCCGCGACCACTCTGTAATGAGCCACGGTCTCACGCGCATCGGCGCGATAGATCATGCCCGGCAGCAACATGAGCCCGTCGGCGCGCAAGCGTTCCATGTCGCGCGCGTACTCGATTGCAGCGGCGGTGCTGTTCTCGATCACGCCCGACAGCACCGGCACCCGTCCGCGAGCCGTGTCGATCGCCATCGACATGACGCGCCGTTTCTCCTCCGGCAGGAGCTGCTGATTTTCCCCAAGCGATCCCAGCATCACCAGGCCCGCTACGCCCGAATCGATCAGCACGTCGAGATGCCGCGCAGTCGCCTCGAGATCGAGCGATTGATCACGCTTCATCTGCGTCGTGACCGCGGGAAACACCCCCCGCCAACGCACGTTCATCGCGCTTCAGCCTCGGCCACGGCAACGCCCGCTGTCGACTTCTGCATCGCAGAGCGCAGCATCATCGTCGCGGCGATAAGCACGACGACCACCACCAGCCAGCGCACCCAAACGATGGGCAGCTCCTTGACGATGAGGGCAGCGATCAGCACCGCCGGAATACCGCCGAGTGCCAATCCGAATGCCGCGCCGAGGCTGTACCGATTGCACGCAACGAACCGCAGCCCGGCGGGCGGCATGAGGAACGCGCATGAACCCATCATGATCGGAAAGGCGGCTTTGGGGTTCATTCCGAGCAGGCTCACCAGAATGAGACAGGGCGCGTACAGACCGATGCCTAGTGTCATGAGCGCACCGAGCACAAAATTGGCCACGACACCGATGATGAGCAGATTTCCTGTCAAGGCATGGGCCATGCCGGCTTCGGCCTCGACATTGAGATTCTTGAGCACGAACAGCACCGCGGCAACAACCAGTGCAATTCCCATCCCGAGTTGAATTGCGCGCCGAGGCAGGCGGCTGACTACGCCGGCACCGAGCAGCGCGCCCAGCACCGCTGCGACGATCATCGCAATAAGAGTTGTGAACTCGACTTCGACGATTGTGATGTACACGAGCGCCTGCACGACGGTCGGCAGCGCGTGACCGACGTTGAGCGTCCCGGGGATGTTCTCGTCCGGCATCCGCTTGCGGAACTTGTAGTACGCCGTGGTCGACGCAAACGAGCCGATGCCGAGCGTATCGAAGAAGTTGGTGACGAAGCCGAGCGCGAAGTCTTCCGAACGCGGCTTGTCCGCGCGCTGTTCGGCCGAGCGCGAGTGCATCCACCAGCGCGCGATGAAATAGAGCGCGACTAAGCACAGCACGCCCAGCAGGATCTGCTTGCCGGATATCAAGGTGGTCCCCCTCTTGGTTGCAGGTCAGGCGGCGTCGGCGTCGCTATCGGTCCCGTAGCCCACGATCGGTGCCAGCCAGCGCTCGGCTTCCTGGAGCGAAATCTCCTTGCGGCTCGCGTAATTCTGCACCTGGTCGAGATCGATCTTGCCAACGGCGAAGTAGCGTGCCTCGGGGTGAGAGAAGTAGCAACCACTCACTGCGGCAGCGGGGTACATGGCAAAGGATTCTGTCAACCGGATGCCGGCGTTGCGCTCGACATCGAGCAACCGCCACAGCGTCGCCTTCTCCGTGTGATCCGGACACGCGGGATAGCCCGGCGCGGGGCGGATGCCGCGGTATTCCTCGCGAATGAGCTCAGGATTCATGAGCCGCTCATCGCGAGCATACCCCCAGAACTCACGTCGCACGCGCTCGTGCAGCCGCTCCGCAAACGCCTCGGCCAACCGGTCAGTAAGCGCCTTGAGGAGAATGGCACTGTAGTCGTCGTGGGCGGCCTGGAATCGTTCGACATGCTGCTCGATGCCGAGGCCGGTCGTGACCGCAAAGGCACCGATGTAGTCGGCAACACCGCTCGCCTTCGGTGCGACAAAGTCCGCGAGACAATCATGCGATTGTCCGCTGGGCTTGCCCTTCTGCTGGCGCAGGAAGTGCAGACGTGCGATCACCCGCTGGCGTGAGTCGTCCGCGTACACTTCGACGTCGTCGTCCACGGAATTGGCGGCGAATAGCCCGATGACGCCGCGCGCGTGAACCCACTGCTCGGCAATCAGGGTCTTCAGCATCCGGCGCGCATCGGCATATAGATTGCCCGCCGACTCTCCCACTACCGGATCCGTCAGGATATCGGGGTACTTCCCGGAGAATTCCCAGGCATTGAAGAATGGCATCCAGTCGATGTAGCGGAGCAGTTCCTGCAGCGGGTAATCGTCGAATGCACGGACGCCGAGGAGCGTTGGCCGCGGCGGTTGGTACGTGTGCCAGTCGATACTGAAGCGATTCGCCCGCGCCTCGCCGAGGGTGAGCTGCGGCGCCTTGATCTTCTTGCCGCGATGTTGCTCGCGCCGTTGGGCATGCTCTTCCTTGATGCGCGCGACGAACTCACCCCGCGTCGCCTCCGTAATGAGCGACTGGCACACGCCGACCGAGCGCGAGGCATCCTTGACGTAGACGACCGGGCCTTCGTACTGAGGGTCGATCTTGACGGACGTGTGTGCGGGTGACGTCGTGGCGCCGCCGATCAGGAGCGGCAAACGCAGATCGAGGCGTTGCATCTCGTGCGCCACGTGCACCATCTCATCGAGCGACGGCGTGATCAGTCCGGACAAGCCGATCAGGCTCGCACCTTCGCGCCGTGCCGTTTCGAGAATCTTGTCGCACGGCACCATCACGCCGAGATCGATCACTTCGAAGTTGTTGCACTGGAGCACGACACCCACGATGCTCTTGCCGATGTCGTGTACGTCGCCTTTCACCGTCGCCATCACGATCTTGCCGTTCGAGCTTCTGCCGCCGAGCTTGTCCTTTTCCATGAACGGCACCAGGTGTGCCACCGCCTTCTTCATCACCCGGGCGGATTTCACCACTTGCGGCAGGAACATCTTGCCCGCGCCGAAAAGGTCGCCGACCACGTTCATTCCGGCCATCAGCGGCCCTTCGATTACCTTGAGCGGCGCACCGAACTCGAGGCGCGCTTCCTCGGTGTCCGCCACGACGAACTCGTCGATTCCCTTGATGAGCGCATGTTCGAGCCGGCGCGTCACTGGCCAGCTGCGCCATTCGAGCTCATCCGCTCGCCTGACGCCGCCGTCGGACTTGTAGCGACTCGCGATCTCGAGCAGACGTTCGGTGGCGTCGGGCCGCCGATTGAGGATCACGTCCTCCACGCGCTCCCGGAGCTCGGCAGGAATCTCCGCGTAGATCGCCAGCTGGCCGGCGTTGACGATTCCCATATCCATCCCCGCCTGGATGGCGTGATAGAGAAAAACCGAGTGCATGGCCTCGCGCACCGGGTCGTTGCCGCGGAACGCGAACGACACGTTGCTCACCCCACCGCTCACGCGCACCGCGGGAAAGCGCCGCTTGATCTCACGCGTGGCCTCGATGAAGTCGAGCGCGTAACGATTATGTTCCTCGATCCCCGTGGCCACGGCAAAGATGTTCGGATCAAAGATGAGGTCCTCGGGCGGGAATCCGATCTCCGTCGTGAGGATGCGATACGCCCGCGCACAGATCTCGACGCGCCGTTCAACAGAGTCCGCCTGGCCGCGCTCATCGAACGCCATCACGACTGCCGCGGCGCCGTACTGGCGAACCTTGCGCGCGTGCGCGATGAAAGCGGCCTCGCCCTCCTTGAGGCTGATCGAGTTGACGACTGCCTTGCCCTGCACGCACTTCAAGCCCGCTTCGATGACCGACCACTTCGAGGAGTCGATCATCACCGGCACACGTGCGATGTCGGGTTCGGCCGCAACCAGGCGCAGGAAACGCGTCATGGCACGCTCGGAATCGAGCATGCCCTCATCCATGTTGACGTCAATCATCTGCGCGCCGTTGACAACCTGTTGGCGCGCAACCTCGAGCGCTGCCGAATAATCATCGGCTTCGATGAGCTTGCGGAAGCGCGCCGAGCCGGTGACGTTGGTTCGTTCACCCACGTTCACGAACAACGATCCCGGCCCGATGTTGAGGGGCTCGAGCCCGCTCAGCCTCATCTGGATTTCGATCTTCGGCAGAGCGCGCGGCGGAAACGCTTCGACCGCGGCGCGAATCAGCCGGATGTGCTCCGGCGTCGTCCCACAGCAACCGCCGACGATGTTGAGAAATCCGCTCGCCGCAAACTCGCGCAGGATCTGTGCTGTCTCCGCGGGTGCTTCCTCGTATTCACCGAAAGCGTTGGGCAATCCGGCGTTCGGATACGCGCAGACCGCGACGTCCGCAAGCTGCGCCAATTCCTCGACGTACGGCCGTAGCTGCCGCGCGCCGAGCGCGCAATTGAGCCCGACCGCCAGCGGATTGGCGTGCCGGATCGAGTTCCAGAACGCCTCGGCGGTCTGTCCCGACAACGTGCGGCCGGAAGCATCGGTGATCGTTCCCGAAACGATGATCGGGATGTCCTCGTCCAGCTCGTCGATGACGGCACGCGTGGCGTAGAGCGCCGCCTTGGCATTGAGCGTGTCGAATATGGTCTCGAGGAGCAACAGATCCACGCCGCCCTCGATCAGCGCGCGCGCCGCCTCCTGATACGTGGCGACCAGATCGTCGAAACTGATGTTGCGGAACGCGGCATCATTGACGTCCGGCGACATCGAGGCCGTTCGATTGGTCGGGCCGAGCGCGCCGGCAACGAAGCGCACGGTGCCCGTCTCGGCCGCAACCGCATCCGCAACGCGCCGCGCGATGCGCGCGGCCTCGAGATTGAGCTCACCCACCAGCGCCTGCATCCCGTAGTCGGATTGCGAAGGCGCCGTGGAATTGAACGTGTTGGTCTCGATGATATCCGCGCCGGCCTCGAGATAGGCGCGGTGGATGCCCGCAATGATCCCGGGCTGGGTGAGTGTGAGCAGGTCGTTGTTACCCTTGACGTCGTGCTTCCAGTCGCGGAAGCGCTCGCCACGATAACCGGCTTCATCGAGCCGGTGCGCCTGGATCATCGTGCCGACGGCGCCATCGAGGATGACGATGCGCTTCTGCAGCAGATCGCGTAAGGCGGCGATGCGGGTCCGGCGCATGGCAGTACTCAGGAAGTCGCGGCCGAGCGCGCTGCTTGCGGTCGCAGGCCCAGAGCGTGGCAGATCGCATACGTCAGCTCGGAGCGATTGAGCGTGTAGAAGTGGAATTCCTCCACGCCATGCTGCTGCAATTCGCGGACCTGGCGGATCGCAATGCTCGCGGAAATCATGCGCCGCGTCTCGGGATCATCGTCGAGGCCGTCGAACTCGTGGCTCAGCCAATCGGGAACGGAAGCGCCACAGCGCTCCGCGAACCTGAGCAATTGCGGAAAGCGCGTGATCGGGAGGATTCCCGGGACGATGCTGACCGCTATTCCGGCCTGCGCGCAGCGGTCACGAAAACGCAGGAACAGCTGCGTGTCGAAGAAGAACTGAGTGATCGCGCGCGCCGCACCAGCATCGACCTTGCGCTTGAGGTTGTCGAGGTCGAATTGCGCGCTGGGCGCTGCGGGGTGCGTTTCCGGATAGGCGGCCACGGAAATATCGAAATCGGCGACGCGCTTCAAGCCGTGCACGAGATCAACCGCGTAGTCGAAACCTCCGGGGTGCGGGCGGTAGCCGCCGTTGCCCTGCGGTGGATCGCCGCGCAGCGCGACGAGGTGACGCACGCCGTTTGCCCAGTAGTTGCGTGCAATCTCGAGAATCTCATCTCGCGTTGCGCCGATACAGGTGAGGTGCGGGGCGCCCGTGAGCGCCGTTTCACGCGCAATCCGCATGACCACGTTGTGAGTGCGCGCACGCGTCGAGCCGTCCGCGCCATAGGTCACGGACACGAAGCGTGGGCACAGTGGCGCCAGGCGCTGCACCGACTCCCAGAGCGTGCGCTCCATGGCAGCATCGTTGGGTGGAAAGAACTCGAACGTCACTTGCACCGGTCGGCCGCCGCGGGCGACGGATTCCTGAAAGAACTCGATGACGCGACTCTCAGCCATGGTGATGCGCCCCAAAAGTCATGCCGCTGCCGTCATGGCGGGCAGGTGCCGGCTGAGCGCGACCAGCAAGTGGCGGCTGGCGGTATCGAGTGGCCGCAGGCGCTGAGCCTCGAACCCCGCGTCCGCGAGCCAGTCGCGCAGGTTCCGCAGTGCATGCTGGCCCGAAGCCGAGTTCGTGGCTTCCAGCTTGTCGTAGTCCTCGATGATGAGCAGCCGGCCGTCGGGCCGGAGCAAGCGCGCGGCTTCCTCGAGAGCGAGCACCGGACGTCGCGCGTCGGCGAGCACACGGTCGATCGTGATCACATCGAAGGAATTGGCCTCGAAGGGCAACTCGTGCATGTCGGCCTGCTGCAGCATGCAATGATGCAGGCCGGCGCCATGCACGCTGGTGCGCGCCACGCGCAATGCTTCACTGGACAGATCCACGCCGACCGCTTCACGCGCATGCGGTGCGAGCCAGCGCAGGATGCTCCCGGTTCCGGTGCCGATGTCGAGCAGCGCGCCGAGCGGTGCATTTCCAAGTTCGTCGATGAGGACCGCGCGCAACTCATCATCCGCTGCGTCATCCACGACAGTGGCGGTCGACAACTCCTCGGCGGCTAGTCGCGCGCGTTCGTCGCGCACGTTGGCAGCGCGTTCGCGGTCGAGCCGCAGGACGTTGTCTTGGGTTTCGATCCAGGCCAGCAGTTGGGCGACCTGGTCGGCACCCCGCCCTTGAGCGGCCACGCGGTAATAGACCCAGTGACCTTCACGAAAGCGCAGCAGCAGACCGGCATCGCAGAGCTGTTTCAGATGGCGCGAGACTCGCGGCTGGCTCTGCGCCAGAACCTGGCCGATCTCGCCGACGGTCAGCTCGCCTTCCGCGCACACCGCGAGGATTCTCAGGCGCGTCGGCTCGGCTGCCGCTCGCAGAGTTCGGACGCTCTCATCAAACGAAGCCATTTGAGCGCTCACATGATTGTATAAGGATAGCCTTATATAAGCGCTTTTTCCCCTGCGCGGCAAGCCTTTCGGCCCGGAATCATGATCTGGCGCGCCCCTGGACGCCGCATCGCGCATTCCGGCGGGTCGGCGATTTGACGGAATCAGGCGCCGAACCGAAAACGCGCTAAGCTCTGCACGATTACTACAACAGCGCAGGGCGAAGTCCGCGCGGGGCATCGCCAGGAGGGGACAACCATGAGCAGACTGCATCGCTGGTCGGTGGTTGTGGCGGCGCTTGTCTTGTCGTTGACCGCCTGCGAAAGGCGACCCGCTAACGTGTTTCCGGAGACGGCCGCCCTGGAGTGGGAAACGGCGCGCAATTCTGGCGACGCTGATGCGATGGCGGCGCTTCACACCGAGAATGCGCAGGTCTTGCCGCCCAACGCCCCCGTAGTCGAAGGCCGCGCGGCAATCCGCACGTACTTCCGCAACTTGTTCGAACAACGCGCGGCGCCGGCCGCCTTTGACGTGCGTGAAATCATCGTGTTCGGCAACTTCGCCTATCGACAGGGGATCTACTCGGTGACTCTGGCGGACGGCAACACCGAGTACGGCAAGTTCATCCAGCTGTGGAAGCGGGACAACGGCGGGTGGAGGATCCACCGCCAGATGTGGAGCCGCAACGGCCTGCCGCTCGCGCCGGCGTCTGACATTTCGCCCTAGCGGGCACCTACTGCAGCGTGCCGGAGCGCGCAACGCCAGGCTGCGCGTGAAAGACCTGTTCACTGTCGATCGCGTCAAACTGGTAGGCGCGATTGCAGAACTCGCAGCGCACGTCGACCGATCCGCGCTCCACCAGAAGGCTGCGGATCTCTTCGTGACCCAATGCGCGCAGCAACTCGACCACACGTTCACGCGAACAGCGGCACTTGAAGAACACGGGCGCAGGCTCGAACACGCGCACGTCCTCCTCGTGGAAGAGCCGCCTCAGGATCTCGGTGTGCGAAAGCTCCAGCAACTCTTCGAGCTTGAGCGTACTCGCAAGAATTTCCACGCGTTGCCAGGATTCCTGAGAAATCTCTTTGCCCGGCAGGCGCTGCAGGAGCAGGCCAGCGGCGCGAGTCGGCGTGGCGGCGAGCCAGATGCGGGTCGGAAGCTGTTCGGAATCGCGGAAGTACGCTTCGAGGCACTGGGCCAGCCGGTCGGCCGCCAGAGGTACGACACCCTCGTAGCGGGAGCCGGCGTCTGCCGTCTCGACGGCCACGGTCAGTCGGCCTTCTCCCGCCATCTCGCTCAGCGGACCCTCTTTGACCGGGCCATTCCAGCGCGCCACGCCGCGAATGGCGAAACCGTGGCTGCACTGTGAAACCAGCAGGTGCATGGGGCCCGGCCCCTGCAGTTGCAGCGTGAGGGTGCCGTCGAACTTGCGCGTCGAGGCGATGAGCGTGGTGGCTGCAGCCGCTTCGCCCAGGAGCTCGCGTATCGGTGGGGGGTACGTGTGGTGCTCGCACATGGCGACCCACGCGCTGTCGAGATGCACGATGTGGCCACGCACGGCGCTGTGCTCAAAGAAAAAGCGGCGGATCTGATCGCGGTCGGGCATGGCAAGAGATGCAGTTGGCAGTTGGCAGTTGGCAGTTGGCAGTTGGCAGTTGGCAGTTGGCAGTTGGCAGTTGGCAGTTGGCAGGAAAGCCGGATCTTCTCTTCACCGTCAACAGACAACCGTCAACTGTCAACCTGTTCCTCCACTCACGCCTCACTACTCACCGTTCACTGTCTCAACTTGCGCTTCAACATCTCGTTGAGTTGCGCCGGGTTGGCCTTGCCGTGGGTGGCTTTCATCACCTGGCCAACGAAGAAGCCGAAGAGCTTGTCCTTGCCCGCGCGATACTCGGCGAGCTGCGACGGATTGGCCGCCATCACGGCCTCGACCGCGCGTTCGATCGCGCCGGTGTCGGTGATCTGCCGCAATCCGCGCGCCTCGATGATCTCATCCGCGCTCTTGCCGTCGCTCCACATCGCTTCGAATACCTCCTTGGCGATCTTGCCGGAAATGGTCGAGTCCTGAATCCGCCGCAGGAGCCCGGCGAGTGCCGTGGCACTGATTTGGCTCGCGGCGATTTCCTGGCCGTCTCGATTCAGCGCACCGGAAAGCTCACCCATGACCCAATTGGCGGCGAGCTTCGATGCCGCCAATTGTTCTTTTGGATGATCGGCGGCGAGCTTCGATGCCGCCAATTGTTCTTTTGGATGATCGGCGGCGAGCTTGGGTTCACCACCCAGCGCCTCGACGACGGATTCGTAGTAGTCCGCCAGCTCACGGCTCGCGGTGAGCACGCCCGAGTCGTAATCGGACAACCCATGCTCGCTGGCGAATCGGGCGGCCTTTTCGTCCGGCAACTCAGGCAGCGTCCCGCGGACATCTGCGATGATTGCATCGTCGATCGCGAGCGGCAACAAGTCGGGGTCAGGGAAGTAACGGTAGTCGTTGGCCTCTTCCTTCGAGCGCATCGAGCGGGTCTCGTTGCGATCGGGATCGTACAGCCGCGTCTCCTGGACGACGCTGCCGCCGCCTTCGAGGATCCCGATCTGCCGCTCAACCTCGTAGTTGATCGCCTTCTCGACGAAGCGGAAAGAATTGAGGTTCTTGAGCTCCGCGCGCGTGCCGAGCTTCTGCGCGCCTTTCGGCCGCACCGAGACGTTGGCATCGCAGCGGAAGGAGCCCTCCTGCATGTTGCCGTCGCAAATCTCCAGATAGCGCACCAGCGTGTGCACTTTCTTCATGTAGGCCACGGCTTCCTTCGCTGAGCGCATGTCGGGTTCGGAGACGATTTCGAGCAGCGGAGTGCCGGCACGATTGAGATCTATGCCCGACATGCCCTTGAGACCTTCATGCAGCGACTTGCCCGCGTCCTCCTCGAGATGGGCGCGCGTGATGCCGATCGTCTTGCGTGACCCGTCCTCGAGCACGATGTCGAGGGTGCCATCCTCGACCACGGGCCGCTCGTACTGGCTGATCTGGTAACCCTTCGGCAGGTCGGGATAGAAGTAATTCTTGCGCGCGAATATCGAGCGGCGCGCGATGTTCGCGCCGGTGGCGAGACCGAACTTCACCGCCATGCGCACCGCGGTACCGTTCAACACCGGCAGCACGCCTGGATAACCCAGGTCGACGAGATTGGCCTGCGAGTTCGG
>Ga0209109_10000652_pt1 | contig 18884 bp, 19 predicted proteins | sample Rifsed10ft2_FD_184004 | JGI IMG/M metagenome (GOLD analysis project Ga0209109, IMG submission 184004) | Soil microbial communities from Rifle, Colorado, USA - sediment 10ft 2 (version 2) | ecosystem: Environmental > Terrestrial > Deep subsurface > Rock core/Sediment | place: Rifle, Colorado... | reverse complement strand
GAGCTGTGGCATCCCGCACGCATCACGTCACGCTTTATCCACCCGTGGCTAACGGTGATGTCGTTGCGCGTCGAAGGCCGCCGGTGGCCGGTGAACGTGGTGATCGCTGTAGATGCCGTTGAGCCGGAGCCTTTCAGGCGCTGGCGTGCCGCCCTGAAGCTTCAAACTGAGGCGACGTAAGAATCGTATTTTGCGGCACGCCCGGTGACGCTTGCGGATAATCGCGAGTGTAATGCAACCCGCGTGACTCCTTGCGCGACATGGCAGAATGAATGGTCAATTCGGCAACTAATAATAAGTTACGTAATTCAATAAGATCGTTCGTTATCTTAAAGTTACTGTAGAACTCCCGGACCTCCTCTTTCAGCAGGTTCACGCGGTGCAGCGCGCGTTGCAGCCGCTTCGTGGAGCGCACGATGCCGACATAGTCCCACATGCAGCGGCGCATTTCGTCCCAATTGTGCGAGACCACAACCTGTTCATCCGGATCCGTCACCCGGCTTTCGTCCCAGGGCGGCAGGATTTCGGATGCCGGCCCAGAAGACGGTAACTGCTTGAGGATATCCTCAGCCGCCGTCTGCGCGAATACCAGGCACTCGAGCAAGGAGTTGCTGGCCAGTCGATTGGCCCCGTGCAGGCCGGTAAATGCGCATTCTCCGACGGCGTAAAGCCGCTCCAGGTCGGTATGCGCGTAGTGATCGGTCATGATGCCGCCGCACGTATAGTGCGCCGCCGGCACCACCGGGATGGGCTCGCGGGTAATGTCGTAGCCGTACTCCCGGCACCGCTGGTAAATCGTGGGAAAGTGACTTTTGATGAAATCGGCCGGTTTGTGGCTGATATCGAGGCGCACGTAATCCAGGCCGCGGCGTTTCATTTCATAGTCAATGGCGCGGGCCACGATATCGCGGGGGGCCAATTCGGCCCGTGGATCGTGTTCCTCCATGAAGGTTTTCCCGTCCGGCAAAATCAGTCGACCACCTTCGCCACGCATGGATTCGGATATCAGAAATGACTTGGCCCGGGGATGATAGAGGCACGTGGGGTGAAACTGCACAAATTCCATGTTGGCCACGCGGCACCCGGCGCGCCAGGCCATGGCAATCCCGTCCCCCGTGGAGGTATCCGGATTGCTGCTGTACAAATAGGCCTTGGAGGCGCCGCCGGTGGCCAGCGCCAGGAATTTGGCGCTGAAGGCGTGAGTCTGGCCCGTGGCCTTGTCCAGCGCATAGACGCCCAGGCAACGCTTTGGCCCGGGCCGGCCGATTTTGTGGCTGGTGATCAGGTCAATCGCGATGTGGTTTTCATGCAGCGTGATATTCGGGTGCTGGCGTACCAGGGCTTCCAGGGTGGTCTCCACGGCACGGCCGGTAGCATCCGCGGCATGGATCACGCGCCGGTGGGTATGACCGCCTTCGCGGGTCAGGTGGTATTCGAGTCCGCCGCCGAGTTGTTTTTCCTTGCTGAAGGGCACGCCCCGATCGATGAGCCAGCGTATTGCCCCGGGCCCCTGGCGGACGACAAATTCAACCGTGTCCTGGCGGCAGAGACCGACGCCGGCGTCGATCGTGTCCTGGATGTGCGACTCGAAAGTGTCTTCCTTCCCGTCCAGGACCGCGGCGACACCGCCCTGGGCATACAAACTTGCACCTTCCGTGAGCGCCGCCTTGGCGAGAATGGTGACTCGCGCTTTGTCGGCTACGCGCAACGCCAGGCCGAGCCCGGCCAAGCCACCGCCGACGATCAGGACGTCGGAAGAAAGGGAGGTCTGCATGCGCGGCGTAATTGAATAGGATAGGGCGCGGTTTTCGTGATTACGATATCCTATCACACGGACGCACCCCGGTTTGCCTTGCCGCGTTACTTCAGGGATGGAGAATTGAACAAAAAATACCCATTTATCCGGCCTTTTTCATCGAACTTTGCCCTTTCGCCGCGGTCTCTAATTGACAGAATACACCCGCTGCGGGCTCACGAAGGCAGGTCCGCGTGAGCGAGCGGAGTATCGACCAGAAACTGGTTTTACGGGTGCAGAAGGGCGATAAAGCCGCGTTTGATCTGCTGGCCCGGAAATATCAGCACAAGATCGCCAAGCTGATTTCGCGCTACGTACGCGACCTGAGGGAAGTGGAAGACGTGACACAGGAGGCCCTGATCAAGGCCTATCGTGCGATCGGAGGGTTTCGGGGTGACAGTGCATTCTATACTTGGTTGTACCGGATCGCCGTGAACACCGCCAAAAATTATCTGGAGACGCAGGCACGGCGGCCTCCCGGCTCGGATATGGAAATCGAGGGTGCCGAACTCATCGAAAGCGGTGAAGGCCTGCGTGACCAGGCGACGCCGGAGCGCCAATTGCTCACCAATGAGATCGCCAGTACGGTACAACGGGTGATGACCAATCTGCCTGCCGATCTGCGTACGGCGATTACCCTGCGCGAAATCGAGGGCATGAGTTACGAGGAAATCGCCGGGATCATGGAATGTCCGATCGGTACGGTGCGGTCACGCATTTTCCGGGCGCGCGAAGCCATCGATCAGGAACTGCGGCCGTTGCTTGAGAGGTAAACTTTATGACGGATGAACACATGAAAGAAAAGCTATCGGCATTGGTCGATAACGAGCTTGATGAACTGGAAGAACGCCGAGTCTTTGCGGCGCTCGAAAGCGATACCCCGCTGCGCCAAACGTGGCAGCGTTATCACTTGGTGAGGGCGGTATTGCAGGGGGATGCGGATGCCGCAGCCGCTCCGGATGTGTCGGAGGAATTAGCGAAAAGAATTGCCGCGGATCCATCTGCCACCTCCTTATTTCAACCCCACAAGGTAATCCGTTTCGTGGGGACGCTGGCCATTGCCGCATCCGTGGCCGCCATTGCCATCGTCGGCGTTCAGTGGCTGAATCAATCACCACCCGCGCCGTTAGCGCTGCTGGCTGACACCAAACCGGCACCGGAGGCAATAGTTCGAGCCGTTACCACATCCTCGGATGCAGGCGATGAGGAAACGGTGAATGCCCTGAATGCCTACCTGGTTGAACACGAAGAGTTTGCCTCGACTCCCGGGATCGGCGGCATGATGTCATATGTACGAGTCGTCAGTTCTGATGAAAGATAAATGATCCACCGGTTTTCAAACCGTTTCTTGCTTGTTTTCCTCGGTCTATCCTTCAGCACTCTTGCTTACGCGGCGGACTCGGCACAGCAGTGGCTGATGAAAATCAACCACGCGGCGCGCAATCTCGATTACGACGGGGTGTTTGTGTACCAGCATGACACCCAACTCGAGGCCATGCGCATCATTCACAAGGCCGTGAACAAATCGTCAAAAGAGCGACTGGTATCATTGAACGGCGCTCCGCGTGAGGTCATTCGTGACGACCGTGAAGTCAGATGTTATTGGCCGGACAAAAACTCGGTGTTGGTGGAATATCGCAAGGCTGGCAGCTCGGGGTTTCCCGCCATTCTCCCCGAGCGGCTGCAGGATCTGGAGAAATATTACGGAATCAAACTGGGGAAGGAACAACGCATCATCGATCGTGTCGCGCAACTGGTCATCGTCAAGCCCGCGGATAATTTCCGGTATGGCTATAATCTGTGGGCGGACAAAGAAACCGGATTATTGCTGAAAGCCGATTTGCTGAATAGTAACGGTAAAATCCTCGAACAATTCATGTTCACTCAGGTCAATATTGGCGGTACTATTCCTGACGCTGCGCTCGCTCCCGCGGTGAGCACCAAGAATATGGTCTGGTATCGGGAAGGCGGGGATACCCGGAAGTCCCCGGCGAAACCCGGTTGGACCGTTACAAATCTTCCCGAGGGTTTTATGCTTTCAGCGCGCATGATGCGCCAGATGCCGATGCGTAATCAGCCTGTCGAGCATCTGGTTTACACGGACGGACTGGCGGCCGTGTCGATATTCATCGAGAAACAGGAAAAAGGCGTCAAGCCTGTCAAGCCGGGAACGAGCAGCATGGGCGCGGTTCATGCCTATGGTACAAACATTGACGATTACCAGATCACGGCGGTGGGGGCAGTTCCGGCAAGTACCGTGTCGCTTATTGGCGGGTCCGTGATGCCCGCCAGGTGAATCGGTCAAACGTGATCCTTACTCGTCGTTTCACTCTCCTGTTGTTGCCGCTGTTCGTGAACCTGGTCCAGGCTGCGCCCCGCGAATTGCCGGATTTCAGCCGGCTGGTTTCCCAGCATGGCAAAGCCGTTGTGAATATCAGCGCTATCCGGGATATCAAACGACCGGGGTTTACGTCTGAACCCAGGAATCAGACGACACCAAATGAACCTCCGGTGCGCGACCTGGGGCGCCGTTATTTCGAGGAATCGCCTGAATCCACGGACGAGAAATCACTTGGATCCGGTTTTATTATCTCGCCTGACGGCTACATCCTTACCTGCGCTCACGTCATAGAAAACGCCCGGGAAGTTCTGGTGCGATTCACCGATCGGCGTGAATTCAGTGCGCGCGTGGTGGGTTCGGATCGCCGCAGCGACGTGGCGCTGATAAAAATCGAGGCCTCAGGACTGCCAACCGTGAAAATCGGCGATGCCGGAAAATTGCGGGTCGGTGAGTGGGTGCTGGCCATCGGTTCACCGTTTGGTTTCGACAGTTCTGCCACCTCGGGGATTATTTCCGCCAAGGACCGGACCTTGCCGGACGAAAACTATATTTCCTTTCTGCAAACGGATGTACCCATCAATCCGGGAAATTCCGGCGGGCCGCTGTTCAATCTGAATGGCGAGGTGGTCGGGATCAATTCGCAGATTTACAGTGGCACCGGCGGATTCATGGGTTTGTCCTTCGCCATCCCGATCGACGCCGCGATGAAAATCGGCTCGCAATTGAAAAGCGAAGGGCGGGTACGGCGCGGATGGCTGGGCGTGAGCCTGCAAGAGGTATCGCGCCCGCTGGCGAATGCATACGGATTGCACCGACCCCGGGGAGCGCTGGTTTCGGATATTCTCGCCAACAGCCCGGCGGCGAAATCCGACTTGCGCGCAGGGGACATCGTGCTCGAATTCGAAGGGCGCACGATAAACCGATCCACGGATTTGCCTCCGCTGGTCGGTTTATCGTCGCCGGGGACGCGCGCGGAGTTCAGTGTGTTTCGGCGCAATGAAGGGATACAAACCGTAGTCGTCACGTTAGGCGAGCTGAGAGAAGAGGCATCAGACCGCCCACCCGCGCGACCGGAGCGCAGCGAGAAAATTTCGCGTTTTGGCCTGCGTTTAAACGAAATAAGCTCCATCCAGCGGAAAAATCTCGATATCGACCATGGCGTGTCCGTGGCCGGCGTGGAGGAGGGCCAGGCGCGAGCTGCCGGGTTGCGTCCCGGCGATGTGATTCTGGACGTGGACGGCAAACGGGTCAGCGACATTTCCAGCTTTCACCGATTGATGGATCACACGCCACGCGGCCGCGCGGTTGTGTTGCGGATTCGCCGCGGGATGGGAACGCTGTTCCTGGCGCTCAACCCGGCGGGCTGATTTTGCGAAAAATATTTATGCAACCCCTGAAATGAGGTATTCTTCGTCCATCCAGGGCAGTCGCAACAGCCGTAATGGCCCTAAAGCCTAATTGACGGAATACAGAACTCAAGGCGCCGCGGGCGCCTTTTTCACATCTCCGACACAGGCGGTGTCCGCCGGCGCCGAATCGGCGGGAGTATCGCAATTTTCATGAATGGCTTAAAACAGGATCTGATCCGAAATTTTTCGATCATAGCCCATATCGACCACGGCAAGTCCACGTTGGCGGACCGGTTTATCCAGACTTGCGGGGCGCTGGAGGCGCGCGAGATGCAGGAGCAGGTGCTCGATTCGATGGACCTCGAGCGCGAGCGCGGTATCACTATCAAGGCCCAGAGTGTCGCGCTCGATTACATGGCGCGCAACGGCACTGTCTACCGCCTGAACATGATCGATACCCCGGGACACGTGGATTTTTCCTATGAAGTCTCGCGCTCGCTCACGGCTTGCGAGGGCGCGGTGCTGGTTGTCGATGCCACACAAGGTGTGCAGGCGCAGACCGTCGCCAACTGCTATACCGCATCCGAGCTGAATCTCGAAATCCTGCCGGTGCTGAATAAAATCGATCTTCCTTCCGCTGACCCGGAAAGATCAATCGCCGAGATTGAGGAAATCATCGGCATCAATGCCAAGGATGCCATTCGCGCCAGCGCCAAGACCGGCGAGGGCGTGGTGGATATTCTTGAAGCCATCGTAAATGGTATTCCCGCGCCGACGGGCAATGCGGAAGCCCCGCTCAAGGCGCTGATCGTCGATTCCTGGTTCGATAATTATCTTGGTACGATCTCGCTGGTGCGTGTGATCGACGGACGCCTCAAATCCAAGGATAAAATCCGCCTGATGGCCATTGGGCGGGATCATATTGTCGAACAGATCGGCATTTTTACCCCCAAGCGCAAACCGGTGCAAGTGCTGGGTCCCGGTGAGGTGGGATACGTCATTGCCGGTATCAAGGATGTCCGAGGCGCCCGCGTCGGCGACACCATCACTCACGTTGATCGCCCGGCGGCCCATGCCTTGCCCGGTTTCAAGGAAATCAAGCCGCGCGTTTTTGCCGGTTTGTATCCGGTTGATTCCGCGGATTACGAAGCCTTCCGTGAAGCATTGGCAAAACTGCAACTCAACGATGCTTCGCTGCATTACGAGCCGGAAACTTCCCAGGCGCTTGGCCTTGGTTTCCGCTGCGGTTTTCTCGGCATGCTGCACATGGAGATCATCCAGGAACGTCTTGAGCGTGAGTATGGCATGCATCTCATCACCACCGCGCCCACGGTAATATACGAAGTGGTTCTTGCGAATGAAGTGCTGCTTGTCGAGAATCCGGCCAAAATGCCGGATCCTTCCCGAATCCTGGAAACCCGCGAACCCATCATCCGCGCGACCATACTGGTACCACAAGAATTCGTCGGCAATGTCATCGGCCTGTGCGTGGAAAAACGCGGCATCCAGAAAGACATGACCTACCATGGCCGTCAGGCCATGCTTATCTATGAATTGCCGTTGAACGAAGTCGTGCTTGATTTTTTTGACCGACTGAAATCATCAAGCCGCGGATACGCCTCGTTCGACTACGATTTTCTGGAATTCCGTGCCTCCGATCTGTGCAAGCTTGACGTACTGATCAATGGCGATAAAGTGGATGCCCTGTCCGTGGTCGTGCATCGCGGGCAAAGCCTATACCGCGGCCGGGAGCTGGTGAAAAAATTGCGGGAACTGATTCCGAGGCAAATGTTCGACGTGGCGATTCAGGCGGCGATCGGTTCCAAAATTATCGCTCGCGAAACCGTGAAGGCACTGCGCAAGAATGTCACGGCCAAATGTTATGGTGGCGATGTCACGCGCAAGCGTAAATTGCTGGAAAAACAGAAAGCAGGTAAAAAACGCATGAAACAACTGGGTACCGTGGAAATTCCTCAGGAGGCGTTTCTCGCAGTTCTGCGCGTGAGCGAAAAGTAAACATGGATTTCGCCCTTATCATGCTGCTGATTCTGGTCGGCACCGGAGCCATCTGGGGGCTCGACCGCTTGTTGTGGATGGATGGTCGCGAACGCAAGGCCAAAGCCTTGTTGCAGGCCGGAAAAGGCGAAGAGGCTGCTCAGGCACGCCGAGATCCGGTTTATGTGGAGTATGCCCGCGCCTTTTTCCCCGTGATACTTATCGTGTTTCTGATTCGGTCATTTATTGTCGAACCGTTTCGCATTCCCTCGGGTTCCATGCTGCCCAGCCTCTATATCGGTGATTTTATACTGGTAAACAAGTCTTCCTACGGCGTGCGGTTGCCGATCGTCAATGCCAAGATATTCGACGTCGGCAGCCCGAAGCGCGGGGACGTCATGGTGTTCCGATTTCCCAAAGAGCCCTCGATCAATTATATAAAGCGCGTGGTTGGCATTCCCGGAGACCGTATCCTATATAAGGATAAGAAGCTATATATCAATGGAAGATTGATGACGCAGTCTGACGGCCGCCCGTATTTTTTCACTCCCGGCGGTGAGGAGCGCGGAGAGGCGCTGCGGGTGACGGAAAATCTGGATGGAGTGAAACATGATATTCTGAAAACGGACCAGTCGGAATTGTCGCGCCCGGAGATAGTGGTTCCGAAAGGCAATTATTTCGTCATGGGCGACAATCGCGATCACAGCAATGACAGCCGCTATTGGGATTTCGTGCCGGATGAGAACCTGGTCGGGAAGGCCTTTCTGATCTGGTTCAGCTGGGACATGTCATGGCAGGACAGGAAGTTCTGGCAGCGCATTGTATGGGAACGCATTGGTTCGCCGATCAAATGATGTTGAAGCGTGTATCGGCTTAATGAAGGAGATGAAGATGCATAATCCAAAGCGCCAAGCGGGTATGACCATGTGGAGCTTGTTGTTTGTTCTTGGCACACTGGCTTTTTTCCTGTTTATCATTTTCAAGCTGTTCTCGCCCTATATGGATGACTTCAAGGTACAAAGCGCCCTCTCGAGTCTGGGCCGGCAGCCCGATGCGGCATCGATGGCGCAGCCGGAGATTGCGGAAGCCATCCGCAAGCGGCTTGAAATCGACAGCGCGGATAATTTCAATCTCGCGGACACGATGACAATACAGATGCGGGGCAAGACTAAAGTCGTTCGCATCAAGTATGAAACGATTGTCCCGTTGTTTTTCAACATCTCTTTGTTGCTTGATTTTGACCACGTCGCCGAACTCAGTGGGTCAAAGTAAGCAATCTGCGGAGCTTGGCCGCCGGTTAAATTACACTTTCCGGCATGATGAGCTGCTTGAACAGGCATTGACCCACCGAAGCAAAAGCACGACCAATTATGAACGACTGGAATTTCTTGGCGACAGCGTCCTCGGCTTTACAATATCTTCCGAGCTTTTCAACCGTTATCCGAAACTGGATGAAGGTGAGCTGACGCGGTTGCGCGCCAGCCTGGTAAATAAAAACACCCTCGCCGCACTCGCGCGCGATATCAATATCGGTGCTCATCTGATTCTCGGTGAAGGGGAACTGAAAAGCGGCGGATACGACCGGGACTCGATCCTTGCCGATTCATTGGAAGCGGTGATCGGCGCAATCTCCAAGGACAGTTCCGTGGATGAGGCCATGCGCGTCATCCGGCACCTGTATCGCGACCGCCTGGAGAATCTCGATCCCGCTTCGATACCTAAAGATCCCAAGACCCAATTGCAGGAATTCCTGCAAAAAAATTCGTTGCCTCCACCTACCTATGTTATCCGGGAAATTACCGGAGAACCGCATAGTCAAAACTTTGTGGTGGAGTGCCTCGTCACCGGCGTGGATACCGTCATACAGGGCGAAGGCAGCAGCCGTCGTCATGCGGAACAGGAAGCCGCCGCCAAGGCGTTGGATCTGCTTGTCCGTTCTGATGCCTGAAACGATCACATGTTCCGGACTGATCACGCTTGCCGGACGTCCTAATGTCGGCAAATCCACGCTGCTAAACCGCCTGATCGGACAGAAAATCAGCGTTACTTCTTCGAGGGCCCAGACGACGCGTCACCGGCTGCTGGGAATCAAGACGACCGGGCAAGCGCAGATTATCTATGTGGATACGCCCGGCCTGCATGCGCATAATAAAGGTCTGTTCAACCGTCACCTGAATCGTGTGGCCGGATCGAGCCTGTTCGGTGTTGATTGTATCGTTCTGCTGATCACCTCCAAAGGCTGGACCGAAGCGGATGAATATCCGTTGCGGCTTGTTTCCAAGACCGGCGTTCCCGTGATCCTGGTCATCAATAAAATTGACCAATTGAAGGATCGTCGCCTATTGTTGCCGCTTATTGCGCAATCGAACCAGAAAATGGCGTTTAAAGAGATTGTTCCCGTTTCCGCCAGAACCGGTGAAAATACCCACGATCTGGAAAATATCATCCTGAAGTATCTTCCTGAACAACCGCCTTTATATCCCGTGGACCGGATCAGTGATCGTGGCGAACGGTTTCTTGCAGCGGAATTGGTCCGCGAGCAGATTTTCCGCGGCTTTCAACAGGAGGTGCCTTATGCCACGGCCGTCAGCATTGACCGGTTCGAAAGAATCAGGCAGACATTGCATATCCAGGCAACGATCTGGGTGGAAAGGGACGGGCAAAAACCCATACTGATCGGAAAAGACGGGAAACGACTTAAGACTGTTGGAAGCCGCGCGCGCCAGGCTATGGAAAAACTTTTCGACAACAAAGTCCATCTCCGCCTGTGGGTCAAGGTGCGTGAAGGCTGGTCGGACAACGAGCGTGCCTTGCGCAGCCTGGGATATCTCGACGAGACCTGATGCATGAGAATCCATCAACAACCCGGCTATATTCTGCACCACCGTGATTACAGCGAGACCAGCCTTCTGCTCGAAGTTTTCACGGCCAGCCACGGTCGCCTGGGGCTTATCGCCAAGGGCGCGCGCCGCGCGAGCAGCCGCATGCGCGGCATACTCAAGCCGTTTCAGCGTCTGCTGATTGGCTGGAGCGGCAAGGGCGATCTCGCGGTGCTGACCAACGCCGAGATGGAAGATGCCGGAAGCACTCCGGAAGGTCATGCGTTGTACTGCGGCTTTTACATGAATGAGGTGCTGTTGCGGTTATTGCACCGGCATGATCCGCACGAAAATTTATTCGATGCCTATCAGGCGGCATTGCAAAATCTCCAACGGGACGATACCAATGAAAAGGTCTTGCGCATCTTTGAAAAAAAACTTCTGCGCGAGCTGGGTTACGGCCTGGTGCTCGACCATGACGTTGCCGACAAGACACCGATTGATGCCGAGGCCACATACGATTACATTCTCGATCGCGGCCCGGTACGCCTGGCCCGCCCGCAATTGAATGGCCGGACGGAAGGGGTGCGGATACGCGGAGCCAGTCTGATCGCGCTGGAGCGGGACAGTATGACCGATCCTGTCGTGCTGCGGGACGTGAAAACGCTCATGCGTTCCGTGCTGGCGGTGCATTTGGGAGACCGCCCATTGCACAGCCGGAAATTATTTCGCCGCATCGCTGCATCGCATTCCACGGATACCGAGGCGGAGGCGGATCTTGATAAAGTTGGGAGTTAACATCGACCATGTGGCCACATTGCGCCAGGCGCGCGGGACGCGTTATCCCGATCCGGTCCAGGCCGCCATCGAAGCTGAGCAAGCCGGTGCCGACGCCATTACGCTCCATTTGCGCGAGGACCGGCGTCACATCCAGGATCAGGACGTCGAGATTATCCGCAGTTTAATCCAGACCCGGCTGAATCTTGAAATGTCGGTAGCGGATGAAATCGTGGCGTTTGCCGCCCGGGTTCAGCCACATGACTGCTGTGTAGTCCCGGAACGACGCCAGGAGTTGACCACCGAAGGCGGGCTGGATGTTGTCGGTGGTTATGAAAAAATCGCCGCTGCGTGCACGCGACTTGCCCAGGCGGGTGTGCGGGTATCGCTGTTTGTAGACGCGGAATCTGATCAGATCGAGGCGGCCGCCAGAATGGGTGTGCCCGTGATCGAAATTCATACCGGACATTATGCGGATGCTGAAAACGAAGCAATACAAAGACGGGAGCTGGCGCGCATCGAGCAGGCAGTGCAACAGGGCCTCAAGCTAAGGCTTCAGGTCAACGCCGGTCACGGGCTTAACTATCACAACGTTCAGGCCGTCGCCGCCATTCCGGGAATTTCCGAACTCAATATCGGGCATGCCATCGTTGCGCGCGCAGTCTTCACGGGCATGCGCGAAGCGGTCCGCGAAATGAAGCGGCTCATGCAGGAGGTCGCGGCGTGAACCGATTTATCACAGTGCCTTTATGCAGCGCATGTCCATTCAGCCGTCCCGATGCAGCGCAAACATGATATTCGGAATCGGCACCGATATAGTTCGGATTCAGCGCATCGAGGAGGATCTGATTCGATTCGGCGACCGATTTGCCGAACGAATCCTTACTGATGGAGAATTTAGAGAGTTTCAGCTTGAAGCCAAGAAGGCAAATTACCTGGCGCGCCGTTTTGCCGCCAAGGAAGCCGCAGCCAAAGCCATGGGAACCGGCTTCAGCAACGGTTTAACATGGCGTGACATCGAAGTGACGCATAACCCGCAGGGAAGACCCCTGCTGAAATTTCACGGACAGGCGCGACGGTTTGCCGACGAACAACACATTGTTGTCGCCCATCTGAGCCTGGCCGACGAACACGACCATGCCGTGGCTTTTGTAACGCTTGAAACGGAACCGTAAGTCTTATATACACGGTTTATTCTTGGGAGAGTAATGCAACAGGGTTCTCCATGAGGAATATCGGGCGGGGCGGATTTCAAGACAACCGTGATACATGACAGAATACGCATCTATTCCAAAGTCATGCCGAGACATGTGAATGCTCGCTAACACAGTACATCTGGGATTTAAATCGATCGAGATTTGGCCGGAGCAACGCGAGGTGGAAATCTGTGGCGATCCGGTCGTCCGCAGGATCTTTTTTACCGATATCCAAGAGTATCATCCGCGTCTGGTCGCCAAAATCCTGGAACTTGAGGAAAACCAGCGCCTCCGCAAACGCTATTTTCGCGGCGCCTGTGGCACGAAGATTCATCATTTGGAGAAATGGGTGAATTCCGAGGCCGAGTTGATCACCGCCCGCGCGAAAGCCTTATTCATGAAAGTGCTTGATTGCCAAGACGCCGTGGTCGACCTCAGTTGGGCCAACGTGTATCGCACGGGAGATTATTGCATGCCACACAGTCACGTGCGCTCCACGGCGAGCGTGGTTTATTGTCTGGATCCCGGTGACGAAGACCCTGAAGATCAGCAAAGCGGCCGTTTTTGCTTTGTAGATCCCCGATTGAAGTGTTGTTGCCAGGATCAAGAAGAATGCATGACCACGCCTTTCCTCCCCGGCATGCCGTCGGGCACCATGCTTATTTTCCCGAGCCAACTGGTCCATGCCGTGAACCCTTATACCGGGAAACGGCCGCGCATTACCTTGTCATGGAATATCAATAAAAATGCATTGCCCGACGCCCCGTTGCCTCCAGAAGCCGGGTGAAATTTTTTTGGTTTTTTTAAAGAAGGAATTACGTCAGGGGACAGGATAATTATTCAGACTTTCGCTGCGTCGTTTTGCCTTGCATCTTTACGGCGTCTGAACTCGGAGCAGTTTCGTAGGTTTCGCTTTTTCGAAAAAATTTCATCATGTCGGCTGAGGCTGGGAGTGGTTCCTCGTCGTATGATGAATTGTTTTCCCGAATTGCTTTCCCAAACAAGATGGCTGCCATCAAACCGGCCACCGTCCATACCAGCAAGATCACAACTAGCGTATCCAGGCTCATGTCTTACCTCCATGTAGGCGTGCCTAGAATCCCTTAGAATTTCTTTTGATGCAACTAAAATTAACTGTACAAGTACAGCTTCTTTCCCAACGGTATCTATTTTCAGACAGGTGGTGCACGCACGCAACAAATTGTCACGGAAATGCTCGATTTTTTGCTCACCGGGAAAACCAAGTAGTTGACTCTGATTTTCACTATTTAAAAACTCCTCACATCTCTGGCGAAACGCTGCGATTCAGCGCTCTACATAGCTCCGTTCGGAATGTTCAACACGGATATTCATCTCGCGTAGATTAATTAATTCGCTTGTTCGGCTGCTTTGTCAAAGGCGGCTTGGGCTCCCGGATAATCGCCACGTTTCAGACGCGACTCGCCGATGAGGCGCCAGTTTTCGGCCTGCAATGTCTTGTTATTGACTGACCAACCGTTCGATCTGGCGGCAAGTCCTTCGGCTTGCTGATATTGGCCTTGTTGCATGCGGAGTTTTGCCAGTTGATGCCACAGCGCGGGGTTACGCGGTTCAAGGCGCAAAGCCCGTTCAAGCGTGGCCGCGGCCGCGTCGTATTTTCCGTCGCTGATATTCGATTGGGCGGCATTAACCAGCGAGACAACAGCGTCGTTGCCGGAAACCGGTGTTATTCCCGGTTCCCGGCCGGGGAAACCGGCGCAGCCTGAAAGCACGCACAACGTCAACAGCACCGATCTTGCGCGAATTTTTTCCATTTATTCAAACAGCCTTTTGAACCAGCTTTTTATGGGTTCCGACGGCGCCTGGGATACGCACGGCGATGTTTCCGTGGGTACCGAGCCTCGAATGAATGGCAGCAATTTTGCGTTTTGACAATTTTCATCGGCTTTTAAACCATTCGCCGGATCCGTCCAGGCCAGCTCGATGTTATCCGGCTGGGGCGGCTGGAGCGGTTCGGGATCGAGTTTTGCCATCATATCACCCCAGACCGTCATGGCTCCGCTCGCGCCGGTCATGTTAATCGGCTGGTTATCGTCGCGCCCGATCCAGACCACGGCCAGTCGGTCGCCCGTGTAACCGGCAAACCAGCTGTCTCGAAGGTCATTCGTGGTGCCGGTCTTTCCGGCGATTTGTAAATCCGGCGGGAGATACCGGCTCAGTCCGTCGGCGGTCCCCTCGCGCACGACATATTGCAACGCAGCGGTTGTGAGAAAAGCCGGGCCCGGATCGATGACTTGTTGCACGGAAAGCGAGAAACGCTGCAATGGTTGACCGTCCGCGGTGAGCACTTCGCGTATCGAACGAAGGGGCAGGCGGAATCCACCGCTGGCCAGCGGCTGATAAAGTTGCGCGACTTCAAAGGGGGAAAGGCCATCGGCGCCCAGCAAACTTGATGCAAAAGCATTCAAATTTCGGTCTATGCCGAGGCGCTGGACATTGTCCATTACCTTGCGCACGCCCAGCGACAACCCCAGTCGCGCGGCAGACACATTGTATGAATTGGCTAACGCAGAATACAACGGTACTTTGCCATGGAACGTCTTGTCGTAGTTGCGCGGTTCCCAATCCGGGGCGCCACGCTCGCGCCAGACAAGCGGGCTGTCATCCAGCAGCGTGGCCAGCGTATAGGCATAAGGCTGTTCAAGCGCGCTGAGATAAATCACCGGCTTGAGCAACGAACCGATGGGCCGTTGCGCGTCGAGCGCGCGGTTGAAGCCTTCGTATCGCGTGTCTCGTCCTCCCACCAAAGCTTGCACTTCACCGTTTTGAGAATGCGTCACGACAACCGCCCCATCAAGCGCGTTGGGAACGATTTTCCTGGATTTTTCAAGCTGACCCAGGCGGGAGGTGAGTGCACGTTCGGCGGTAAATTGCGCCAGCGGGTCAAGCGTCGTGAAAATCAGCAATCCTTCCGATCGCAAGTCCGTCTCGCGGTAATCGCTGCGAAGTTGCCGGTGCACGAGCTCGACAAACGCAGGGTAAATGGAGGTTCCCACGGGCGCATGGTCCACGACGTCCAACGGGGCGGAACGGGCGCTGATAAGTTGTTGCTGCGTGATGACTTGCTGTTGCGTCATCTCCTGGAGCACCAGGTTGCGCCGCGACAGGGCGCGCGCGGGGTGCCGGCGCGGATCGTAATATGACGGGCCCTTAATCAAACCTGTCAGCAAAGCAATTTCATTGAGGCCGAGCCGGGATACCGGACGATTGAAATAAAAAAGGCTGGCGAGGCCGAATCCATGGATAGCACGATTGCCGTCCTGGCCGAGATAAATCTCGTTGAGATAAGCCTCCAGAATTTCCTCTTTGGAGTAATGCAACTCCAAAAGCTGAGCCATCAGAATTTCGGTGATTTTTCGCCGCAGAGTTCGCTCGGGCGTCAGAAAAAAATTCTTTACCAGTTGTTGCGTAACCGTGCTCCCACCTTGGACTCCGCCGCCGCGCAAGATGGAAAGCACCGCGCGGGCGATGCCGCGCGGGTCGATTCCATGATGGCTATAGAATTTCCGGTCTTCAATGGCGATCAGGCCCTGGATCAGTAGCGGCGGAACTTCAGTCAGTCTCACCAGGACACGGTCTTCGTTGTGCGCCGGATAGATGCCTCCAATGTACTGGGGATCGAGACGTACCGGGATCGCGGTATTGCCTGGATTAGTTAGATTTTGCAGATTTCGCAGGCGATCTGCTTCAAATTCTGCGTGTAATTCCAATGCTCCTTGCGCGCCATCCCAGAAGATAAAAGGTCGCGTCATGATCGTGAATGAAGCATCACTTTGCCGGTAACTTCCGGGTTCGAGCTGGCTACCGGCGGAACGGTAACCGAGCATGGAAAGTTCCAGCAATAATTGTTCCGGACGCAATTTCATGCCCGGATAGAGCTCCAGCGGTCGGGCGTAGACCCTGGCCGGCAATGCCCAGCGCTTCCCTTCGAATTGGGCGCGTACGGCGATATCCAGATAAAGGAAAAATCCCGCCAGCAATAGCGCCAATGACAAGAAAAAAATACGCAGGCGTATCGGAGTAACGAAGTGCTGGATTTTATTGACGATCTGTTTGTTCATCGGGAATCTTAGGAAGGACGTCCGTGAGCGGAAGTATCTGGCCGCGAGGCGGTATTATACCGGAGAAAATCTCACGCAAAATCCGTCAGGTAATCGCCAATCACTTCGCCATGAACGGGGACAGGGTTGCTCCCTGAAACCATGCCTGCTCGATCAGGTGCCGGTGCGACGTGACTTCATAAAAGCGCGAATGCCAAAGCGATCGGCAGACTGATGAAGCTCGCGAGATTACCCATCAGCACAATGGAAGCCACTTTTCCCGGTTCCTGTCGATATTGTTCGGCAATAAGATAATTCAGCACCGCGGGCGGTAATGTGCCGAATACTATCAACAGGCTAAATTGCAGCGGTGTTAAATCCAGAAATGGACGTACAAGCAATACCATGATTATCCCGGTCAGTGGACACACCACGGCGCCTAAAACGCCGACACGCCATTCTCCAAAGTCAACGCTGGTAAGGCGCGTGCCCAAGGAAAACAACAGCAGAGGTATCGAAGCCTGGCCAAGCATGCCTATGGCCGTATCCAGAGTTTCAGGAACCAACCATCCGAAAAGGCTGAAGGATAATCCGACGATGGTCGCCATGACGATGGGTTGCGTGACCACCTTCAATAGATGCGCGCGATGGTCCATGAGGTAGGTGCCAAGGGTAAAATGCAATCCGTTTTCAATCAGGAAAAGCACCACCGCCGCCGGTAACGCCTGTTCGCCAAAGGCAAGCACCGCAAGCGGCAAACCCATGTTTCCCGAGTTGGTGAACATCATGGGCGGGACAAAGGTTTTAAGTGAGATGTGCGCGGCTTTGGCCACCAGCGCCGCCAGCAAACCTGAGCCGAGCACAACCGCGGCGGCACCCAGCGCAAGTTGCCCGTATTCGCCCAGATGAAAGTCCTTGTCGGAAAGGATGTTAAATACCAGTGCCGGGAGCAGGACGGTCATATTGATCTGGTTCGCTGCCGTCATGTCCGGGCGGCGCCAGCGGCTATAAAGATAACCGACTGCCACAATAGAAAAAATCGGGAAAACTATGTTAAATAGACGGACAATAATCATGGCATGCCAGTATGGTGATCGCAGAATAAGTCACATGTGATGGCGCTTGAGAGGCCGGGGGTTGCCACTGACATGGTATTGGGTGAGAATTTCTTTACTGTATTTTATCTATTGTTCGGAATAAAGAGGTATTAACGATGCCTGATGACCTGCATCCCGCAGATGAAGCGCTGCTGAGGCAGAAGCCCATGTTGACTCTGGCGGCGGCGAAGAAGGTCATTTCCGCGGCGGAGGACGAAGCGCTCAAACAGGGTTTCCCCGTGGTCATCGCCGTGGTGGACGACGGCGGCAACCTTCTGTGTTTGCATCGTCTGGATAATGCCCAGTTCGGCAGTGTGGATGTCGCGATTGGCAAAGCCAGATCGGCCGTGGCATTCAAGCGTCCAACCAAGGAGTGGGAAGACTCGCTTGCAGCCGGTCAGCAAAGGGTTCTTAGACTACCCGGTGTGTTGCCCTCCGAGGGGGGAGTTCCGCTGACCTGGAAGGGTCATATCGTTGGTGCCATCGGTGTAAGCGGTGTCAAGGCGTTCCAGGATGGACAGATCGCGCGAACCGGCAAGGCGGCGTTGCATGATCGCTCTGAGTATGTCGAATTACCCAGCCCGGAGTTGCCCATCGTTCACAACCCGGTCTTCATGCTCGACAGAAGGCATGCACCACGTTTTACGACACGGTGATGCATGGACCGCGTGCAAACCGGTTAGCGCCAGGCCAAAACCGACGTCAGAAATTTAATAACTTACCCAGTTACCAGAGTATTACCGGAAATCCTAGCGGTTGGTATCGAACACTCGGGCGGGTCGCCCTACAACCTCCAGCGAAAATGCATTCTAACGCGGCTCGCTTCTGGCCAGCATAAAATTACGGTTCAAGCCTGTCGACGGCCTCCAATGCGCCGGGACTTGGATTCGGTGTCGATCGGCAGACCCCGGCCAGATCCTGCGCCGCCAATCCGGGACCACAAGGTGATGGCATTACAATCCTGGCTTCATTGCTGGACGTTGCTTTTACATTCGTCGGTGGATCGTCATCACTGTTATGCGTTACCTTGAGAGTAACGACAATCACGACAAGCAATACCGATACAATCGAAACAATGATGAAAGTCTTCTTCATTCCGTTCTTATTCATCCAGATTTATCGGCAAGTCGATTGTTATTTTACCGTGATTGCAAAATTTATCGATCAAATAGACTCTCCAGCCAAGGCAGAAAATGCATAGAAAAGTCGAGGAAACCTTGGGAAGTCTATTTAATTAATACAACATTTGCTTACAGGAATCTGTTTTTCAATTAACGGTCTATCGTGCTAAGCCGGTGGTACAGCGAAGCCAAGATCTTTAAGGCTTTTATCAATTTTACTTGCGTCGTTTTCGCTCAGTGCGGAAAACGGTGGCCGCATGTTGAGCCAGTCGCGATTTCCCGTCGCGTTCGCCATGAGCAGTTTAAGCCCAGGTA
>Ga0209109_10000650_pt1 | contig 18905 bp, 13 predicted proteins | sample Rifsed10ft2_FD_184004 | JGI IMG/M metagenome (GOLD analysis project Ga0209109, IMG submission 184004) | Soil microbial communities from Rifle, Colorado, USA - sediment 10ft 2 (version 2) | ecosystem: Environmental > Terrestrial > Deep subsurface > Rock core/Sediment | place: Rifle, Colorado... | reverse complement strand
GAGCCGAGGCGGTGAAGGCATCGGGAGCTGGTACGATGGCGGCGGGGGCGAGTCGGGCTATGTCACGCCGAATCCCCGCGATCCCAACATCATCTTCGCCGGGAGCTACGGCGGGCTGTTGACGCGCAAGGACCGCCGCACCGGATTCGAGCGCAACGTGACCGTGTTCCCCATCAACCCGATGGGGCATTCATCAGAGGACATCGAAGTCCGCTTCCAGTGGACCTTTCCGATCGTCTTCTCGCGCCACACGCCTAACGTGGTGTACGCCGCCGGTTCGAAGCTCTTCCGGTCCACCAACGAAGGCGAGAGCTGGACCGCGGTCTCGCCGGACCTGGCGCGCAAGGACCCCCGCACGATGGGTCCGTCGGGCGGACCGATTACCCGCGACCAGACGGGGGTCGAGACCTATGCGCTGGTGTTCGCTTTCGACGAATCGCCCGTGCGGGCGGGCGTCCTGTGGGTAGGCACGGATGATGGTCTGATCTGGGTGTCGCGCAACAACGGTGTGAACTGGGAGAACGTCACGCCGAAAGACATCGGCGACTTCACCCGCATCTCGGTCATCGCGCCATCGAACTTCATTGCCGGCGGCGCCTTCGTCGCCGCGAACCGGTACCAGCAGGGCGACAAACAGCCGATCCTCTACAAGACGAGCGACTTCGGCAGGACGTGGACGAAGATCGTGAACGGCATCAAGCCCGATCACTTCGCACGCGTCATTCGCGAGGATCCGGTGCGACGCGGCCTGCTCTTCGCCGGCACGGAGCGCGGCGTCTACGTCACGTTCGACGAGGGCCTCACCTGGCAGCCGATCAATCGCAACCTGCCCATTGTCCCCGTGCACGACCTGCGCATCAAGGACAACGATGTCATCCTCGCCACGCACGGGCGTTCCTTCTGGATCATGGACAACATGTCCGCGCTGCGTGAAGCGACGCCCGCCATCACGCAGAAGGCCGCGCACCTGTTCCGCCCCGTCGATGCCTTCCGCACCCAGTTTGCCGGCGTCCCCTCGGGCGCGGTGATCCAGTACTGGCTGAAGGAGCGTGGACAGCGCGTCCAGGTGGAGTTCCTCGACGCGCGCGGCGCGGTGATCCGTTCGTTCACGTCCGACCAGGATCCGCAGGCGGCGGCGGACTCGCTCCGGCGCGCGGCGACCATCGACTCGCTCATGCGGGGAGGCGCCAGCCGCGATTCGGCGACGCGCATGGTCGGCGTGGCACCACCGGGCGGCGGCGGCGGTGGCGGAGGACGCGGTGGTGGTGGCGGCCCGCCACCGCGGGTGCCTGACCAGATGGGCATGAACACGTTCTCCTGGAACCTGCGCTATCCCGACGCCGAGCGGTTCACGAACCTCATCATGTGGGCGGCGGGTACCGCCGGTCCCGTCGCGCCACCGGGCGCGTACAGCGTCCGGATGACCGTGGGCGCCGATGGGCAGACGCATCCCATCCGCGTGCGCAAGGATCCGCGTTCGACCGCGACTGATGCCGACCTGCAGCAGCAATTCCGCCTGCTCATCGCGATCCGCGACAAGGTCACCGAGGCCAACCTCGGCGTCCGCACCGTGCGCAACATGCGATGGCAGGTGGGCGATCGAACCGAGCGACTGAGCGCGGCGCAACGCGCCGAATTCGCGCGACTCGCCGGGACGATGATGGACAGCCTGACGTACCGTGAGAACGAGGTCTATCAGACTCGCAACCAGAGTGGACAGGACCCGCTGAACTACCCGATCCGGTTGAACAACAAGATCGCCGCTCTTTCCGGCGTGGTCGGGGCTGGAGAGTACCGGCCCACGCAGCAAAGCCGTGAGGCGTTCTCGCGACTCACACGGGAACTGGACGCGGAGCTCGCCGGCTTGAAGCGGACGATGGACACGAACCTGCCCGCGCTCAACGCGATCCTTCGCGCGGCCGGCTTGCAGGAACTGAAGCCGTCGACGGAAGAACCCCCACCAAGGCGTGGTCCGATCGCGATGTAACGCGAGGTTGCCAAAACTTGCCTTATTCGGCGGACCGGGCGTGGCCCGGTCCGCCTTTCACGTCCGGTCAGACTAACCGAGGCCTTGTCGGCGCGTCGGGGCCAGATCCAGGCGAGCCTCACTGACTGCCAGGAATCGTAAGCCAGCAAACAACTTACGCCGCCAACAGCACGTGAGAGCCATTTAACGTCATGGTCACACAGTCACGTTACGGCTGTGACCGCCAGCGCTGTAAGGAGTCTCTAATGACCTAATAGACAATTCCAAAACTGGTCGGAGGGACAAATGCGTTCAGTGAGATGGGCGGCCACTGCGGCCGCGGTTCTGCTGGGTGTCAATTCGTCGATTGCGGGTGCGCAGGCGACGTGCACCGGGAATCCGTGCACGGTACAGGTAACCGCCAGCGCTACGGTCAATGATGTCCTGCGCCTGACACTTTCGAGCGCCACCGCGAATCTTGGCACGCCGGCAGAAGCCGATTATGACGCCGGTTTCCTGGATGCGGCTGGACCAACGGCCTCGGTGAAGTCGAATCGCCCGTGGCACGTCGATGTGGCGGGTGCGGCGGCAGTGTTCTCCTACGCGGGATCGCTGACCAACCCCAACAAGCCGGCCAGCCAGCTGCTTTGGGGCACCACGGCAGGCACGTACGGGAATGACATGGGCAGCTCCGCTGTCCTCGCGAATGGCGCGACGGGAACGGGCAATGCTTCCCAGGCCATCTTCTTCCGGACCATGTGGTCCTGGGCCACGGACGTTCCGGGCTCGTACGGTCTTGTCATCAACTTCACGCTCGCCGCGCCGTAACATGCCGGCGGGTACGAAGCGAGACGCTGGGCGGGCCCGTTTCGCGGCCCGGCGTTCCGGCCTGCGCGTGCTCGTCCTGGTTGCCGTCCTCGTGGCGGCATCCGGACGAGCCGCCGAATCGCAGCTGGCCGTAGGCCGCGTTGAACTCGTTATGCACCTGGCCGATCGGGCGAACCGTGAGGCCGCGATTGGAGTGCGCAACGAGTCGGATCGACCGGTGCAGGCCATCGTGCGGCTCGAGGATTGGGATCGCTCCGGCGACGGCGCGAACCGGTGGTACCCGTATGGGACCCAGCGGGGTGCCGGTTCGTGCTCGCCGGCGCTCTCGATCTTCCCGCAGTCGCTCCGGCTCGAGCCGGGCGCGGAGCAGGCCATTCGCGTGGTGCTGGACAGCGCGAAGGCGCCACGCGGTGAATGCTGGGCCGCGGCGGTCGTGGAAACGGTGCAACCCGCGGAGCGGATGGGCCAGCGGGTGTCGTACGTGGTTCGCACCGCGGTGAAGATCTACGTGCAGTCGGCGGAGCTGGTGGCGGGCGGCGAGATCGAGGCGGTCAAGATGGTCGATGACCTCACGGCGGATGATTCAGGCCGGGAGAGCATCGAGGTCCGGTTCGCGAATACCGGAACCGCTCACGTCGTGGCCCGCGGCGTGCTCGAGGTGCGGAAGCCGGACAACACGACGGTTCATCGCATCCCTCTCCCGACGATCTACGCGCTGCCGGGCGCGAAGCATGCGGTTCGGGTGCTACTGCCGGAGCTTCCTCCAGGCGACTATGTGGTTCTGGCAACGATGGACTATGGCGGATCCGACATCGCCGCCGCGTTGCTCGAGCACCGCCGCAAATGATTCCCGCGCGGCGATCCGTCAGGCGGATCGCGATCCTGTGTCTCGTTCTCACGGCGGGTGAGGCGCGCGGCCAGGGGCTCAGCTCCTCCAGCGGGGCCGCGCTGGCGATTACCACACCGACCGAAACCGAGTACGACGCGGGTGCGTCCAACCCGACCGGCAACTATGCCATAACGACGACCTGCACCGGCCCCACGAGTGCCGGCTGCCGGCTTTTCATCCAGTACGGCAGCAACCCGCAGGGCCAGCAGGTCGGACTTCAGTACGCCATCGTGTCGCTGACTGCGGACTGCGAAAACGCGGTCGCGAACCCGAATTCCTGGACAGACGTGCAGGCGACACTGGTCGTGATCACAACGAGGAAGAACCGATCGTGTGTGGCGGCATTCCGGTTTCGCGTGAGTCCGCTGGCCTATGACGTCTACCAGTCGCCCGGTCCGCCGGGCGGCACGTACCGACAGCAGGCGGCTTTTGTCCTGACGAGGCCGTGATGGCCCGGCGGAGCAGACTCCCCCTGACAGTCGTCGCGGTCGTCCTGCTCCTCGCTCCGAACGCGAAACTCGACGCGCAAGTCGGACGCAATCCTGTCATCGACGCGACTACCAGCAGCGTCGCCGCTCCCCGGCGACTGCCCGTGGTCGTCGCGATGCGTGAATCGACCACGGTGCGCGCCGCGACGTCGGTCGTGGTCGTGTCGGTGTCCTCCAACGCGCTTACCGTGGTGAGCGTCCCGGTGCCCGAAAGCATTCCTGCCAGCGACGCCGTCGACTATGTCGTCAGGCCACTCCTTGGTGGAGCTGTCGTGGGACAGCTGACGGGATCCGTTGGCGCGGGCGCCGCGCCGCGCGCGATCGTGTTCGCGTTGCGCGCGCCGCGCCGACTGCTCGCCGGGCCGGTCGACGTGGCACGCGTGCGGTTCAGCACCGCCTCGCGGTCGGCTGACATCAGCGTCGTTGCGAATGTGGCGCAGGCTCGTGGCGTGACGATTTCGTTCGCGTCGAAGCTTGTTGCCGCGAGCGCCGGCGCCCCGGTCCGGATCGGATATCGCCTCACGAACACCGGGAACGCGCCGGACACGGTCACGGTGCAGGCCGTGGTCCCTCCGGGCTGGAGGGTGCTCGATGCGCTTGATCCGATTCCCCTGCAATTGCGCGAGAGTGTCGATCGCGGGATGAACATCCTGCCGCCGCATTCGCAGGGTGTCACCACGCTGCGACTCGTTGTGCTCTCCCGCGGTCAGCCCATCGCCGAGGCGAGCATCGACGTTCTGGTGGCCGGTGGCGCCGCGATGACCACCACGGCCGGACCGACGCTGCGCGTGGGGATCGCCGCCGCGGTGGGTCCCTGGGCCGGCGCGAGCACGATCCAGTCCCTGGAGCTTCAGGGTCCCATTGCCGACGGCCTGACGATTCGCGCGCGCTCCTCGTCGACGCCGGACCAGGACGCGGCGAACTACGCGTTCAGCCGGGCCGGACTGGGAAGCGCGCCATTCGCGCTGCAACTGGCGTCGTCCCGGTGGCGGCTCGACGCCGGCACGTTAGGCACGACGGTGTCGGACCTCTCCGGAGTGAACCTCGTCGGGCGCGGGGCGAGCCTCGTCATCTCCAGTCCCCGCTGGTCGGCCACGGGCGTGGCGGTGAATCCCGATATCGGCTTCCTGAACGCAGGCGGCTCGCTCCGGGCATCGCGGCTCGAGTTCACGCCGGGGATGTTCTCGCTGAATACGGCGCTGTCGCGCCTGCGCGAGACGCGGGGGACCACGGCTCGCGCGCTCGACGCGTGGTCGCTGGGCGGCGGTGTGCCCGACCTGCTCGGTGGCCGCTGGGACGCCGAGCTCGCCCATCGTCAATACGATGGTGAATCGGCGCCCGGCTGGAGCGCGTCCTACGCGCGCCGCACGCCCGACGAGACGTTCGACGTCCGGTACGTGCACGCCCCGGGCGGCACCCGCGCATTCGCGCGCGCGGTCAATGAGTTCTCCGTGAACGCGAACCGGAAGCTCACCCCCCGCCTGCACCTGACGGGAAACGCCTGGCGCTCATCGGACCAGGGGGCCGAAAGCCTGAACACGCTGAGCATGGAAGGTTGGAGCCTCGGCGCCCGGGTTGCCCTCGACGACCGCATGCAGGTCGCGGTGACCGCTCACCAGAACGGGTTCGGAGCCTCCACCAATCTTGGTGAGTTCGGCAGCGCCGAACGCGTCGTCGACGCGACCCTCGAGGCGCGACGCGGCGCATACACGGCACAGTTCACGGCCAACGTCGCCAGTCTCGAACGACGGACCACGCTGAGTGATACGGCCACGATCAGCATCACGCAGACGGCGCCGCGCGTTGGAACGCGAGGGTTGATCGCGTTCGCCATGAAGGACGCCACCATCGCCGTGACCGGGCAGTATGACCGCACCGGGCCGGGAGTGGGCGCGGCTCCCGTGCAATGGTCCCATGGACTCCGATTCGACGGGCGACCGGAGCTCGTCGGCCAGCCCGTCCGGGTCGACGCGTCGATCGAGCGCATCGGCGGTGCATTCGGCGCCGCGCGATCGCTGATGATCCGCACGGGAGTCGAAGTGGACTTGCCCTGGCGGACCACGATTCGCATGAGCGCGGAGCGGAATCCGTATGTGGTTCCCGGCGCGAGCGCGAGCGACTGGACGTACGTCATCGGCGTCGCGCGCGCGTTGGCCCTGCCGCGTCTGGGAGGAAGCGGAACGCGCGGCGTCGTGTACCGCGACGTCAACGGAAACGGCAGGCGCGAGTCCGGAGAACCGGGATTTCCGGGCGTCATGCTGCGTCGCGGCGCGAACGTCGCGGTCACCGACAACCGGGGCGCGTTCGTGTTGATGGGCAACCCGCGCGATCACTACGAAGTCGACGCTCGATCGCTCCCGCTCGGGTGGATTTCTTCCTCAACGGTGGTCCGGGCGGAGACGCGCCTGATTGGCGCGATGTCCGTCTCTCCGCTGGAGGTCGAGCTGGCGCTCGACGAAGCCGATTCGGCGCGGGTGTCGCCCGACCAGTTGGCTGACCTGGTGGTGACCGTGCGGGACTCGACGGGACGCGAGTGGATGTCGCGGCGACTGTCGAACACCAGGGTGGTGTTCGATGCCATTCCGCCGGGCACCTACACCGTGGTCGTGGATGCATCCGCCGTGAATGAACCACTGCGACCCACCAGCGAGTTGCGCCCGGTCGTCGTGTCCACGGGACGGGTCACTCCGCCAATCCGGGTCGTCATGCGGGCGCGCACTCTGAGGTTCTCCAACCCGAGGCGCGGCCAGTGATCCGCGTCGCGTTAAGCCTGCGCGGGGGCGCGGTCCTGGCGGCGCTGGTCGTGTCGGGATGCTCGAGTCCAACGGCATCCTGCGAAGGGACGAGCGCGGTGTCGGGGCAGTGGAGTTATCGCGCGACGCGGGAATCACCCGTGCAGGGCACGATCAGCGGGTCGCTGGTGATCGAGTCGCGGAATTGCGTTGACGTGCAGGGTGTGATGGATGTGGTCGAAGTCCTGTCGACAGGGGAAGCACGGAGGATGGCGGGTACGATTTCCGGCACGGTCATCGACTCTACCCTGGTGCGGTTCGAAGCGGTGCTGGGCGGTGGAAGCCGTGAGCATTTCGCGCGGATCGATGGCGACTCGCTCGCGGGCACCTGGGTGGAGACGACCGGTGGGCCGTCGGGCTCCGGTCCGTTCACGGGCCATCGCCAGGGAGCGCGGTGAAATGGCGAGAGTCCCCCGTTCATGGATGTTGCTCCCGCTCGTGCTGCTCATCGCAACGGCTCGTCAGGCAGGGGCTCAGCTTGGATGTTCGGGCGCGACCTGCACGGTCGAGATCTCGATGCCCGTGACCGACGTGCTGCGGTTGAGCCTGAGCGCGTCGAGCATCGCGCTGGGCTCGCCGGATGACGCGGATTACCAGGCCGGCTACAAGGACGTGGCCGGCGCCGCGGTGAACGTGACGGTGAAGGCAAACCGTTCGTTCGTCGTTCAGCTTGGAGGAATCGCCGGCTCATTCAGCTACGCGGGAACGCTCACGAACCCGGTCAAGCCGTCGTCCGATCTTCGCTGGGCGATCTCCGCCGCCGGCCTCGCCTCGACGACGAACCACATGGGCACGTCCGCGACGCTCCTGGCCAGTCCCGCGGCATTCGTCACGCAGCCCCTCTTCCTTCGAACGCGGTGGAGCTTCGCGACCGACGTTCCAGGGACCTACTCGCTGGCGATCAGCTTCACGTTGTCGGCGCCTTGATCGATGTGACAGGGTCGAGGCTCGAGCCTCGAGCCTTCTCCATCTGCTCCAGGGTTGAGCTGGCCGGAGCGAGAGAGCAGTTCCCGCGACTGCTGCAGGTCCTCCATGAACATCGCTTCGGCGGCCGCACCTAACGCCGCGTCCTCGATCACGGCGTCGAGCTCGTAGTTGATCGCGATTCCCAGCGGGTTGAAGTCGGTCGACCCCACCCGCATCCAGCGACCGTCCACGACGCTGGTCTTGGCGTGCATCATCTCCCCGCGCCACTCCCAGATGCGCACGCCGTTGCGGAGCAGCCGCTGGTACGACCGGGTCATCAGGCCCCGCAGCCAGAAGTGGTCGTACCGGCTGGGCACCAGGATGCGCACGTCCACACCGTCGCGCGCGGCGCCAGACAACGCCTCGATTTCGGACGGCGATGGCATGAAATAGGCGCTGGCGATCCAGATCGATTTCTCGGCAGCAACCGATTGGATCTGCATCGACCGGGACACTCGGAATTTCCCAGGCTCTCCCTCGATGATCCCCACCAGGCTGCCCGGATGCAGCCTGGCGTTCAGGAAGGACGAGCGCGGGGCACGGATCAACCGGGGCCGGGGCCCGGTGCGCCCCCGTGAGCGCGCCCACATCCGCTCGAACGCCTGCTGCAGGTCCTTCGCCCCGTCGCCGTCGATCCTCACCGCGGTGTCGCGCCAGGGTGACCGCCGGCGACGGATCATGCCGTGCTGCCACTCGCGGCCGATGCCGATGCCGCCCGTAATGCCGCTGTGACCGTCGGCCACGATCACCTTCCGGTGGTCACGGGGCAGCAGGCCGAACCAGGCGCGGAACCCCGGCGGGTTGAAAAGACGAACCTCAAGTCCTTCGCGTTTGAGCTGCCGGAAGTACGACCAGGGTGTGGGCAGCCGACCGAGCCAGTCCACGAGCACTCGGACTTGCACCCCACGCTCAGCGGCCTCAACAAACGCCTTCATGAAGCGATCGCCAACCTCGTCGTGCCGGAAGATGTAGCCCTCGAAGTCGAGCGTTTCCGTGGCGGACTCGATCAGCGCAATCATCGCGTCGAACGTCTCCCCGCCGTCTCGCAACAGCGTCACGACATTGCCGCACGACACGTCGGCCGAGGCGATCCGCCAGAGCGCGCGCGAGAAGGAAGGGCGCGGCCCGTCGAGCGAGGTGCTCCGGTCCGGGACGGTTACCACCGAGGCTGGATAGCTGGTCACGACTTAAGAGGGTGAGCGCAAAGCGCAAAGCGCAAGGCGCAAGGCGCAGAGGGGTCTTACGAACGCGTGGAATCGACAGGAGCGCCCTCTTGTCAACCCACAACCCGCTTTCCTGCCGGCCTCTCTTTGCGCTTTGCGCTTTGCGCTCATATTTCCCCCATGCTTCCAATCGACCTCAGCGGGCGGCGCGCTCTGGTAGCGGGCGTTGCGGACGACAACGGTTTTGGATTCGCGATTTCGAAGGCCCTCGCGGAGGCCGGCGCCACCGTGTGTGCCGGCACCTGGCCACCCGCGCTCAACATCTTCCGGACCCTGCTCGAGCGCGGGAAGATCGACGATGCGCGGCGGCTCTCGAACGGCTCGCTCCTCCAGTTCGAACGTATCTACCCGCTGGATGCTGCCTTCGACACCATGGCCGATGTTCCAGCCGATGTGCTGGACAACAAGCGTTACAGGGACATCGGAGACTATTCCATCGCGGGCCTCGCCGCGCAGATCGCCGCCGACTTTGGCCCGAATGGCATCGACATTCTCGTCCACTCCCTGGCCAACGGACCCGAGGTGAGGAAGGCGCTCATCGATACGACGCGCGCCGGCTACATGGCCGCGGTAGGCGTCAGCGCGTACTCGATGGTCTCGATGATGCGAAGCCTGGGCCCGCTGATGGGGAAAGGTGGCAGTGCGATGTCCCTGACCTACCTGGCCAGTGAACGCGCCGTACCGTTCTATGGAGGGGGGATGTCGTCGGCGAAAGCAGCCCTCGAGAGCGACACGCGCATGCTCGCGTTCGAGGCCGGGCGTGCCTGGGGCGTGCGGGTCAACACGATCTCGGCCGGTCCGTTCGCGTCGCGCGCGGCCAGCGCGATCGGCGTCGTCGACCAGCTCGTCACGTTCTGTGCGGCCAACGCGCCGCTGACGGAGGAGCTGAAGGGCGCCGAAGTGGGAAATGTGGCGGCGTTCCTGGCCAGCGACCTGGCGTCAGGGATCACCGCGACCACGATCTACGTCGACAAGGGCTATCACGCGATGGGCATTGCCGTCGCGGGCCCGGTACCTAAACGCGAGGACTGAAGATCCAGCTGAGTTGCCAGTTCCAACAACCCAGCCGGATCTTTTAGCGGCGTCGCTTCGCCGAAGCGTCAGGCACGAACTGGAATTCGTGCTGCACGACCTGGTGCACCGGGTAGCCTCCACGAATCGCCGGGACGTACACGGCGTCTTCGAGCGCCCGCCGCACCGGATCGATGAATCCGGGATGTGTGGCGAAGACGACGCTGATCCGTTCGATGTCCACCTCGCCGGCGGACGTGACGATGAACTCCACCATCACCGCTCCGCTGACCTGCGCGTCGAACAGCGCGTCAGGGTACACCGGCCTCACCGGATGGAGGCTGTCCTGCCGGGCCGAGACGTCCACCTGCGCGGCGGTGAAGATCTGGCGGTCGTCTACCAGCTTGACGAGTTCCGACGCCGTCGACTTGGCGTTAGGCGACGGCCGCTTCGGGCGACGCTCGCCCTCGCGGGACCAGACCACGATCACGCCACAGGTGCGTGGGCCGATGCCTGGCGCGACTGAAAACCGTGGTGGCACGATCGATCCGGTATAGACCTCGAAGGCCTCGATCGACCGGGGTGAGAGCGCGTCGATATCGAACTCGCCCGAGGAGAGTGGCGCTCCGTCGAGCCACGTGAGCGGCGCGCAACCACCACGTGCACCGCGGAATCGCAGCTGATTGCGGATCATGCCCTGCGACGGCATTACCGTGACGCCGGGGATCATCCGGAACATGTCGCTCATCTGGCTCGGGTTCCGCCTCTCGATGTCTTCCCGGGTGAAATAACGACCCGCGCCAACGTCTTTCCGCTCGTAGAAACCCCGCCGCCACCCGGTCAGCTCGGCGCGACCCGTGACCACGATCGGAGTCAGTGCAACCGCGAGCCTCGTCAGCGTCACCTCGAGCGGGATGGTCTTACCCGCCAGCACCAGGAGTTCGATCGTATCGGGCTGGTATCCAAGTCGACGGAACCGCATCGACAACATTCCCGGGCGGACCTTGGCCAGTTCGAACTGGCCGCTTTCGTCCGATTCGGCCACGAGCGACGTGCCCGGCATCGTGACCTGCGCGCCCATGATCGCTTGACCCGTGGAGTCTCGCACGGTACCACGGATCCCCCCGGTCCCCAGGGTTCCCTCCTGGGCACCCGCACTGGCCACCGCGAAAAAGGCGAGTACGCCGGGCATTACCCGACGGACTACTGTGAACGTGGCTGGGTGAAGCCGGTGCATGGAACTCCTTCGTTCTCCCCTTTGTTTCCGTGAAGCTGGCGCAGGTTCCGCCCTACAGTATGGGTCATCGGTAGATCGGGAAAGAGCGGTGAAGAGCTGGAACCAAAACGTGTCAGGCGGATGGCCCGAACCCGTTCTCGTCAGAAGGTCAAGCCATGAATGGGCTTAGCCGCCTGATCGACTGGACGTGACTCTTGTCCGTCACCAAGTTGGCCGCGAGAATTAATCGGTTCTTTACGTCATGTCACACCTTAACTGAGATACATGTTGTGTTGAACAACCTGCGAATTCCTGCCGTCTCCTTGTTTGCGGTCGCGCTTCTCGCGACACCCATCACTCAGGGAGCCGAGCTGCGAGGCTTCACCGCGGCGTCGGCGACCGCACAGAGGGATTGGGAAGGCCGATTCCGCGCCATTCCGGACCTCGCGCGACTCCGGGCCGCCATGGAGCGACTCACGGCGCGCCCGCATCACGTCGGGTCGCCGTATGGCAAGGCGAACGCGGAGTGGCTGCGCGACCAGTTCGCGTCGTACGGCTGGGAGGCGAAGATCGAGGAGTATCGCGTGCTCTTCCCGACGCCAAAGGAGCGGCGGGTCGAACTCGTCGAACCCACGCGATTCGTCGCGAAGCTCGAGGAACCGGTGATCCCGAACGATCCGTCGACCTCACAGCGCGCCGAGCAGCTACCGACCTACAACTCGTACTCGGGCGAGGGTGATGTCACCGCACCGCTCGTCTATGTGAACTACGGAGTCCCCGCGGACTACGAGGAGCTCGACCGTCGCGGCATCTCGGTGCGTGGCGCGATCGTGATCGCCCGCTACGGCGGCTCGTGGCGTGGCATCAAGCCAAAGCTGGCCGCGGAAAGAGGCGCGGTGGGTTGCATCATTTACTCCGACCCGCGCGACGACGGCTATGCGCAAGGCGACGTCTACCCAGTCGGCCCCTGGCGTCCCAAGGACGGCGTGCAGCGCGGCAGCGTGCTCGACCTGCCGGTAGCGCCCGGCGACCCACTCACCGTTGGAACGGGCGCCACGCCCAACGCGAGCAGGATCGATCGGTCGGCGGCAACCACGATCATGAAGATCCCTGTGCTTCCCATCTCGTACGCGGACGCCCAGCCGTTGCTCGCCGCACTCGGTGGCCCGGTGGTGCCCGAGTCGTGGCGCGGCGCACTGCCGATCACCTACAAGACGGGCCCCGGTCCGGCACGGGTCCGGTTGAAGGCGGAGTTCAACTGGACGCTGGCCCCGGTCTGGAACGTGGTGGCGACGCTGCGCGGCAGCGAGCTGCCTGACGAGTGGGTCGTGCGCGGGAATCATCATGACGGCTGGGTGAACGGCGCCCAGGACCCGATTGCCGGCATGATCGCCGAGCTGGAGGAGGCCCGGGCGTTAGGCGAGCTGGTGAAGCAGGGCTGGCGCCCGCGCCGCACCATCGTCTACACCGCCTGGGACGCCGAGGAACCGGCGCTGCTCGGTTCCACGGAATGGGCGGAGGATCATGCGGCCGAGCTGCGGCAGAAAGCCGTGCTGTACCTCAACACCGACGGCAACGGGCGCGGCTACCTCGGCGCCGGCGGGTCACACTCGCTGGAGCGGCTGGTGAACCAGGTCGCCCGCGTGGTGGAAGACCCCGAGACGGGTGGCACCGTCTGGCGCCGGGCTCAGGCGGCACGGATTCGCTTCGGCTCGCCGGCGCAGCGACGCGAGGCGCGCGAGCGCTCCGACCTTCGCATCGACGCGCTGGGGTCCGGCTCGGACTTCACGCCGTTCCTGCAACACCTGGGCGTGGCGACGCTGAACGTCGGCTTTGGCGGCGAAGATGGCGGCGGAATCTACCACTCCATTTACGACACGTTCAGCTGGTTCACGCGCTTCAGTGACGCCTCGTTCGTGTATGGCCGGGCGCTGGCCCAGGTGGCGGGTACGATCGTCATGCGGACGGCCAACGCCGATATCCTGCCTCACGAATTCGGCGCGCTGGCCGAGACGGCGCGCGGTTACGTGGGTGAGCTCAAGGCGCTGCGGGAGGAGGTGGCCGGCCGGATCGCCGAGGTGAACCGGCAACTGGACGATGGCGTGCTGGCGGCGACCGCGGATCCGAAGCAGCCGGAGCGCCTGCCGGCGCGTGAGGCGCCGGCGCCGTTCCTCAATTTTGCGCCGCTGGACAACGCCGCCGAGTCGCTGTCGCGGGCGGCGGCGCGGTTCGAGCGCGCCCAGGCCGTCGCGTTAGGCGGGAGCATCGACCAGGCGACGGCGGTGGCGGTGAACGGGATGCTCAAGGACACCGAGCGCACGCTGACGTCCACGGAGGGGCTGCCGAAGCGGCCGTGGTACCGGCACCTGTTGTACGCGCCGGGCTACTACACCGGGTATGGCGTGAAGACCATGCCGGCCGCGCGCGAGGCGATCGAGCAGAAGGAGTGGGCGGAGGCGGGGCGCGAGATGGGGCGGGTGGCGGCCGCAATGGAAAATGCGGCAGCGCAGATCACGCGAATCGCTGAACGACTGGAAAGTGGACGCTGAGTTGTCAGTGCTGGGTGCGAGGGCTATTTGCTGGAACTGGGGCTGATGCTGGATGTTGGAAGTCGCTGGTCGCTGGTCGCTAGTCGCTGATCGCTGGTTCTCTAATTCCTGCCTTCCATGATTTCGCTCGTCCCCTTACTGATCGCTTCCCTCGCTCAGAGCCCCGACTCCGTCGACATCCTCGTGCGCGGCGGCACCGTGTACGACGGCTCGGGAGTCGCGGGCCGGGTAACGGACGTCGGCATTCGCGCCGATCGCATCGTGTTCATTGGCGACGCGGCGCAGTCGAGGGTGGTCGCGGGGCGGGTGCTCGAGGCGCGGGGGCTGATCGTCGCGCCGGGGTTCATCGATCCGCACACGCATTCCATGGCGGGCGTGCCCGGCCTCGGCGAGGACGGCCGCCGGAACGTGCCGGCACTCATGCAGGGCGTCACCACGGTGACCATCGGCCCGGACGGGCGCGGACCGTTCGATGTGGCGCGGGTGATGGCCGAGTCCGAGCGCGTGGGCGTCGGGACGAACCTCTTTACGCTGGTGGGCTTCGGCACGGTGCGCTCCAGGGTCATGGGCAATTCCTCGGCTCCAGCGACGCCGGTTCAGATCGACAGCATGCGCGCGTTGATCGACAGGGCGATGCGCGAGGGAGCGTATGGTGTCGGGTCAGGACTCTTCTATGCACCACAGAGTTATTCGACGACGGACGAAGTCATCCGCGTCGTCTCCGCCGCGAAACCCTGGGGCGGCGTCTACGATTCGCACCAGCGTGACGAGAGCTCGTACACCATCGGCTTGATGAATTCGGTGCGCGAGGCGATCCGCATTGGGCGGGAGTCCGGGCTCACGACGAACCTGGGCCACGTCAAGGCGTTAGGCGTCGACGTCTGGGGTTACGCGGACAGTGTGCTGCGGCTCATGCGCGAAGAGCGGGCGCAGGGCCACATGGTGGTGGCCGATCAGTATCCGTGGACGGCGAGCGGGACCGGACTGAGCGCGGCGCTGCTTCCGCGCTGGGCGCAGGCCGGCGGAGGGGATTCGCTGCGGGCCCGCATCGCCGACGCGCCGACACGGGAGCGAATCCTGGCCGAGATGCGCGACAACCTGCGCCGGCGCGGCGGTGACAGCACGCTGCTCCTCATCAATGGATCGTCCGCGGCGCAACGGTACATCGGCCGGACGCTCAAGCAGGTCGCAACCGAAAAGGGCACTCCGGCGGTCGAGACCGCGCTGGAGATGATCCGCGCGGGGCTCGACATGGGCGTTGCGTCGTTCAACATGACCGAGCGCGACATCGAAACCTTCATGAAGGATCCGTTCGTGATGACCAGCTCCGACGGGTCGGGCGGTCATCCGCGGCTGTACGGGACGTATCCGCGCAAGATCCGTCGTTATGTGCTGGACAAGCCGGTGGTCACGATGGAACGGATGATCCAGTCGGCGTCGCAGCAGGTGGCGGAGGTCTATGGAATAGGGGAACGCGGGGCGATCCGGGCCGGCTACTTCGCCGACGTGATCGTCTTCGACCCGGCGACCATCCGCGAGCAGGCGACCTACGTGGAGCCCGAGAAGCTGAGCGTGGGGATGCGCTGGGTACTGGTGAACGGGCAGCTAGTCGTCGCCGAGGGGCGTCCGACCGGTGTGTTGGCTGGCAGGGGTTTGAGGAAGCGATAGGTCCTGCAGCGGCCGATCAGACGGCTCGACAACACGCAACCAAGTCCGGATTAGCCCCTGAAATTGCGCTGACGGTCGCTCTAACGTGTTGGCACGGCCATTGCACAAACGCGTTGAGCTAGTCCTTAACGAGGGCAGATTGGGCGAATGGTCAGGGAGAGGTGGCACCTGTCGCCACACGATGATTCCCAAGCCGGAGATTCGCTGCGTGTGCCCCCTGCTGCTGCGACCGGAGCTCCCACGCAACACCCACCCACGCGCAGCTCTCCGCGTCAGGCAGCGATCCGTGGCAAAGCCCTCGAGCTGGCCACGCAAATCCTCCTGGTCACGCTCATCCCCCGCCTGCTCGGCCCCGCGGATTTCGGCCGCATGACGGTCGCCCTGGCCATCGTGACCCTCGGTGCCGTGGCGATCTCACTCGGTGCGCCCAGTGCGCTCGCGCGATTCGTTCCCGGAGAACCAGAACCACGAAGGGCAGGACTCGCGCGATCGATGACGTACCAGCTGCTGCCGCTGCGAGGCGCGCAGCTGGCGATCGCCGGCATCATCTGCGCCATCCTCGTGTTTACGGGACCACAGTTCGGTGCACTCGATGCGGGACTGGTCTTCGTGGCTCTCTGCGCGGAAGTGGCGGCTATCCTCGCGGCGCAGATTGCGCTGGGGATCGGCGAAACATGGATCTGGAGCTTCCGGATCTCAGTGCGCAACCTGGCGTTGCTCGTGCTGGTCCCGATCCTCGCGCCGCTCGCAGGTTCAGCGGGAGTGCTGACCAGCGTCACCCTCGGTTCAGTCGCAGGCCTGTTGTTCGCCGCCAGCCAGGTCGCATCACTCGTCAGGCACGCCGAGCGCGGCGTGCCGGTGCCCGCTGGAGCCATGCAGTTCGGCAGGGTGGCCGGGCTGGCGGTACTCGTCGGACAGCTGACCTATCGTGGCCCCGTGATCGCCGCCAGCGTGCTCGGCCTCGCCGCGGATGAGGTGGGTTTTGCCGGACTGGCGGCGAGCATAGCGATGGCGATCATATTCGCGGTTCGAGAGCTCTTCACGGTTTCCCTCCCCGAACTGGTTGGATCATGGAGCCGCGATCCGTCCGATGCTGATCGCCGGCTGCGTCACCTTGGCGAACGCGCGCTGTGGGTCCTCACCGCCTGCGCCATCGGCGGCATTTTGGCCCTGGATCGCGTGCTGCCGCTGGTGGTCGGGGACCAATTCGCCCCCGCGACGGCTCCCATGATCCCCGTACTGGCAATGCTGCCGCTGCTTCCGCTTCAGGCCATCGGTGTGCAATCCGCTTCACTGCGTCTCCGGCCCGGTCTTCCGCTGGCGATCGACTCGGTGTCGCTCGTCGCGTTCGCTGTCGCCGCGGTGGCACTCGTTCCGCGCTGGCAGGCCGCTGGCGCGAGCGCGGCGTTGCTGATCGCGATCACTACCTCAGCCGTGCTCACCGCACGGGCACTCCCGGCGGTGGTCACCACGCGACTGCTGTCGATCGGACTGCTGGCCGGCGGAAGCGTGCTGGCGATCGCGGTGGCCCTGAGGAACTGGTGATGATGACATCGCCACCTGGCGCCGAGCGTACGGCGGATTCCGATGCCCGCCCTGTCGAGCAAGGGGAATCGTCAGCGTACTGGGACGGGATCGCCGCCGAGTGGGAACACAGCGGAGATGGAAAGGCCTGGCGAATGGTGAGTGACGCGGTCAATGTCAGCCTGCTGGAACGCTGGCTGCCGCGCGATCCAGGTGGCAGCGTGCTGAAGACGGACCTGTTCGACGAGGCGACCGGGGCGGGCCTCGTCCCGTGGCTGTCGGCTTCCTTTGCCCGGGTTTACGGCGTCGACATTGCACCGGCGCTGGTGAAGGACGTTCGCTGCCGGCACCCCGGTCTTCGGGCGGAAGCAGCGGACGTGCGCAACCTGCCGTTCGAGAAGGATTCCTTCGAGTGTGTCGTGTCGAACTCCACGCTCGACCACCTGCCGACGCGCGACGACATCGCGGCCGCGGTGCGCGAGCTGCACCGCGTCATGCGGCCCGGAGGCCATCTCCTGATCACGCTCGACAACCCCGTCAATCCCATCGTCGGTTTTCGCAACATGCTTCCCGCCGGGCTGCGCCGCCGCCTTGTCCCCTACGCGCTCGGCGCGACACTCGGCCCGCGCGGGCTGCGGTTGCTGCTCGAGCAGTGCGGATTCGACGTCCTGAAAACGGGCGCCGTCTTCCATAGTCCGCGCATACTGGTAGTGCTGGGCGGACGCCTCGTCGATCGCCGGCGCGCGATCACGAAGAAGCGCTATGCCAGGTTGTGGAGGCCTTTCGAGTGGCTCGCAGCGCTGCCCACGCGATACCTCACCGGCCACTTCGTGGCGGTGCTGGCGCGGAAGCGATGACGCGACGCGTCGGGACCTGGCACGAAGTAACCGCAGCCGTTGGATTCCTCGTCAGGCTTGGACCCTTTCTGCCCCATCCGGTTTCAGCAGACGAGGCCCGCCGACGCCTCGAGACGTCACTCGCGACGAGGAAGGCGTCATTCGCGCGCTTCCTCCGCCGGGCGATCTACTGCTTTCCGGCCAGCCCGTACCGGCCTCTGATTGACTCGGCCGGGATCACGATCGGCGACATCGAACGACTGATTGACCAGGTGGGTGTCGAGGGAACGCTCGAGCGGCTGCACGATGCCGGGGTGCATGTCACGCTGGAGGAGTTCAAGGGCCTGAAGCCGCTGCGGCGGCCGGGAATCGAGCTCGCGTTGCGGCCCGAGGACTTCGACAACCCACTGAGCGCGCGCGAATATGAGACGAACACCGGTGGTTCGGGCGGAGACGCGCGACGCATCCTGATCGGACTCGACCTGCTCGAACATGAAGCGCTGTATCACGCCGGGTTCTACGAGGCGCACGGGGCGACTTCGTGGCGAGCGGGATTGTGGCTGCCGGCGCCACCAGGGGCGGTCGGAATCAAGAGTGTCCTGATCCGCGCGAAGCTCGGGGCATCAGTGGCTCGCTGGTTCTCCCAGATACGTCCGGACGACGTCGACGTCAGGCACAAGGCGTTCGCGGCCGCGATCCGCACCGTCGCTCGCGTGAGCGGCTGGAGGTTTCCACGACCCGAGTACACGCCGGCCGCTGAAGCCGGTCGCGTGGCGGCCTGGCTGGCGGAGGGTCGTCCCGATGGCACTATCTGCCTGACGACGCCGAGTGCCGCGGTGCGCGTCTGTGGCGCGGCGCTGGAACGCGGGCTGGATGTCGCGGGGACGCTCTTCGTGCTCGTTGGTGAACCGTTCACGGAGGCGAAGGCGCGAGTCATCGCGGCGGCGGG
>Ga0209109_10000648_pt1 | contig 18941 bp, 14 predicted proteins | sample Rifsed10ft2_FD_184004 | JGI IMG/M metagenome (GOLD analysis project Ga0209109, IMG submission 184004) | Soil microbial communities from Rifle, Colorado, USA - sediment 10ft 2 (version 2) | ecosystem: Environmental > Terrestrial > Deep subsurface > Rock core/Sediment | place: Rifle, Colorado... | reverse complement strand
GCGCGGCTCTGCTCGGAAAGGATATCGAGGCTGGAGCGGTCTGTGCCGGTGTAGAAGATCAGGAGATTGCGCTGAAGATCGTCGAGTGTGGAGTCTGAAACATTGGCGCGAGAGACCGTCACAGTGCCTTCGCGGGCAATTTCGAGCACGGTGAGGCCGCCGAAAGAGGCAATGTACTGGTCCTGCTTACCGATGGGCTTGTGGAGCAGGTCGATTTCGAGGCGGCAAGCCTCTTCGGCGAGAGCCTGATAACTGACCGGCTGGCGAAGCAAAGTGTGCAGGGCATTGAGCAGGCCAACGGCATAACAGCTCGAGGAGCCCAGGCCGGTGCCGGCGGGGACATCGGCCATGGAGGTGATCTCGAGGCCACGCTCAATACCGGTCATGCGCATGGCCTCGCGAGCGATATCGTGCTGGACCTGGTCGCGGTGGGCGACGATCTCCGAGCGGGTGTATTTGAGGCGGACGAGATCGTCCACGACGGGACGGTTCACGCTGATGAACATGTACTTATCGAGAGCAGCGGCGAAGACGAAGCCGCCGTGGCGGGAGTAATAGGCGGGCAAATCGGTGCCGCCGCCGCCGAGCGTGATCCGAAATGGGGTGCGCGTGATGATCATGGTCAGCCCGCTTGCGCCACGACGGGGGCCACGGCCCTACGGAGGACGCCATGGCGTTGCATGTCGGCTGTTGCCGCATCGGAATTGTCGCGGACCTGGCCCTGCTGGCGGACCCATTGGACGTAATCGGCAACGATGTTTTCGACGGAGTGCTGCGGCTTCCAGTCGAGGCGGCGAAGCCGGGAGGAGTCAGAGACGGTGTGGCGAGGATCACCGACACGAAACTCGCCGTTCAGAACAGGAGAAAGCTCGCTTCCACATTGTGCCGCTACGATGCGGGCAAACTCGAGTACGGAGACGGGGCGCTGGCCGCCGACATTGAAGGCTTCGAAGTCGCCATCGTTGCACTCGAGGAGGAGCAGATGAGCGGCGACGACGTCGCGGACGTGGACGTAGTCGCGCAACTGCAGGCCGTCTTCGTAGACGACCGGAGGATTTCCATTGAGGATGCGCTTGGTAAAGGTGCGGCAGATGCCCGAGTAGGAGTTGAAGAGAGAGTTCCGCGGGCCCTGCACGATTGAGTAGCGCAGCGCCACAGTGGGAATGCCGTAACGGCGGCCGAGTTGGAGTCCCAACTGTTCGGCAGCGAACTTGGAGATGCCATACGCCGTCTGGGGATGGATGGACGATTCACTGAGCAGAAGCGGCCGGGCCGGGCGGCTGCAGGAGGGGCAGAGGTGGTCCCACTGTCCGCGTTCGAGCTGGTCCAGGGTGCGCGGGCCGGGGCTGAAGGCTCCGTGGGCCTCGCATACATAGCGCCCTTCGCCATAAACTGATTGGGAAGAAGCCAGAATGATTTTTTCGACGGGGTAGTGCTTTTCAACGATGAGCTCATAGAGCAGGGCAGTGCTGCCCGCATTGACGTGGAGGAAGGTACTGAAATCGGGCATGTAGTCCTGATAAGCCGCGAGGTGGAAGACGCAGCGAACGCCCTCGAGGGCGCGCTGCCAGGCGACCGGGTCGCGCACGTCGCCCTGGTGAAAGTCCACGGCGGGAGAGAGGAAGTCCGGCCGGCCGCGGGGGTGGACACGCGGCTGGAGCGAATCGAGGACGCGGACATCGTAGTTGCGGGCGAGCAGGGCATCGCAGGTATGCGAGCCGATGAAGCCCGCTCCGCCGGTGACGAGTACGCGATTGGCCAAGAGAGCGCCTCCTAGTAGGCCCCGCGACCACGAAAGACAGCGGGGATGGTTTTCAACAGGATTTTGCAATCGAGCCAGAGCGAGGCGTTCTGGATGTAGTCGAGGTCCAGACGGGCCCATTCATCAAAGCTGTGGATTTCGCTGCGACCGTTGATTTGCCACAGGCAAGTGATGCCCGGCTTGATGCACAGCTTGCGGCGCTGCCAGAATTCGTAGCGGTCAGCTTCTTCTTGGAAGGGCGGGCGAGGTCCGACCAAGCTCATGTCACCCTTGAGGACGCTGTAGAGCTGTGGGAGCTCGTCCAGGCTGTACTTGCGGAGGAAGCGGCCGAGTCGGGTGATGCGGGGGTCATCGCGCAGCTTGAAGACCGGCCCGGACATTTCATTCCTTGCGAGGAAATGAGGGCGTAGCTGGTGGGCATCGGGCACCATGGTGCGAAACTTGAAGCTGACGAAGGGCTTCTTGTTCACGCCGAGGACATTCCAACGGTAGAAGACGGGTCCTTCGGGCGAGGTGAGCTTGACGAGCACCGCCAGGAGAAAGAACAGCGGCGCGAGCAGGATGAGCAGAAATGCGGAAAGGAGAACGTCGATGGTGCGCTTGAGAACAAGATAGGAGGGGGAGCGAGAGACGCTTGAGAGCACGAGCATGGGGTAACGAAAGGAAAGGTCGAAGGATGCCTGACAGTGGGTCAGGTCGAAGGCCATGCGGTGGACGTACAAATCGGGGAGGATGGCCACGCGGAGGCCGAGTTCGAGGGTGGCATCGAGAAGGCTGCGCGCCTGCGGCAGCCGCTCGAGGGGCATGGCAAAGACGACGACGTCAACCGGGCTGGAGAACAAGTATTCGCGCAGGTGATCGGTCGAGCCCAAGAGGGGGACGCCTTCAACCTGGCCGGTGGTCCCGTTGAGTTCCGGGTCCATACAGCCGATTACCTGGAAGCAGCTTTGCTCGTCCGCACGCGCCTGGCGGATGAAGTCGCGCGCACGTTCCCGTGAGCCGATCACCAGTACGCGCGCAATGTTGTAGGCATGTGAGCGATGGGCTTCCCAGAGGGAGAGCACAATGGCGCGGCCCAGAGGCACGAATGGAATTGAGAGGGCGCAAAAGCTGAACACGAGCAGGCGGCTAACTTCCTGGAGCTTGAACGCAAAGATCAGCGCCGCGACGCCGGCCAGGCCAAATGTGCTGGCGCGCAAAAGTCGCACAAGCTGTACGGACCAAGTCGGCCGACCAGGAGAATACATGCCGGCGTGCGCGAGCAGCAGGTACCAGAGCGGCAGAATAATCAGCAGAAGCCAGGCGTGGACCGAGAACGGGCCCAGCTCGAACGGGCCGGGGCGCAGGTAGGGCCGAACGAGGGGCAACAAGCGATAGGCGAGGTAGAAGCTAAGGGACAGGGAGAGTAGATCGCTGGCCAGAAGAATCTTCCGAAAGCTCCATGCGCCTGCCGGACGAAGCGTTGTGCTCAATCGAAGACCATCCGTTCTGATTTACCGTCCGCTCTAGCGGGTGACCCGGACCTGGGCCACCTGAGCCAGAGCGCGTTCCGCATCCTGGTTGAACTGCCGGACGGTTTCGCGGCTGTACTTGTGATCCACCATCTTGGGAAGGAACTGCGGCGGTACGGTGACGATGTGGGCGCCGGCGACGGCTGCATTCTGGATATCGATGACGGCGCGAATGCTGCCGACGATGATCCGCGCGGGAAGTCCCCATTCATCGAGCCAGTGACGCACCAGGCGAATCAGTGCAGCCGGGTCGGTGCCCTCGTCGGCGACGCGCCCGGCAAAAATGCTGACGTAGGTGGCACCCGCCTTGGCCGCGAGCAGGGCCTGGTTAAAAGAGAGTATGGTGGTCGTATTCACCGGGATTCCTTCGCGGCTGAGGGTATGGATGACGCCGAGACAGGAGTCGCCGTGCTCATTGATGATCGGGATTTTGACGACAAGGTTAGATGCCAATCGGGCCAGGGCACGTCCCTGGGAGAGCATCTCGGCAGGATCGTTCGAGGTGACCTCGACACTCACTGGCCGACTGCCAAGCAAGGCGCAGAGGCGCTGGGCGGCTTCCTCGAGGTCGTAAACACCGTCCTTGAGCAGAATACTGGGATTGGTGGTCACACCATCGACCACGCCCTGCCGCAGCCAGTGGTCGATCTCCCGGAGGTTGGCCGAGTCGAGAAAGAGCTGCATTTCTAGTCCCCCAGTTCCGTTGACCCAAGCCAGCCGAGCGCTCAGGAATTTGGCTCGCTAGCCGCGCGGGCGTCCGAGCCGTAGTAGTCATGGTGGTAGTAGCGGTAGTAGTAGTCGTCGCTGCTGCGCAAATCGAGATTGTTGAGCACGACACCAATCAGGTTGGCACCAACGTCCCGCGCATAGGCTTGTGCGCGCTGTGCCAGCTCGCGCGGGGTCACACCGCCGCGGACGACCAGGACGAGGCCATCGACCAGCGTGGCCAGGATGCGGCTATCGGCAACATTGAGCAGAGGTGGGGAATCCACCAGAACAAACTGGTATTCCTGGCTGGCCTCGTGAAGGAGTGTGCGCATGCGCTCGGAAGAAAGCAGCTCAGCCGGGTTGGGAGGCAGCGGGCCGCAAACCAGAGCATCAAGATGGGGGACACCCACCGGATGGACCGCCGCGCGCCAGTCCTGCTGACCGGTCAAGAAGCTGACCAGTCCGAGGCTATTGGGCAGGTCGAGCGCCTTGCGCACGCAGGGGCGGCGCATGTCTCCATCGATCAGGAGCACGCGCTGGCCAAGCTGTGCGAGCGAGATGGAGAGATTAATCGAGATAGTCGTCTTGCCTTCCCCCGGCTGCGAGCTGCTGACAAGCAGGGTGCGAGGTGGCTGATTGGCAGTTGAGAGCAATACGGAGGTACGCAGGCTGCGAAAGGCCTCTGCCAGCGAAGAGGATTGCTGGGGATTCACGTCAATGCGATGCCAGCCGGGCACGGCCAGCGGAGCTTTGGCGTCCTGACTAGCAGGGGCGATCAGGTGCGAACGGTCGCGCTTACCATAGAGGTAATTGCGGCGCCCGTTAAGAGATTGGACGGCCGGAATCAGCGCCAGGGAAGGCAGCCCGAGGAAGCGCTCGACATCTTCGGGCGACTTGAGGCTGTTGTCGAGGTACTCCTGGAAGAAGGCGGCACCAACGCCCAGGCCCAGTCCGAGAACCACGGCCATGGCCAAATTGAGAGGGAGATTCGGGCGGGCCGGTTTGCGCGGCGGCTCGGCTGGATCCACCACACGGACGTTGCTGGCCTTCAGTCCGGCTGAGACCCCGGCTTCCTTGAGGCGTTGGAGAAGCCCCTGGTAGATCTGCTTATTGGTTTCCACCTCGCGCTTGAGGATGTTGTATTGCACGGCGCGGCCGGCAACAACGTTGGCCTGCTGCTGCTGTTCCTGGAAGGCCTGGCGGACCAGCGCCTCGCGCCGGACAGCGGCCCGATATTCATTCGAGATGAGTTGCGCAACCCGCACGCGCTCGCGGGAGAGAATCGCATCGACCTCATCGACCTGACTCTGCAACTGCTTAACGCGGGGATACTCCGGGGTGAAGTTGGTAGCCAACTGGGCCTGCTCGCGCTGCAGGTCGGCTAGTCGAATGGTGAGGTCCTGGAGCAGCTTGTTGTCTGCCGCGCCGGGGAGTGCGGAATAGTCGCCAGCCTCGACCAGACGGTGGAGCGATTCCTTTTCGTATCGGGCCGCTTGCGCGCGGGTCAGCTCTTCCTGCAACTGCCGCAGGCGCTCACTGACGATGTGCTCCGGAGAACCCTTTTCGCTCTCGAGGAACAGGAGCCCGTTATCTTGCGCATAGGTCTGGAGGTCGTTTTCAGATTTCTCGAGACGCCCTTTGATCTCGTGCAGCTGCTGGGAAAGCCACTCGGACGCCTTTTGAGTGGCCTGCCAGCGGACTTCGAGGCTCTGCTCGATGTGATTGGCGGCCAGGGTGTTGACCACGCGGGCGGCCAGCTCCGGGTCCTGGGATTCGAAATTAATCTCGACCAGACGACTCAGCTTGATGGGCTCGACGCCCATCTTGTCGCGAAAGCGCGCCAGGACGATCTGTGTAGTCTCCGGGTCGCTTGCCGCCGGAGAGTTTGCGGAAATGGCCGGCTCGAGCGATGCCGTCTGCCTGGGAACCGAGGCCTCGGCTGCTTTGGGGTTGAATTCGGGGAGGTTGGACAATCCCAGTTGACGAATGACCCGATGCGCCAGAGTGTCGCTTCGCAGCACGCGATACTGCGTTTCCAGATAGGAGTCCGAGACCGCGTCCAACTCGAAGAGCTCCTGCACGGAAAGCAGGTTAGGGTTTTCCTTCTCGATCTCAAGCAGAGCCTTCGCGCGGTAGATGGGGTTTTGCTTCAGGGTTCCGATCAGAACGAGGGTGACAATGAGGAAGAAGACGGTGAGAATCGTCCAGCGCCTCTTTCGCAACACCCGCCAGTAAGCGAGTAGGTGAGGCGCCTCCTGCATTTCGAGCGTTTCTGCGCGGGCCGGCGACGCGGCGCGAATGCGGTCGAGGTTTTTCCGAGCCGGTTCGTAAAGCTTGATGCGATTTTCGCTTTCCACGCTATCTCCGTAAGATGATCAGGCCGGTGACGATCGAGACTGCCGCTTCGGCGCCGCGATAGAAGCCGCTGCGCGCGGCGCTATTGGGGACAAAGACAATGTCGTTTGGCCGAAGCACCAAGTCGGGGGACTTGCCGGACAGGACCTTACCGAGGGGCAGAGGAATCTCGGTGCGCCGGCCGGTTTGAGCGTCATTGCGGATAATCCGGGCATGCTCTTTGGCCGACGTGCGCGTGAGACCTTCGGCCAGGGCAATGGCCTGCAGGGCAGAGATGTTTTCGTTGTTCTTGAGCAGGAAACCGCCCGGTTTGTGAACCTCTCCCACGACGTAGACGACGCCCGCGCGGGAGACTTTGACAAGATCGCCGGGATAAACAGGCACGTTGGTTTGCGGATCTGCCGATTCGAGCAACTGCTTGAGGTCAATTTCCAAGCTGACCAGCGAACCGGCAGAAGTCGTCGAGTGTGATATTGACGGTGCGTCACCGGATTCATCGGCAGGCACCGGTTTGACCGCGGCGGAGGATTCGCTGGCCGGGGACACAGGGCTAGGGCGGTCGAGCCCGCCGCCGCGAATCACGAGCACAGTATCGCCCGCATCCTCCGCCAGACCTTCAGCCATCGAAAGGATTTCGACCAGCGACCGCGGGCCACGAATCTGCACCACCCCCGGCTTCCGAACAGCGCCAAAGACGGATACCGCATGGCTCTGCATCTCGCGCACGAAGACGCCGACGTGCGGATCTTTCATGAAGCTGCGACGCAGCAGCTCCTGAAGCACAAACTCGAGCTGACGCGGGTTGAGCCCGGCCGCCTGCACCGGACCAAGCAAGGTGAGCGCGATTTCTCCGCCCGCCGAAACCCGCACGGAACGGTTCAGCTCCGGCGCTTCAAAGACAGAGATCTCCAACAGGTCTTCCGGCCCGATGGAGTAGTCCTCGCTGCGACCAGAGGAATCACGAGGGGTCAGGCTAAGGCGCAACTGCTCGAGCCGCTGATTGAGCTCTTCTGCGGTCTTTGGATTCTGCTGGACAAGCTTCGGGTCTTGCGATGCACCCTGGCCATATAAGGGCCCCGCGATCACAAGAACTGCGAAGGTAATCATCAGGGATAGACGATTTGCTGAACTCAGAACCTGCTTGCGAATCATCTGAACTCTCGTTTCTGTGAGTTTCGGTTGACTAGTTTGTGTGAGGTCCTACTTCGTGCCTGCTCCTGCACACACCGTCCGTCGAGAGGACACTCCCAGATTACCGGAGCGAACGCGTCTCTACGTCTCGCAAGGGAGAGGCGTTGAATCGCCCGGGAAGGCGGTTCGGCGAGGCATTCGCTGTCTTAGCCCCTCGATGCTACGGACAGACAATCTGAGGCCGATTTGGTGAAACCACCACGCAGTCCTGCGGCTGCACGCGGTTCAGGGCCTGCACACCCAAAACGAGTCCAGTGATGCCGGCCGCCGCGCTGGCGACCAGCACAACCGTCCACAGCGGGCCAAGCCCGCCTGCCGCCAGGGCCGGGGTGGGGACGGTGGCTTCCAGGGTTGTCCCTTCCTTGACTTCGACGGTGCGGTTGGAAGCGCGCACCATGGCCGCACCCTTGCGTGCCAACACCTTGAGGTTGCCGCCTGAAATGGCGACTTCATATAGGCCACCCGAAGGCCCTGCGGCCTGAATCTCAACGCCACCAGCCCTCACCAAAAGCGGCTGGTCGCTGCGGTTGACCACCGCCAGCGCGCCGCGCTCAAGGGCGACAGTGATCTGTTGTCCGGCGCGATCGACCTGAACGGCGCTCTGCGAGGGCAGGAGAACCTGATCGCCGCCGGTCAGCGATAGACCCAGTGCGGTCTCATTGCCGGTGGAGATCCGGTCCCCGGCAAAGACCGTGGATTCGGCCGGGGCTGCGGTGCCATTGATTTCGACTCGTCCTTTCATGTTCATCTTGCCCACCACGGCCGGCGAGCCGGCCAGAGAGAGTGGCGGGAGGGCCAGCAGTACAGAAAAGGCAACTGCCAAGGGTGCTTTGGCTACCATGTGTTCCTCCTCAGAGAATTGATCATCAGCAACTTGTGACAGAACTGCCCGCCCAGGGGGTCCGGCTGAGCCTGCCCGAAAAGGGATAGGGCTCAGGAATCAATGGGCCGCATGCCCGTCGAACCTGTCAGCAGCCAAGATCTGGGTTCGAACGTGATCGGCAAGGCTCGTGGACAGCCCCAGCTTTGTTCCAGAATTGGAACGGATATCGGGCATATTCAGGAGGGGTATTGCAACCGGAGTGCCATTTGGGAAGCCAGGCATGAGTTGAGGGGGCCAGCGATTTTCGAGGTTGTATGAGGCTAGTGCATCGGGTATTTTCGACGGGATCATGGTGGACATTCACTGTCACATCCTTCCGGGGCTGGACGACGGTGCGGAGTCGCTGGATGAAGCCGTCCAGATGGGTGAAATGGCGATTGCGGACGGGATCACGCACGTTGTAGGCACGCCACACTCAAATGACCAGTACCGGTTTGATCCCGTTTTGGTACGGCAGCGCCGGGATGAACTACAGGACAAGTTTGGGGACCGGCTGAAGATTGCTACAGGCTGTGACTTTCACTTGAGTTATGAAAACCTGCAGGACATCCGAGAGCATCCGACGAAGTACACGCTGAACCAGCTGAACTACCTGCTAGTGGAATTCGCTGACTTTGCGATTCCACCGACGATCGAGGAGACGCTGCACCATCTGCAATTGGCCGGGATTTCACCGATCATTACGCACCCGGAGCGGAATGGGCTGATTCGGGCAAAACCTGAGAGGCTGTATGGCTGGATTCATCAGGGGTGTTACGTGCAGGTGACGGCGTCGTCGCTCCTGGGGCGCTTCGGGCCGGCCACGCAGCGACTGGTGGAGAAGTGGCTGGCGGGGGGGCGGATTCACTTTTTTGCCACCGACGCGCACAACCTGACGTCGAGGCCGATGCGGATGCGGGCGGCGTATAAGGCAGTGGCCAAGGGGCGGGGGGAAGAGGTAGCCCGGGCGCTTTTTCAGGAGAACCCGCTGGCAGCGTTTGAAGGGCGGCCGTTGCCTTATGTGCCGGAGCCAGAGGAGGCAGGCGGGGGGGCGAGGCGACGGAAGCGATTCTTTTTTTTCTAGAGCCTGTTGCATGACCACCCTAAGTTATTGATTCCAAAGGATCGAAATTGGATTATGCAACAGCTTCTAGGCAGAAACCAGACGATCAATCCAGCAGTTCCATGACTTCTTCATACCGCTTGAAGGGCGGGATCAGGTAGGCGCCGGCCAGCTCGGAGCGCGCCCACTGAAGCATGCGACGGGCGAGAGAAAAGCCGGCGTCGCGCGCGGAGTTTCCAGCGGCCTCCAGTTCTTTGAGAACAGAGTCCGGGACAAGGATGCCCGGAACCTCGTGGTTGAGGCGCAGGGCCTGCTTATAGCTGGTCAGAGGCCACACGCCGGCGAGGACGGGGACGGGTGTTTTGCCGCCGATTCGGCGAAGAAAACTGTGCCAATGATCCGGGTCGAACAACGGCTGGGTCATGGCGAAGTGAGCGCCAGCTTCGACCTTGGCGAGGAAGCGTTCGATTTCGGTGTCGAGGTCATCAGCCACAGGATTCAGCGCGACACCGATGGTGAAGTTGGTAGCACCACCGAGAGTTTTTCCCGCCCAATCGGCGCCCTGATTGAGCCGGGCCAAGACTCGAACGAGGCCGATGGAATCAATTTCATAGACACCGCTGGTTTCGGGGTGGTCGCCAAGCGAGGGCGGGTCACCCGTGATCGCGAGGATATTGCGGACGCCACTGACGGCCCAGGCACCAAGAAGAACTGCTTGCAGTCCGATGATGTTGAGGTCGCGGGTTGTGAGGTGAGGGATTGTTTGGACGCCGCGGGCCTCGAGCGCGCCGGCGAGCATGATGGCGTCCATACCGACGCGGGCGAGCGTGCCGCTATTGATGTCAATGGCGTCAACGCGGCCTCCGGCCATGAGCTTGTCAACTTGTTCGAAGATGCGTTCGAGAGAGACGCCTTTTGGCGGGTCAATCTCGACTGAGACGACAAACTGACCGGACTGAATCTTTTTCCAGAGTGCGCTTTCGGGTTGTCGGGCGACGGGACGGCGAGGTTCAGGGGCAACTTCGGTTACGGCGCGCGAGACGGGGCTGGGGGTGGGACGCCGGAGTTGGACAGCTACAGCGAGGGCACGGATGTGCTCCGGCGTGGTCCCGCAGCAGCCGCCGATCAAGCGGACACCCAGGTCAGCCGCTTCGCGGGCGAAGAGGGCGAAATAGTCGGGCGAAGAGCGAGGATAGACGACGCGGTCGCCGACTCGCTTGGGAAAGCCGGCGTTGGGCATGGCGGTCAGCGGCAAGCCTTCGACGGAAGCGAACTCCTGAAGAATGGGAAGCAGGAGCTGGGGGCCGAGAGTGCAGTTGGCGCCAATGGCCTGAACATTTTTCTCTTTCAGTCGGGCAGCGGCATCGCGCGGGCGGGTGCCGCCAAAGGTAGTGCCTTCCTCGGAGAAAGTCAGCTCGGCCACGATGGGGAGGCTCGAAAACGAACGGATTGCATCAATGGCTGCCAGAAGTTCTTCGAGGTCTGAGAAGGTCTCCAGGATGAACAGGTCCACGCCGCGTTCTTCAAGGGCCAGAGCCTGCTCGCGGAAAACCAGGCGAATCTCTTCAACGGGAAGGGCGCGGATCTGGCGGAGGATGCCCAGAGGGCCGATGGAACCAGCAATGAGAACTTCGCGGGAGGCGGCTTCGCGGGCCTCGCGGGCGATTTTTACGCCCCGGTGATTGAACTGGGCGACCTGGTCGCCCATGCCAAGAGGAGTGAGCTTGGGACGATTGGCACCGAATGTATTGGTCTCAATGATGGAGGCGCCGGCCTCGATATAGGCCTGGTGGATGCGAAAAACGGCTTCGGGATGGGCGACATTTAGCTCGTCGAAGCAGCGCTGCGGGCCGACGGCTTCGTAGAGCATCGAGCCCATGGCGCCATCGGCGACGAGAATGCCGTTGCGGAGCCGCTGATTGAAGTCTTCAATCTTCATGGACAAGTCCGAAAGGGAAAGGCAAACACAAGCCTAAGAAAGGCAGGCAGTATACCATCGGCGAAAACGAGCCGGACGGAATGGAGCGCGGGTGCGTCAGCGGACCTGTTCCATCAAGCCGGCGATGGTGCCCATCAAGTCGTACTTGGTCAGGATTTCGAGGTGGGAGTTGCCCAGGTCCACAAAGACGGCCGGGCCCTCGTGGCTGAGCAGATGGGTGATGCGCTCGACCGGGGCGTCTTTGGGGACGACCGGCAGGGGCTTTCCCATGACTTCGCGGATGACCAGCTTGCGCAGATCTTTGCCCTGGAGGGCGAGATTGAGGATGCGGTCTTCGTAGATTGTGCCAATTGGCGTGGTTTCCTCAAAGACCGGCAACTGGGAGATGTCTTGCGCCTGCATGGTGTGGAGGGCGTGATAAACGGTTTGGTAAGGGCGGGCAACAATCAGTTCGCGCACCTTACCGGACTGGCGCTTGACGCGGACGACGTCCTCGGCAGTGAGAGATACCTCGGCGTCCACATAGCCACGCTCGCGCATCCATTCGTCGCTGAACACCTTGCTGAGGTAGCGCATGCCGGTGTCGGGCAAGAATGCGACGACGACATCGTGCTTGGTGAGAGTTTCAGCGAGGCGCAGGGCTGCGGAGACGCAGCCGCCGCCTGAGCCACCCGTGAAAATGCCTTCCTGCTTGACCAGCCGGCGGGCCCAGACGAAACATTCCTGGTCGGTAACCTGCATGACGTCGTCGAGGACCTTGAAGTCCATTGTGGAGGGGAAGATATCTTCGCCGATGCCTTCGACGACGTAGGTCAGGGCTTTACCGACCTTACCTGTCTTCACGAATTCGTAATAGAGCGAGCCGATGGGGTCCACGCCGATCACCTTGACGGCGGGCTTTTTCTCCTTGAGATAACGGCCGACGCCGCTGATTGTGCCGCCCGTGCCCATGCCGCAGACGAAGTGGGTGATCTTTCCCTCAGTGTCCTCCCAGATTTCGGGGCCCGTGGTCTGGTAATGGGCTTCGGGGTTCATGGGGTTTTCATACTGATTTGGATAGAAGGAATTAGGGATCTCGCGGGCAAGCTTTTTGGCGACGGAGTAATAGCTGCGCGGGTCGTCCGGCTCGACGGCGGTCGGGCAGACGATGACTTCAGCACCGAGGGCCTTGAGGAGATCGATTTTTTCCTTGGACTGCTTATCGGTGATGGTGAAGACCATCTTGTAGCCGCGAACGGCGGCAACGAGAGCAAGGCCCATGCCGGTATTACCAGAGGTCCCTTCGATAATGGTGCCGCCGGGCTTCAGTAGTCCTTTGCGCTCGGCTTCGTCGATCATGGTGGGGCCGATGCGGTCTTTTACGGAGCCACCGGGGTTCATGTAGTCCACTTTGACGCAGACCACGGCCTGGATATCCCTGGTCAAGCGGTTCAGACGGACCAAGGGGGTGTGGCCGATGGCGTCGAGGATGCTGTTGCACTTCATCGTTGCGGCTCCACGAGCGCTGATTGCGCGCCTGTAGAAGAGAAAGTTTACCACCGGGGCAGGGGAACGTCGAACGGGTGCGACCTATCTCTCTACTCCCATGACGCGAGGAATTCCCATACAATCAGGCGTCCTTCGTGACGGGTCTGATGCCGCGACAAAACATATCGAGCGGGACACCGTGGGAGCCGGTAGTCGGGTATTCCAGGGCGGTGAGGGTGGGGAGCACGGTGTATGTATCCGGGACAACGGCGACGGACGAGGGGGGAACGATCGTCGGTGGAGGGGACGCGTACGCACAGACTGTTCAGACGCTGCGGAACATTGAATCGGCGCTGCAGAAGGCAGGGGCCAAACTGAGCGATGTGGTGCGGACGCGGATCTACGTCACGAACATTAACGATTGGGAGAAGGTGGGACGCGCGCATGGCGAAGTCTTCGGGTCGATCCGGCCGGCGTGCACGATGGTGGAGGTGAGTCGGCTGGTGAGTCCGGAGATGCTGGTTGAAATCGAAGCGGACGCGGTGATTGACGAATGAGCGCAAGCACCACGGGCAAGAAGGGGCCGAACCCGAGCCCGTATGAGGCTTTTGTCGCTGAATACTATGATTACCTGCCTCCGGTCGCGGGGAGGCAGGACGTTGAATTCTACGTGCAAAAAGCACAGGAGCAGGGGGACCCGATCCTGGAGTTGGGTTGCGGGACGGGGCGCGTGCTGTTGCCGCTGGCGGAAGCCGGCAACCGAGTTGTGGGTCTGGACCTCTCCAAGCCCATGCTCAATCGGTGCCAGGCGAAGCTGGAAGGAAAACCACCGGCTGTGCGCGAGCGGGTCCGGCTGATCCAGGGGGACATGACCGAGTTCGATGCGGGAGAAAAGTTCCGGCTGATCACCATCCCCTTCCGGCCGTTTCAGCACCTGCTGCGCGTGGAGCAGCAGATGGCATGTCTGAGTTGCGCGAGACGTCACCTGGCGCCCGGCGGTCAACTGGTTCTGGATGTGTTTCACACCGACCCGGGCCGGATGCATGATCCCGCCTTCCAGCAAGAATCATCACCGTATCCGGAAGTGACCCTGCCGGATGGGCGCCAGGTGCGGCTCTCGGAGAGGATTGCAGGATTCATTCGTGCGGAGCAGACGAACGACGTGGAGATGATTTACAACATCACGCACCCAGAAGGGCGAACGGAACGGCTGGTGTTTGCCTTTCGACTGCGGTATTTCTTTCGGTTCGAGATGGAACACCTGTTGGCGCGATGTGGGTTCGGCGTGAAAGAGCTATACGGAAACTACGACGGTCGGCCGCTAGAAGACGATTCGCCGGAAATGATCTTCGTCGCGCAGGTTGAAGAGTGACCAACTGAAAGAGGAGGCATGGATGAAATCGAGCCCGCTGCGAGTGAAGTCCTACCTTGCGGTTATCTGTTTGCTGGCCGCGGTTGGCACGGGGATCGGCCCAGCGGCGCTGGGACAGGGCGCAAAGCCGCTGACCGTGGAGAGAATCTACGGCCAGCCGAGCCTGAGCGGAAGGTTGACGACCGGGATTGCATGGAGCCCGGATGGAAAGCTGCTGAGCTATTTCGAGAGGCGCGGGCAGGGTCGTGAGGCGAGGACGGAGCTCTGGGCGGTGGAGGTAGCCACGGGAGCGCGGCGGGCACTGGTGGACGCCGACAAGCTCGACCAAATTCTTGCAGCTCCTGCGGGGCAGCCGGGCGCGGGCGGGCAGCAAACGGGACTCGGCAGAGTCGCTCCACAAAGATACATCTGGGGACCAAACAGCGACGCGTTGCTGTTTGTCTCGCAGGGGCAGTTGTATTGGTTTGACCTGAAGACGCAGAGCGTAAAAAAACTGACCACGGCGGCGAAGGCTGAGCCGGGGAAGCCGGGCGGAGAGACTGGAACGATTACCGACCCGAAGATTTCCCCGGATGGGCGCTGGGTGAGCTTTGTGCGCGACTACGACCTGCAGGTGGTCAATGTGGAATCGGGCAAAGAAAAGCAGGTGACGAGGGGCGGAAGCGAAGAGCTGATGAACGGACGACTGGACTGGGTGTACCCGGAAGAACTGGATATCCGCACGGCGTACTGGTGGTCGCCTGATTCCAAACAGATTGCTTTTCTGCAAATGAATGAGAGGCCGGTGGGGAAATACCCGCTGGTGGACTACCTCTCCTACACGGGTAAGACGGAATGGATGAGATACCCGAAGGCTGGAGATGCAAACCCAATCGTGCGTGTGGGTGTGGTGGCGGCGACGGGCGGGCCGGTGAGGTGGATGGACACTGGCCGTGAAACAGACATCTATCTAGCGCGGGTGAACTGGCTGAGAGATTCGCGGCGGCTGGCCATTCAGAGGTTGAACCGAGCGCAGAACAAGCTGGAGCTGCTTTTTGCCGATGCGACGACAAGGCGGTCGCAGGTTGTGCTGACAGAAGAGGACAAGTACTGGATCAACCTGAGTGATGACCTCTACTTTTTCGCCGATGGGCAAAGATTTCTCTGGTCGAGCGAGCGCGACGGGTTCCGGCATCTATACTTGTACGAAACAAGCGGGAAGCTGCTGAAACAGATCACGAGTGGCGCCTGGGAAGTAACCGAGGTCGCCGGAATCGATGAGCGGCAGAGCACCGTTTATTTTGTGGCTACGGAGAAGAGCCCGATCGAGAGACATTTTTATCGGGCTGGCCTCGACGGCAGCGGGGTGAAACGACTGACCGGCGAAGACGGGACGCACGGAGTGAGTTTGTCTCCGGACGCACAGCGCTACCTGGACACGTACTCCAACGTAATGACGCCGCCGCGCCAGAACATCCACCGCGCGGATGGCACGCGCCAGCTGGCGTTCAACGAGAACAATGTGGCGGAGCTGGAGACATACCAACTACAGGCACCGGTGTTCTTCACGGTGGCGGGCGCCAATGGAACGCCTCTGCACGCAGTGATGATTAGGCCGGCGGGGTTTGACGCGTCCAAGAAATATCCAGTGATCGTGAATCTGTACGGAGGGCCGCACGGGCAGGTGGTGCGCAACAGGTGGGGCGGATCGAATTTTCTGTGGCATCAGATGATGGCGCAGAAGGGGTACATCATTTTCTCTGTGGACAATCGCGGGATGGCGGCGCGAGGACACGAGTTTGAAACGCCAATTCACAAGCGCATGGGGGAAGTGGAGCTGGCCGACCAACTGGCGGCGGTCAACTATCTGAAGTCACAACCATTCGTGGACGGAAGCCGGATAGGGATCTGGGGCTGGAGCTATGGCGGGTACATGACGTGCTACGCAATGTTGCAAGCGGCCGACGTTTTCAAAGCAGGCTTTGCTGGCGCGCCGGTTACGGACTGGCGGCAGTACGACACGATTTACACGGAACGGTATATGGGCCTGCCGAAGGAGAATGAGGCGGGGTACAAGCAATCGTCGCCGGTGGCACATGCAGCGAAGCTCAAAGGGAAGCTGCTGATCGCGCACGGCACCGGCGATGACAACGTCCACTTTGCCAACACGGTGGAGTTGATGGAGGAGTTCATCAAGGCGAAACGCTACACCGATGTGCAGTTTTACCCCAGCCGTGGCCACGGGATCAGCGATCCGGGGGCGCGTATTCACCTCTTCAACCGAGTGACACAATTCTTCCTGGATAACCTTTAGAACAGTCTGACATCAAGGAAAAACGAGGGCGGATTGCAGACCGCCCTTGTTCACCCGCCCGTGGGTGCGCAACTACCAACGGGCGCGGATGCGATACCGCAGAACCGACGTGCCGTCTCTTGCAACCGGGACCTGGAAGCGAGCCGCCCAGGCCTCGGTCTTGGTCCACTTGTAAGTGGATTCGAGCATCTGCCAGTCACCACCGATAGGCTCATTCACCTCGACGGTGATGGGCGACTCTTTGTGGTTGCGCAGGATGATTTCAAATTCCATCTCATAGACCCGGTCGCTGATCTTTTTGAAATCGGTCTGCTTCCGTTCGCAGATCACGTCAAAAGCCGTGCCGATCTGCAGGGTGAGGCTTTCGTCTTTGGGGGTGTGTTGGATACGGTCTTCGCCGACGAAGAGGACGCCGCCCTTCGAATCGGCCTGATAGACGCGAACTACTCCGGCGGGCATGGGGAGGCCCAGACCGGATTTTTCGTCATTCTTGAAGCGGTAGAAGACCTTCACCTGGTCCTTCAGAGGCGTGCCGGGATGCTGATAGTTGCGGTAGTAGAACTGCTGGCCTTCGACGACGAAGAGTTTTTCCACGGCCACGCCGCTGCCGGAGAGCAAGCTGATCTGCTTGGTCTCCTTGTCGAAGATGGTGGTGCGGCGGCCAAGCGAATAGAGGTGATACTCAGAAAAGACTTCTTGCGCGAAGCGAGAAGAATCAGCCGCGGACTGGAGCATGCGCTTGGCCTCCATAGCATTACCCTCGTAGCGCTGCATGACGCGATGTAAATCACCGGCGACGAGCTGGAGGCGAGCATTCTTGAACGCGGTGCCGCTGTTATTGGTCAGGGTGACCCAGCCATCGAGATCGGCAACCTTGTCGTCGCGACCCACAGTGAGCACGTAGTCGCTGCTCCAGGAGAGATTCCCGGCAAGATAGGAAGCTTCGATGCGGTGGCGACGGGCACCAGTGTTCTGCAGGGACCAGATCAGGGTCGGCCGGCTATAGAGATTTTCAGGCAGTTCGGGGAAGCGGATGTGATCGGCGTGCATGCCGGTGACGATCTCGTTTCCAATCTTCCAGACGGGGCCGTTGTTGTTGGCCAGGAGAGTGGCCTTGACCTCCTCCCATTTTGTGGTGCCATCTTCCTGGCGGGCGCGAACGAGTGTGACTTCCCGACCGACATACTTCTGCAGTAGTTTTTGCGGGTCGAGTAAGTCGTACTCATAGTTCTGCTCGAGGACGTCGAGGCGAGCCGGCTCAGTTAGTGATCGGAAATGAACGGTGGCCGGATTGACCGTTGCGGCGATGTCCATGAAGCGAAGGTAGAATTCGCCCGTGGGGAGATTGAGCTGGCGGACGTCGTGCACGAGGGCGATGTTGGAGTTGTAGACCGTGACGGCGAGGTCAGTTTGATCCGCAAGGGTAGTGCCCTGATGATCGTCCGATCGAGTGGGTGATGCGGCCTGGACGTCCGGCTGGCGGAAGATGATGAGGGGCGCGCCGAAGAGCGCCACGGCCAGCAAGCCTGCCCAGAAGAGACGTGGTAGAGAAGCGATGCGCATGAGTTTCCTCCAAGTGATTCCCGTCCTCATGGCTTAGAACGGAGGAGTCAGAATTTCTTGCAGGCCGTTTGCAGATAGGGAATTGGAACGCTTAGTTTAAGAAGATCAAACTGTTTGACAAGAGCAAGACAGCGGGAAGCCTACTGGCGACTCCAGGTGCGGCCGCCGTCCGTGGTGGAGTACCGGTGAGAGTCCCGCGAAGTAATGGTTGCAGCTAGGGCGCTTCGCGCAACGACGGAAATCCAGTCCTTTTCCGCAGGGGAGGAGATCTTTTCCCAGTGCTCGCCGTCGGTGGTGCGCAGAATGGCGCCGGCGCGGCCAACGATCCAGCAGACATTTTCAGCAGGAGAGGAGCCTGCTAGAAGCTCAGTGGTTACAGGTGATGCCTGCGATCCCCAGGACTGGCCGGCGTCGAGCGAGCGTTCGATCAGACCGCCGGGGCCAAAGCGCCAAAGCACGGTGGATCCCGGAGCCGAAACCTGCTGGGATGGCAACAGGCGAAGGGCCAGGTTGCGGTGAGAGCTATCTGCCTGTGTTGCGCGAAACGCCCACTCAGCCGGAGTACCCGGTGATGGAGCAGGAGTGACAGCGACAACGTCCAGATCCTTTTTTCTGCTTTCTTCCGCATTGAGATCTAGAAGCGGCTTCGGGGATGGTGTGGGCTGGACAGTCTTTGCCTGTTCACTGGATTTGCTGGCTGCCTCCTGCTTTTCGTTAGGTTTCGCAGCCACAGCCGGTTGAGTTCCAGGGTGCTGACTGACACCGGCCGAGGCCTGCGCGCGTGCCGTTTTCTCCAAAACGAGCTGATCATGCTCCGCACGAGTGGGCTTTGAGGAGACTCGGGCGGCCAGGGGG
>Ga0209109_10000644_pt1 | contig 18993 bp, 18 predicted proteins | sample Rifsed10ft2_FD_184004 | JGI IMG/M metagenome (GOLD analysis project Ga0209109, IMG submission 184004) | Soil microbial communities from Rifle, Colorado, USA - sediment 10ft 2 (version 2) | ecosystem: Environmental > Terrestrial > Deep subsurface > Rock core/Sediment | place: Rifle, Colorado... | reverse complement strand
GACGATATTCCCGAGCAGGCCTTCTATATGGTCGGGACGATCGAGCAGGCGATAGAAAAGGCGAAGAAACTGGCAGCACAATAGGTTACTGGTTAATCGTTACCAGTTATTAGTAATGCCTTCAGTTAAGCGCGAGGAAAACCTATACTAATAACCGGTAACCAATAACCAATAACAAATAACTAACGCATGGCGGACAAGATCAGATTGAGATTGGTGACCCCCAGCCGGCTCCTGCTCGACGAGGAGGTCGATGAGGCCACCGGCCCGGGGGCCCTGGGAGAGTTCGGCGTACTGCCCAAGCACATCTCATTCCTGACGCTCCTGGAAGCGGGCGAGATGAGCTATAAACAGGGGACGGATCAGCACCGCCTCGCCATCAGCGGCGGCTACGCGGAGGTGCTGGACGACGTGATGACCGTGCTGGCGAACGCCGCGGAGTATGCCGACGAGATCGATGTCGAGCGGGCAGGCGACGCGCGAGACCGGGCCGAGAAGAAAATCGCCGCGCTCAACCACGAGGACAAAGAGTTCGCCGCGGCTGAGGCCGCCCTGCGCCGCGCGTTGGTGCGGCTCCAGGTTGCCGGTAAAGAGGCAAGGAAGTAACCCTCCCGTAAAGCTCTATGGCAGAGAACCGATTCAAACCCCAGCGCACGATGTGGAGCAAGCTCTTCACGTACGACTACTGGATGGAATCCATCGGCATTCCCATTCACAGAGGCTTTTACGTCGAAGACTTAAGGACGCTCAAGCTCGGCTGGTGGGAGGAGCGCGAGTGCAAAAGCGCCTTTATCCAGCTGGCGGGCCAGGAGGGGGTGAGCTCGGCCCGAGTCACGGAGATCCCGCCGGGCCAGACGCTGCCACCGCTTAAGTTTGCGCTCGACGAGGTCGTCTATGTCGTGGCCGGGCGGGGGCTGACCCATATCCGGTACGACGGCAGCGACGTGAAGAAGAGCTTCGAGTGGCAGCAGCACAGCATGTTCCTGATTCCGCACGGCTGCACGCACCAGCTGAGCAACATGCAGGGAGACAAGCCCGTGCGCCTGCTCCATTATAGTTACCTGCCTCTGGGCCTGTCGGCTGTTCCCGATCCCGATTTTTTCTTCAACAATCCCTACCGGAGCCCGGACGAGCTGGCCGAGCACGAGGCCTATTATTCCGAGGCCAAGATGCTCCGCCTTCCGGAAGGAGACCCCAGGGGGGAGAGGCGGGTTTACTGGTACGGCAACTTTTTCCCGGACATGAAGGCCTGGGACAAACTCGACGCCAATGCATCCAGGGGAGCTGGCGGGAGGAGCGTTTATATTCTATTTCCCAACTGTGAGGTCTTCGCCCATATGTCGGTCTTTGCGCCGCAGACCTATAAGAAGGCCCACCGCCACGGGCCCGGACGCGTCATCGTCATCCCGGGGGGCGAGGGTTATTCGATTATGTGGGAAGAGGGCAAAGAAAAGGTGGTAGCGCCCTGGCACGAGTGCAGCATGTTTGTTCCTCCCAACCGCTGGTTTCACCAGCACTTCAATGCCGGCGGCGCGCCGGCCAGATACCTGGCGCTCCATTCCCCCATGCAGTTCTACGGACATGCTGAGAAAGTGGAGGATCGGGCCAAAGACCAGATCGAGTATCCGGATGAAGATCCCTGGATTCGGCGGAAGTTTGAAGACGAGCTCGGCAAGAGGGGGCTCAAGTCCCTCATGCCCGAAGAGGCATACGCCGACCATGACTACGAATGGTCTAAGACCATGGGAAAACAATAGGACGGCTGCATGCACGACATCGACGGTAACGATCACGACCATCCGGAGAGCTTCGAGATTGGCCCGGACGCCATCGTGGAGGACATCGAGGGGCTGGAGATGTTCACGCTCAAGAGCGTGGGCATCGACATCGGCTCCTCGACCTCCCATCTGGTTTTCTCTCAGCTGACTTTGAGACGGGAAGGGGCCTCCCTCTCCGGGCGCTTCAAAGTGACCGAGAGAAAAGTGCTGTTCCGTTCGGATATCATGCTGACCCCTTATCTTTCAGGGACCCTGATCGATATCGAGAAAGTCCAGCGCTTCATCGAGGAGGCCTACAAAAAGGCCGGGGTCGCCCCGGAGGATATCGACACCGGGGCCGTCATTATAACGGGCGAGGCCCTCAAGAAGGAAAACGCCCAGCCGATCGTCGAGTACTTCGCCAAATACTCGGGAAAATTCATTTGCGCCGCGGCCGGCCACAACCACGAGGCGCTGCTCGCCGCCTACGGCTGCGGCGCCGTGGATCTGTCGAAGGCCGAGCACAAAACGGTGCTCGATGTCGATATGGGAGGCGGCACGACGAAATTCTCGCTGGTGGAAAATGGGGTGGTCACGCAAACGGCCTCGATCAACGTCGGGGCCCGCCTGATCGCCTTTGACGATGCGGATGTGGTGACGCGCATCGAAGATGCCGGAAGGACCCTCATGAAGGAGCTCGGCCACAGCGTGGAGCTCGGCAGAAAAGTCAGCAAGAAGCAGAAAGAGGACTTCGCCGCCGTGATGGCGCAGATCCTCTTTGAGATGATCGAGCGCGGCCCTTCGACCCCATTGGCGAAACAGCTCATGGTCACCCCGCCGTTCAGGAACTACAGCGTGAATCAGGTCGACCATATCGTCTTTTCCGGGGGCGTCTCCGAGCATGTCTACGACCGCGATCCCACCTCCTACGGAGATGTCGGCCCGATCTTGGGCAAAAATATGCGGGACTATCTCAAGAGGCTTCCCAAGAAGGAGATGGTGCGGGAGCCGATGGAGGGAATCCGGGCGACGGTTATCGGGGCGGGCGAGTACACGGTGCAGGCGAGCGGAAATACCAGCTACATCTCGAATCCCAAGGTCTTGCCGATTCACGGCTTGAAGGTCGTCCGGGCATCGTTGAGGCAAGGCCGGCCCGTGCGTGAGGCGCTGAAGCAGGCGCTGGCGAAGTTCGACCTCACCTCTTTTACCTCCGGACTCGCCCTCTCCTTGTCTCTGGACGGACAATTGGATTATAAGATTGTCAGGGAGGTGGCCGAGGGGGTGGCCGCGATCTGTCAGGGCCCGGAGTCCGGTAAGGACCCGCTCTATCTGGCGCTGGATCTCGATGTGGCAAAATCGCTCGGCGCTATATTGAAAGAGGAGCTCAAGCTGGACCGGGAGATTATCGCCATCGACGGCATCGAGGTGGGCGACCTGGATTACATCGACATCGGCGAGCCCATGGGGATCACCGAGGTCATTCCCGTAACCGTCAAGTCTTTGATGTTTCCCGGTACCAGGTTGCATTAGAAAGAAATCGAAATAGCGAAGGAGAAGCACCGATGGCGAAGCCTGCATTCAAGCCGCAACGGACCATGTGGAGTAAAAAATATACCTACGACTACTGGATGGAATCTACACGCGTTCCGGTCCATACGGGTTTCTTTATAGACGACCTGAGGACGGTGAAGCTCGGCTGGTGGGAGGAGCGCCAATGCCAGAGCGCCTTTATCCAGCTCATGGGCTCGGAGGGAGTGAGCTCCAGCCGCGTCACGGAGATTGCCGCAGGCGAAACCACTCGTCCCCTGAAGTTCTCTCTCGATGAGATCGTCTATGTCGTCTCGGGAAGAGGCCTCACCACCATCTGGTACGACAACGGCAGCGCCAAGAAGAGCTTCGAGTGGCAGCAGCACAGCATGTTTTTGATCCCGCACGGCTGCCACCACCAGTTCAGCAACATGCAGGGGGACAAGCCGGTGCGCCTGTTTCACTACAGCTACCTCCCGCTGGGTCTGTCGGCCGTCCCCGATCCCGATTTTTTCTTCAACAACCCGCGCGCGACCCCGGATGACCTTGCCAGTCAGGAAGGCTTTTACTCGGAGGCGAAGATGGTTCACTCTCCGGAGATGGATGAAGCCCTCGGCCTGCGCGTTTACTGGTACGGGAATTTCTTTCCGGACATGAAGGCCTGGGACAAACTCGATGCCAACGTGAGAAGAGGCGCCGGCGGCAAGAGCGTCTTCATCCAGTTTCCCAATTCCGAGGTGTCCGCCCACATGTCGGTCTTCACGGCGCAGACTTATAAGAAGGCGCACCGCCACGGCCCGGGGCGCGCCATCATCATCCCCGCCGGCGAAGGCTACTCGATCATGTGGGAGGAGGGCAAAGAAAAGATCGTTGTGCCGTGGCATGAGTGCAGTCTCTTTGTCCCGCCCAACCGCTGGTTCCACCAGCACTTCAACGCCGGGGCCAGCACAGCCAGATATCTGGCTCTCCATCCTCCCATGCAGTTTCACGGCCATGCGGAGAAGGTCGAAGACCGGGCCAAGGACCAGATCGAATATCCGGATGAGGATTCCTTCATCCGCAAGAAGTTCGCGGAAGAGTTGGCCAAGCGGGGAGTGCAGTCCCTCATGCCCGCCGAGGCATACAGCAACCGGAACTTCGAGTGGTCCAAAGCGATGGGGAAACAGTGATCGCGCCGAGATAGGCGCTCCAACAGGCAGATGGCCGAATATTTTGCCCTCCAGGCGGCCGTCTGCTTCGCTATCTCCCATATTCTGATTCGCCGCGCCTTGGTGACGTCGAACGCCATGACCGGCTCCTTTATCTCCCTTGGCATGACGGCGGCAATCCTCTGGCTGCTGCTGCCGTTTTTTGTCCCGCTAGCGAGTCTCTGGACACCCGCTGTCTGGTATTTCCTGGCGGCGGGCTTCTTTGCCCCGGGCCTCGGCCGCACTCTGACGTACGTGGGGATCGAAAGGGTCGGCGTGGCGCGCTCGGTGCCGGTCGCCAACTCCTCTCCCATGTTCGCCTCCATCCTGGCGGTGTTTTTGCTCGAAGAGATCTGGACGCCGCAGAACTTCTTGGGGACGTCGCTGGTGATCTGCGGCATCGCGATCCTCTCGGCCTCCCACGGAGGACAGGCTCAATGGCGCCCGCTCGATTTGATCTACCCGGTTATGGCGGCGCTCGCCTTCGGCATCTCCACCAATCTTAGAAAGCTCGGGCTGATGACGACCAGTCTGCCGCTGATGGCAGCGGCCGTCACCGCTTCGACCGGCTTTCTCTTTTCGTTGTGTCTGCTCCATGCGCGCGGTGGAGTGCGGGTCTTGGTGCTTTCGCGCGCCAACTGGGGTTGGTTTGTCACGGCAGGCATCGCCAACACGACGGCGACGCTGTCGGTATTTTACGCCCTGAGCCTCGGCAGCGTGGTGGTCGTGGAGCCGTTGGTGGCGAGCAATCCGGTCGTCTCCCTTATCCTTTCCGCCCTCTTTCTCAGGCGCTTAGAGACGGTCACGCCTCGGGTGGTACTGGGCGCGCTCTGCGCCGTGATCGGAACGACCCTGGTGATAACGCGCTGAGTCGAAGCCCTTAGAGTTTCAGCAGCGGCAAGACCTTTTCCCCCAGGAGGTCGAGCTGCTTGGGGTCGGGGTTGGCCGTGCCGATGATGAGCGTCTCGAGCCCCTTGGAGAAAAAGGCGCGGATGCGCTCGGCGCAGGCCTCGGGCGGTCCCACGGGAAGCTGTTTTTCGACGTCCATCCTGACCTTCCCGTAGTAGCGTTGGAGATACGCCGCGCAGGATTCCACCGCTTTCGCCTTGTTATCGTCAATGGCGATGAAAGTGAGCGCCGCCTTCTCGATCTTGTTCGGATCCCGTCCGGCGGCCCGGGCATAGCCTGAAATTTTTTCCCACACCGAGGGCAGCTCCGGAATCGCCGAGCTGCCGCAGATGTAGCCGTCCGCCAGCCTGCCCACGCGCTTGAGCACGCTCTCGGCGCTCCCTCCCATCCAGATAGGAGGATGGGGAGACTGAATCGGCCGCGGACCGAGGCTGACGCTCTCCACATGATAGAAGCCGCCTTTATGCGTAACACCCTCCTCGGTCCAAAGCCTTTTCATCAGCCTGATCGCTTCCTCGGCCCGGCTGCCTCTATGCTCGAAAGGGATCTCAACAGCGGCGAAGTCGTTCTCCCGGCTGCCGAAGCCGATGCCGAGCGTGACTCGCCCGCCGGAAAGAAAATCCAGGGTGGCGACGGTCTTGGCCAGGAGCGCCGGGTGTCTCAAAGCTGCCAGCAGGACAGCGGTTCCAACCCTGATCCTCTGAGTCACCGCCGCCGCCTGGGCCAGCACGGTGAGAGGCTCCAGGTTGTCGTAAGCGATCCGGTCGATGATCCAGAACGAGTGAAGCCCCATCTCTTCACATTTTTTGGCCGCAGCCGTGGCGCGCCCGGGTTGAATCTGCGGCGCGGGGTTGACGAGGCAGAGACCGATCTTAGCCATACGCGCTTCTCCTTTCGTTTACTTTGCGCTATGAAAGCACAATCCCGTATATGGATGCAAAGAGGGAGGGTATCCGGCATGTACATGTATTACCCCGACAACGGCCCCTGGTCATTCTTAGTTCAGCGTCTGTTGGACGAAGCCGTTCAGGACGGCGCTGATGTCAACGAATGTTTTCGCGCGCTCGCGCGCATTCCCGATAAGGACTTCGAGGCCTGGTATAGAGAGTGGAGAAGGAGCGCTGAGAAGATCGAGGGGCTCGCACAAGAGGCCGCCCAAAATGGCCGCCTGGTCACAGCCAAGGAAGCCTACATCCGCGCTTTTTCTTATTATCGCACGGCCCAGTTCTGGCTCGAATACGAAGATCCGAGAAAGAACGATGCCTTCCTAAAAGCCCAGGACTGTTTTCACAGAGCGAGCCGGATCGGCCCCGCTCTCTATGAGAGAGTCGAAATTCCCTTCGAAGGAACGCCGTTGCCCGGCTATTTCTGCCGGGCTCAAGGGGAGCTAAAAGGAAAGCCCCCCGTGGTCCTTTATGTCGGCGGGGCCGACACCTTCGCCGCGCAGCTGCTGTTCATGGGGGTAAGCCGGATCACCAGGCGCGGCATGAGCTGTCTCACCATGACCGGTCCGGGCCAGGGCGAAGTCGTGCGGCTTAAAAAGCTCTACACCCGGCCGGATTATGAGAAGCCGATCGGCGCGGCGTTGGATTACCTGGAAAAAAGGAAGGATGTGGATGCGAAAAAGATGGCGCTGATGGGTGTCAGCATGGGCGGATACTACGCGGCGCGGGGCGCCGCGCTCGATAAGCGCGTCGCTGCCTGCCTGCTCTTCGGCGCCTGCTATAGCGTGCTCGATGATCTGTACGATTACTTTCCCCATATCCGCCCATCGCTGCAGTGGATCGTGGGGGCGAAAAGTCCGGACGAGGCCCGTGAGAAGTACGCCCGATTCAGCCTTCACGGCGTGATCGATAAGATGGAGTGTCCGCTTTTGATCCATCACGGCGCCGAGGACTTCATCGTCTCTCCCGCCGCGGCTCATAAAACCTATGCTGAGGCTCGTTGTCCCAAAGAGCTGAGAATCTGGACCGCCGAGGAGGGCGGCTCAGCCCACTGCATGGGGGACAACCGCGCCCAGGCCTATGCCACTATGTTCGACTGGCTTAAGGATCAACTAAGCTGAACGAAGCGAAGAGCCCAACGCGCCGGCGGCCCTCAAGGCAGAGCTCGATCGGCTGCGCCTGAAAGGCGCTTCCAGGCTGCGTGTCAGCCTGCAGCCGGGCTCGCCGAAGACTCTCCGAACAGCGCGCGACTGCGATGACTTATGTTGCCTTCGAGAGAAAAATTGCTAAGATGAGACGCGCTTTTATGTACAAGGAGGATACCATTGCGGCGGTGGCGACGCCTGCGGGTGAAGGTGGCGTGGGGATCGTGCGCGTGAGCGGGCCCGAGGCGGAGCGGATCGCGACGGGGATCTTTGCGCGGAGCGGAGGGAGAAACGGCAAGCTGCGCTCCCACACGCTTCACTATGGCGCGATCCGTGCGCCGGGAAGCGGCGAGCTTATCGATGAGGCGCTGCTGGTCGTGATGCGCAAGCCGCGCAGCTACACTGGCGAAGATGTCGTGGAGGTTCATTGCCACGGCGGCCCCTTTGTGGTGCGCAGGGTGCTGGAGCTGGTGCTCTCCTGCGGCGCGCGCCACGCCGAACCGGGGGAGTTCACCAAGAGGGCTTTTCTCAACGGCCGTCTCGACCTGGCACAGGCCGAAGCGGTTCTGGATCTGATCCGCGCGCGCACGGATAAAGGGATGCGCCTCGCCCTGGATCAAGCGCAGGGGGGGCTTTCCAAATGGGTCGGCGCCCTGCGCGAAGAGCTGTTGGATATTCTGGCGCAGATAGAGGCCGCCATCGATTTTCCCGAGGAGGAAATTGAGCTGCTCGCTAGAGAGCAGTTGGCGAGAAAGATCGGATCCTTGAGAGAGAAGATCGCCGGCCTGGTCATGAGCTACGAATGGGGCAGGCTGTTTCGCGACGGGGCAAGGGTCTGCATCGCGGGGCGGCCCAACGTAGGAAAGTCGAGTCTCTTAAACGCTCTTCTTGGCGAAGAGCGGGTCATCGTTACGCCGGTGCCGGGGACTACCAGAGATGTGATCGAAGAAAGCATTAACCTTGGCGGCTTGCCCGTGGTTCTGTGGGATACCGCCGGTATCCGCGAGAGCTCTGACCAGGTGGAAAAGATCGGAGTGGACTTTTCGCTTAGCCGCCTCAAGGCCGCTGAGGCCGTCCTGGTGGTGCTCGACGGCTCTTCCTCTCTCACCTCGGACGATCGCGTGATCCTCGAGATGGTCAGGAGAAAAAAGGGGCTGGTGATAGTGAACAAGAGCGATCTTCCCCGGCGGCTGGATCTGGAAAAGGCGCGGGCGCTCCTTGACGGTAAGGCAGCCCTATCGGTCTCGGCCAAGCTCGGAGAAGGGTTGGATAGGCTGAAGCATGATTTACGAGAGCTTCTCCTCGGAATCGACACTGAACAGGCCGTGGTGATTACCAACCTGCGTCATAAAGCCGCGCTTGAGTGCGCGGAGAAGTCTTTGGTGGAGGTGGTTGCGGCGCTGAGCCGGGGTTTGCCGGCGGAAATGGTTGCGGTTGATCTCCAGGAAGCCAAAGAGGCGCTTGAGGAAGTCATCGGCGTGGTTACAAACGATAATATTTTAGAACGTATTTTTAATGAATTTTGTATAGGAAAATAGCTAATTATAAATCAAATAGCTTTATAAAGCAGATTTTGTTCCACGTGAAACAAAGGCCATGAGCGCAAGAGAAAAAGCGTACGATGTCATAGTTGTTGGCGCCGGGCATGCCGGGATTGAAGCGTCATTGGCTGCTGCCCGTATGGGCTGCAGGACGCTGATGCTTACTCTAAATCTGGATCACATCGGCCAGATGTCCTGTAACCCGGCCATAGGAGGGATCGGCAAGGGCCATCTGGTTAAAGAGATCGACGCCTTGGGTGGTGAGATGGGACGGGCCATTGATGAAACTGGCATACAGTTTCGCACGCTCAACACCAAAAAAGGGCCTGCGGTACGCGCCTCCAGAGCGCAGGCGGATAAGGCGCTATACCGCCAGCGGATGAAGCGAGTGCTTGAGAATTGCCCGAACCTGACATTGCGGCAGGGAAGCATAGAGCGCCTTCTGGTCGCCGGAGGAGTAGTACAGGGGGTCGAAACGCAGATTGGGGAGATTTTTTATGGCCAAAGAGTGATCCTCACAACCGGGACATTCTTGAAGGGGCTTATTCATGTAGGAACAAGGAATTACGCGGCCGGTCGGGCCGGCGATTTTTCTGTTCAGGGGCTGAGCGAGTCTCTCGCCGAGATCGGATTTAGCATCGGCAGGCTGAAGACCGGCACCTGCCCCCGGCTTGACCGCCGGACCATCGATTATTCCAGGTTGCAGGCTCAGGATGGAGATGATCCGCCGGTACCGTTTTCGTTTTCCACAGAGAAAATTATCCAAAAGCAGATTCCTTGTCATATTACTTATACCAACAGCAGGACGCACGAGATTATCCGCTCAGCCCTGCACCGTTCGCCCATGTATTCGGGGATCATTAAGAGCCGTGGCCCCCGGTACTGTCCCTCGATCGAAGACAAGATAGTCCGTTTCGCGGATAAAGGGCGGCACCAGGTATTTCTCGAGCCGGAAGGTTTGGACACGGTAGAAATCTACCCGAATGGGCTCTCCACGAGTCTGCCGCTCGACGTCCAGATCGAGATGGTCCGCTCCATCGAAGGATTAGAGCAGGCTGAGATCATGCGTCCAGGCTACGCCATTGAATACGACTATGTGGAGCCGACCCAACTCTACCCTTCACTGGAGACCAAGCTGGTGAAGGGGCTCTATCATGCGGGGCAGATCAACGGCACCACGGGCTATGAAGAAGCGGCGGCACAGGGCATTATGGCGGGAATCAACGCCGTGTTGAGCCTCAAAGGGGAAGAGTCTTTGGTCCTGGCTCGAGACCAGGCCTACATCGGTGTATTGATCGACGACCTGGTGACCAAGGGAACGGATGGCGAGCCATACCGAATGTTTACATCACGGGCGGAGTACCGCCTCTTATTGCGTGAAGACAATGGCGATCTGCGTCTCACCGAGCTCGGCTACCGTATCGGCTCTGCCGGGCGCGATGCCTTTCTCCGGATGGAGCAAAAGAAGTGTCAGATAGCTTCGGTCATGGAGGTGCTGGAAACCAAGCGTCTCAATCCAACTGACGGGACAAACGACAGGCTCATCGCAATCGGCTCAAATTCCATTAGAAACCAGACGACGCTGGCGCAGCTCCTGCGCCGTCCCGAGATTTCCTTTCTTCAATTGGCCTCTGTAGATCCGGAGCTGAAGACTGTTCCACTGGCGCTCGGACTGCAGGCGGAAGTGGAAGTGAAATATGCCGGATATGTGCAGCGTCAGCGTGAAGGAGTGGATAGGTTTCACAAGATGGAGCGCCTAGGCCTCCCGGAGGATCTGGATTATTCCAGGATCAGCGGGCTATCGCGCGAGGTGCGCGAGAAGCTGACGCGCATCCGTCCGCGCTCCCTCGGTCAAGCTTCAAGAATCTCCGGGATCACGCCGGCAGCGCTTACCCTGCTGTCCATCTATCTGAAGAAGCGGAAGCTTGCTTAGGTCGTTGATCGTGCTCGTTTCTCGTGCTCGGCAACAGCAATTACGAACACGAGTCACGAACCACGAGCACGACTACGTTTCACGTGGAACTATTTTTGCCCTTCCCTTTTATATTTGACTGTGATAATTAAGCTATATAGTATAGCTACATAACTTATTGATTATTAAAGAGAAATTGTGGCTAAAATAATAGCAATAGCGAATCAAAAGGGCGGTGTCGGTAAAACCACTACCGCAGTCAATCTCGGCGCTTCGCTGGCGGTCGCGGAAAAGAAGACGCTGCTCGTGGACGTTGATCCGCAGGGAAACAGCACGACCGGTCTGGGGATTGACAGGAGCAAGCTGCAACACAGCCTTTACCACGTTCTCATAGGGGAGAGCGCCCTGGCCGAGGTTCTCTGCGCCACGGCCTTTCCCTGCCTCTTCATTGCCCCGGCAACCAAGGATCTCACCGGCGCGGAGATCGAGCTGGTGAACATAGAGAGGAGAGAATGGCGTCTCAAGGAGGCGCTCGCGGTGGCCGGTCGGGATTTCGATTACATCCTGCTCGACTGCCCACCCTCTTTAGGGCTGCTCACACTCAACGCTCTTACGGCGGCCGATTCGCTGCTCGTGCCGCTTCAGTGCGAATATTACGCGCTTGAGGGTTTAAGCTCGCTCCTCGAAACCTTGAAATTGGTGCAGCGCGGACTGAATCCGAGCCTGCTGCTGGAAGGGATCTTGCTGACGATGTTCGACAGCCGCAATCGACTCTCGCATCAGGTTGCCGAGGAGATTCGCTCTCATTTTCCCGACCGGCTCTTTCGCACCGTCATCCATAGGAACGTGCGCCTGAGCGAGAGCCCGAGCCACGGCAAGCCGGCCCTGCTCTACGACGTGCATTCCACCGGCTCGCAGAACTATTTGGAACTGGCCAAAGAGATAATCCGCAATGGGGAGGAGAATCGCCGTGCAGAAAAAGGGACTGGGTAAGGGGCTGGGGGCTCTCATACCGGGAGTTGAATCGAGCGCGGACTCGCCCGGCTTTAAAGTAGAGATAGATCGGATCGCCCCCAATCCCCTGCAGCCGCGCCGCTCCTTTGACGAGGCGAAAATCGATGAGCTGGCGGCTTCGGTGCGCGACCAGGGAATCATCCAGCCGCTGTTGGTGCGGCGCGCCGGCGAGCGCTACGAGCTGATCGCCGGCGAACGCCGATTGCGCGCGGCCAGGAAAGCGGGGTTGACGGACGTGCCGGTCGTGGTCCGGGAGGCGGGCAATGGCGAGACCCTCGAGCTCGCCTTGATCGAAAACCTCCAGCGCGAGGATCTCAATCCCATCGAGGAGGCGGCTGCCTACCAGCGGTTGCAGGAGGAGTTTGACTTAACCCAGGAGGAGATCGCGCGCAGAGTGGGAAAGAGCCGTCCAACGGTCGCCAACTCGGTGCGCCTGCTGGTCCTTCCGAGAGAGGTGCAGCAGCTGGTGGCTTCGGGCAAGCTCCCCGCGGGGCAGGCCCGGGCACTGCTGGGATTGGAGGGTGAGGCGGCGATTGTCGCGGCTGCCCGCGACGTGGTGGGGAAAGCGCTCTCCACGCGCCAGACCGAGAGGCTGGTCGCACAACTCAGGACCGGAGGGAGGAAGAGACGGAAGGCGATGCCGCTCTCGGATCCGGATTTGCGCGCCTTGGTAGAGAGGCTGCAGCGATCGTTAGGAACCAAAGTGCGGCTCTTGCACCAGAGCAAGTCCAACAGAGGCAAGATAGTCGTGGAATACTATTCTGCCGCCGATTTAGAGCGGATCGTGCACCTCTTGGGCGGAACTTCAGGCTGACCTGCCATTGACGGCTATTTTCGCGACTCAGAATAGTCTTTTTATTCTCTTGATTAGCCCCCCCGCTTCGGGATATAGGGTATGGCCCGACCAGACGAGAGGAGGTTTCGATGAAGATCAGCACGCCGAGGCGCGTCGCCGCCCTGACCCTGGGTTTTGTTCTCGCCGTAGCGACCGCAGCAAACAGTCAGCCGTCAGCCCCTTTTTACCAAGGTAAATTAATCACCATCATTGAGGGGCGGTCGCCGGGCGGCACCGGCGACATGCGCGTCAGGGCAGTCCTTCCCTTTCTCAAGAAATATATCCCCGGGCAGCCCAACGTCGTCACCGAATTTATGTCCGGCGGTGGCGGCCGAAAGGCGACCAACCATATTTTCAGAAACGCTAAAGCTGACGGGCTCACCTTGGGAAATGTCGGCGCTGGACTGGTCGCCAATGCGATTTTGGGCCAAACAGGGGTGCAGTATGACCTCGACAAACTCATCTACCTCGGCTCGCCCAACAGCGCTAGCCAATATGTTTTTCTCAGTCGAAAGGAAGCGGGCCTCAGCTCTCTGGACAAGCTGCGGGCAACTCCGGGCGTGCGCATCGGCGCGCAAAGCGTGGGTCACGATATTTACATTAACGGAAGACTCTTCGCCTACTTGATCGGCCTGAAGGATCCGAAGTTCGTCACCGGTTACAGCGGCCCGGAGGTGGATCTGGCTCTGATGCGCGGCGAGGTCGATGCCAGGTCTAATATCGCCGACACGATCATCACGCGGACCCCTGAGTGGATAGAAAAGGGGTTGATCGATTTGCACGCCATTCTTGAGATTCCAAAAGGGGAGAAACATCCGCGCTTTGCGCAGCTACCGGAGCTGGAGAGTTTCGCGAAGTCGGACAAGGAACGGAAGCTCTTGGGCATGTTTCGCTCCTTTCGAATGATGGGCTCCCCGTATATTCTCCCCCCGGGCACTCCGAAGGACAGGGTGCAGATCCTGCAGGAGGCGATGCGAAAGACCTTTAGGGATGCTGAATTTCACAAGGAGTTCAAAAAACTCACCGGCGATGACCCGACACCGCTCATGCCCGAGGCGCACGAGAAGGCTGTGAGGGATCTGCCGCGGGATCCTGAGATTGCGGGGCTGTTCAAGAAGCTTGCCGGCGGTGAGCCGCTTCCTGCGCGCTAGAGGGAAAAAAGGTAGCGGCGAGTAATCCGTTTGGACAAGGAGGGATCCATGATGAGGACAAAAAATCATCCCTTTGGAGCCTCGGTCGGCCTCCGGGGTGAGAATCGGGGCCCAGGCTGTGGGCCATTCCGTCTACATTGTTGGCCGGCTCGTTGCATTTCTGATGGGCCTCAGGGAGCCAAAGTTTGTGGTCGGTTATTCCGGACCGGAACTCGACCTCGCCCTGCAGAGCGGAGAGGTGGACGCGCGCATCAACAACGCCGACACATTGTTAAAGCGGAATCGGGAATGGTTGACCAAAGGCGTTGTCGAGGTCCACGCCATCATGGAAGTCCCCAAAGGCGCCAAGCATCCCTACTTTGCGCGCTTGCCCGAGGTGGAGGAATTTGCGCAATCAGAACGGGAACGCAAGGTGCTGGCGATGCTACGAGCTTTTAGACAGGCTGGCTCGCCCTACATCCTGCCCCCTGGGACTCCGAAAGAGCAGGTGAAAATACTCCAAGATGCTATGGTCAAGACCTTTAACGATCCCGGCTTCCACAGGGACTATAAGAAACTCACCGGAGATGAGCCGACGCCCCTGATGCCGGAGGAGATGGACAAGGCTATCAAGGAGCTGCCGCGGGATCGGGAGATTGTTGAGCTCTTTAAAAAGATCGCCGGTGGCGGTCCCTTGCCGCCGCGCTAACTAGCAGAAAATCTGGGCTGAGCGGCACGGAAACAGTTCAAACCGTTCAATTCGTTCAAGTCGTCAGAAACGAGCCAACGGCTACAACGTCTTGAACTGTTTCAACGGATTGAACGCTCAGGTAAGGAGGTTAGCCATGACATTCAGAGATCGGCCTTTCAAAATCTCGCTGGCTTTGGGCGCGCTATGGGTTTGTTTCTTTCCTGCCTCGGTCTTTTCCCAAGCGCCTTTTTATCAGGGCAAGACCATCGCCATCGTTCAAGGCCGTGATCCCGGGGGCACGGGAGACATGAGGGTGAGAGCTGTGCTTCCCTTCCTGCAGAAACATATTCCGGGCAATCCGACAATTGTTAACGAGTACATGCCCGGTGGGGGAAGCCGAAAGGCCGCGAATCACGTTTATAAATCAGTTCGTCCCGACGGGCTCACCATTGGCAACGCGAGCGCTGGCATGGTTTCGCTCGCGGTCCTTGGGGAGAAGGGAGTGTTGTACGATCTCGACAAATTCATTTACCTGGGTTCTCCCTATAGCAGCTATCATGGGGTCTTTGTAACCCGCAAGGAGGCTGGTCTGAGCAGCATAGAAAAACTCCGCGCCGCCTCTGGAATTAGGGTCGGGGGCCAATCCGTGGGGTTCTCTACGTATAACGAAGGGCGCCTCTTTGCGTACGTCCTCGGTCTTAAAGAGCCAAAGTTCGTTACCGGTTACTCCGGGGCCGAGCTCGACCCGGCGCTGATCCGGGGTGAAATCGACGCACGAGCGAACAGCGCCGACACTGTCGTCCGGCGGAGCCCGGATTGGCTTAATAAAGGGCTCGTGGACTTTCACGCCATCCTTGAGATTCCCAAAGGGGAAAAGCATGCCCGTTTCGCTCATCTGCCGGAGCTTGAGAGCTTTGCCAAATCGGACATAGATCGCAAGCTCGTCATTCTGCAGCGCGCCTTCAGGGTTACCGGCCAGCCTTTTTTTCTTCCTCCAGGCACGCCCAAGGATCGCGTAGATATTCTGCAGGAGGCATTTCGCAAGGCTTATAAGGACCCAGCGTTTCACAAGGAATACAAAAAGCTTACCGCCGATGATCCCACGCCGCTCATGCCTGAAGATCATGAAAGGGCGATCAGGGAAATTCCCCGAGAGCGTGAGGTCATGGAACTCTTCAAAAAACTTGTGGGTGCGGGGCCTCTGCCTGCCCGTTAAGAGGTAAAGGCTCGGCTAATCATCAAGCCGTTCTAAGAAATGGAAGTCTCACTGTTTCACGCCGCGCTTCAGGGTCTGTTGAACCTCCTGCACCTCAAGGTCTTCCTGGCGATGTTGATTGGAGTCAGCATCGGGACCTTTACCGCCGTGGCGCCCCAGGGATTGGGGATGCCGCTGGTCTATGCGATTCTCTTGCCGGTGGTTATCAGGTGGGAGCCGGTTACCGGCATCGCTCTGCTCATCGGGGCGAGCTCCGTCAGCGCCATTTGCGCGGCTTATCTTCCGGTTCTCTTCGGTATTCCGGGGGGCGCTGGCTCCCAAGCGACCGTGCTCGACGGCTACCCGATGGGGAAGCGAGGCGAGGCGAGGCGCGCCTTAGGCGCATCGTTTATGGCCGGGGGCATGGGCTGTGTGATCGGCACCCTCACCCTCTTGGTTGCGCTGCCTGCGGCCCGCCCCCTGATCTATCTCATGGGCTCGCCGGAGCTGTTCGTAGTCATGCTTTGGGGCCTCAGCATGGTGGCCGTTCTGGCCGGGCGCCGGCCGATCAAGGGGCTCATCGCCGCGGCCTTTGGTCTGCTCCTCGCCACTATCGGCCAGCAGGCGCAGAGCGGCATCATGCGCTTCGTTTTCGACCAGATGTATCTTTTGGACGGCATTTCCATAAGTATCATCGCGCTCGCCCTCTTCGGCATTCCCTCGGCGCTCGATTTGGCCCTCACGAAGCTTGGAGTGGAGCAACAGGCAGCTCCTCTCAAGGGAAGTCTTTTAGATGGAATCAAAGATACGCTGCGCGAGTGGTGGCTGGTGGTCCGGTGCAGTTTTGTTGGAGTCTGGATCGGGATTGTACCCGGGCTCGGCTCACAGGTGGTGGATTGGCTCGCCTACGGCCATGCCGCCCAAACCTGTAAAGGGGCTAGGGAGACTTTCGGTAAGGGCGATGTGCGGGGAGTGATCGCCCCGGAGAGCGCCAACGACGCCAAGGATGGCGGCGACCTCATCACCACCTTGCTCTTGGGATTTCCCCAGGGCGTGGTGACAGCGCTTTTTATCGTCGCCTTGCTCGCATGGGGATTCGTTCCGGGCCCGGAGATGGTAAAAAAGAACGCCGACCTGATCTATAGCATCATTTGGATTCAGGGAATTTCGGGGATTTTCGGGACTCTGGTCGGATTTGTGCTGGCCAAGCAGCTCGCCAAGCTCGCCGAAGTGCGCTACACGTTTATGGTCCCGATCATTTTCATATTCGTCCTAATGGGCGCCTTTAGCGCCAACCGCGACCCGGTCGATCTTTTGGTAGTGGTCTCTTTTGGGATCCTCGGCTACTTCATGAGGCGCTTCGGTTATCCCAGACCCGCCATGATTCTCGGGCTTGTTTTGGGAGACCTGATGGAGAAGTATCTGTATAGATCCATGGCAAGCTACGGGTTTAGCTGGCTTACGCGGCCAGCGGTGATCGTGCTCCTGATTCTAGCGACGATCTCTTTTGCTCTTACGCTGCGCGGGAGGCTTAAGGAGACGAGGTAGGCGTAGTCTCTTCTGAACGGCGCGATGGCTAGAGCTTGAGATGACGGCTCATTTTACGTTTTTTGTCGTAACTGTCTTTGCGGTGGCGACCTGGGTGGGTTGGGAGTGGCCCTACATCGCGAAGCTCATGCCTGTCTACGTCGCGGCCATCCCGGGCCTTCTCCTGGCGTTGGTTCAGCTTTATCGCGACGCAACGGACTGGGAGGGGCGTCGTCGGGGAGAAAAAGATGGGGGCCTTGACATGGATGAAGTCGTCACGGTTCGATTAGACAAAAGGACGGAAATGCGTCGCACCTTGGTCTTCTTTGCCTGGTTTATCGGTGGGGCCATGGCCATTTGGCTTTTGGGTATCGTCATCGCCCTTCCCCTGCTGGCGCTCCTCTATGCCTTGGTCGAAGGCCGGGAGAAGTGGCCGGTTTCCCTGCTCATGGCCGCGGCCACCTTCCTTCTCATCTGGGGGCTCTTTGAGTATCTCCTGGAAATGAGATGGCCCGCCGGAGCTCTGTTTGGTTGAAACGAGGCAGCTATAAGCCAAGAGAGTGGCGGAGTTCTCCATCAATCGCTACCATTTCGGGCTTCGGCATAGTGCCGAGCTTCCGCTCGATCATCGTCCGCTTAATCGTCCTGAATATTCCGGTCACCACAGAGGGAAAGAGCAATCCGGCATCCTTCCATCTACCCATCAAATAGTCACCAAAGAGACGTCGTCTGATGTTGCTCGTGATGGCCGCGACGATAACTTCCTGTCGCGCTCGATTGTAAGGGGCAGAGCTGATCACGACAGCCGGGCGGAGCTTCTTCCCTGACTCGTCTGAGAACACGAAACCGACTAAGACCACATCCCCACGATTATAAACGGTCATATGCCGCGTCTTTGCTGTTGTCCCAAAGCTCCTCCAGCACAGGATCTGCCTTTGCAGTCAGGGCCAACATTCCCTCTCTCTCATCGCCGAGATCCTCCTGAAGCTGCTCCTCAATCGCCTCCAACACATACTGTCTAACCGTGAGGTCGCGCTTTGCCGCTGCTAGCCGCAGACGGCGGCGCAATTCGGGCTGGACATCGATACTGACTCGTGGCCGTTTTGTCGAAGATTCCATTGGTCGTGCCATGTCAACTCACCTCCGCGAGCCAGCTTGTCATAGTGGCTCCATGGTGTCAATAGCGCCAAAACACCAATTGCCCCATCATCGGATTACCTTATCTGCTCTAGCCAAGACATTCGGCGGAATCGTCAGGCCGATCTGCTTCGCCGCCTTGAGGTTGATGACCAATTCGAATTTCGTCGGCTGCTCCACGGGCAGGTCCGCAGGCTTGGCGCCCTTCAGGATTTTATCGACGAAGTAAGCGGCGCGCCGAAACTGATCGGGTCGGTCTACCCCATAGGTCACAAGACCGCCAGAGTCCACGAATTCTTCCAAGTGAAATATCGACGGCAGGCGGTTCTTCGCCGCGAGCTCCGCGATCCGTTTCAGATTTCCGGCAAACAACGGGTCTGGCATGATGGCAACGGCGCCAGCGCGCGCCCTGGTTGCATCTTCGAACGCTTTGTCGAAATCGTTTGAGCTCCGTGCCTCCAGCGAATGAAGCTGGACTCCCAGCTCCCGTGCTGGGAGTTGGATTTCTTTCCAACTGAGTGGGGAGGTTGTGCCCTGTGGAT
>Ga0209109_10000642_pt1 | contig 19024 bp, 33 predicted proteins | sample Rifsed10ft2_FD_184004 | JGI IMG/M metagenome (GOLD analysis project Ga0209109, IMG submission 184004) | Soil microbial communities from Rifle, Colorado, USA - sediment 10ft 2 (version 2) | ecosystem: Environmental > Terrestrial > Deep subsurface > Rock core/Sediment | place: Rifle, Colorado... | reverse complement strand
CCCCCGCGCCGGCCAGCTCAATGCGGCGCAGATCTTCGCCGAGATCGGCGATGACCGCCGGCGCTTCACCTCTGCAGAGCGCCTGGCCGCGGAAGCGGGCGTCGTCCCGGTGACCTACGAGTCTGGCAAGCACCGAGGCGTCGCCTTTCGTTGGGCGTGCAACAAGCGCCTCAGAAAAGCCGTCACCATCTTCGCGGATAACTCCCGCCACGAATCGCCCTGGGCCGCCGCCGTCTATGAACGCGCCCGGGTCCGAGGGTGTGATCATCCGCATGCCGTCCGCATCCTCGCGAGGGCATGGATCCGTGTGCTCTGGCGCTGCTGGCAAGATCGCACGCCATACAATCCGGCCAGCCACGGCGCTCTCGCGAGGATAGTAGGGGCGGCTTGATCGAGGAGGGGTTGACACAGGCTGTCTCTTGTGCCCGGCCGCTTCCAGGAGATCCCGGTGGTTCTCGGCCGTAAGGTGCGCGGCCAGCAGGCCGATGGTGGTCAGGTTCACGGAGTCCTCCGCGAGCCGTTCCAGGACGACGGGGAACCTCCGGGCGGCGCGAGCGGCCTCGATGCGCCCGTACGCCGCGTGCTCGGAGAGGTGCAGCACCTGCACACAATACGTGAACAGCGAAGAGCAGCCTTCGGCGAGGTACAAGCGCCGTGCGTCCAGCTCCGCCAGGTGGGCGATGAGCGCAGCCGTCGCCTCGCGCTCGCGCGCGGCGAGGGTCTTCACCCTCGCCACCAGCGCCTCGTCGGAGAGGCGAGCCACGGAGGAGAGCACATGGGGATCCATGGCCCATGTATACCATCAGGTTTTCGCACACCTCAGGAACGCCCAGGATGCCAAAGCGACCGCTCCGGCGCTTCGACTTCCTTGGAGTCTGCGGGCGCTGCGCTCGGACGATTCTCGCACACGACGGCGCCGTCCACGCACGACTCCTCGCGAGCCGGCCGATCGCGGTCGAAAACACGTCAAGTCCCTCGTTCTTGCGATGAAAACGGGCTGGTCGGGGCAACTCGGTCCGGACCGAGTTGCGAGGCGAATCTCTGACTCAGGACACTAGTATCCTACGGCGATCAGGTAAAGCCCGTGCGGCGGCGCCGCCGGTCCGCCGACCCCATCCCCGCCGTGCTCCAGCAGCGCGGCGACATCCTGGGGCGTCAGCGTGCCGCGGCCCACCCGCAGCACCGTTCCCACAATCATCCGCGCCATGTGCCGCAGGAACCGGTCGGCGCCGAAGGTGAGAAAGAGCAGGTCCTCGCGCTCGGTCAGCTCTGCAAGCAGGAGCGCACAACGGCTGGTCTTCGTGGGCGTGCCCAACGCGCGGAAGGCCCGGAAGTCGTGGGTGCCGACAAGCCGGGCTAGAGCGGCACGCATCGCGTCCAGGTCCAGGGGCCCGAACACGTGGTGGGTGTACGGACCGAGTAGCGCTGAAGGTGCAGGACGGCGCAGGATGGCGTAGCGGTACACGCGGAACCGGGCGTCGCGGCGGGCGTGGAAGTCCGGGTAGACGTCCGCAGCCGCGCGGACGCTGACATCCCGCGGGAGGAGCGCGTTAAGCCCGGCGATGAGGCGATCGATCGGCAGCGTGCTCTCGGTGCGGAAGTGGGCCACCTGCCCCAGCGCGTGCACGCCGGCATCGGTGCGCCCGGCCGCCACCACGCGGGCGGGCGCCTGCGTCAGCGCCTCCACCGCCCGCTCCACATCCGCCTGCACCGAGCGCCCGTGCGCCTGCCGCTGCCAGCCGACGAAGTGGGTGCCGTCATACTCCAGCGTCAGTTTGATGGTGCGCAGGGGGCGCACGGCGGGCGGGGGTCAGGGCAGGCCGAGCCAGCGAGGCGCGAGAAGGACGGCGGTGGCGAACACGCTGACGATCCAGGCCACGGCGTCGCGGGCCGCGAAGGCTAGCTCTTTCATGCGGGTGCGCCCCTCCCCGCCGCGGTAGGCGCGGGCCTCCATGGCGAGCGCCAGCTCATCGGCGCGGCGGAAGGCGGAGACGAAGAGCGGCACCAGGATGGGCAGCATCGCCCGGGCGCGCCGCAGCAGGTTGCCCCGCTGGAACTCCGCGCCGCGGGCCATCTGCGCCTTCATGATCCGCTCCGTCTCCTCCAGCAGCGTGGGGATGAAACGTAACGCGATGGACATCATCATCGCCAGTTCGTGCCCGGGGACGCCGATCCGCCGGAAGGGCCGCAGCAGCCGCTCCATGCCGTCGGTGAGGGCCATCGGGGAGGTCGTGTAGGTGAAGAGCGAGGTGGCGACCACCAGCAGGACCAGGCGGAGGGCGATGAACGCCGCCCGGCTGAGCGCCTCGCTCGTGATCACCAGCGGTCCCAGGCGCACGAGCGGCGTACCCTCGCGCAGGCCGCTGAAGAACAGGTTGAGCACAAAGGTGAGGAGCAGCAGGAAGAGGATCGGCCGCAGCCCCCGCGCCGCGTAGCCGAGCGGAATCTGCGCCAGCAGGAAGAGCCCCACCAGGGACGCGGCCAGGAGCCCGTACCCGGTAAAGTCGGTAATCACGAAGATGACGACCATCAGGAGCGTCGTTACCCCGATCTTCGTCCGCGGGTCCAACCGGTGCACCACCGAGTCGCGCGGCAGGTACTGCCCGATGGAGACGTAGCGCGTCAGTTCCATCAGGCCGGCCGCAGCACGCGCAGCACCTCGGCGCGCGCTTCCTCCAGCGTAAAGAGGTCAGTGCGGACAGGCAGGCCGCGGGCGCGCAGACGGTGCAGGATCTGAGCGGTCTGCGGGATCCCCAGGTGCAGGTGCTCCAGTTCCTCCGCCCGGGCGAAGATCTGGCGCGTGGGGCCGTCCATCACGACGCGGCCGGCGTCCAGGACGATCACCCGCTCCGTGGTCTGCGCGATCTCGTCCATGCTGTGGTTGATCAGAATGACGGTGAGTTGCCGCTGGGCGTGCAGTCTCAGGATCAACTGGAGGAATTCCGCTTTCCCCTGAGGATCCAGCCCCGCGGTGGGCTCGTCCAGGATGAGCACCTGGGGGGACATGGCCAGGACCCCGGCCAGGGCGACGCGGCGCATCTCGCCGCCGGAGAGGGTGAAGGGCGAGCGGGGGCCGAAGCGATCGGGGTCCAGCCCCACGGACTGCAGTGCCTCATGCACGCGCGTCGCAATTTCGTCCTCCGGCAGGCCCAGGTTGCGGGGCCCGAAGGCCACATCCTTGGCCACCGTCTCCTCAAAGAGCTGTTGCTCGGCGTACTGGAACAGCAGGGCCACCTTCTGCCGGACGCGGCGGCGATCCGCCTTGGGCGCAAAGATGTCCTCGCCGTCGACGGACACCGTGCCGGAGGTGGGGCGGATCAAGGCGTTCAGCGTCTGCACGAGCGTGGACTTGCCCGACCCCGTGGGACCGATCAGGCCGATGCGCTCGCCGTCCGGGATGGTCAGGCTGATGCCGCGCAGCGCCACCGCCGCTAAGGGCGAGTCCCGCAGGTAGACGTGGTGCACGTCGCGGACCTCGATCATGGTCGGCGCGCCGCCGCCAGCCCGGTGAGGGCGTCCACGAGTTGATCCACCGTGAGGGGATGGCCGCGCAGCGGCAGCCCGGCGGCCCGCAGTCCCCGCACCAGCGCCGCCACCGGCGGGAGGGCCAGGCGCAGGCGGCGGAGGACCTCCGGCTGTTCGAAGACCTCGGCCGGCGGGCCTTCCAGGACGATACGCCCGGCGGCCAGCGCGATGATGCGCCGGGCCAGCGCCGCCTCCTCCATCGCGTGGGTGATGTGCACGATGGTGATGTCCTCCTCGCGGTTCAGCCGGGCGACCGTCTGCAGGACCTCCGCCCGTCCCTGCGGGTCGAGCATGGCCGTGGCCTCGTCCAGGATCAGGCACATCGGCCGCATCGCCAGGATCCCCGCGATGGCCACGCGCTGCTTCTGCCCGCCCGAGAGGAGGTGCGGCGCGTGATGGCGGTACTCCCCCATCTCCACCACCCGCAGCGCCTCCTCCACGCGGCGCCGAATCTCCGCCGGCGGCAGGCCCAGGTTTTCCGGCCCGAAGGCGACGTCCTCTTCGACGACGGTGGCGACCAGCTGGTTGTCGGGATTCTGGAAGACCATGCCCACACGCTGGCGTACCTGCCAGACGGTGTGCTGGTCCCGCGTGTCCAGCCCGTCCACCAGCACCTGACCGCTGGTAGGGACCAAGAGCGCGTTCAGGCACTTGGCCAGGGTCGATTTCCCCGACCCGTTGGCGCCGACGACGGCGACATACTCGCCGCGGGCCAGATGCAGTGAGACGCCGTCAAGCGCGGTGACCGCCTGCGGCGTCCCGGGGTTGTAGACGTATGTGAGGTCCTGGACCTGGATCAGGGGGTTCAGGGGGAGACCAGCTCGACCAGGGCCATCGGCGCGCTGTCCCCGCGGCGCCGCCTGGTCTTGATCACCCGCGTGTAGCCTCCCCGTCCCGCCTGGTACCGGGGAGCGATCTCGCCGAAGAGACGCTTCCGGGCTCGCGGGTCGATGAGCAGGCGGCCGGCCTGCCGCCGCGCCTGCAGGTCGCCCCGCACGGCCAGCGCGATCAGCCCGTCGGCGATCTTCTTGGTCTCCTTCGCTTTGGCCTCCGTGGTCTCGATGCGGTCATGCAGGATCAGCGACGCCACCAATTGCCGGAAGAGCGCGGTGCGCTCCCCCGTGTCGCGACCCAGTTTCCGCCCCTTGGCTCCCCATCCCATCGTACGCGCGACCCCTTACTCTTTCTCCCGCAGTTTCAGGCCGAGGACGGCGAGCTTCTCCTTGACCTCGTCCAGCGACTTCCGGCCGAAGTTCTTCACGTTGACGATCTCCTCTTCCGTACGCTGCACCAGGTCGCCGATCGTGTTGATGCCGGCGCGCTTCAGGCAGTTGTAGGGACGCACGGAGAGGTCCAGTTCCTCGACGGGCATGGCGTAGAGGCGGCCCAGTTCCCCGTCCGGCCCGCCCTCTAGGGCCTGCGCCTCCCCCTCCTCGCCGATGCCGGAGAAGAGGCGGAAGTGGTCGATCAATACGCGCGAGGCCTCCTGCACCGCCTCCTCGGGGCGGATCGACCCGTCGGTCCACACCTCAAAGACCAGCCGGTCGAAGTCCGTCATCTGCCCCACCCGCGTGTCCTCCACAGCGTAGTTCACCTTCTGGATCGGGGAGAAGATGGAGTCCACCGGGATCACCCCGATGACGTGCTCGCTCTTGCGGTGCCGCTCCGCCGGGACGTACCCGCTGCCCCGCTCCACCATCAACTCCATGGCCAGCCGCGAGTCCCGCTTGTCCAGCGTGGCGATGTGCAGGTCTGGGGTGAGGATCTCCACCTCGGCGTCCGGCTGGACGTCCGCGGCGGTGACCTCCTTCTTCCCCGCGGCCTCCAGGCGGAGGAGCTTGGGCTTGTCCGTGTGCAGTTTGAGCGTGAGTTCCTTCAGGTTGAGGATGATCTGCGTGACGTCCTCCACCACGCCGGGGATGGTGCTGAACTCGTGCAGCACGCCCTCAATCTTCACCGACGTCACGGCGGCGCCCTCGATGGACGAGAGCAGGACGCGGCGCAGCGAGTTCCCCAGCGTTACGCCGAAGCCGCGCTCCAGCGGCTCGACCACGAACTTGCCGTAGGTGTCGGAAAGTTCCGCGTACTCCACCTTCGGCTTGGATGTTTCCCATAGTGTGGCAATACTCATCCCAATCCTCCCATCAGCCACCCCACAAATTCGCTACGGGAATCTGTGGGGACCCCGGCCCTTTACCGCGAGTAGTATTCGACGATCAACTGTTCCTGTACGGGGACGTCGATCTCTTCTCGCGCCGGCTGGGCCAGCACGCGCCCGCCGCTCCGGTCGGAGGCGAGCTCCAGCCAGGAAGGCGCCGCCCGCCCCGCCGCACCGAGGAGCTCCTTGAGCCGCCCGTGCTTCTGCCCGCGCTCGGTCAGGCCCACCGCCTGCCCGGGCCGGACCTGGTAGGCGGGGATCGTCACCTTCTTGCCGTCCACGGCGACGTGCCCGTGCACGACCAGCTGCCGCGCCTCCTTGCGCGAGGAGGCCAGCCCCAGGCGGTAGACGATGTTGTCCAGGCGCGTCTCCAGCAGCTGCAGCAGGCGCGTGCCGGTGACGCCTTTGGCCCGCGCGGCCTGCTGGAAGTAGTTCTTGAACTGCGTCTCGTAGATGCCGTAGATGCGGCGCAGCTTCTGCTTCTCCCGCAGCCGCATGCCGAACTCGCTCGCCTTGCGCCGCGTCGGCCGGGCGCCGTGCATCCCCGGCGGCGTGGGCCGCTTGTGCACCGGGCACTTCTCGGTGTAGCACTTCTCGCCTTTGAGGTAGAGCTTCATCCCCTCCCGGCGGCACAACCGGCAGACCGCTGCGGTATAGCGACCCATCTACGTCCTCCCTCGGAACTGCGCCACGCCTACACCCGGCGCCGCTTCGGCGGCCGGCACCCGTTGTGCGGGATGGGGGTCACGTCCTTGATCAGGTTGACCTCCAGCCCCGCCGCCTGCAGCGACCGGATGGCCGCCTCCCGGCCGGCGCCCGGCCCCCTCACGTAGACCTCTACCTGCCGCACCCCGTGCTCCATCGCCCTGCGCGCCGCTGCCTCCGCGGCCAGGCCCGCGGCGAAGGGCGTGCCCTTGCGCGACCCCTTGAAGCCGGAGGTCCCGGCGCTGGCCCAGGCCAGCACGTTCCCCTGCGGGTCGGCGATGGTGACGACGGTGTTGTTGAAGGTGGACTGGATGTGCGCCACCCCGGTGGGAATGTTCTTCCTCTCCTTGCGCCGTCCGCGTGGTCGCTGTGCCATCGCTTCGCTCCCTCTTAGTTACGCCTTGACCGCGGGCGTGGTGGGCCGCGCGCGCCGCACGCCGACGGTCTTCTTCGGCCCCTTGCGGGTCCGCGCGTTGGTCCGGGTGCGCTGCCCGTGCACCGGCAGGCCCTTGCGGTGGCGCTGCCCGCGGTAGGAGCCGATCTCCGTCAGGCGGCGGATGTCCATCGCCACCTCGCGGCGGAGGTCCCCTTCTACTTTGAAGGAGCGGTCGATGAACTCCCGCAGCCGGGTGACCTCTTCCTCCGTGAGGTTGCGCACCCGTGTGTCCGGCTTGACGTTCGTCGCCTGCAGAATCTGGCGGGCGCGGCTCAGGCCGACGCCGTAGACGTAGGTCAGCGCCACCTCCACCCGCTTCTCCCGCGGCAGGTCCACGCCCGCGATGCGTGCCATCCGTTTATGCCTCCTCTAGCCCTGCTTCTGCTTGTGCTTCGGGTTCTCGCAGATCACCAGCAGCCGCCGGCCGCGCTTCACGATCTTGCACTTCTCACACATCCGCCGTACGGATGCCCGCACCTTCATCGTCGGTCTCCTTCTGCTCACCCCACAAATTCGCTGCGCGAATTTGCGGGGACCCCGAGCCCTTCTCTCCGCTGCACTTTCTCCTACCGATACCGATAGGTAATCCGGCCCCGGCTCGGGTCGTAGGGCGACAGTTCCACCTTCACCCGATCGCCCGGCAGGATGCGGATGAAGTGGATCCGCATCTTCCCGGAGATGTGGGCCAGGACCCGGTGGCCACTCTGCAGTTCGACGCGGAACATGGCGTTCGGCTGGATCTCCACGACCGTCCCCTCGACTTCGATGAGGTCCTTTTTCGCCATCAGTCCCCCGTCCCCGCGGCCTCACCGGCCGGCTGGGGTTCCTCCGGGGCCGCCCGCGCCAGGGCCTGCCGGATCTCCTCGTCCCGCGGCGTCTCGCCCTGCGCCAGCTTGGCCGCCAGCGCCGGCGCGACGTCGTGCAGGGTCAGGTGCTTCAGGTTCTTCTTCTTCGGGCGGTCGATGCCGCGCTTCTCCCCATCGGCCACCAGGACCATGTCCTCCCCCAGCGTGCCGACGACGACGTAGCGATCGCCGCGGTCCCGCCCCGCGCGCGACGTGACCACCCGCCCTAACATCGCCGATGGAGCGCTCGAAACCACAACCGTCAATTATATGGGCGCAGTCCCGTTCAGTCTAGTCAGCACCTCGGGGCCGTCCGCGCCCACCGCCACCGTGTGCTCGAAGTGCGCCGAGCGCGCGCGATCGCGCGTGCGCACCGTCCAGCCGTCCTCCAGGACGACCACCTCCAACCCGCCGGCGTTGACCATCGGCTCGATGGCCAGCGTCAGGCCGCGGCGCAGGGCGACCCCGCCGCCGGGGGTGCCGAAGTTGGGCACCTCCGGCCCCTCGTGCAGGTCGCGCCCGATCCCGTGGCCGGCGAAGTCCCGCACCACGGAGAAGCCCGCGCCCTCCGCCACCTGCTGGATGGCCCACCCCAGGTCCCCGGTGGTGCGTCCCTCGCGCGCCTCCCGGATCCCGGCCTCGAGGGCCTCCGCCGTCACCTGGAGCAGGCGGCGGGTCTCCTCGTCCACCTCGCCCACCGGGACGGTCCGCGCCACGTCCCCGTGAACGCCGTCGAGGTACACGCCCAGATCGACTGATACGATGCTGCCCTCGCGCAGCCGACGCGTCCCCGGGATCCCGTGCACCACCTCGTCGTCGATGGAGACGCAGATGCTGGCCGGATAGCCCCGGTAGTGCTTGAACGACGGCACGCCGCCGTGGTCCCGGATGAAGGTCTCGGCCAGGCCGTCCAGCTCCGCCGTGACCCCGCCCGGGGCGACGGCCCGCGCGACCACCTCCAGCGCCCGCGCGGCCAGCTGCCCCGCCCGCCGCATCCGGGCGATCTCCTCCGGGCTCTTCACCACCATCATCACCGGCCGGTGCATCAGAGTCCCGGCGCCGCCTCCAGCCGGGTGTAGACCTCTTCCACCGCGCCCTCCGCGTCCAGGACCGTATAGACGCTGCGCGCGCGGTAGTGCTCCAGCACGGGCGCGGTCTGCGCCCGGTAGACCTCCATGCGGCGGCGGACCGTCTCCGGCCGGTCGTCCTCCCGCTGGTAGAGCGGGCTGCCGTCGATGTCGCAGACGCCCGGCTGCCGCGGCGGATTGAACTCCACGTGGTAGATGTGGCCCGCCGCCTGACAGACCCGCCGGCCGCTCAACCGCCGGACCAGCGTCTCTTCGCTGACCTGGAAGTCCACCACCCGGTCGAGGCGCCGCCCCAACCGCCCGAGCATCTCCTCCAGCGCCGCCGCCTGCGGCAGCGTCCGGGGAAACCCGTCCAGGACGAAGCCCGCGGCGGTGTCCGGCCGGCGCAACCGCTCTTCCACGATCCCGATCATCACCACGTCCGGCACGAGCTCGCCCTGGTCCATGTAGCGCTGCGCCTCACGGCCGAGCGACGTCCCCACCGCGATGGCCTCGCGCAGGATGTCGCCCGTGGAGATCTGCACAAAGCCGCGCCGCGCCTGCAGCAGCCGCGCCTGGGTCCCCTTCCCCCCGCCGGGCGGCCCGAAGAAGATCAAGTTCATTGCGCATGGAGCAAGGTCATCGCATGAAGCCTTCGTAGTGGCGCATCAGCACGTAGGCCTCGAGCTGCTTCATCGTCTCCAGGGCGACCCCCACGACGATGAGCAGGGAAGTGCCGGCCAGATAGAAGGTGATGGTGCCCCCGCCCAGGGCGGCGGGGCCGCGGAACATCGACGGCAGCACGGCGATCAGTCCCAGGACCAGCGCCCCGACGAAGGTCAGCCGCTCGGTCACGCGGGTGAGGTACTCGCTGGTCGGCCTGCCCGGCCGGATGCCAGGAATGAACCCGCCGTACTTCTTGATGTTGTTGGCCACGTCGTTGGGGTCGAACGACACCGCCGTGTAGAAGTACGTGAAGACGATGATCAAGGCGAAGTAGAGGGCGTCGCCCAGATACGAACCCCCGGGCAGGATCAGCGCGGCGAACTGGCGCAGCCAGGGCCACTGCCCGAACTGCGCGATGGTCTGCGGAAACTGCAGGACGGAGATGGCGAAGATGATGGGGATGACGCCGGCCTGAATGAGTTTCATCGGTAGGTGGGTGGACTGCCCGCCGTAGACGCGCCGCCCCACCACCCGCTTAGCGTATTGCACCGGGATCTTGCGCGTGGCCTGCGTGACGCCGACCACGGTGACGATGCTCGCCAGGACGATGGCGATGTCCAGCAGGAAGGGGAACGGTCCGAGTTCGCCGGCCCGCAGCAGGACGATCGTGCGGCCGATCTGGTCCGGCAGCCGGGCGACGATGCCGCCGAAGATAATCAGCGACACGCCGTTGCCCACGCCGTGCTCGGTCATGATCTCGCCCATCCAGGTGAGCAGCATCGTCCCGGCGACCAGCGTGATGACGATCGTCCCCAGCATCAGCGGCCGGGCGTCGGGGATGGCGTTTTGGCTGCGGATCAGGTACATCTGGCCGATCCCCTGCAGGATGGCCAGGACCACGGTGAGGTAGCGGGTGTACTGCCCGATCTTGCGCCGGCCGGCCTCCCCCTCTTCCGTCGCCATTTCCTTCAGGCGGGGGAAGACCACGTTCAGCAGGCTGAAGATGATGGACGCGGTGATGTAGGGGAAAACGCCCAGGGCGAAGAGGGCGAAGTTGCTCAGCGCGCCGCCGACGAACAGGTCGTAGAAGGAGAGCAGGCCGCCCTGCTGCTGGAAGAGTTGCTGCAACGCCCGGACGTCCACGCCGGGCACCGGCAGGTGCGCCCCGAGACGGTAGAGCACCAGCATGAACGCGGTGAAGAGCAGCCGCCGCCGCAGGTCGGGGATGCGCAGCGGGTTGGAGAGCGAGCGCACCTGCATCATCGCACGATCTCCGCCTTGCCGCCCGCCGCCTCAATAGCCTGTTTGGCGCTCTTGGAGAAGGCCTGCGCCTTTACCACCAGCGCGTGGGCCAGCCGCCCGCCGCCCAGGACCTTCACCGGGCCGCGGTCTACCAACCCCGCCTCCACCAGCGTGCCCACCGTGACCTCCGACCCCGCGGGGAAGCGGGTGAGCGCGCGCACCGACACCTCCGCCGGACGCATCCGCGGCGGCCCGCCCGTCATGACGCTGCCGGCGGCGCGCACACCGCGGCGGAAGGGGAGGCGCTTGGAGAGCGGTGTCTGGCCGCCCTCAAACCCGGGACGCGGCCCCGGGCCGGCCCGCGCCTTCTGCCCCTTGCGGCCTCGGCCGGCGTAGACGCCGCTCCCTGATCCCAGGCCCCGGCCCACGCGGCGGCGCCGGCGCCGCGCGCCCGCTGTCGGCTTCAAGGCATCGATCTTCAGCATGGTCCGACTCCTCTACCGCACGGCCTCGCGCAGGCGCCGCCGACCGACGAGCTCCTCCACGCGCTTGCCCCGGATCGCCGCGACCTCCTCGGGCCGCCGCAGCGCCATCAACCCCGTGGCCGTGGCCCGCGCCTGGTTGATCGGGTTGTTCGATCCGAGGGACTTGGTCAGGATGTCCTTGATCCCGGCGGCCTCCAGCACCGCCCGCACCGGCCCGCCGGCGATGACCCCGGTCCCTTCCGAGGCCGGCTTCAGCAGCACCCGGGCCGCCCCATAAATGCCAATGACCTCGTGCGGGACCGTATTGCCGATGCGCGGTACCTGGAAGAGATGCTTCTTCGCGTCCTCCACGCCCTTGCGAATCGCGTCCGGCACCTCGGCGGCCTTCCCCAGGCCCACGCCGACGTGCCCCTGCTCGTCGCCGACGATCACCAGGGCGCTGAAGTTGAAGCGCTTCGCGCCCTTGGTCACCTTGGCGACGCGGTTGATCCACACCGCTTTTTCGAAGGTGATGTTCAGCGTGTTCGGGTCGATGCGTCCAGCCAACTCCTCCGCCTCCGCTCCTGTGGCGCCTAGAACTGCAGCCCGCCGGCGCGCGCCCCTTCGGCCAGGGCCTTCACCCGGCCGTGATAGGCGTAGCCACCGCGGTCGAAGACTACCCTGGTGATGCCGCCCTCCTTCGCCCGCCGGGCGATCAGTTCGCCCACCAGGCGGCTCGCCTCGCCCTTGCGCTTGCCTTTGGCCTGGTCGCGGACCTCCGGATCGAGCGTGGACGCGGCGACCAGCGTGTGGCTGGGGTGGTCGTCCACGATCTGCGCGTAGATGTGGCTCAAACTGCGGAAGACCACCAGCCGGGGACGGGCGGCCATGCCCCCCACATGCTGGCGGATGCGCAGGTGCCGGCGCTTCCGCAGGGCGTTCCGGTTGAGTCGCTTCAGCATCGCCGCTCTCCTCGCCTTACACCTTGCCGGGGCCGGCGGCGGTCCGTCCCGCCTTGCCCGGTTTGAGCTTGATCCGTTCGCCGGCGTAGCGGATGCCCTTGCCCTTGTAGGGATCGGGCGGCCGCACCGCGCGTATGCGCGCCGCCACCTGGCCGACCAGTTCGCGGTCGATGCCGGTAACGACGATGCGGCCGGGGGCCGGTACCTCGAAGGCGATCCCCTCGGGCGCGGGAACCTCCACCGCGTGCGAGTAGCCGACGGAGAGCGCCAGGTTGTTCCCCTGCTTGGCGGCACGGTAGCCCACGCCCTGGATCTCCAGCTCTACCCGGTACCCGTCCGTGACGCCGCGCACCATGTTGGCCAGCAGTGCCCGGGTGAGGCCGTGCAGGGCACGGTGCTGCCGCTGGTCCGTGGCCCGTGTCACGACCAGCTTCCCATCCTGCAGATCGACGCGCATGTCCGGGTGAAAGGTGCGCTCCAGCTTCCCCTTCGGGCCCTGCACCGAGACGTGCGTGCCCTCCACCTGGACTTCTACGCCTTTGGGGATGGGCACGGGCGCCCGCCCTATCCGCGACATCGCCTGCTCCTTTCCCGCCGCCCGCCGGTCTTACCAGACATAGGCGATCACTTCTCCGCCGACGCCCTGCCGCCGGGCCTGCCGGTCGGTCATCAGGCCGCGCGAGGTGGAGAGGATCGCCACCCCCAGCCCGCCGCGCACCCGCGGGATCGCCGTGCGCCGGCTGTAGATGCGCAGCCCGGGGCGGCTCACCCGGCGGATGCCCGTGAGCACGGGTTCCCGCCGCGGGCCGTAGCGCAGCGTGATGCGCAGCACCCCCTGCGGGCCGCGCTCGACGCGGTGCGCGTCGGCGATGAAGCCCTCCTCCTTGAGAATGCGCGCGATCTCCCGCTTCAGCCGGCTCGCCGGCACCTCGACGTGGTCCTTCCGCGCCGCGTTCGCGTTGCGAATGCGCGTCAGCATGTCCGCGATCGTATCTGTGATTACGCCGCCCATTACTGCCTCCTCGCCGGGGTCACCAGCTGGACTTGACCACGCCGGGGATCTCGCCCCGGTGCGCCAGCTGCCGCAGGCAGATGCGGCAGAGGCCGAACTTGCGAAAGACCGCCCGCGGCCGGCCGCAGCGGAGACACCGCGAGTAGGCGCGCACCTTGAACTTGGGGGTCCGCTGCCACTTCTCCAGCAACGCCTTCTTGGCCATCCCGTTCTCCCTCCGACCCTACGCCGCCGGCGCCGCCTCCCGCAGCGGGAGGCCGAGCAGCCGCAGCAGTTCGCGGGCCTCCTCGTCCGTGCGGGCGGTGGTCACGATGGTGATGTCCATGCCGCGAATCTTCTCCACCTTGTCGTAGTCGATCTCGGGAAAGATCAACTGCTCCTTCATGCCGATGTTCAGGTTGCCGCGGCCATCGAACGCCCGCTCGGAGATTCCCTTGAAGTCTTTGATCCGCGGCAGGGCCACGTTGAACAGCTTGTCCAGGAAGTCGTACATCCGGTCGCCGCGCAGGGTGACCTTGGCCCCGATGGCCACCCCGGCGCGCAGCTTGAAGTTGGCGATCGACTTCTTCGCCCGCGTCACCAGCGGCCGCTGCCCGGTAATCAGGGTCAGTTCCTCCACGGCCTTGTCGATCTGCCGCGGGTCGGCCACGGCGTCGCCCACGCGCATGTTCACGACGGCCTTCTCCACCCGCGGCACCTGCATCACGTTCCGGTAGGCGAACCGGGTGCGCAACCGGGGGACGACCTCCTTTTGATACCGTTCCTTCAACCGCGTGGCCACGACGACGGCTCCTTTGATCCCGATCTCACTCTTCCACATTGTGCGGCCCGCCCCGGGCCGCACCTGTTATCCAATCTGCTCGCCGCAGTTGCGGCAGACCCGCACCTTGGTCCCGTCGGGCAGATGGTCGTGCCCGAAGCGCACCGCCTCCCCGCACTTGGGGCAGACCAGCATCACCTTGCTCGCCGGGATCTTGGCCTCTTTCTCCACGATCCCACCCTGCGGCAGCTTCGGCGTCGGCTTGGCGTGCCGCTTCACCACGTTCACGCCCTCGACGATGATGCGGCTGTGCTTGGGGAAGACCTTCAGCACCTTGCCGCGCTTGCCGCGGTTCTTCCCGGCGATCACTTCCACGGTGTCGCCCTTCTTCACGTGCATCGGCTGCCGCCCCACTGCCACGGCCATCGCTCACAGCACCTCCGGCGCCAGCGAGATGATCTTCATGTACTGGCGCTCCCGCAGCTCCCGGGCCACGGGACCGAAGATCCGCGTCCCCCGCGGGTTCTGGCCGTCGGGGGTCAGCAGCACGGCGGCGTTGTCATCGAAGCGGATGTAGGAGCCGTCCGGCCGGCGCACCTCCTTGCGCGTGCGCACTACCACCGCCTTGACGATCTCCCCCTTCTTCACGGCGCTGTTGGGGATGGCCTGTTTGACGGTCCCCACGACGACGTCGCCCACGGTGGCGTAGCGGCGCCGGCTGCCGCCGAGTACGCGGATGACCAGGATCTCCCGCGCCCCGGTGTTGTCGGCCACCTTCAGCCGGCTTTGCTGCTGGATCATGCCCCCGACTCCGCCTCCCCGCCGGGCACGGTCGCCGGCATGGTACGGTGCTCCAGCACGCGGACGATGCGCCACCGCTTCTCCTTGCTCAGCGGCCGCGTCTCCGTCATCAGCACCACGTCTCCCACCCGGCTGGCGTTCAGCTCGTCGTGCGCCTTGAACTTCTTGCTGTGGCGCACGGTCTTTCTGTAAAGCGGGTGTCGGCGCTGGGTCTCCACGCGCACCACCCGCGTCTTCTGCATCCGGTCGCTGACGACGACCCCGACCTGTTCCTTCCGTCTGTTGCGCGGCTGCGTCACGCCCGTATCCCTTTCTGCTGCAGCACCGTCTTCATCTGCGCCACCTGCCGGTGCAGCTCCCGGATCCGCCCGGTGTTGCGCTGCTGCCCGACCTTGAGGCGCAGGGCGAACAGTTCCCGCTGCGCGTCATCCAGCTTCTTCCGCAACTCCTCCGGCGTTAGCTCCCGGTACTCCGCCGCCGCCCCCATCAGGCCGCCACCTCCGGCCGGGTGGTGAACTTCGTGCGGATGGGCAGCTTGTGCCCGGCCAGGCGCATCGCCTCGCGGGCCACGTCCTCGCTCACCCCGGCGATCTCGAAGAGGATCCGGCCGGGCTTGATCACCGCCACCCAGCCCTCCGGGTTGCCCTTGCCGCTCCCCATGCGCGTCTCCGCCGGCTTCTTCGTGAACGGCTTGTCCGGGAAGACCCGGATCCACACCTTTCCGCCGCGCTTGAGGAAGCGGGTGATGGCCACGCGGGCCGCCTCCAGTTGCTGGGTCGTCACCCAGGCCGGCTCCAGCGCCTGCAGGCCGTACTCGCCGAAGGCGACGGTCCCGCCGGCCAGGGCTTTGCCCCGCCGGGACCCCCGGTGGGCCTTGCGAAATTTGGTGCGCTTAGGCGCCAGCATCCTCGTCCCTCCGCTTCACCGCCACCGCCGGCGTGCGCGAGGGGATGACCACGGTCTCCCCGTTCGACCCTCCGGTGGGCGGCTCCGGCGGCGCCAGCCGCGGCGGCCGGCGGTGCTCCAGTTCGATTCGCTTGGGCTCGGGCAGCACGTCCCCGCGGTAGATCCAGACCTTGACGCCGATCCGGCCGTAGGTGGTCATCGACTCGGCCACGCCGAAGTCGATGTCCGCGCGCAGGGTGTGCAGCGGCACGCGCCCCTCGCGGTACCACTCGTAGCGGGCGATCTCCGCGCCGGCCAGCCGGCCGGCGGCGGCGATGCGGATGCCCTTCGCTCCCGCGCGCAGGCTGCGCTGCACCGCCTGCTTCATCGCCCGGCGGTAGGCCACGCGGCGCTCCAGCTGCTGCGCCACGTTTTCCGCCACCAGCTGCGCCTCCAGTTCCGGCCGGCGGATCTCCTGCACGTTGAGCTGGATCTGCTTGCCCGTCATGGCGTCCAGCTCTTTCTTCAGGGCATCGATCCCCGTGCCGCCCCGGCCGATGATGATCCCCGGGCGCGCCGCGTGGATGGTCACCCGCACGCGGTTGGCCGCGCGCTCGATCTCAATCCGAGAGATGCCGGCGCGGTAGAGCGACTTCTTGATGTGCGTGCGGATGCGCAGATCTTCCCTGATCAGCGGCGCCATGTTCTTGGCGTACCAGCGCGACTCCCAGTCGCGGATGACCCCCACGCGGAATCCCACGGGATGGACCTTCTGCCCCACGCCTCACCTCCACCTATGCTGCACGCACGTCACGCTAAGCCTTCTCCCCCACGACCACGGTGACGTGGCTGCTCCGCCGCGTCATGACGTCCAGGCGGCCCCGCGCCCGCGGCGCCAGCCGGCGCGTCGACGGCCCGGCGTCCACATACGCCCGGGCGACGATCAGATCGTCCCGGGCCAGGTCCAGGTTGTTCTCCGCGTTGGCCACCGCCGACTTCAGCGCCTTCTCCAGCACCCGCGCCGCCTTGTGCGGCATGAAGCGCAGCAGGGCCTGGGCCTCGGCCACGGGCTTGCCCCGGATCTGCTCCGCCACCCGCCGCACCTTGGTCGGCGAGATGCGGATGTATTTGGCGATCGCCTTCGTCTCCATGAACCGTCGTGCTCCCCTTCTGGCGGCCGTCCCCTACTTCAGCGTCGTCGTGCGCTCGGTGTGGGCGCCGTGACCGCGGAAGGTGCGGGTGGGGGAGAACTCGCCCAGCTTGTGGCCGACCATCTGCTCGCTGACGTAGATGGGCACGTGCTTACGGCCGTCGTAGACGGCGATGGTGTGCCCGACGAACTCCGGCAGAATGGTCGAGCGCCGCGACCAGGTGCGGATCACGCGGCGCTCCCGCGAGCGGTTCAGCTCGCGCACCTTCACCAGCAGGTGCGCATCCACGAACGGGCCCTTCTTCCTCGACCGTCCCATCTATATCAATCTCCTCAGTCTGCCACATTGTCCGGCCCTCCCCAACCTCCGCGGCCCTCTCCGGGCCGCCAACTCCGGGCCGGACCCTTTCACGCCTCCGCTACTTGCGCCGCTTCACGATCAGGCGGTCGCTGGGCTTGCGCTGGCGCGTCTTCGCCCCCAGGGTGGGCTTGCCCCACGGACTCATCGGTCCCGGCATGCCTATCGGGGAGCGCCCCTCGCCGCCACCGTGCGGGTGACTGGAAGGATCCATGGCCACCCCGCGCACCGTCGGCCGCCACCCCAGCCAGCGCTGGCGGCCGGCCTTGCCGATCTTGATCGCCTCGTGCTCGGCGTTCCCGACCTGCCCAATCGTCGCCTTGCAGTCCAGCAGGACCAGCCGCACCTCGCCCGAGGGCAGACGCAGGTGGGCGAAGTCGCCCTCCTTGGCCATGATCTGCGCGCCGCCGCCGGCGGCCCGCACCAGCTGCCCGCCGTGCCCGGGGTGCAGCTCGATGTTGTGCACGATGGTCCCCGCCGGGATGTTACGCAGCGGCAGGGCATTGCCCGGCTGGATCTCCGCCGCCGACCCCGAGGTGACCTTCTCGCCCACGCGCAGCCCCTCGGGTGCCAGGATGTATCGCTTCTCCCCGTCCGCGTAGTGCAGCAGGGCGATGCGGGCGGAGCGGTTCGGGTCGTACTCGATCGCCGCCACCTTGGCGGCCACGCCGTCCTTGTCCCGCTTGAAGTCGATGATGCGGTAGAGGCGCTTGTGCCCACCGCCGCGGTGCCGCACCGTCACCTTCCCCTGGCTGTTCCGCCCCGCGGTGCGGCGCAGCGGCTCGGTCAGCTGCCGCTCCGGCCGGGTCTTGGTGATCTCGTCAAAGGTGGGGACGGTCATGAAGCGCCGTCCCGGCGTCGTTGGTTTGAACTTCTTCATGCCCATGATCCGCTCGCCTCCCGGGGTTGCCTACGTGAGGCTCTCCAGGTCGATCTTGTCTCCCGGGCGCAGCGTGACGATCGCCTTGCGCCGGCCCGCCACCCGGTAGTAGTGCGGCCCCCGGCGCTTCTGCTGCCCGGGGATGTTGATCACGTTCACCTTGGCCACCCGCACATTGAAGAGGTGCTCCACGGCCGCCTTGATCGCCAGTTTGTTGTAGCCGGGCGCCACCTCGAAGGTGTACTTGCCGGCCTCGGTGCCGCGCATGCTCTTCTCCGTCAGGATGGGCCGCCGGATCACCTCCCGGGCCTCAACGGTCATCGCCCCAGACCTCCCGCACCACGCCCAGCGCCTCGCGCGTCACCACCAGCCGGGGGTGCGCCAACAGGTCGTGCACGTTCAACGTGCGCGCCGTCAGCACCGTCACACCCCGCAGGTTGTCCGCCGCCTTGACCAGGGTCTGATTGTGCGCGGCCGTCACCAGGATCACCTTCTCCTCCCCGACCCCCAGTCGCGCCAGCACTGCGGCCAGTTCCTTCGTCCGCGGCGCCTCCAGGCGCAGCTCCTCCACCACCGTCAGGTGGCCGCTGCGCGCCTTGTCCGCCAGCAGCGAGCGCACGGCCAGCCGCCGCACGCGCTTGGGCAGCGCGTAGCCGGGAGTCGCCGGCCGCGGGCCGAAAGTAATGCCTCCGCCCACCCACAGCGGGGAGCGCCGGCTGCCGTGCCGTGCCCGCCCGGTGCCCTTCTGCCGCCAGGGCTTGCGCCCGCCGCCGCGCACCTCGCCGCGCGTCTTGGTGGAGTGCGTGCCCAGGTGCCGGGCGGCCAGCTGCCAGGCCAACACCTCATGCACGACGGCGGTGTTGGGCACCACACCGAAAATCTGCTCCGGCAGATCCACCTCGCCCCGCGTCGCGCCCGTCGCGTCAATGAGAGGTGCTTTGATCATCACGCCCGCTCCTTACCCTTGGCCCCGGCTTTCCGCGCCGCCCGGCGTTGCCGTTTGGCGCTGCGCAGGAGCAGGAGGCTGCCGCGCACGCCGGGCACCGCGCCGCGCAGGTACAGCAGGTTCCGCTCCGGCTCCACCTTGACCACGCGCAGCCCGCGGATG
>Ga0209109_10000641_pt1 | contig 19028 bp, 12 predicted proteins | sample Rifsed10ft2_FD_184004 | JGI IMG/M metagenome (GOLD analysis project Ga0209109, IMG submission 184004) | Soil microbial communities from Rifle, Colorado, USA - sediment 10ft 2 (version 2) | ecosystem: Environmental > Terrestrial > Deep subsurface > Rock core/Sediment | place: Rifle, Colorado... | reverse complement strand
GGAGTAGATGAGGAGGTCGGCGTCGGGCGTGGGAGAAGGCGGGGCGACGGGAGAGAAAGAAGGAAAAGCAGACCCTTCGGGCACCGATGCAGATTGAAAAGCAGATCCCTCGCTGCGCCCAGAATGACAACCCGTGCTAGATGCGAAAAGGGTTGGGATGGAGCAGGAGAAGAGTTGGGAGGAGAAGATGAGGCGGGCGGTGGTGCGTTCGCGGTCGTCGTCTTCGGAGCCGGAGGAAGCGGCGAAGGAGGTAAAGTCGTGCTCGCCTTCGAAGAGGCGGGCGGCGCGGGACATGGCCTCGAGGTCGAGAGGAAAAGGATAGTGGAGGACGTAGCGATGCAGGAAGGGCGGAACGACGCGGCCGCGGAAGATGCGGTAGTGGTAGGTCTTGGCCTGGGCGTTCCAGCGAGCGTGGAAGTCGGGGCCGAGCTCGAGGGCTTCGACGACGCGGATGGAGGGGGGAAGCAGCGCATTGCAGGCGCGCTGGAACTCGGCGGCGGTGAGGGCGGAGTGCGTTTTGAAATGAGCGACCTGGCCGAGGGCGTGGACGCCGGAGTCGGTGCGTCCGGCGGCGTGGACGGTGAGGTGCTCGGCGGTGAGTTTGCGGAGGACGTCAACGAGAGTGCCCTGGATGGTGGGCTGGCCGGCCTGGATTTGCCAGCCGCGGAAGTCGGTGCCGTCGTAGGAGAGGGTGAGTTTGATGGTGCGCATGAAAGAAAGCCGTCAGCAATCAGCAAGAAAAGAGACTAACACACAGACTGGAGCGGAGTGACCGGACGCGAACAAACCGCTGCCCGGTGTCCGCCAACCGATGCCTGTGGACGCCTCCCCTGCGGATGGATTTGTTTATCGTGAGAAGACGTCATTGTCTGGTAGAACACGACAGACAATGGTAGAGTGCGCGGCGACAGGAAGGTCGAAAGGAAGGTGAGAAATGCTGGGCACAGGAGACTCAGGCGCAACGGCAGAACGGACGGCGATCCTGGTGATTCACGGGGTCGGGCAACAGAACCCCTATGAAACTCTGGACAGCTTTGCCGGGGGGCTGGCGCGGTACTTCCGAAAGGAAAGGAGCGCGACCTTTGAGATCCGGCCGGAGCGGATTGCACACAAAGACTGGACGGAGGTAGCCATTCACTTTGACTTCCAACAGCCGGTGGGGCAGAGGGGATTGAAGTTGCTCAGCCTGTATGAGTACTACTGGGCGCCGTACACGGAAGACAAAATCAGCTACTTGGGATCGCTTCGCTGGTTGATCCAGACGGGTCTGACGCCGCTGCGGTTCATGAGTGCCAATCTACAGGTGCGGCTCGGCGGTTACATGAAGCGAACCAAGAAGGAAAACTTCTGGATCTTGCTTCAGGAAATCTTTCGTGCTGCCTTGATTTTCATTCCACTGGTTATCCTGCTCGCGGCGGGGCTGTTCTGGTTGCCCCAAGCGGGAAAACTGACGGAGATCCCGAGGTATGGCCGGGAGCTGCTGGGGACGGCCGCGTGGTACTGGTTGCTGGCGTTTGCGGTGTGTGCCGGGATGGTGCTGGTCATGCTGCTCGCCCTGCTGCGCAGCCGTCAAAAACCCATCGAATCTCGTGATGAGAGCATCCAGCATGCGTCGGAGCAGAAATGGAGGCAATACGCCGTCGTGTGCCTGACTGTTTTCTTGCTCGGTGCTGTGGCGATTCTTTGGCGGCAGGACGGACTCCGCGATCTGCTTCAAAGGCGCCTCATGGACTGGAGGACATGGCTTCTGCTGGGGACCGCCTGCTTAGTTTACGTCGCGCGAAAAATCCTGGTGAACTACATCGGAGACGTGGCGGTGTACGTGAGCGCAGACAGAAAGTCGAAGGGCTATGAGGCACGGAAGAAAATTCTAGATGGCTCGACCGAGGCGCTGAAGAGACTGCTGGGAGAAAGGACAAGAAACAACTATGACCAGGTGATTGTAGCGGGGCATTCGCTGGGAAGCGTGATCGCGTATGACACGATCAACGAGGTGATGGCACAGGTGTGGGCGAATGATGATCCGCTGGGGCAGGGCCCGGAGAAAAGGATTGGTCTCGCGGACCTGGCAAAGCTGCGAGGACTTGTTACCTTCGGGTCGCCGCTGGACAAGATTTACTATTTCTTTCGCGAGCAGGTGAGTGACAGGCAGGCGTACCGGGCACAAATCCTGTCGTTCTTGCACTCGTTCCGGAAGGCACGCTCGGGGCGGACGTACGGCGCGGACGAGTTCAAATACCGCCAGGGCAATGGGCCGGACGAGCGCCCGTCGACGTTTCCACAACTTGCGGGATTCACGTGGCTGAACGTCTATTCGCCGATGGACCCGGTAAGCGGGTATTTGAACTTTTACCAGATGGGAACGGGGACGCAGCTCCGGCTGTGGTACCGGATCCCGCTGGCGGCGCACTTGAAGTATTGGGGAGATGGAAAGTTTTATAAGTTCTTTGGAGACTGGTTGCTGTAGGTCAAAGGACCGCGGAGCAGGAACAGCTAGGGTGTGGAGCGAAGGAGGCGGCTGCCGGGGCGGATGGCGGTGGTGCCGGTGCGGCAGAGGGGACAGTCGGAGGCGGGGTAGCTTTCGATCTTTAGCTCGACGAGGGCCTCGGCGCGGACGGGGAGCTCGAGGCGGCCGTTGGTGCGGTCAATCAGAGCGCCGGCGGCGACGACGCGGCCACCCTCTTCCTCGACCACGCGGATGGTTTCATAGGTGGAGCCGCCGGTGGTCCAGACGTCTTCGACGACAAGGACGCGCTCGCCAGGGTCGAAGCGGAAGCCGCGGCGGAGGGTGGCGTGGCCGCTGGAATCGCGCTCGACGAAAAGGGCGCGGGGCTGTGCGCCGCCGGGGCGAGGGGGCAGGGCGCGGGCAACCTCGTGGCCGATGATAACCCCGCCCAGGGCCGGGGAGACAACGCAATCGAGCTGGATGTCGAGGAACTCGGCGGCAAGGGCGCGGCCCAGCTGTTCAGCGTGGCGGGGATGCTGGAGGACCAGGGCACACTGGACGTAGGTGGGGCTGTGCAGGCCGGAAGAAAGTTCGAAATGGCCATGGCGAATGGCGTCCACGGACTCGAGCAGGCGGATGGCTTCTTCGGGACGCATGGCAACAGGCGGAGCCTACCGGGGGGCGGGTGCGTTGTCAAGGAACGGCAGGGTTGATAGAGTGTGCGTGCGACCAAAGGGTGCCGCCCACGTCTAACCGGTCAGGGCCCGGGCTGCGAGGGTGTGCGAGGCCGGCCGGGCAAAAATCCTTGAAACAAAACGGGGTCCGCAGACGTTTCAATGACGTGAAGCTGAAGACGGGGAGTATCTGCAAGCAATCCAATCTGCCGGGAGAGAGACTGACATGACAGTAAGGATTTTTCGTTCCGTTGTAGCGCTAGTGCTGGGGACGCTGCTGGTCTTCGGGCCGGTGGCGCCCGCCTACGGGCAGGAGCAAGCCCAAAACCAATCGTCGTCGCAGGGGACGTCGAGCCAGCCGATCTCGCTGACGACGGGCCGCGACTTTTCGAAGGGGCCGTCGCAGCTACGCAACTTTTTCTCACCGTATTTTCCGATGGGCGTGGCGGAGCCGGCGCTGACCAATTCGCCGAGGGTGGAGCAGTTGATCCAGGATGGGAAGATGTCGCTGACCCTGGAGGATGCGATTTCGCTGGCGCTGGAAAACAATATGGACATCACCGTCCAGCGCTACAACCCGTGGATCGCTTCGACCGACATCCTGCGAACCATGGGGGGCGGGGCGGGGCGCGGTCTGGCGGGAACCGGGACGGCGTCGGCGCTGGGGTCGATCCCGTCGCAGAACTTCGACCCGTCATTCACGATTACGGGCAACCTGGACCACCGCACCATCCCGGTGAACAACCCATTTCTGCAAGGGACAGGGACGGAGACGAGGCTGACGGATGTGGTCAACCACACCACGCAAATGAACATGTCGTTCTCGCAGGGGTTCCACACCGGGACGGGATTCGCGGTGACGCAGAACAACTCGAGGTCGCGGACGAGTTCACCAGCGGCGGTCTTCAACCCATCGGTGCAGTCCACGCTGTTTGTTTCGGTAACGCAGCAACTGCTGAACGGTTTTGGCCTGCTGCCGAATACGCGGTTCATCCGGATCGCGAAAAACAGCAAGAAGATCGCGGACTGGGCGTTCACCCAGCAGGTGATCACGACGGTGACCGCGGTGCAGAACCTGTACTACGAGCTGGTGTTTGCGCGCGAGGACGTGCAAGTGAAACAGCGGTCCGTGGAGCTGGCGCAGAAGCTCTACAACGACAACAAACGGCAAGTGGAGATCGGAACGCTGGCGCCGATCGAGGTGGTGAGAGCGGAGGCGGAAGTGGCGCGTGCCCGGCAGGAGCTGATCGTCTCGCAAACGCTGGCGCTACAACAGCAAACGCTGCTGAAGAACGCGATTACAAAGAACCCGCTGGAGCCGGCGCTCTTGGACGTGGAGATTCGGCCGACAACGGTGGTGACGCAGGTGCCGCAGATTGATACGGTGCCGATGCCGGACGCGGTGAAGGAGGCGTATGCGAAGCGGCCGGACGTGAAGCAGATTCAACTGGACCTGCAAAACCGGAACATTGACGTGCGGGCCACGCGGAATGCGCTTCTGCCGACGCTGAGCCTCTTCGGGCAGTACGGCTGGACAGGGCTGTTTGGCAACCAGGTGCGCAGCGGTCAACCGACCGGCGCGCTCGCGGCCAACCTGAATAACCCGATCGTCAACGCGGCGGGCGTACTGCAGGGGACCTTCACCTCCAGTCCGGTGCTGGGCCCGTCAACGTTTGTCCCAGGCGGGCTGGGAGATGCGCTGGATCAGATTTTCACCGGGCGGTTCCCGACCTACTCGGTGCAGTTGAGCCTGAACGTGCCAATCCGGAACCGTCCGGCGCAAGCGGATAACGCGCGGGCGCAGCTTGAGGAGCGGCAGACGCAGGCGCGGCTGAGGCAGCTTGAGAACAACATTGTGGTCGAAGTGCGCAACGCGCAGATTGCGCTCGAGCAGAACCAGGCGCGAGTGCAGGCGGCGCGGTCGTCACGCGTGCTGCAGGAACAGACGCTCGACGCGGAACAGAAGAAGTATCAACTGGGCGCGTCCACGATCTTTTTTGTCATCCAGGCGCAACGCGACCTGGCCGCGGCGCAGAGCGTTGAGCTGCGGGCGCTGGTGGACCTGGTGAAGTCGAAGGTCGAGTATGAGCGGGCGCTGGGGCGGACCCTCGAGGCGAACCGCATCAGTGTGGCCGACGCGAAGTCCGGCGAAGTGCCGAAGGAGTTGAACATCCCAGGCACGGTGAGCGGGGAGATCGTGGGGACGAGGGGGAGTTACTGAAAACGTCGTCCGTTGAGCGTAGTCCGTTGTTCGCAAGAGAAGAGGCCCGGCGGGAAACTGCCGGGCCTTTTTTGTGGGGGGACGAAGAGTCGTGGGCAGAGCGCCGGTGAGGTCCGCGGGGCGCTGGCTCGCACTCCGGCCGGCGAGCCGCCCGCGGTACCAAGTCAAGACCGCGGGCAGGGATGCCCGCGCTACCAAGAGAGTGTGCCAGCGCGGAGTGGCTTGCTGGGGGGAGGGGGTTCGCCTACAATCGAAAGTGAACCCCGCATGAGACCGAGCGCAGGCTTGTGTTTCTATTCACGGTGAGGTTGAGCCAGGAGACGAGTCCATGGGCGAAAAGAGCAAGACGGGAGTGCCGGTGGCGGATGAGGCGCGGGCAAAGCGGGCGGCATCGCCTGGCGAGCAGGCGTGGGAGGAGAAGACGCTCGGGCCGACGCTGGCGAAGTCGCCGGAGCGCGCCGCCGAGTTCACCACAATCTCCGCGCACCCGATCCGGCGGCTCTACACGCCGGCAGACCTGGCGGACTGGGACCGGGAGCGGGACCTGGGCTATCCGGGCGAGCCGCCCTACACGCGGGGGATTCACTCGACGATGTACCGCGCGCGCTTGTGGACGATGCGGCAGTTTGCGGGCTTCGGGACGGCGGAGGACACCAACCAGAGGTTTCGCTACCTGCTGGCGCACGGGCAGACGGGACTTTCGACGGCGTTCGATTTGCCGACTTTGATGGGGTACGACAGTGACCATCCGCTTTCGGAAGGCGAAGTGGGCAAGTGCGGCGTGGCGATCAGCTCGCTGGCGGATATGGAGGTGCTGTTTGACCAGATTCCGCTGGGCAACGTGACCACGTCAATGACGATTAATTCGCCTGCGGCGGTGATCTGGGCGATGTACCTGGCCGTGGCCGAGAAACAGGGCGCGGACTGGAAGAAAATCTCCGGTACGATTCAGAACGACATCCTGAAGGAGTACATCGCGCAGAAGGAGTACATCTACCCTCCAGAGCCGTCGATGCGGCTGGTGATTGATACGTTTGAATTCGGCGTCAAGCACACGCCGAAGTTCAACGTGATTTCGATTTCGGGGTACCACATCCGCGAGGCGGGGTCCACGGCGATTCAGGAGCTGGCGTTCACGCTGCGGGACGGAATCGAGTACGTGGACTGGGGGCTGCGGCGCGGGATGACAGTGGATGAGTTTGTGCCGCAACTGTCATTTTTCTTTAATGCGCACAACGATTTCTTCGAGGAGATTGCCAAATACCGTGCGGCGCGGAGGATCTGGCACAAGACGATGACGGAACGGTACGGAGCAAAGAACGCGCGGACGTGCGCGCTGCGGTTCCACACGCAGACGGCAGGGTGCTCGCTGACGGCGCAGCAGCCATACAACAACGTGGTGCGCACAGCGGTGCAGGCGCTGGCGGCAGTGCTGGGCGGAACGCAGTCGCTGCACACCAACTCGCTGGATGAGGCGTGGGCGCTGCCGACCGAATTTGCGGCAACACTGGCGCTGCGCACGCAGCAGATCATCGCGCATGAGAGTGGGGTGACCAATACCGTGGACCCGCTGGGCGGGTCGTACTTTGTGGAGACGCTCACGAATGAGGTCGAGCGCGGCGCGTGGGAGTACATCGAGCGGATCGACGCGCTGGGCGGGATGGTGGCGGCCATCGAGCGCGCGTACCCGCAACGGGAGATTGCTGAGGCGTCGTACCGGTATCAGATGGCGGTGGACCGGAAGGAAAAGATTATCGTCGGCGTGAATGAGTACGCGGTGGAAGGCGAGCCGATTGAGATTCTGCGAATTGACGAGACCGTCGCAAAGCGGCAGGCAGAGCGGCTGATCAAGTTGCGGGCGGAGCGGTCGGGCGAAGAGGTGAAGCGGCGACTGGTTGCGCTGCGGAAGGCGGCCGAGGGCAGCGAGAACTTGATGCCGTACATCTATGAGGCGGTGAAGGCGTACGCAACGCTGGGAGAGATTTGCGATGCGATGAGAGAGGTGTTCGGGACGTACGAGGAAGTGGCCATTACGTAGTGGCTTGCGGCGAGTAGGGATAAGCCGTCAGCGATCAGCTTTCAGCCTTCAGCGATCAACAATAAACGGGCGAAAGGAATTCAACGCAGAGGCCCGGAGGATGCAGAGGAAACGCAGAGAGATTGACACAAGATTGAGAGTGATTCCCTTCCCTGCCGAGCAGACTGGTTGGCCTAATCAAGGAGGAGAGAAATGAGGAGGAAGTTTGTGATGAGGGGGCGCGGAGTCTGTTTGCTTGTTGGGGCGTGTGGGCTGGCAATCGGCGGGGCGATGACAATGCCGGTCGCGCGCGGTCAAGGGCACGAGCACGGAGCGCATGCGGCGGCAGGGTCGAAGAGCAAGTTTGTGACGACGGCGGACAGGGTGAAGATCCGATACGTCGAAGCGGGGCAGAGCTGGACGACAGGGACGGTGACGCCGAGTAAAGACGGGACGGCGTCCACGGCGCAGATCCAGAAGCAACCAGCGCTGCTGTTTGTGCCCGGATGGACGATGACGGCGGAAATCTGGGAGGCACAGATTGCACACTTTGCGAAGACGCATCGCGTGGTGGCGATGGACCCGCGGGGGCAGGGGAAGTCGAGCAAACCGGATGAGGGATATTTTCCGGCGGGGCGGGCGCGGGACATTCGAGAAGTGGTGAAGCAGTTGAAGCTCGAGCCGGTCGTGCTGGTGGGATGGTCGATGGGAGTGATGGAGGTGACGTCCTACGTTGCACAATTCGGGACGGAGGGGATTGCCGGGATCGTGCTCGTAGATGGCTCCGCCGGAGCGGACGTACCTCCGCAGATGATGAAGGAGTTTCTCGATTGGTCCGGCGGCTTTGTGAAAGACCGCGCGAAGGCGAATGATGCGTTTGTGCGCGGGATGTTCAAGAAGCCGCAGACGGAGGAGTACATCGAGCGGGTGAAGGCGGCGGCGCTGGAGACTCCGACGCCGGCGGCGATGACGCTGCTCCTCGGGATGATAACGACGGATAACCGGTCGGTGATGCCCAAGATTGACCGGCCGACGCTGATTGCGATTGCGCCGGGAGGGCCGTGGGATAGCGTGTACCTCGAGATGCAGAAGGCGATTCCGGGGGCCAGGCTGGAACGGTTCGAAGGGGCGGGACACGCGCTGTTTGTGGATGAGGCGGAGAAATTCAACGCGATGCTGGAAGAATTCGTGAAGGGATTGCCGAAGTAGATTTGGGATATTGTACGGATTCAACGGAGAGATCCTTCGTCCCCGGTGAAAACCACGGGGCCTCAGGATGACAAACGCATTCAAGAGGGCCGCTAAAGCCGGCCCCTACAAATGCGAGACAGTTTGCAGTATTCTCCCCACCTATGGCTGAGAAGAAGATACGGGTGCTGATTGCGAAGCCGGGGCTAGATGGTCATGACCGCGGGGCGAAGATTATCGCGCGGGCGCTGCGGGATGCGGGCATGGAGGTCATTTACACGGGGTTGCGGCAGACGCCGGAGATGATCGCGTCGGCGGCGGCGCAAGAGGACGTGGACGTGATTGGGCTGTCGATTCTGTCGGGGGCGCACAACACGCTTTGCCCGCAACTGATGGAACTGCTGCGGCAGAAGGGCATGAGCGACGTAACCGTGCTGGTGGGCGGAATTATCCCGCAGGCGGATATTGCGTCGCTCAAGAAAGCCGGAGTGGCGGAGATTTTTCTGCCGGGGACGTCGACGCAGGAGATTGTGAAGTTTGTGCAGGAAAGAGCCGGCCGGCGGGCATAGTCGAAGCGGGACAAGTGACGAGAGCCGCGGAAAACATAGCTGAAAAGAAATTACAAATTGCAGATTTGAGATTTGAAATGGAAGAGAGGTGTGCGAGGCAACCCTCGCACGGGAGAAAGCGGCAGCAAGCTGCCGCAGTCCAAAGAGAAAAGCAGATTCCACGGGCGGCGAAAATCGGGGCCCTCGGAATGACATCTACATGCGGGAGCGGGCACGGAGGCCCGCCCCTACGGAAGAAATGTGACGGCAAGGCACAGGGGCGCAGCGTGCTGCGCCCCTACAGAGGGAAAGTGGCGGAAGGCCGTCGCACTCCAAACAGAAAAGACAACGAGACGGGGCGTTAGGGTTTGGGTTTGCCGTCGGGGTCGCGGGATTCGACGGGGGAGAGGTTGAGTTTGGAGAGGTCGGGTTCGATTTTGGCGCGATCGCCGACGGCAACGACGAGCATCTGCTCCGGGGCGAGATATTTCTTCGCGACGGCCTGCGCGGCGGCAGGCGTGACGGCGTTCAACTGCGCGGGGAGCTTGGCGTAGTAGTCGAGGCCGAGGTCGTAAATGTAGATGTTGGCGTAGCTGCCGGCGGCGTTGGCACTGGTTTCAAAGAGGCCGGGAAGCGAGCGGGCCTGGGCATCAATGGAGAGCCGAAGCTCGTCGGGCGTCATGGGTGTATCGGCCATGCGGCGAAGCTCCTTGAAGATTTCACCGAGAGCGTCGGCAGTCACATCCGTGCGAACGGGCGCGACAACCTGGAACGGGCCGGCGCCCTTGCGATAGGCGAAGAAGGAGACGGCGCCGTAGGTGTAGCCGTGCTCTTCGCGGAGGTTGAGGTTGATGCGGCTGGAAAAGAGGCCGCCCAACTGCGTGTTCATCACCTCGAGCGCGGCGTAGTCGGGCGTGGAACGCGGGACGCCGACGCGGCCGACGCGGAGATAGGTCTGCTGGGCGCCGGGCTTATCGACAAGGACAAGCTTTGCTTTTGTGGTGGCGGGCGAGCCGAGATTGGGTTGGGCGGGCGTGCCCTTCTGCCAGGAACCAAATTCCTTTCCCACTAAGGTCTTCAGCTCGGCCTCGCTGATATTGCCGGCAACGACGAGGGCGGCGTTGTTGGGGACGAAGTTCTGTTTCCAGAAGGCGACCATGGCATCGCGGTTGGCGGCCTGGATGGCGGCTTCGGTACCGATCTCCGGATAGCCGTAGGGATGCTGCCAGCCGTAGAGCGCGGCAGCGATCACCTGGCTGGAGACGAGGGCCGGGTTTTCGCGGCGCTGAAGGATCTGAGCCGAGCGGCTGGCCTTCTGCCGGTCAATTTCCTCCTGCGGGAAAGAGGGATGGAGGACGACGTCGGCCAGGAGACTCAAAGCGGCCGGGAAGTTTTTCTTGAGCGAGCTGACGCTGACGAAGGTGGCGTCCATGCTGGAATTGGTGTTCAGTGCGGCGCCCAACTGCGCGGTTTCGTCGGCAATTTGAGGGGCGCTGCGGGTGGCCGTGCCTTCGTCGAGCATGGCAGAGGTGAAGTTGGCAAGACCAGGAAGGTCGGCGGGATTTGAGTCGCTGCCGGTGCGAATCACGAGGTTGGCAGAGACCATGGGCAGGCCCGGGCGCTGGTTATAGATGACGGTGAGGCCGTTGGGGAGCGTGAAGGAGCTCGGCGCAGGAAGTGAAAGCGCGCGAGCAGCGGCTGCCTTCGGTGGTTGGGCGCGCCAAAGCTCGTCGGGATTGCTGGCTTCCCCGCCCTTTTTGGCGGTGGCAGCCGCATCGGTTTTTGGAGTGGGAACCTCGGCGGCGAGCTTCTGCGTGCCTGGGACTCCGTATACAACGGCGCGAGAGGTGGACGGGAGCTGGGCCTGAGCGAAGGAGCGGACCGAGGCGACACTGGCGTTACGGTAGCGGGCGATGTCTTCGTCGAGGTAGCCCGGATCGCCTAGGTAATGGTTGTACTGATTGAGACGATCGGCGACGCCACCGAAGCCGCCCAGAGTTTCGAGACCGCGGATGATGCCGGTCTCGATGGTGTTGCGGGCGCGGTCAAGCTCCGCTTGAGTGGGACCTTCAGCACGGAATTTCTGCAGCTCTTCGTCGATGGCCTTTTCGATTTCTTCCGGAGTGTGGCCTGGGCGGGCGGTGACTTCAATACTGAAGATGGAACCGAGCAGGGTAGAGTACTGCTGGGCCTGAGCGGCCTGCGCGATCTGCTTTTCGTACACGAGCTTTTTGTAGAGACGGCTGCTACGACCGCCACCGAGAATCTGCGCTGCCAGATCGGCTTCGGCGTCACCGGGCTTGTAGAAAGGGGAGGTGATCCAGCCCATGTAAACGCGGGGAAGCTCGACCCTATCTTCGATGGCGGCACGGCGCTCGGAGGTGATGGGAGGAGTGGTGGCGGAAATCTTGGGGACGGCATCGCCGCGCTTGAGGGTGCCGAAATATTTTTGAACCAGCGCTTTGGCGGCGGCCTTATCGAAGTCGCCGACGATGGCGAGCGAGGCGTTGTTGGGGGAGTAGTAGAGCTTGAAGAATTTGCGGACGTCTTCGAGCTGGGCGGCTTGAATATCGGCGTGCGAACCGATGACGCTGGCATAGTAAGGATGGTTCGGCGGGAACAGAAGGTGGAAGAAGCCCTCTTCCACGATGCCGTAGGGCTGATTCTCAACGCCCTGACGGCGCTCGTTGCGAACGACGTCCTGTTGATTGGAGAGATTGGCCTGATCGAGGGTGTCCAGCAGGTAGCCCATGCGGTCTGATTCAAGCCAGAGGGCGAGCTCGAGTTGATTGGAGGGGAGCGTCTGGAAGTAGTTGGTGCGATCGAAGCCGGTGGTGCCGTTGATGTCCGAGGCGCCGGCGCCCTCGAGGAGCTTGAAGTGGGAATCGCCGGTGACGTGCCTGGAGCCCTGAAACATCATGTGCTCGAACAGATGGGCGAAACCGGTGCGGCCGGGGTCTTCGTTGGCTGGGCCGACGTGATACCAGAGATTGACGGCGACGAGAGGCAGGCGATGGTCTTCGGCGAGGATGACTTCGAGGCCGTTGGGAAGCGTGTATTTTTCGTAGCTGAGGGTGGGGATGTCTGATGCGGCGGGCTTCTGCGCGGGAGAAGCGGGCTTGGAGGATTGGGCGCTCAGGATGGCAACAACGCCGAACAGGAAGATGGCGACAACAGCGAGGATGGTGCGGTTCATTGGATGAGGTCTCCTTGTGGATTGGTCGTCAGAGAGTGCCGGCTAAAGTCGGCCCCTGCAAAATCTCCGTGAATGTTTTGGCAGGCTGGCTTACTGACTCGCGGACGACGCCGTCTGCCAACGGCGCGGAACCCGGCGCCCCCCAGACCCGACCGGGCGGTACCACAAACGCGTCTGTATGATACCGGAAAGCGCGGGCCCGGCATATGGGTTAGACGCGGGGGAGAATCAAGGGGATAGGCAGTAGGGTTTCGGGAAAGAGCATGAAGATGGGCGGGGCTCTGCCCCGCACCCCGGTCGGCGAGCTGCCGGTGCTGCCCGGCGCTACGGGCGTTTGTAGAAGGCGCGCTGGGCTTTGTGGATGGCGCGCCAGCGGCGCTGTTCGGCGGCGCGGGCGGCGGCGTCCTGTTTGCGGTGCTGGAAGGCCAGCTCGCGCTCGAGTTTGCGGTAGCTCTCCAAGCGCTCGGGACCGAGCGCGCCATCTTCGACGGCGTGCTGGACGGCGCAACCGGGTTCGGATTGATGAGTGCAGTCGCGGAAGCGGCAGGACGCCGAAAACGCGGCGATATCTTCAAAGGTGCGGCCGAGGCCCGCAGAGGCGTCCCAGAGCTGAAGCTCGCGCAGGCCCGGAGTGTCAATCAGCAGGCCACCGGCATCGAGCGGGATCATCTGGCGCGAAGTGGTGGTGTGGCGGCCGCGGTCGCGCGAATCGCTGATGGCGGAGACGCGCTGGAGGTCGCAGCCGGCGAGGCGGTTGATGAGCGTGGACTTCCCTACCCCGGAGGAGCCGAGGAGAACGATGGTCTGGCCGAGGGCGAGGTAGCGAGAGAGGGCGTCGAGGCCGGCGCCGGTGGCGGCGCTGACTAGATGTACGGCGACGCCGGGCGCAGCGGCTTCGGCTTCCCAGAGAAGAGGGAGAGGGTCGTCGACAAGATCGGCCTTGTTGAGCAGGACGACGGGACGCGCGCCGCTTTCCCAGGCGAGGGCGACGTAACGCTCGATGCGGCGAGGGTTGAAGTCGCGGTTGAGCGCGCTGACCAGAAAGGCGGTATCTACATTGGCAGCGATGACCTGCTCGGACGTGCCGCGGCCGGCGGCCTGACGAGAGAACTTGCTGCGCCGCTTCAGAAGTTGATGGATGGTGGCGCGCGCTTCGCCGACCCGCGGACGCACCAAGACCCAATCGCCGACGGCGGGGAGATCTTCACGCGCGCCGGCGGAATGGCGGAGTTTTCCCGCAAGCTCGGCGAGGAGGTCGCCGGCTTCGGTGAAGACGCGATAGAAATTCTTTTGCTCCTCCGCGACGCGCGCGGGGATGAGGTCGGCGCGGGCGGCGCGGGGGTACTGCTGTTCAAAGAAATCGGTCCAACCGAGAGAATCGAGAGTGAACACGGGAAGCTCCTGAGCAGAGTCATTCGTAATTCGTCATACATTGTCCGTTATCCGTTTTCGGTAAGAGGTGAACGGGGAGCGGCGCTTGCCCTTCAGACGCAGTGAGGCGCAGAGGGCCGCGTAAACAAACAGATGGCGAAGGAGAAGCGGTGGGAGATCAGCTCAGGTCAGACGGAAAAGCGAGAGGTGAAAAATGACTCGCTAGTCGCGGCGGAGAAGAGCGGACGCGCACACGCGCAGGTCCCTCGCATGGCAGGTGACCCTCATAGTCCGGCCTTCTCCCTTCGGTGAGGTGCGATACCAGTATCAAGTATAAGGATTCGGGGCACGGCGTCAAGATGAAGGTCACAAGCGAAAAGAACCGGCGAGACGCCGGCGCTCCAACAGAAAAATCGCGGGCAAAGCTGCCCGCGCCACCCAGGGCACAGGCAAGAGTTTCTGTGCCACCGGATGCAAGGCGCGTGCAATCCTGCCTACCCAGTGCCGAGCAAAAGGGGTATGCTGAGCGGAGCTTTTAGGCCGCGCCCGCCTGCCGCGTCCACTGGGAGTGAATCATGCGACCTGTCTACATGATCTCCGGGGGCATCACCAAGTTCACCAAAGCCGAGCCCCGAAAGTCGTTCCGCGTGATGGTCAAAGAGGCCTTCGATTACGCCATGCGGGATTGTCCGAAGCTGACACGGGAGCGGATTGACGGTACGGTGGTGAGTTACTTCAGCGACCATTTCACGCGCCAACTGAAAGCCGGGGTGATGGCGGTGGACATGTGCGGGCTGGTTCCAAAACCCACGATCCGCGTCGAGGGAGGCGGCGCGACCGGCGGGTTGTGCTTCCAAGAGGCCTGGCGGCATGTGGCCTCGGGGTGGCTGGACTGCGTGGTGGCGATGGGATTCGAAACGATGTCGCACGTGAACACCTGGAAAGGCAACGAGTTCATCGCACTGGCGAGCGACACCAACTTCGATTACCCGGTGGGGGGGTTCTACACCGGCTACTACGCGATGATGGTGGTGCGGCACATGCACGAGTTCGGCACCACGGTGGAGCAGCTCGCGCAGGTGAGCGTGAAGAACCACCGCAATGCCCTGCACAACCGATGGGCCCAGCACCATTACGACCTTACCATCGAGGACGTGCGACGCTCGCCGATGGTGGCCTACCCGCTGACCATGCTGGACATCTGCACGATGTCGGACGGCGCGGCGGTGGCCATCCTGGCGAGCGAAGAGGTCGCCGAGCAGGTCTGCGCCAACCCGGTGCGGGTGCTGGGCGTGGGCATGGGGTCGGACGCCATGCGCATGGCCGACCGACCGCACGGCGAGGTCATCCTGCTCAAGCACGAAGACCCGAAGTGGTACAAAGGGCTGAAGTATCCCGGCGTGCACAGCTTCCGCGCCGGCCGCATGGCCTGCAAAATGGCGTACGAGAAGGCGAGAATCGAAGACCCCCGCGAAGATCTTGATTTCGTGGAGCTGCACGATGCCTATACCTCGAGCGAAATCCAGACCTACGAAGACATGGGACTGTGCAAGTACGGCGACGGGGGGAAGTTCATCGAGCAGGGCCACCCGGAACTCACGGGCATGATCCCGGTGAACCCGTCGGGCGGGTTGATTGCCTGCGGACACCCGGTCGGGGCAACCGGTCTGATGCAAGCCGTGTTTGCCTTCTGGCAACTTCAAGGGACAATCGCGAAGCACAACGAAGGCGATGGTTATATCCAGGTCAAGCAGAAGAAGAGCCCAGGCCGCCGCCGAATGCGCGGGGCCATTCACAGCCATGCCGGCACGGGTACCTATGTAACGGTCAGCATCTTGGAGAGCACAAGGTAGGCGCGCGGCTCGCAGAGTCGAGAGAGGAGACTGCAATGGCCAAGAAGAATCCTGCTGGAAAGAGATCCGCACAGGGGCCCAAGCCGGCCTATGGGAAAGTCCGCCTGGCGGAGACTGACATCGGCACCACCGTGTTCCGCACCGACCCGCTGATCGTCAAGGACCACTACGAAATTGACTACATCCACAGCTATGCCGAGGACTCACGCTTCTTCCGCGACCTGACCGAGGGCAAGCTGAGCGGCAGTGAGTGCACCGGGTGCGGATACCGGTTCGCGACACCCCGGGCCTACTGCATGGAGTGCGGCGCGGCCACCCGCTGGATGGAGTTGCCGCTGGAAGGCCGGGTGCACACGTGGACGACGTGCTACTTCGGCTCGGAGGCGTTCCTGAAAGAGACGCCGTTCAACCTCGCGCTGATTGAGTTCGAGGGAGTGAACACTTTGCTGCTGACTCGGCTGATCGGTGCGACCGAGAAAGAAATCCGCGTGGGCATGACGGTGAAGGCCAAGTTCCGGCGGCTGGCACAATTCAAGCCAACCGACGTATATTTTGTCCCGGCTGAGAAGCCCTAGCAGAGTGCCGAAGAGGGCTTCAGCCGGCGGCAAGATTCGGCAGTCTCCAGTGCGGTGACGGGCATCTGTAGCGGCGGGCCGGTGGCCCGCCATCTGGCCGGTGTAAAGCCGGTCGCTACATGCGCCGACGCGGAACGACCGCCTGCGGAAGTCCAGAGCGCTCAGGTCGAAGTCAAATCTACAGGCGCGGCGGATTGGCGCCGCAGGCCGGGCACGAGGTCAATGCGTTGTCGCATTCTCTTCTGAAGACCCACGTCCATCCTCACTCTCACACCTACGAAACGAATACCCGTCGGATGGTGGAGCTGCTGACCGAGATCAAGAACGAAGAAGAGCAGATCCGGCAGGGCGGCGGCGCGAAAGCCATCGAAGCACAGCACAAGAAGGGCCGGTTGACGGCGCGCGAACGAATTGCGCGGCTGATTGACCCGGGGACGCCGTTTTTCGAATTGAGTATCTATGCGGCGTACGAGATGTACGAGGAGTGGGGCGGGGCGCCGGCGGCGGGGACGATCACCGGCCTGGCGCGCGTGTGCGGGCGGCTGGTGATGATTATCGCCAACGACGCGACGGTGAAGGCCGGGGCGTTTTTCCCGATGACGGCGAAAAAGGTGATCCGCGCGCAGAATATCGCCATCGACAACCACATCCCGACAATTTATTTAGTGGACTCGGCCGGAGTGTTCCTGCCGCTGCAGGAGGATGTGTTCCCCGATACGGACGACTTTGGGCGGGTGTTCCGCAACAACGCGGTGATGAGCGCAATGGGCATCCCGCAGATCACTGCGATTATGGGGATGTGCGTGGCGGGGGGCGCGTATCTGCCGGTGATGTGCGACCACATCTTGATGACGGATGGGTCGGGACTGTTTCTGGCGGGGCCGGCGCTGGTGCAGGCGGCGATTGGTCAGAAGGTCTCTGCCGAGGAGCTGGGCGGGGCGAAGATGCACGCCGAGATCAGCGGAACGATTGATTTTCGCGAGCCGGACGACGAGTCATGCCTGACGCGGGTGCGGGCGCTGGTGGACAAGATGGGACACCCTGCTCCGGCGCGGTTCGATCATGTGACGCCCGAAACGCCAGCGTTTTCGAGCGAGGAGATTTACGGTGTGTTTTCGGCGGACCCGCTGAAGCAGTACGACATGCGCGAGGTGATTGCGCGAATCGTGGACGGCGGTCGGTGGGAGGAGTATCGCGCGGAGTACGGCAAGACGCTGCTGTGCGGTTACGCGCGGATCGGCGGGTGGGCGGTGGGGATCGTCGCCAACCAGAAAAAGCACGTGCAGACGAGCGCACCGCATACGGGCGAGAAGCGAATCGAGTTTGGCGGAGTGATTTATACCGAGTCGGCGGAGAAGGCGGCGCGGTTCATCCTGGACTGCAACCAGAATTTGGTGCCGCTGGTGTTCTTGCACGACGTGAACGGGTTCATGGTGGGCAAAGAGGCGGAGTGGAGCGGGATCATCCGCGCGGGCGCGAAGATGGTGAACGCCGTGTCGAACAGCGTGGTGCCCAAGATTGCGGTGATCTGCGGAGGGAGCTTCGGCGCGGGGCACTACGCGATGTGCGGGAAGGCGTACGACCCGCGGTTTATTTTTGCGTGGCCGACGGCGCGATACGCCGTGATGAGCGGGGATTCAGCCGCGGCGACGCTGGTGGAAATCAAGATTAAGCAGCTCGAGCGTGAGGGGAAAAAGCTTTCTGAGAAAGAGAAGAAAGAGCTGCATGAGTCGGTGCGGAAGACGTATGAGCATCAGACCGACCCGCGCTACGCGGCGGCGCGACTCTGGGTGGATGCCATCATCGACCCTGCGCAGACGCGTGAGGCACTCATTTGGGCACTGGAAGCAGCTGCCCTGAATCCTGAAGTGCGCGAATTCAAGACAGGCGTCCTGCAAACCTGAAGTAGGCATAGAGACACAGAGCATGGAGAGGGTGAAGATTATTGAGTGTCCGCGGGATGCGTGGCAGGGGCTGCCGCAGGTGATCCCGACGGAGGTGAAGGCAGAGTACCTGGCCCGGCTGGTGGCGGCGGAGTTCCGGCATATTGATGCGGTGAGTTTTGTGTCGCCGAAGCATGTGAAGCAGGTGGCGGATAGCGAAGAGGTGATAAAGCGGTTCCGGGAGCTGGTGGGCAAGGAATCGAACGCCACGGAAATCATTGGGATTGTGGTGAATGAGAAAGGGTTGGAACGAGCGCTGGCGACGTCCGGGGTGACGACGGTCGGGTACCCGTATTCGATCTCGGCGTACTTCCGGAGGGCGAACGCGAATATGTCGCGAAGTGAGTCGCGGGCGCTGGTGGAGATGCTGCAAGGCGAGACGCGAGCGGCGGGGCGCGGGCTGGTGGTGTACATCTCAATGGCGTTTGGAAACCCGTATGAGGAGCCGTGGGGGCCGGAGATTGTCGAGGAGACGATAGAATGGCTGCGCGAGGTGGGCGTGAAAACACTGTCGCTGGCGGATACGGTGGGGACGGCGAAGCCGGAAGAGGTGGGGTCGCTCTACCGCGCGGTGCGCGATGCGGCGCGGGGGATGGAACTGGGTGTACATCTGCACAGCCGGCCGGAGGGCGCGGCGGAAAAAGTGTTGGCTGCGTACGAGGCGGGATGCAGGCGATTCGATAGCGCGCTGACGGGATTGGGCGGGTGCCCGTTCGCGGGAGACGATCTGGTGGGTAACATTGCGACGGAGACTGTCATCGCAGCGCTGGAGAAGAAGGGAGTGGAGACGGGGCTGCAATCATCGGGGTTGGGCGAGGTACTCAAGATGAGCAGCCAGATTCGGGCGATGTACGAACATGCGCCGGCAACGGACACGGTGCAATGAAGTAGGGTACAGGGTGTAGATAAACAGGATTATCAATTGTTCGCGTTATCTCGCCGAAGAAGGATTCCACATTTCAAATCCCAAAGAAAAGAGCGGCGGGGCTCTGCCCA
>Ga0209109_10000639_pt1 | contig 19047 bp, 15 predicted proteins | sample Rifsed10ft2_FD_184004 | JGI IMG/M metagenome (GOLD analysis project Ga0209109, IMG submission 184004) | Soil microbial communities from Rifle, Colorado, USA - sediment 10ft 2 (version 2) | ecosystem: Environmental > Terrestrial > Deep subsurface > Rock core/Sediment | place: Rifle, Colorado... | reverse complement strand
GGCGCGTCTGGCGCCCGCTCCTCCCGGCCGCCTTTCGCCAGATGCCTCAGGCCCGGCTCGCCGACCGGCTGCTCGACCGAGCCGTGACCTGACCGCAGATGGTGGCGGCATCCGGTCTGCCGGGCGGCACTGTCGCTGCTCGGATCCCGAGTTCGGTCAGCGTCGCCTTCGCGGCCAGACGGTGTCGCTCGGTGAGGCCGTGGCCGTGGCTCTCGCCGACCTTCAGAAGTAGCGCGGGAAGCGCTTCTCGAACATCGGGCGGAGGTCGAGCGGGGTCGCCGCGTCGAGCGCCGCGAGCAGCTCCTGGGTCGTCGAGAGCCCGAAGCGATGGTCGGCCACGTAGCCGCGGATCGCTGACCAGAAGGCGGCGTTCCCCATCTTCCGCCGGACGTCGTCGAGGAGGTTCCCGCCCTGGATGTAGATCGCCTCGTAGTAGCAGGCCGAGCTGTAGTGGTAGATCGACCGATCGAGGGTCGCGGTCGCACACCGCGACGAACGACGCGTCGCGAGGACGTACCGGGTCAGGAAGTCGGTCGCCGCTTCGTCGGTGAACGGCTGGATGGCCTGGTCGTTGCCGACGATCCCGTAGAACCACTGGTGGGCGATCTCGTGCGTCACGAGATACCGGATGCTCGATGGGCTCGTGCCGCGCGGGATCCAGATGACCCCGGGCCCCTCCATCGACCACCCTCCGGCCGACTCGGCGATCGTGAACGCGGGGTACGGGTAGGGTCCGGCGAGATCCGCCGCCCGCCGGAGCGCGTGCCGTGCCGCCGCGATCAGCGCCGACGCGGAGAGTCCACCGGGTCGGGTGTAGACCCGCATGAAGACGCCGTCGATCGTGGCCGTCGAGATGCGGTAGTCGGGCGACATCGAGACGATGACATCGCGGACGTCGTTGAGCTCCCAGACCTGGGTCATCGTGTCCGCACTCAGGGATGTCCGGCGGCCGTTCATCGCGATCCGCAGCGGCCGATCGGTCACGATCGTCAGACGGACGCTCCGGCTCGACGGGGTGATGAACGGATCGCCGAAGTTCGGCCTCACGAACGGCAGTCGCCTGCTGACCCACGGCAGCCAGCGATAGAGCTCGGCGATGCCGTTGCGCCGGCTGAACATCCAGTCCGAGCCGCTGGTCGTCGTCCGGAGCGTCGCCCGGTAGTAGAGTCCCACCCTGGCCGATGCGCCGTCGGCGAGGATCCCTCCGAGCGGGACCACGATCGTCTGGTCGTCGATCCTGGCGGGGACGGGCATCCCGTCGACGGTGACCCGTCCGAGGACCATTCGACCGAGGCGGGCCGGAACCGCGTTGAGCTCGAGGCGGTCGATCGGCCCGCCGGACGTGTTCGTCACGGCGATCGTCTCGTTGACACGGACCGACCGCTTCAGCCAGCCGACGCGCAGCGTGGCGACGTAGGTCGCATCGATGCGGTACGAGGACCGGTTGACGACTCCCGGCCCGATTGCGCTCGCCAGGGCTTGCTCGGGCGTGGCTTGGCGGACGCTCGTCGATCCCGGAGCCCGATCGTGCGCGGGCGTGGCAGCCGCCACCGGGACGACCGCGATCGATGCGAGGATGAGCACGCTGCCAAGCGCCGCCGCAAGGCGGATCGGTCGCCGGACGAGTGGCGCCGACGCGTGCCCGGACATCGGCGTCATCCTACCGCCGCCCGCATACTTTGGCCCATGACAGAGCCGATCCTCGCGGGCCCGCCGTTGGTCCCGCCCGAAGCGACGGCCGCCCTCGTCGACGCGATCGGCCGACGCCTGCCCGGGCTGCGCCTGCTCGTGGAACCGACGGATCGTGAATCGTACCGGCGAGACGAGACCTCATACGCCGTCGCGGGCCTCCCGGGTGCGGTCGCCCTGCCGACGACGACCGGTGAGGTGGCGGAGCTCGTCCGGTTGGCAAGCGGCCACGGCGTGCCCGTCGTGCCGCGTGGCGCGGGAACCGGGTTGTCCGGTGGCGCGACGGGGATCGAGGGAGGACTGACGATCGCGCTGACACGCATGGATCGCGTCCTCGACATCGATCCGACCGATCTGGTCGCGGTGACCCAGCCCGGGATCGTCAACGCGACGTTCAAGGCCACGGTCGCGGAGCACGGTCTCTTCTATCCGCCGGATCCGGCCTCCTACGAGCTGTGCACGATCGGCGGCAACCTCGGCACGAACGCCGGTGGGTTGTGCTGCGTCAAGTACGGTCAGACGCGCGATTCGGTGCTCGGCCTCGAGGTCGTCCTCGCCGATGGCTCGGTCATCCGGACCGGCGGGCGGGCCGTCAAGGACGTTGCCGGCTACGCGCTCACACACCTGTTCGTCGGCTCCCAGGGGACGCTCGGGATCGTGACCGAGGCGACGCTCCGACTGCGTCCCGCCCCGCCGCCCCGCTCCACGCTCCTCGCCTTCTTCCCGTCGCTCCAGGCGGCCGGATCGGCCGTCTCGCACCTGGGACGCTCGGGCCTGTCGCTCGTCACGCTGGAGTTCATGGATCGGGCGACGATCACGGCCGTCGACGACTGGCAGCAGCTGGGACTCGATCGCGAGGCCGAGGCGATGCTGATGATCGAATCGGACCTCCCGGTGGGAGCGGCCGCCGAGGAGCTGGCGACCGCGGAGCGGATCTGTGCGGACGCCGGGTCCACATCGATGGTCCGGGCCGCCGACGCCCAGGAGGCAGACTGGCTCCGCCAGGCTCGCCGGATGGCGCTCCGGGCCCTCGAACGTTACGGTGTCGTCCACATGGAGGACGTCGGGGTTCCCCGGGCGAGGGTCGTGGACCTCCTGCTGGCCATCGACGAGGCCGCCCGGCGGCACGGAGTCGAGACGGCCACGTTCGGTCACGCCGGCGACGGGAACCTCCATCCGAACTTCGTCTTCCGGCGCGATGCATCGGGCGAGGTGCCCGCCGGCAGCGAAGAGGCGCTCAGCGCCGTCCAGGCGGACGTCTACGCCGCCGCGCTGGATCTCGGGGGCACCGTCACCGCCGAGCACGGGATCGGCACGACTCGGCGCGAGTGGCTCGTCCGCCAGCGCGGAGAGGGCGCCGTCGGCGTCATGCGGGCGATCAAGGCGGCCCTCGATCCGGCCGGCATCCTCAATCCGGGCAAGGTCCTCTAGGCGTGCGCGTCCTCGCCATCGATCTTGGCACCGCCGCAGTCCGGGCCGGCCTGTTCGACGAGGGCGGGCGTGTTCTCGGTATCGAGCGACGACCGCTCCGTGAGCCAGACGGCGCTGGCGAGGGGAGGGCCGAGCAGGACCCGGGCACATGGTGGGCGGCCGTCGTCGACATGACCCGCTCGCTCGCGTCGGACCACGGGCCCAGGATCGACGCGGTCTGTGCCGTCGGTCAGGGGCCGACCTGCGTGGCGACGGCGGAGGACGGGACCGCGACTCGGCCGGCGATCACGTGGCGCGACAGCCGGACGGCGGCGGCCGCCTTCGACCTGACGGCGGCGACGGGCGCATCCGGCTGGGATCTTGGTGTCATGCCCGCGTCGCTCTGGATCACCCGCCACGATCCGGAGGCCGCCGCTGCAAGCGACTGGCATCTCGGCACGTGGGAGTGGCTGACCTATCGGCTGTCCGGGGTGGCGAGGACGACGGCTCGCCCATCGGACGAGATCCTCTACGCGGCCTCGGGAGTCGGGTTGGAGACGGCCAGGATCCCGCCCGCGATCGGGACGGGCGAGGTCGTCGGCGCGTTGTCCGCGGCCGCGGCATCGGAGCTGGGGCTCTCGCCCGGTGCGCCGGTCGTGGCCGGCACGTTCGACGCGGCCGCGAGCGTGCTCGGCGCGGGTCTGACGGATCCCGGCCAGTCGATCGATGTCGGGGGTGCGGCCGGCGGCTTCGCCGTCATGATCGATGCTCCGATCGGGGCCGATCCGTACCATCCGCTCCCCTCGCTGCTGCCCGATCGGTGGCTCCTCGGCGGTGCCATGGCCGCGACCGGCTCGTCGCTCGATTGGCTCGTCTGGAACGTCCTCGGCGGGACGATCGAGCGCGACCAGCTCGTCGTCGAGGCGGCCGAGGCCCCGCCGGGCGCGGACGGGCTTCTCTTCCTGCCGTACCTTGCGGGTGAGCGCGATCCGATCCACGACCCGGCGGCGCGCGGTGCCTTCGTCGGGCTGCACCTTCTCCACCACCGTGGTCACCTGGCCCGGGCGATCCTCGAGGCCGCCGCGTTCGCCATCCGCCATGTCGCATTGCCCATCGTCGAGGCGGGAGTTCCCGTCTCCGAGATGCGTGTCGCGGGCGGCCCGGCCCGGAGCGAGGCCTGGAACAGGATCAAGGCCGATGTCACCGGCTTCCCGGTCGTCGTGCCCGCCATCCGCGAGACGGCGCTGGTGGGCGCCGCGATCCTCGCCCAGGCCGCGGTCTCGGGCGATGCCGATCTGGCCGCCCTCGTCCGTGCCGAGGTCCGGGTCGATCATCGGATCGAGCCCGACCCGGGGCTGCGGGACCTGTACGACGCAGCCTTCACGCGCTATGTCGCCCTCTACCCGGCTCTGGCCGGCACGGAGGTCCGTCCCCGATGACACTCGGCCAGGTCCGCCCTGGCGGGCGCCGGAGCTGGTGGCTGCGTGAAGCGTTGGCCCACGATCCTGGCGAGGAGTGCCCACCTCTCGCCGAGATGGTCGAGGCCGACGTCGCGATCGTCGGCGGCGGCTATACGGGGCTGTGGACCGCTCTCCGGGTTCTCGACGCGGCGCCGCTGGCGCGCGTCGTGGTCCTCGAGCAGGACATCTGCGGCGGTGGCCCGTCGGGTCGCAACGGTGGCTTCGCTACCGGCTGCTGGGACGAGCTGCCGACCCTCGTCGAGCGCGGCGGGCGGGACCGCGGGCTCGCCGGCGCCCGAGCGGTCGCGGATGCCGTCGACGAGATCGGCGCATGGTGCGCCGCGCACGGGATCGACGCCTGGTACCGGAAGGCCGGCTTCCTCACCGCGAGCGCGTCGCCTGCCCAGGACGATTCCTGGCACGAGGCGGTGGATGCATGTCGCGATCTCGGGGTGGGTTCCGAGCTCATCGAGATGAACCCCGACGAGGTCGCCCTGCGGGTGCGCAGCCCCGTGTTCCGGGCGGGCGTCTTCATGCCCGCCGCCGCCACCGTCCATCCGGCCCGGCTCGCCCGCGGCCTTCGCCGCGTCGCCCTCCAGCGCGGTGTCCGCATCTTCGAGGGGACACGAGTCGCGGCTCTCGATGGCTCGTCCCCGTCCATCGTCGGCACGTGGCTGGCGGGCGAGCGTCGTCGCATCGGCCGGGTCGGGCGACCGGTTCGCATCGAGACGACGTCGGACGTGGGTGTGGGTGAGGTCGCCGCGGAGCGCATCGTCGTGGCGATGAACGCCTGGGCCGCGGCCTGGCCCTGGTTCGGCCCCCGGATCGTGACCTGGTCCTCGTACATCGTTCTGACCGAGCCCATCCCCGATCGCCTCGCCGAGATCGGCTGGACGGGCGGCGAGGGCGTCTGCGATGCGCGGTTCACCCTCCACTACCTGCGGACGACGCCGGACGGGCGGATCGCGATCGGCGGTGGAGGTGGACGCGCCGGGGTCGGCGGCCGGATCGGCAGATCGTTCACCGCGGACGTCACTGCCGCGGAGCGTGCCGCTGCCGGGCTGCGCCGGCTGTTCCCGTCACTTGCGGACGTCCGGATCGAGGATGCCTGGGGCGGCCCGATCGACATCTCGTCGGATCACCAGCCGTTCTTCGGCACGCTCCCGGGCGGGCGCGTCCACTACGGCCTCGGCTACAGCGGCAACGGTGTGGCGCCGTCGGTCGTCGGCGGCAGGATCCTCGCGGCCCTGGCCCTCGACCGGCACGACGATCCGGTCCTCGATCTCCCGTTCGTCGACATCCGAACCCGCGCGTTCCCGCCGGAGCCATTCCGATCGATCGGGGCTCGCATCTTCCGCGAGGCCGTCGTGAGACGCGAGATGGCGGAGGACGAAGGTCGGCGCCCGGGCCGGATAGCCCGCCAGATGACGCGACTGCCGCGCCGGATGGGGTATCACCTCGGGCCCCTGGACTGACCGCCCAGCCGCTCGGATCGCCCTGCGCCCCTGCTAGCCTGACCGGACCGTGACCGGTCAGCGCCTTCCCGAGCGTCCGCCCTTCTCCATCCGCGCCCGGCTGCTGAGCCCCCTCGCCGAGGGCGGGATCCTCGATGTCACCGACGGCACCGTCGGGGTCGATGCCGGTGGGCGCATCGCTTGGGTCGGACCGACGGTCGATCGGCCGTCCTCGAGCCTGGTGCCGGCGTCGACCGACGTTCGCCCGTCGGTCGTCATGCCCGGCCTCATCGATCTGCATGCGCACCTGCCCCAGCTGCCGGCGGCAGGTCTCGGCCATGGCCTCGACCTGCTGACGTGGCTGGAGCGCTACGTCTTCCCGATCGAGCGGACGTTCGACGAAGACGCCGCCGCCCGCCTGGCGCCGGTCGCCTTCCGAGCGATGGCGGCGGCCGGCACGACGACCGTCGTCGCCTACGGCGCCGTCTACGAGGGCTCGATGGACGTCGCCTTCGAGGCGGCCGAAGCGCACGGCATCCGGGCCATCCTCGGCAAGGTCATGATGGACCGCCGTCGCTACGACCCGGCCGTGACCGACGCCGAGGTCCTCGACCTGTCGCTCCGCCAGTCGGCCGATCTCTGCTCGCGCTGGCACGGCCGCGACGACGGTCGTCTGCGCTACGCGTTCACGCCGCGCTTCGCCGTCTCCTGCTCGAAGGAGATGCTGCGCGAGTCGGCCCGGCTCGCTCGCGACGCAGGCGCCCATTGGCAGACGCACCTGTCCGAGGACCGCGGGGAGATCGCCGAGGTCGCCGCCCTCTTCCCGGATGCGCTCGACTACCTCGACGTCTACGACCGGGCCGGCGGCGTCTTCGAGCGAGCCATCTTCGCCCATGCGGTCCACCTCTCCGAGCGGGAGGTCCTCCGCCTGGTCGACGCGGGCGCCGCGGTCGCCCACTGCCCCGCCTCGAACCTCTTCCTGGCATCCGGAGCCATGCCGCTTGCCCGCTACCTCGGGGCGGGCATGCGAGTTGGCCTTGGGTCCGACGTGGCCGGCGGCCCGGATCTCTCGATCTTCAGCGTCATGCGCGTTGGCGCCTACACGCAGAACGCGCTCCGGGTCGTCCGCGGCCTGACCGACCCGGTCCTCGATGGCCTCGGCTGGCTTCGCCTGGCGACGCTCGACGGTGCCCGCGCCCTCGGCCTCGGCGACACGATCGGTTCGCTCGAGGTGGGCAAGGAGGCGGACATGATCGTCGTCGATCCGGCTCTGACGGCACCGGTCCCGTGGGCCGATGCCGACGACCCCGAGGAGCTCGCCGGGCGGCTCATGTTCCGCTCCCACCCATCGATGGTCCGGGCCGCCTGGGTCCGCGGCCGTCTTCTCGAGGGTCCCCTGCCATTATCGACGACGTCAGCGCTCCTGCCCCGCTGATCGCCCTGCTCGGAGGCGTCCGGCGAGGGCCGGGGATCTCGCCCGACCGTGGGTCGTCCCGCGACCCACATGACCCGGCGCCGGTCGCGTGACGGTCGGGCGGGTCCGCCCACCACCCAGTCGACCGGCGGGGTTGTCTCCGTCGGTCATTCGGGTCTGCGAGCGACCCAACCAACGAGCGAGCCGCTTCTCGTCGGTCATGTGGGTCCCCAGGCGATCCATCACCGAGGCCGGCCCGGCGGGCCATCAGAGCAGGACGATCCCGCTCGCCCGTGGCGCTTGCCCGAGGGTGAGCGACGCCATGACCTCACGGCCATCGAGAGGGAACGCCGCTCGGAGCGATTCGCGATGGGCCGCCAGAACGGCCCGGTTGTGACGCGTGTCGGCGACCACCAGGATCACCACGTCGATATCGCCGTCACGGCGCTTCAGCTCGACCTTGCGGCTGAGCGCCTGGATGTCACCGAGCCGCGTTTCGGCTTCGACCGCGACCCGAGCCCGAGCGATGAGCACGACTGCATCCCATGCTCGACGGTCGCCGTCGATCGGCAGCGGGACCTCGGTGTTCCATTCTGCGTCTGGCGGGAGGCGCCGGTGGAATCGCTCGAGGAGCCTGACGTGGGCCGCGTCGCGGATGGGATCGCCGTCCGCGTATGTTCGGACGGACAGCTCGAGGCCAACAGCCGAACATGCAAGCGCAAGCTGCTCGATGGTCACGTTGGGCAACTCGCCTCGCTCGATGCGACCGTACGTCGTGTGGCTCATCCCGACGGACCTGCCGGCCGCTCGCTGGCTGATCCCCGCCCCGACGCGCGCGGAGCGGATCTCCACACCGGTCTCGCGCCTGCCGCGCGTCGCCCGGCGTCGTCCGCGTTCGTATGCTCTGTCACGCGTGGCCATGGCCAGCAGATGATGATCCTGCCCGCTCTCCTGCGGATCCACTGGCCCGCCGGCGTGGACTGCGGGTCACCGGCGGGTCTGACGGCGACCCACACGACCGGCGGGACCGGCCCGGATCGGCAGGCGGGTCGTAGGACGATCCATCCGACCACGATGGGCGCCCATGTCGGTCGAGCGGGTCGCGCAGAGGACCAACCGGCTATCGAGATGCGTATCCCCGGTCGCGTGGGTCCCCTGGCGACCCGACACGGTAGCCGGCCGCTCACACGAGACGCGCGATGAGCGTGAGCCCGGACCTGCGGATCTCCGGCGGTGAGGTCGTCGATGGGACGGGCGCGCAGAGGTACCGGGCGGATGTGCTCGTGCGCGACGGGCGGATCGAGGTCGCCCGACCCGGGGCGGATGCCACGGCCGCGGGCTCGACGTCGGGCCCGACCTCGGGACCGGCGGCGGGGCCGGCCGCGCGAACGATCGATGCGACGGGGCTCATCGTGGCACCCGGCTTCATCGACCTCCATTCACACGCCGGGCTGTGGATCCTCCACGAGCCGCTCCACGAGCCGAAGGTCCGCCAGGGGGTGACGACCGAGGTCGTCGGCGTCGACGGCCTCTCGTACGCTCCCTTTCCGGATCCCGACGATCTCGAGGCTCTCGTGGAGATGAACGCCGGGCTCGACGGGCGGCCGCCGATCGCCCTCGATTGGGCGACGGTCGCCGACTACCTCGCCCACTTCGACGGCCGGGTCGCCCTCAACGTCGCCCTCGTCGTCGGCAACACCCCGCTGCGGATCGCCGCCCTCGGCTGGGACGATGTGCCGGCCGACGCCCGAGCGGTCGCCGACCAGCGGGCACGCTTGCGCGAGGCGATGACCGACGGCGCCTTCGGCGTCAGCAGCGGGCTCGACTACCCGCCGGGAGCCTATGCCACGACCGACGAGTTGGCGGAGCTCGCCAACGAGGCGGCGCGCCACGGCGGCTTCTACCACACGCACGTCCGCTACGCCCTCGGTGACCGCTTCAAGGACCCTTTCCGAGAGGCGATCGAGATCGGCCGGCGGGGCGAGGCTCCCGCCCACATCACCCATTTCTTCCACCGGGCCACGTTCCCCGGCGGCCCCGAGGATCTCCTCGGTCTCGTCGACGACGCCCGGGCGGCCGGCCAGGACGTGACGTTCGACTCGTATCCCTCGGAGTGGTCCAGCACGCGCCTCCTCGTCATGATCCCGATCTGGGTCCAGGAGGGCGGTCCGGCCCGCACGAAGGAGCGCCTCGCCGATCGTGTCGTCCGCGGGCGGATCCGCGACGAGCTCGAGGCGCGCGGTGTGCTCCTCGCCGGGGCCGGCGGATTGGCGGACATCCGGCTCGGCGCATTCACTCGGGCCGAGAACCTGGCCTACGAGGGGCGGACGCTCGGCGAGTACGTGGCCGACAGCGGGGCCGAGCCCGTCGACGCCATCTGCGATCTCCTGCTCGCCGAGGACCTCCGGACGAACCAGGTCACGCCCGGGCCCCACGGCCCGACGCTTGGCCCGTTCATCCGCCACCCGATCGGGATGGTCGGCACCGACAGCGTCTTCATCGGCGCGAAGCCGAGCCCCCGGACGTACGGCAGCTTCCCCCGCATCCTCGGCCAGTTCGTTCGCGATGAGGCTCTGCTCAGCCTCGAAGAGGCGGTCCGCAAGATGACCGGCGCGCCGGCGGCCCGCCTCGGCCTCCGCGACCGCGGGGTCGTCCGCGATGGGGCCGTGGCCGACCTTGTCCTCGTCGACCCGGCCCGGGTCCGGAGCACGGCCACGTACGACGACCCGCGGAGCTTCCCGGAGGGCATCCCGTACGTCATCGTCGGTGGCCAACTCGTCGTCGACGGCGGCCGGCACACCGGGGCGACACCCGGCCGGGCCCTCCGTCGCGGTCGCGACTGACGATGTGAGTATACACATACCCCACGGTCTGCTGTATAGTCAGGATATGGCCATGCGACGCATCAACCTGTACATCGAGGTCAAGACCGATGATGCGCTCGAGCTTCAGGCTCGGCTCGAGCGCGTCTCGAAGGCCGCCCTCATCCGCCGGTTCGTCGAGCGAGGCCTGAGTCGGTCGGGTGGCCCGCCTCCGGACCCGATCGACGCGCTGGTCGGAGATCTCGACCTCGAGCCGGCCGACATCGATGAGGTTGTCTACGGCACGTGACGCTCGTCGACACGTCGTTCTGGATCGCTCTCTTCGTTCCTCGTGACTCGTGGCACGCCGAGGCAACCCGGTTGTGGGAGCGCGGAGAAGCCGCTTTGTCCACGAATCATGTCCTCGGGGAGACGTGGACCTTCATCCGACGCCGAGGGGGCCACGGCGACGCGTGGCGAGCGATCGACGCGATCCGGCGGTCGCCACGCGTGACGATCCTGGAGGTCGGCGCTGAGCTCGAGCGCGAGGCATGGGAATGGTTGCGCCGCCACGATGAACGTCGATACTCGTTCGTCGACGCGACGAGCTTCGCGGTCATGCGGCGGGAGCGGATCCGATCTGCGCTGGCATTCGATGGAGACTTCGCGGCCGCCGGGTTCGCCGAACTTCGCCCGTAGCGATGGGCGGGTGGTATCGTCCCCGCCCAAGGTGAGGAAGGACGGACCAGCGGCCACGATCCGCACGCCGACGCGCGAGCTCGGCGCGCTCGTCGTCGAGCCCGGGACGCCGACACGGGGGCGCGCGCGGACCGCGCCGCTGCGCCGCGAGGGTCCCGAGAAGCTGACCGGCGAGGCGAGGTACGCCGACGATCTGGTCTTCCCGGGTGCCTGGTTCGGCGGGACGATCCGCTCGACCGAGCCCCACGCCCGCCTGCTGGCGATCGATCGGGCCGACGATTTCGACTGGTCGAGGGTCGTCGTGGTGACCGCAGCGGACATCCCCGGCGAGAACATCGTCGCCAGCATCCACGACGACCAGCCCGTGCTGGTCCCGGTTGGCGGCGAGATCCTCCACCACGCCGAACCGTTGGCCCTGGTGGCGGCCCCCGATCGCGAGACGCTTCGCGAGGCGAAGAAGCGGCTCATCGTCAGCACCCAACGACTCGAGCCCGTCTTCGACCCGCTCGCATCGGACGTCGTCTTCGCCCATTACGAGATCGTCCGCGGCGACGTCGATGGGGCGATGGCCGGGGCGCACCTCGTTCTGGAGGGGACATACCGGGTCAACCACCAGGAGCAGCTCTACATCGAGAACAACGCGATGATCGCGGTGCCCCGCGACGACGGCGGCGTCACCGTCACCGGTTCGCTCCAGTGCCCCTACTACGTCCACGGGGCGCTGAAGCGGGCACTCGCGCTGACCGATCGCCAGGCGGTCGTCGTCCAGGCCGAGACCGGCGGCGGTTTCGGCGGCAAGGAGGAGTTCCCGTCGGTCGTCGCCATCCACGCCGCGCTGCTGGCGAAGGCGTGCCGGCGACCCGTCCGCATGATCTACGAGCGCCACGAGGACATCGCCGCCTCGACGAAGCGCCACCCGGCCATCGTGATGCACCGGACCGGCGTGGCGGCCGACGGCACCATCCTGGCCCAGGACATCGAGGTCGTCATGGACGGCGGCGCATACACGACCCTCAGCCCGGTCGTCCTCTCGCGCGGCACGATCCACGCCGGCGGCCCCTATCGCTGCCCGAACGTCCGCGTCCGCTCGCGGGCCGTCCGCACGAACACCCCGCCCAACGGGGCGTTCCGCGGCTTCGGTGCCCCACAGGTCGAGTTCGCCGCCGAGACGCACCTCAACCGGATCGCCGACGCGCTCGACGTGAGTCCGCTCGAGATCCGCCGGCGCAACGCCTATCGCGAGGGCGACACGACCCCGACCGGGCAGGTCCTCCGCGAGAGCGTGGCCGCCCACGAGGTCCTCGAGAAGGCCGCCGAGGCGGCCGACTTTCCGACGAAGCGCCGCCTCAGCGCACGCGGCCGGGCCGAGCGGGCCGCCAACCCGGGCTGGGCCCGCTCCGCGCGCGGCGTCGGGCTGGCTCTCGGTTGGCATGGCGCCGGCTTCACCGGCTCCGGCGAGGTGAGGCTCGGGTCGGTCGTCTCGATCGTGCTCACGGCGGAGGGCGAGATCAGGGTCCTCACCGCGGCGACCGAGATGGGGCAGGGAACGAAGACGATCCTCCCAGGGCTTGCCGCCGATGCCCTCGGTGTCGATCTCGACCGGGTCGAGCTGGTGCCGGTCGACACGTCGATCGTGCCCGACAGCGGCCCCACCGTCGCCAGCCGAACGACGATGGTCGTCGGTGGGCTCGTCATCCTGGCCGCCCGCGAACTCCGGGCGAAGGTCGAGGGCGCGACCGGCCGATCGTTCGCCGAGTCCTATCGCGACCATGCGTCGCGGAACGGCGACCTGCGCGTCGATCGTCGGTTCGAGCCGTACCCGGGCATCAGTTTCGACGACGCGACATACACGGGCGATGCCTATCCGGCCTTCGGTTGGGCGGCCGCCGTGGCCGACGTCGAGGTCGACCTCGACACCGGCGAGGTCATCGTCCACGAGGTCGTCGCCGTCGACGACGTCGGCCATGTCATCCATCCGGTGCTCGCCGAGGGCCAGGTCGAGGGCGGAACGCTCCAGGCCGTCGGCTACGCGACGATCGAGGAGATGAAGCTCGACGATGGCCGCTATGTCAACGACCGCCTCTCGACGTACATCATCCCGACCGCCCTCGACGCTCCGCGTTTGCGGACGATCCTCGTCGAGGTGCCGTTCTCGGGCGCTCCGCACGGCGCGAAAGGGGTCGGGGAGCTGCCCATGGACGTCGGGGCGCCGGCCGTCATCGCCGCCATCGCCGACGCGACGGGTGCCTGGGTGACGGAGCTGCCGGCGACGCCGGAGCGCATCCTTGCCGCCCTCGGCGTCACGCCGCTCCGGGCCGTCTCGTGACCGCCTATCGCCTCCTCATCAACGGCGACCCTGTCGAGCTCGACGTGCCGGGCATGCGCCGTCTCCTCGACGTCCTGCGGGAGGACCTCGCTCTCAGCGGCACGAAGGAGGGCTGCGGGGAAGGGGAGTGCGGCGCCTGTTCCGTCCTCGTCGACGGCGCGGTCGTGGACTCGTGTCTCGTCCCCGTCTGCCAGGTCGATGGCCACGCGATCCTGACGGTCGAGGGCCTCGCCGAGCGGCTCCCCGACGGGGCGACCGCATTGTCTGCGCTCCAGGAGGCGTTCTGGACGGCCGGCGCCGCCCAGTGCGGGATCTGCACGCCGGGGATGCTCGTCGCGGCGCGGGCCTACCTCGATCACGGCGGCGGGCCCGACGACATGTCGATCCGCGAGGCGATCGCCGGCAACCTCTGTCGCTGCACGGGCTACACGAAGATCGTCGAGGCGATCGCGATCGCCGCGACACCGCAGTCAGGTGGTGGGACATGACCGACCTCATCGAGAGCACGACGAACGGCCGGGAGCCGCCGCCCGCGCCGTCCGAACCTCCGACCGCCGAGTCGCCGGGCGAGTCGCGAGAGTGGCCGGTCGCGTTCTCGCCGCCGCAGCTGGCCGTCGGCGCGGCGGTTATCGCCGCCCTGCTCATCATCGGATTCCGTCGACTGCGGCGCGGCCGCCGCTGATGCCTTACGAGCCCCCGCCACCGGTCGTCTCGCCCCGCACCCTGGACGAGGCCTACGCGCTCCTCGCCGACGGCGGCCCACCGTGGCGTCCGATCGCCGGCGGGACGGACCTGCTGGTGGCGATCACGGGCGAGCTCGACGAGCCGCCGGCCCGCGTCCTCGACCTGTGGGCCCTCGACGCGCTCCGTGGCATCGAGGTCGCCGGTGATCGGCTCACGATGGGGGCCCTGACCACCTACACGGCCATCCGTCGGTCGCCCGAGGTGGCTTCCCACGCGGCGGCGCTCGCGGAGGCCGCCGCGACGATCGGAGCCGCCCAGATCCAGAACCGTGGCACGATCGGTGGCAACATCGCCAGTGCCTCTCCGGCCGGCGACACGCTTCCGGTCCTCCTCGCGCTCGACGCGGAGATCATCGTGGGGAGCGCACGCGGCGAACGGTCCGTGGCCGCCTCGGCGTTCTGGCCAGCGTATCGACTAACGTCGTTAGCCGACGATGAGCTCGTCCTCCGCGTTCGACTCCCGATCGTCGATGGACGTCAGGCGCGCTTCCGCAAGGTCGGCACCCGACGCGCCCAGGCGATCAGCAAGGTCGTCATGACGCTCGCCTGGACCGAGCCGGAGCCAGGGGCTCCCTGGCGTGACGTGCGCGTGGCGCTCGGATCGGTCGCCGCCACCCCCATCCGGGCCACCGCGACCGAGGCGGTCCTCGAGGGCGGCCGACCCGATCGGTCGACGACGGCGCGTGCCTCGGAAGCTCTCGCCGCCGAGATCTCGCCGATCGACGACGTTCGCTCGACCGCCGACTATCGCCGCGCCGCCGCCACCCGCGTCCTCGCCCGTCTCCTCCGCGACGCCGGAGGCTGGTGATCGTCGGCCGGTCGTCATCGAACGTCGATGTTGCCGACTGGTCCGCTGACAGACGCCGATCCTGTCGGCGACGGCAAGGCGCCGAGGCGGTCCTTCCACTACGCGCTTCCGTGGCACGTAACGAAGCGCGGCGAGCCTCGGCATGGTCCGATGCTCACGTCGAGACGCCGATCGGCGCCGTGGCGGCTACGTAACACTCCCTGGAAGCGCGTACCGCGATTCCCGGTGGTCAGCTGTCGGATAACGCTCCGTGGAAGCGCGCACTGCGATTTTGGCGGATAGGTCAGCGGCCGTACTCCCAGGCCCAGCCTTCCGGCTCGAGCGAGCCGTTGCCCCACATCCGGACGTCGAGGCCGGTCACCTCGATGGCCGCCCGGGCGGCGTCCAGATGTTCGCGCGGGAGCACGAGGAGGAGCCCGCCCTCGCGACCATCGTCACGGACGAGGGCGCGACGGAGGAGCTCGGCCGGCTGCGGCTCGTAGCGCGAGAACCCGCGGTGCCGAAACGTGTCCAGGAGGAGGACCCACCGGCGGCCGTCCGCCGCTCGCCAGAACGCTCCGAGACCCGCGAAATGGCCGACGCCCCAGCGGTCGAGCGGGATCGCGGCGGCCGGGTCGGGTGAGGTCAACGCGGGAGCGCCATAGGCGGCGCTGGTCGGATCGAGCAGCTGGTCGGACTCGTAATTGGCGATCGGGTGGATGCGCCAGTCGACCAGCCGATCGTCGAAGAGATCGAGCACGCCGTTCCAGGCCTCCTCGGTCAGCCGGATCGCGCCCGATGCATCCCTGGCGGGGAGGGGCAGGGTCGCGAGCGCGCCGCCAGATGCCGCGGCGATGATCCGCGCCGTCCCGGTCGGGCTCGTGCCCGCAACGGCAGGGTCCGCCGAGGCGCGCAGCGGCCAGGCGTAGTAGGCCTCCCCGTAGCGATCGACCGCCTCGCCATCGGTGATGCCGAGGCGCCGGACCTCCGCTCGGACCGCCTCGGCGGGGGCATCCTCGTACGCCTCGACCACCGTTCCGGCCAGGAGAGCCAGGTAGTCCTCCCGGGTCGTCGACACCCCTTCGTGGACGGGATGGCCGAGGGGCGTCAGAAGGTAGCGTGCGACGTAGGCGCCGCAGGTGGCCGGCCGCTGATCCGCAAACGAGTCGAGCAGGTCGGCCATCGCCTCGAACCGGTCGACGTAGTGGATCGGGACGTCCGGGAACAGCGCCTCCGCTACGCGCCGTGGCGGCAGACCGCCCGGAACGGCGCGGGCGGCGGGCTGCGACCCGACGGCCATCAAACGTGCTCGAGGTACGTCGCTCGCTCCCACTCGGACACGCGAACGTCATCCGCGCCGAGGCCGGACTCCGCGAGGTAGCTCGCCCACTCGAAGCGCTTCACGGCCAGGTAGTGTGGCACGACGGTCGGGCCCATCGCCTCACACAGGACGACATCGGCCTCGAGGGCGTCGAGGGCTACATCGAGCCGATATGGCAGCCGTGGAGCACCGAGCGCGGCCGCCTCCCCGTCGGACAGATGACCAACGTCGACCTGGACGGGTGACGGTGCTTGCGCCTGGTGATCCAGCCCGTCCGCGATCGCGGCCAGGAGGCCGGCGAGGTGGAGGTAGAGGTTGGCGCTCATGTCGCCCGAGCGGTACTCGAGATGTCGGCCGGCCCCCGGCGCAGGGATCCTGATGAGAGCCGCCCGATTGCCGACCGCCCACATCGCGTGGGCCGGCGCCCATGAACCGGGCAGCAGGCGCTTGAAGCTGTTCGGCGTGGGTGAGCCGAGGGCCGTCTGACCGGCCGCATGCGTCAGCAGGCCGGCGATCGCGGCCAGGCCGGCCGCAGACATGCCCGCCGGATCCCGCGGGTCGACCAGCGGGTCGCCACCGCTCGCGTCCGTGAGGCTCAGGTGGACATGCAGCCCGCAGCCCGGATAGTCCTCGTGCGGCTTGGGCATGAAGGTGGCCACGATGCCCTCATCGCGGGCGAGGGCCTTGATGAGGTCGCGGGCGGCCAGGAAGGCGTCGACGGCCGGCAGGGCGCCGGTCGGCAGCAGCGACAGCTCGTACTGGCCCTGGCCGTACTCCTTGGCGATCTGGTGGACGGCGATGCCCATGGTCGCGAGCCCCTCGAGCACCGTCTCGAGGAGCCACCAGCGGGCGTCGAGCTCGGCCTGGCTGAACATCCGACCGTGGTCGTCGGGCTCGAACGATCCGTCCGCCGACGGCCGTGCGACATAGAACTCGGCCTCGATCCCAACGCCGACCGAAAGCCCGCGAGACGCAAGTGCGTCCTCCGCCGCCGCCAGGCGACGGCGCGGGTCGCCCTCCCAGGGGGTCCCGTCCGGTTCTGTCAGCCAGCCATAGGCGAGAGCCGCGCCCTCGCGGTGCGGAAGCGGGCGGATCGAGGCGGGGTCGGGCACGAGGCGGAAGTCGCCCGAGTCCGCCGCGAACAGCGGATCCGGCACCTGGTGGTCGGTGATGGCGAGATCCCAGTTCGCCTTCGCCCAGCCGACGCCGTGAGCGAGTGCATCGTCGAGCCGGTCGGGTCCGACGGCCTTGGCCCGGGCCAGGCCGGCGTAGTCGTGGTAGCCGATCCAGAGGTAGCGCGCCCCGATCGCCTCCAGGCGTTCGCGTGCCGCCTCCGCGTCGCTCACGCAGCCTCCCGTTGCGGATCCCTCTTCCCCTCGCGTCGTTGGCTGCCTAGTATGCAGCCGACCCGTGCGCTTGAGGAGCGTTCAACCCATGAGGGCGGGTCGGAGGGAGGATCCGATGGCCTCGCAGTCACAGGGGCTGGAACGCAACGCGATCGGCCTGACAGAGGTGCTGTTCCAGTCCATCACCCACATGGCGCCGGCGGTCGCCGTCGCCCTATCGATCGGCTTCGCTACGAGCCTCGCCGGCGGGATCACGCCGCTGGCCGTGCTGCTGGCGATGATCGCCGTGCTGTTCACCGCCTACGGGATCGGCGAGCTGGCGCGCCACCTGCCGTCGGCGGGCGGCATGTACACCTACGTCGGCCGCGGTCTGGGCTCGTATGCCGGTTGGCTGATGGCCTGGGCCTTCCTGCTGGCCGAGCCGATCGTGCCGCCCGTCCTGTTCGCGGCCTTCGGTTTCTATGGTGCGGCCCTGGTCACCGAGCTGACCGGGTTCTCGAACGACCTGCTCTGGCTCCCGATCGCCGTCCTGAGCGCCGGGATCGTCTGGTACCTCACCTATCGCGGGATCAGCTTCTCGACCCGGACGGGCGTGGTCCTCGGGCTCATCGAGATCAGCATCTTCCTGTTCGTGTCCGTGCTGCTGGTGCTCAACGCCGACAACACCCTATCGGTGTTCATCCCGGGCGACGCCGGCATCCAGCCGGCGCTCCAGGGCATGGTTTTCTGCCTCCTGGCCTTCGTCGGCTTCGAGGCGGCCGCCCCCCTGGCCGAGGAGACGCGCGACCCCAAGAGGACCATCCGTCAGGCGGTCCTGTGGTCGGCCATCCTCATCGGCCTGTTCTATGTCTTCAGCTACTACGCGGCCACCGTCTACTTCGGCCCAGCCAACATGGCCGACTTCATCTCTGCCAACGAGGGCAACCCGTGGGGCGGCATGGCCAGCGAGGTCCTGCCGGGCATCGGCAGCCTGCTTGTCGTCTTCGCCATCCTCAACAGCTGTCTCGCCAACGCCAACTCGGGCGCGAACGCATCGACCCGGGCCATCTTCTCGCTGGGCCGCTCACGGCTCCTGCCGGCGGCCTTCGGGTCCGTGCATCCGACGCACCGGACCCCCGCCACGGCGGTCCATTTCCAGGGGATCCTGGGGATCGTCATCGCGGTCGCCCTCAGCCTGTGGCTGGCGTCTTCCTATCCCGAGACACCGGGCCCGCTGAACACGTACTTCGTGCTCGGCTATGCGCTCGGTCTGCTATTCGCCGGGATGTACATCGCTGTGAACGTGGCCGTGATCGGGTTCTACCTGCGTGAGCGACGTGACGAGTTCAACATCGTCAAGCACGTCGTCGTGCCGGTGGTCGGGGTGATCCTCATGATCCCGGCGTTCATCTCGACGATCGGCGGTGTCACGATCCCGATCATCGATCTCGAGCTCTCGGCCCTGACCGCGCCGTACTCGTACGCCCCGCTGTTCGTGGCCGCCTGGATGGTCGTCGGGATCGTCATCGGCCTGTATCTCTGGACGAGCCGCCGCGAGGCGATCGGGCGGGTCGGCCAGGCGATGGGCGAGACCGAGAGCGATATGGCGGGGGAGGCG
>Ga0209109_10000633_pt1 | contig 19152 bp, 15 predicted proteins | sample Rifsed10ft2_FD_184004 | JGI IMG/M metagenome (GOLD analysis project Ga0209109, IMG submission 184004) | Soil microbial communities from Rifle, Colorado, USA - sediment 10ft 2 (version 2) | ecosystem: Environmental > Terrestrial > Deep subsurface > Rock core/Sediment | place: Rifle, Colorado... | reverse complement strand
GGACTGAAGGGCTTGGTAACGTAGTCGTCGGCGCCTAACTCAAGGCCGCGGACGCGGTCGTCCTCTTCGGTCTTAGCGGTGAGCATAATGATGGGGACGTCGTGGTTCTCGCGAACCATGCGCAGGACTTCGAAACCATCCAGGTCGGGAAGCATTACATCGAGCAGGATGAGGTCCGGCAAAGTTTGGCGCAATTTCTCCATGGCTTGCTTGCCGCTGAAGGCTTCGACAACCTGGAACCCGTCCTGCTCAAGGTTTAGCCGAATGAAGCGAACAATGCGCTCTTCATCGTCGACGACTAGAATCCGTTTGTTGACAAAGGTGGCGTCAGCCATTGGGAAAAGAGTGGGTGCTGAAGTTATTCGCGAACGAAGCCGATGATCTGATCCTCTGCACCACTGGGTAAAAGTTCAATGAAACTAATGCGGCTCCAAGGCCAGAAAACAGTGGTCACTTCAGGCTGAAGATATGTGATGTCCTTACCGTCTCGCCTGCGCGGATTTTGTACGCGGATATTTTGGTCACCTGCAGCCGGCAACTCTTCGACCTCGCCGATCACCGGGTCTTCATTTTGGATGTGGATAAGAACGGTGTATGCCATCAGCGATTATTCGTTGCCGACAAGCGCCTGGACGTTGAGCCGTCCCAGGCGAACTACGTCCTTATTGCTCAATGGGTAATCCTGGTGTGGGGTCAGCTTCTCATTGTTGAGTCGGGTGCCGTTGGCAGAACCGAGGTCAGTGATCCAGATGGCGTGCTCTTCGATGCGGATGCGGGCATGCAGGCGAGAAACACCGGATTCGTAAGCGGTGTATGGCTCCAGGTCGACGTCTGGGAGGATGGATTGACCTTTACTCACCCGGCCCACGATGTACTGCCCAGGGCTGTTGAGAGGTAGGATCTGCCCACTGCGGATGATGTGGAGGTTCAGGCGGCCTTTCGTAATTGGGACCGGCAGGGTTCATATACGGACCTGTGGATCCCAATTACGGGGAGGATCAGTAGTAGTAACGGCTCACCGTCTCGGCGACCATGGCCGGTTTCTCACTGCCCTCGACCTCCATGGTGACCTGACGATTCACCTGGATCCCTCCCGGCACCTCGGACACTCCAAGCAGGGTCACCCGGGCCCGGATTCGACTCCCGACCAGGACCGGTGCCGGGAACCGAACCTTCTCCAGGCCGTAGTTGATCGCCATCTTGGGCTCTCCGACGTCGAGGCTCACCTGCCCGGCGAGGGGAACTGCCAGCGCCAAAGTGAGAAACCCGTGGGCAATCGTGCCCCCGAAAGGCCCTTGCGCTGCTCGAACCGGATCGACATGGATCCACTGCTGGTCACCGGTGGCGTCGGCAAATGCATCGACCCGCTCCTGGGTGATCTCCATCCAGTCGGTGACCCCGACCTCCTCGCCTTGAATCGACGTGAGTCTGTCGATCACTTCCATTCTGTGGATTCTGACACAAGCAATGGAAACGCCTAGTTTGGTGACATGGCTAAAGAGACCAAGCTCATGGTCTGGATCGACCAGGACCTGTGCACCGGAGACGGAATCTGTGAAGAGATCACCCCCGACGTGTTCCTGGGGCGCGACGACGGGTTGTGGGTGGTCAAAGAGGAAGCCAAATATTTCGACCGAACCGTGATCTTCGACGGCGAACAGGCCCCCGACGGCGCCAGGGGCATGGCCCGTATCCCGGACGCCCTGATCCAGGATGCCCTGGAGTCGGCGGAGGAATGCCCGGGTGAGTGCATCATGATCGAGCCCTACAACGAAGAGGCTCTCTACGAGGGCTGAGCCCGAGCCCCGCTGACAACTACGCTCGGCTCACCAGATGCAGGTACTGACCACCAAGGTCGATTCCCGATCCGAGGAGTACCAGGCCAACCGAGCCGCTATGGAGGCGAAGCTGGCCGAGTTCGAGTCACTCATGGAGCAAGCCCGCCAGGGTGGCGGTGAGAAGTACGTCACCCGTCATCGGGAACGGGGCAAGCTGCTGGCCCGGGAGCGGATCGAGCTCCTCCTCGACCGCGACGCCCCATTCCTCGAGTTGTCGACGCTGGCGGCGTGGGGCACCGACAAGAACCTCGGCGCCAACGTCGTCACCGGGGTCGGGGTGGTCGAAGGTGTGGAGTGCGCCATCCTCGCCCACGACCCGACCAGCCAGGCGGGGTCGATGAATCGCTACTCGGTGGCCAAGACCCTCCGGATCATGGACATCGCTCGCGAGAACCGGCTTCCCCTGATCAATCTCGTCGAATCCGGCGGGGCCGACCTCCCCGATCAGGCCGAGGTGTTCATCGTCGGGGGCAAATGGTTCCGCAACCTCACCCGGCTCTCCAAGCAAGGCATCCCCACCCTGGCGCTGGTCTTCGGCAGCTCGACTGCCGGAGGGGCCTACTTCCCTGCGATGTGCGACTACTCGGTGATGGTGAAGGACCAGGCGAAGGTGTTCCTGGGAGGGCCGCCGCTGGTCAAGATGGCCACCGGCGAGGAGTCAACCGATGAGGAGCTTGGAGGGGCGGAGATGCACTCCAGGGTCTCCGGGCTCTCGGACTATTTCGCCCAGGATGAACAGGAGGCAATACGAATTGGCCGGGAGATCGTCTCCCATCTCAACTGGCGCAAGCAGGGATACGGGCCGACCAAGCAAGCCGACGAGCCGGTCCACGAGATCGACGACATCCTCGGCGTCATCTCCCACGATCTCCGGGTCCCCTTCGACATGCGAGAGATCCTGGCTCGCACCGTCGACGGCTCACGGTTCGAGGAGTACAAGGCGGTGTACGGGACCTCGATCCTCACCGGCTGGGCCTCGATCCACGGGTTCCTGATTGGAGTCGTCGCCAATCAACAGGGAGTGATCTTTTCCGAGGAGGCGCAGAAGGCGACCGAGTTCATACAACTCTGCAACCGCTACGACACCCCGATCATCTTCATCCACAACACCACCGGCTACATGGTGGGCAAGGAGTACGAGCAGCGGGGGATCATCAAGGATGGGGCCAAGATGGTCAACGTGGTCGCCAACTCCGAGGTGCCGCACATCTCGGTCATGGCCGGGGTTTCCTACGGGGCCGGCAACTACGGGATGTCGGGACGGTCCTACGACCCGCGTTTCGTCTTCGGCTACCCCGGTCACAAGGTGGCAGTGATGGGACCGAAGCAGCTGGCCGGAGTGATGTCGATCATTGCCCGTCAGGCCGCCGAGGCCCGGGGTGAGCCGTTCGACGAGGATGAGGACCAGCGGCGCCGCCTGGAGATCGAGACCCAGATCGAGCACGAGGAACAGGCCTACTACTCGACCTCTCGGGTCCGCGACGATGGTCTCATCGACCCTCGCGACACCCGCACCGTGCTCGGTATCGCGCTCTCCGCCACCCACTCGGGCCCAGTGGTGGGCACCGACCGATTCGGCGTCTTCCGGATGTAGCCGGCGCCTCACCCATCCCCAGGGGCGGCATGGCATCATTGCTCGGTGGCGGTATTGATCGGAGGTCGATTCGAGGCCAAGGCCGTCATCTTCGATTTCAACGGCACCATCACCGATGACGAGGAGCTCCAATACCGCATCTTCGCGGATCTCGCCTCCGAGCGGCTGGACCTGATTCTCGACCGGGACTTCTACATGACCGAGCTGACCGGCCGCAGCGACCTCGACATTGCCCGGGAGCTCGTCCAGATGGCCGGCCGCCCGGCCTCGGAGGCTTCCGCGCTCGTGGAGGATCGGGTCGCCCGCTATCGGCGGGAAGCCGCCGACCAGGTGCCGGTGCGTCAAGGAGCCGCGGACTTGATCCGTGTTCTGGGCGAAAAGGTCCCCCTGGCCGTGGTTTCGGGAGCGGTGGCCGACGAGATCCGGTTCGTGTTGGAGACGGCCGGACTGTGGTCATGCTTTGCCCTCATCGTTTCCGTCGAAGACGTCGAAGCCGGAAAACCCGACCCGGAAGGCTTCTCCCTCGCTTTGGAACGGCTCCGTGTCACCCACCCCAACCTGCGGCCCGGGGAGATCGTCGTGTTCGAGGATTCAGCGGTGGGTCTGTCCGCGGCCCATGCCGCCGGAATGCGGTGCGTGATAGCACACACCAACCAACCGACCCAGGTGGCTGAGGCTGATCTCGTGGTTGACGAATTGGGCCCGGAGTTGGCCGACTTCACCGTTCATGACCTGGCTGCCCGGGTCTGGCCTGGCCACACGCTGACCGTGGATCCGATCGATCTCGGCATCACCAATCGCAACTACCGGGTCACGACCAACGGGTCCTCCTACATGCTTCGACTCCCCGGTGAGGGCACCGAGGTTCTCGGCATCGACCGGAGGTGGGAGGCAGAAGCGGCCCGCCGGGCTGCAGATCTCGGCATCGGCCCGCCGATCTTCGGAGAGCTGCCGGGGGTGGGGACCCTGATCACCGAGTTCGTCCCGGGGAGTCATGCCGGCTCGTCCGAGGACTTCCAGAGCTCACTGCAGCCGGTGTTGGAAGCGGTGCTCGTGTTTCACCAGAGCCCTCCCCTCGGCGGGCGCTTCCCCATCCATCGAGTCGTCGAATGGCACGCCCGGGATGCCGCGGCCCGCGGGGTGCCGCCACCGGAGGTCTACCAATCGCTGCTTCCCCGATCCCACGCCATCGAGGCCGCCTTCGCCACCCACCCTCAGCCCGAAACCCCGTGCCACAACGACCTTCTACCCGCCAACGTGCTCTTCGACGGCGACCGGGTGTGGCTGCTCGACTTCGAATACGCCGGAATGAACGATCGCTTCTTCGACCTCGGCAACCTCAGCGTGAATAGCGACTTCACCGACGAGTCCGACGAGGCACTGCTGACGATCTACTTCGGCGGCGTCACCAATGCGCGGTGGGCCAGACTCCAGCTGATGAAGTTGATGAGCGAGTTTCGTGAAGGCATGTGGGGGGTGGTGCAGCAGGCCATCTCCACCCTCGATCATGTCGATTTCGTCCGCTACGCGGATGACCGGCTCTCCAATTGCCGCCGCCTGGCCGAGTCAACAGATTTCGATCGCTGGCTGGACCACGCCGCGGCTGCGGTGGACTGATGCGGGATTCGGCCAGGGTCGTGATCATCGGTGGCGGGGTGGGTGGCACTTCGATCGCATATCACCTCGCCCAATTGGGCTGGACCGAGGTCGTGTTGCTGGACCGGTCCGAGCTGACCTCGGGCTCCACCTTTCATTCCGCCGGCCTGGTCGGCCAGCTCCGAAGCTCGGTGACCCTGACCAAGATGATGATGTATGGGACCGAGCTCTACCGCCGTCTTCACGGTGAGACCGGCTACGACCCCGGCTGGCGGGAGGTTGGGTCACTTCGGCTGGCCTCGAGCCCGGCTCGCATGGAGGAGCTGGACCGCCAGGCTGGCTGGGCTCGGACTTTCGGGCTGCCCCTCGATCTGATCTCCACCGAAGAAGCCCACCGCCTCTTCCACGGTCTATTCGACCCGACGGGAGTCCTGGGAGCGGTGTTCCTACCAACCGACGGCCACCTCAACCCCTCGGGGTTGGCCCTCGCTCTCGCCGACGGGGCCCGCAAGAACGAAGTCGAGTTCCACACCAACACCCGGGTGACCGGGATCGGGGTGTCGGACGGGCGCGTCACCCACGTCGACACCGATCAGGGCCGCGTCAATTGCGAGATCGTCGTCAACGCCGGAGGGATCTTTGCCTATGAGATCGGAAGGCTGGCCGGAGTGAACGTGCCGGTGATGCCCATGGCCCATCAGTACGCCCACACTCGACCCTCGGAGGAGATCCCCCGGGACCTGCCAACCATGCGTGACCCCGACCGCCTGGTCTATTTCCGGGAGGAGGTTGGCGGATTGCTGATGGGTGGTTATGAGCGAAACCCGATGCCCTGGCACGAAGCGGGTTTCATCCCCGCCGACTTCAACAATCGGCTTCTTCCCGCCGATTTGGAACGATTCCTCCCTCTCAGCGAATACGCCCAGGGACTGGTTCCGGTCCTGGCTGAAGCCCAGGTGACGGAGGTCATCAACGGCCCCGAGGCCTTCACCCCCGACGGGGAGTTCATCCTCGGAGAGAGCGAGATCGGGGGCCTGTTCGTGGCAGCTGGTTTCTGCGCCCACGGCATCGCTGGAGCCGGAGGCATCGGCAAGGTCATGGCGGAATGGATCGTGGGGCGGGAGCCGCCCATGGATCTCTGGAAGATGGACATTCGCCGGTTCGGGCCCCAGTACCAGAGCCGCGGCTACTGCCTGGCTCTAACCGACGAGATCTACTCGACCTACTACGACATCGTCTATCCCAACCACGAGCGGCAGGCGGGTCGCCCGCTGCGAACCAGCCCGGTTTATCCGCGTCATCAGGCGCTGGGGGCCATGTTCGGGGAGAAGAGTGGATGGGAGCGGGTCAACTGGTACCAATCCAACGACAACCCCGAGCATGAAAGGATGCGGCCACGCGGTTGGGCGGGCCAGAACTGGTCGACAGCCATCGTCACCGAGCATCTGGCCACTCGCGACGCCGCCGCCCTCTTCGACGAATCCAGCTTTGCCAAGATCGAGGTCTCGGGACCCGGTGCTTGCGACTTTCTGCAGCGGATGTGTGCCAATGACGTCGGGAAACCGCCGGGACGGATCACGTACACCGCCCTGCTCAACTCGCGGGGCGGGGTCGAATGCGACCTCACCGTCACCAGGCTCGAAGAGGACCGCTTCCTCCTGGTCACCGGGAGCGCTTTTGGCCGCCACGACCTGTCCTGGCTGAAGCAACACAGCCCGCCTGGGGAAGGCGTTGAAATCAGAGACGTCACCACTTCATTGGCCTGTTTGGGCTTGTGGGGACCGCGGGCGGGTGAAATCCTCTCCGAACTCACCTCAGACGACCTCTCGTTCCCATTCATGTCGGCTCGTCATTTGACGGTCGGTGACGTTCCCTGCTGGGCGCTACGGGTCACCTACGTCGGTGAGGCCGGGTGGGAGTTGTACCCGCCTACCGAGTACGGCCTGCGTCTGTGGGACACCATCCTCGAGGCGGGCCGCCCTTATGGCTTGCTGCCGGCCGGTTATCGCGCCATCGACTCGCTGCGGATGGAGAAGGGGTACCGGGTATGGGGAGCCGATATCACGTCGGAGACCGACCCTTATTCGGCAGGTCTGGGGTTCGCGGTCAGGCCGGAGAAGGGTGAGTTCCTCGGAAAAGAGGCGATCTCACGCCTCGCCCCAGACGGTGGCGAGCAGCGTCTGGTCTGTCTGGTGCTGGCCGATCCCCGCTCGGTGGCCCTTTCCAACGAGCCCGTCAAAGAGAACAACACAGTGGTGGGACGGGTTTCATCTGGAGGCCTCGGGTACCACCTCGAGGCCTCCATCGCATACGCCTGGGTGCCAGCCGAATTGAGTGCCGCAGGAACCGGACTCGCGGTCGAAGTCTTTGGGGTCGACGTGCCGGCTGAGGTCCGGGTCGAACCGCTCTATGACCCCAAAGGGGAGCGGATCAGGAGCCTGTGAACTCGACGACCACGTCCCGATAACCGAGACCCATCAGGAAGTCGGTGAGCACCTGTCTGGCATTGGCCTCGGCCTTCACCAGCAGCCCGTCATCCACGGCGGCCTGCCTCAGGACCTCTTCGGCCACCTGTCTGGCGTCGGTCTCCAGCCGGGGATCGCCCTTGGTGAACAGACCGGTCTCCCGGTCGAGGATCTGGGTCGCTTCGTTGTCGACCGACACGTACTGAATCTCCGCAGCAGGGACGCTGATCTCGACTACTCCCGAGCTGTCCACCGACACAGTCCGCGCCGATATCTGGCTCAGGTCGATGCCGGCGCCGATCCTGGCCACCGCAAACAGTTGAAGACTGTCGCCACGGGCCCAGTCCAGCCAGCCCCGGTCGGTGCCCTTGTCAACGATCGTGTACTGCACCGTCTCGACTGTCGTCAGGTTGGACATGTCACGGATCGAGCTGATGATGACCGGGCCGATCTCCTCGTAAGGCTCGGGCTCGAAGACCGCAGCCAGGTCCCCCGGTGTTGGCACCGCGTCCAACACATTGCGGAGACTCGATATGACGAACATCCCGAACACGACGAACAGAGCGACGACACCGAGGACGAATGCGATCGGGATGAATCCGAATCTCCGTCTCGGTGCCGGTGCTGGCTGTTGAACCGTCTCGGTTTCTCTTTCCAATACCTGTATTTCGCTCATATGGCGCGTGCTTTCTCCACTCGTGGTCGGGATGACAGGTAGTTCGACGTCGTAGACCCGAGAAAAGTTCCACCGTTACCCTCGTCCTGTCGATGATTCGGAGAGTCCTGGTAGCCAATCGCGGGGAGATCGCCCGGCGAATATTTCGCACCTGTCGTCAGATGAGGATTGGAACCGTCGCGGTCTACTCGGAACCGGATGCCGATGAGCCTCATGTCCGGGAGGCCGACCAGGGGATCCTGTTGCCGGGGGCCGCGGCGGCGGACACCTATCTGAACCTGGATGTGCTGGTGGCGGCCGCCGAGGAGGCCGGGGCTGACGCCGTCCATCCTGGATACGGGTTTCTCGCCGAGAACCCAGAGTTCGCCCGGGCGGTCCTGAATGCGGGTTTGACCTGGATCGGCCCCTCGCCGGAGGCCATGGAGACCATGGGATCCAAGCTCGCCTCGAAGGAACTGGCAGCGCAGCTCGGGGTCCCCATCCTCCCCGGCATCGATCTGGCCGGTCTCGGCCATGAGGCGATGACAGCCGGGGCCGCAGCCATCGGTTTTCCCGTCGTGGTCAAGGCGAGCGCAGGCGGCGGGGGCAAGGGAATGCGGGTCGTCCACTCCGAGAGCGACCTGGACGATGCTGTCTCGGCTGCGAGACGCGAGGCCGAGGCGTCCTTCGGTGACGACGCGGTGTTCCTCGAGAAGCACCTCGAATCCCCACGCCATGTCGAGATCCAGGTTCTCGCCGACAACCAGGGGAATGTGGTCTCCCTCTTCGAGCGGGAATGCTCCATCCAGAGGAGACACCAAAAGATCATCGAGGAGGCGCCCTCGGTGGCGGTCGATCAAGCCCGGCGAGACCACTTGGGGGTGTCGGCGGTGGCGTTGGCGACGGCCGTTGGCTACATCGGCGCGGGGACCGTCGAGTTCTTGTTTCAGGATGCTGAGTTCTGGTTCCTGGAGATGAACACTCGGCTCCAAGTCGAGCATCCGGTCACCGAGATGATCACCGGTCTCGACTTGGTTCGTCTCCAGATCGAGGTCGCCGATGGCCGCCCGTTGCCATCCGAGGCGCTGACCCCGTCGATCTCGGGGCATGCCATCGAAGCCCGGCTCTATGCCGAAGACCCGGCCCGCGACTTCCTTCCGGTCACCGGGCAGATCCGTCAATTCTCGTTCCCCGACCGGCCCGGGCTGCGGGTCGACTCCGGGGTCGAAGACGGCTCGACGGTTTCGGTCCACTACGACCCGATGCTGGCCAAGGTGATCGCACACGCTTCCACCCGGGAAGAGGCCGCCTCGAAGCTGGCCGATGCCCTGCGTCATGCCCGGATCCACGGTTCGCTCACCAACCGCGAGCTACTGGTGCGAGTCCTCGAGGATGGAGACTTCCTCGCCGGGAGAACCGATACCCGTTTTCTCGAGAGTCACGACATGCAGACCCTGGCTTCCCCCCTGGTCGACGAGACCGAAGCTCGTCTCTCCGCGGCCGCCGCCGCCATTGCGGACCGGCTCTATCGAAAGCAGGAGGCATCGGTGCTGGGATCGATCGAGTCGGGGTGGCGCAACTCGCCGAGCCAACCCCAGAAGACCGCCTACCTTTGGGGGCACACGGAGATCGTGGTCGGGTACGAAGGGATCGTCGCTGTTGCTCAGAGCCCAACCGAGGTCGTTCTCGACGTTGGCGGAGATCACCTGAGGTTCGCCATCAACCGTTTCGGATCGACTCGATATGTGGACGGTCCGTCCGGACCGGTTGTCCTCGAGGAACTGCCTCGCTTCGCCGGGACCGAGGTCGCCGACGACCCCGGATCCCTGCACGCCCCGATGCCGGGCCGGGTCGTCAGGGTCGATGTCTTCGTGGGAGATCCGGTGGAGGAAGGCCAGACCCTGGTGGTCCTGGAGGCGATGAAAATGGAGCACACGCTGCGCGCCCCGTGGCCGGGAACCGTGATATCGGTGGAGGCGATCCCCGGCCTCCAGGTGGAGGCTGGCACCGTGTTGGTGGTGGTGGAGCCGGAATAGGGAGGCACCTCGCCTCGCATCACCTCGCCTCGCCTCGCCTCACCGTAATTGGGACCGGGAGGGGTCATATACGGACCTGTGGATCCCAATTACGGAGGGCACTCACCCCTTGAAGGCTTCCAACACCCCCAGGACGTAGTCGATGTCGGTCTCGGTGTGGTCGGCGTTGACCTGGAACCTGATCTCCTCATCACCTTTGGGAACCACGGGGTAATTGAGCCCGGTGGCCAGTACCCCGCTGGCGAACAGATCGCTCACCAACGCCGAGGTCCGTTCGGTGTCCCTCACCATCAGCGGAACGATGGGGTGAAGCCCGGGAATGGTCTCAAACCCGAGGTCGACCAGCCCGCTCTCGAACTTGGTTGTCATTGCGGCGAGATGAGCCAGCAGCCCCCGGCCCGCTTCAGAATCGACAACGTCGAGAGCGGCGAGCGAGGCGGCCGCCTCCCCCACCGTGATCGGGTTGGAATAGATGTACATCGGGGCCTTCTCCCTCGAGTAAGAGACGATGTCCTCGCTCCCGGTCACGTACCCCCCATTGACCCCGAACCCCTTGCCCAGCGTGCCGATCAGGACATCCACCGCTTCCGACCCGGCCGCCTCTTCGGTACCTCGACCCGTGGCGCCGTAGGCGCCGACCCCATGTGAGTCATCTACGACCACCACCACATTCTCCGAGTAGTCGTCGTCGTGGGCCCGGGCCACCTCCAGGAGCGTCCCCAGGTCGGCGTGGTCGCCACGCATCGAGAAAACCCCGTCAGTGACCACCACCGCCCGCTGAACCGAGCCCCTTGCCTGTTTCAGGCCCTTGTCCACGCCATCGAAGTCGAGATGCCGATAGACCTTCCGTCCCGCGGGACGCGCCATTCGAAGTGCGTTGATGATGCAGTTGTGGTTCAACTCGTCGCTGAGGACCAAGGTTTCGGGAGTGATCAACGAGGTCAACACCGAGACCACCGTGGCGTAGGCCGAGGAGAAGATCATCGAACGATCGCGGCCATGGAAACGAGCCAGTCTCGCCTCGAGATCGACATGGGCCTGGTAGGTCCCGGAGATGAACCTCACCGCACCCGGGCCGGCGCCGAAGTCACGAGTGGCCGCCTCTTCGGCGGCGATGACCGCCGGATGGTGGGCGAGACCCAAGTAGCCATTGGAGTTCATGCGAAGGAACTCTTCATCCGATCCGGCGAGGCGGAGCCGGGGCCCCCGGCCGTCGGCGGCCGGAATGAGCCGGGTTATCACCTTCTCCGACCCCTTGTCAGTCCCCGCGGCGCGGAGCGCCTCGACTTCTCCGGCAAGGGCGGCGTCGAGTCGATCGTGTGGCATGACTCCCCGGGTTTAGCAGAGTCCTATTGTCCGAAGCGATGACACGTCTTGGATTCATCGGGCTGGGGATCATGGGTCACGCCATGGCCTCCAACCTCCTCTTTGCCGGCAATCCGCTCACGGTCTGGAACCGCACCCCGGAGAAGGCGACCGACCTCGTCTGCGATGTCGCGCTCAGCCCAAAAGACGTCGGCGAACAGAGTGACATCGTGATGATCTGTGTCTCCAACACCCCGGATGTCGAGGAGGTTGTGTTTGGGGAGGAAGGGGTGATCCTCGGCCTGAGCGGGGCAGACGTCATCGTCGACCATTCGACGATCTCGCCCAGCGCGACCAGGGAATTCGCCGCCCGGGCCGGGGAGCGAGGCGTCTCCTGGCTGGACGCACCGGTGTCTGGCGGCTCCGAGGGAGCAGAGAACGGGACCCTGGCAGTCATGGTCGGAGGTCCGGTCGAGGCGCTGGATCGGGTGCGGCCTTTTCTCGACGCCTATTCGAAGTCGATCGTCCACGTCGGGACCCAGCCTGGCTCGGGGCAGATGGTGAAACTGATGAACCAGGTGCTGGTCGTACTGAACGAACTGGCGGTCTCGGAGGCGTTACTTCTCGGCCAAGCGGCCGGCATCGACCTCGACACCGCGATTCAGGCAGTCGAAGGAGGTGCCGGAGGCTCGTGGATGCTGTCCAATCGCGGGCCGCAGATGATCGCCCGTGACTGGAGGCCCGGTTTCACCATCGATCTCCAGGAGAAGGACCTCCGTCTGGTACTCGAAGCCGCCGACGAGTTGGAAGTCCCCATGCCGGGCGTGACTCTGGTCGCAGAGATGTACCGGGAGCTTCAGAGCCAAGGCTTGGGACAGGAGGGAAACCACGCCCTGGTCAAGGCTCTGGAGCAGATGGCGGGGATCGAGATTGGGGGATGAGGGTCCCTGGCGAGCCAAACTCAATGCATCCCGTCACGGGTCCGTGACGCCCTGCGTTAGGAACGCGGCTAACCCAGGAGGTCCTGCTTCACCCGGGCCACGTGACCGGTCGCCTTGACGTTTCGATAGGCCTTCTCGACGTGGCCGTCAGGGCCGACGACAAATGTGGAGCGAATCAGGCCGTCCCTGGCGACGCCGTACATCTTCTTCTCTCCCCACGCCCCCAGCTCTTCAGCCAGCGCGTGGTCCTCATCCGAGAGGAGGTCGAAGTTGAGACCCTCCTTCTCCCGGAATTTGGCGTTGCGGGAAGGGGGATCGGGGCTCACCCCGACGATGTCATAACCCGCAGCGGTGAACTCGGAATAGCTGTCTCGAAAATCACAGCTCTCTTGAGTGCAACCCGGGGTCATTGCGGCCGGGTAGAAGAACATGACGAGCCGCCGCCCCGCGAAGTCGTCGGAGGAGACGTTCTCGCCTTCCTGATTGAGGAGGTTGAAAGTCACGGTGTCGGTCATGAGAAGCAGAGGCTAACCCTTCGCTCAGCTTGCTTCCGCGGCCGCTTCTTTGGCCTCGGTGGATTGGAGGAACGTCGACCCTCCGGCGAGAAGGCTGAGCCCGGCTGGGAGCCAGTAGGAGACGATGCGGAAGACCAGCACCGGCGCCAACGTCGTCGACGCCGGGAATCCGTAGGCGGTGAGAATGAAGACCAGGCTGCCCTCGGTAACCAAAAGGCCGCCGGGGGTCCCGGGGAGCCCGCCGGCGAGTGCGGAGACGCCAAACGCCGCCGCCACCTGCATGACCCCAACATCGATTCCAAAGGCATGCATCACCAGGCCGAGGGCCGCCGCCTCGAGCACGACCCGGGCCCATGTGTAGAGCTGGGATTCGAGATCGGGCAGATGGTCGATCATCGATGCGTCGAGCCGTTTGCGGATGACGTTGGGCATGAAACGGGCTAGTGATCCGAGCTTGCCCGACCCGAACATCAGCAACACCCCTGCCACCAGGACGAAGGGTGCCAGCACTACAAGGCTGACCGAGAGGACCCGGGCGCTCTCCATGGGACGCGCTATCAACAGGCCGACGCCGGTCATCATCAGCAAGGCGGCGTAGTTGAGGAGGACCGTGCGTATGGCGGCGCCGGTGGTTGCTTTCTGCTCGTCACGGACCGTCCAGGCCATGGCCACGGGAGTGATCGCCCCGCCCGCAGGGATGAGACGGGCGACCCCGGCCCCGACCAGGGCTCCCTTGAAAGCGCTCACGGCCCTGAGAGAGCCGCCGGCTTCCTCCACCGACTCCTTGAAAAGAAGGCCGAAGAACCACTTGGCGCTGATCTGGGCCACAGCAGCCGCGCTCACCAGTGCCCAGGCGACCTGGCTCATCGGGGGTAATTCGAAGTTACCGAAGACGAACACCGCGACGCCGATGTAAATGGCCGCCGAGATCCCGGCGATGATGGCGACCCGCTTCGGACTCACGGGGTCAGCGGCTCGTCAACCGTGTGTGGAAGGTCGTGATCCCCGGGGTCGGAGTCGAAAACGGCGCGTCGCAACGACGGCCTCACCCCGCGCTCGCTGTCAGGGTTGCCCTGGATACGCCGGCCCATGAGCACACTGGACAACAAGAGCAGCAACAGGTACTCCGTGGGCGGGCGACCCATCGCCATGGCCACGATTGGGAGCAGGCCCCAACCCAGGAACCCGGCTACCCCGCCGCCGATCTTCCACCCGGCGACAGCCCATCCGGTGGTCCAGACGAGAAGCACCGGATCCAGCCCCGCGATCACCCCAACCGAGGTGGCCATCCCGCGTCCCGATCGCCCTTTGATGAATATCGACCAGTTGTGCCCGATCACCGCCGCCAGACCGGCCAACCCGGCGGCCCCCGGCCCCAGACCCATCTCCTTGGCCAGGAGAACCGGGACCAGGCCCTTCAAACCATCGAGGAGACCGGCCGCAAGACCCCACCCCATGCCCACGGTCTTGGTGAGATTGCCGGCTCCGACGTTGCCGGTCCCCACAACCCGGAGGTCGACACCTTTGAGCCGTCCTAGAACCTGGGCGAAGGGGATCGACCCCAAGAAGTAGGCCCCCAACACGAGGAGCGGCCAGTACAAGAGCGATGCAGACCCTGACATCCGGCGAAAGACACTAGTGGGCGGCTGCCCGTTTGATACCTCCGCTTTGGCCCCTGTCGGGGTGCTGAAGGCAGAGTCAGACTTGGTCCATTCCTGTCAGTTGATATCGTCAGTTCAGCGAGTCTGGAGACGGAGAGCCCACATGGCACTGAAGATCACCTATGCCACGATGTCCGCCGACAGCGAGGAGTTGAACGCTTCGTTCGACGATGCGGTGGCGACCGCCCCGAGTCGCCTCGGCGCCACCCATCCGCTGATGATCAACGGGGAGAAGCGGGCAATGAGCACCACCGTCGACGAGTTCTCCCCCATCGACTCCGAGATCCTCATCGGGCGCTACTCCGTTGCCACGCCCGACGACATCGACGATGCGGTGGCCGCCGCCAAGGCCTTCGCCCCCCAATGGGAGGCATGGGGCTGGGAGAAGCGTCGTGACCTCATGTTGAGGGCCGCAGACATCATGGAGGCGAGGGTCTTCGAGATGGCAGCCGATATGGCCATCGAGATCGGCAAGAACCGGCTGGAGGCCCTGGGCGACATCGCCGAGACGGTCGAGTTCTTCCGCTACTACGCCCGTCAGATCACCGAGCACGACGGATTCGTGACACCGTTGAGCTCCCTGAGCCCCGAGGAGACGAACACCTCCGTGCTTCGTCCTTGGGGGGTGTGGGCCGTGATTTCGCCGTTCAACTTCCCGATGGCCCTGGCGGCGGGCCCCTCCATCGGCGCCCTGATCACAGGCAACACCGTGGTGCTCAAGCCTTCGGTGCAGGGTGCGCTCATGGCGCTCTACTTCTATTCCGTGATGGAGGATGCCGGCCTCCCGGCGGGGGCGCTGCATGTGGTCACCGGGGACTCCGAACCCGGGGATCATCTGGCACATCATCCCGATGTGGACGGGCTCACCTTCACCGGTTCTTATCCGGTGGGCATGCATCTCTACCGAACCGTCAACCAAGACCGCCCCAAGCCGGTGATGTGCGAGATGGGTGGCAAGAACCCGGTCGTGGTCACCCACACCGCCGACCTCGACAAGGCCGCCACCGGCGTCGTCCGCAGTGCTTTTGGCCTCAGCGGTCAGAAGTGCTCCGCAGCTTCCCGGGTCTATGTGGAGAGGGCGGTGTACGACGATTTCGTCGCCAGGGTGGTGGAGAAGACAGAGAAACTCACCGTGGGCAACCCCCTGCAGCGTGACGTCTACATGGGCCCGGTCATCGACCAGGATGTGGTCGCCAAGTTCCGCCGGGCGGTGACCGAGGTGGAGTCGTCAGGAGGCAAGGTCCTGGTGGGCGGCCAGGTGATCGAGGACGGGGATCTCGCCAGGGGCAACTTCGTGCAGCCGACCGTGGCTACCGCCCCCTTCGACTCCTGGATCTGGAAGGAAGAGCTATTCATGCCTTTCTTGGCCGTCGGGCCGGTGGAGTCCCTCGCTGAGGGCCTGGAGCGGTCAAACGACACCGAGTTCGGACTCACCGCCGGCTTGTTCGCCACCGACGAGGACGAGATCGAGCGCTGGTTCCAGGGGATTCAGGCAGGTGTCACCTACGTCAACCGCGAGGCAGGAGCCACCACCGGGGCCTGGCCCGATATCCAGTCGTTCGGGGGTTGGAAGGGGTCGGGCACGTCCGGCACCGGCGGGGGCGGCCCCTGGTACCTGCGTCAGTTCTTACGGGAACAGTCGAGGACCCGGATCCGCTCGTAGGAATTGGGGCCGCTCACGTGGCTTTCTCGAAGCGAATGGTCCGACCGTCCGGGTCTTCGAACTCGATCGAGTCGTCGGCTGCCCTGAGCTCGAGGCCGACACTCTCGAGGTGATCACCCCATCGCGGGAGATCGTCGACCACAAAGGTTAGAAGCCGGGGATCGGCCTCTGCCCCCTCCACCAGCTCCATGTGTTGACCCCGGGAGGGCTCGAGGATGGCCCGGGCCACCCCACCCGCCGGGGTTCGAACATGTGAGAACCCGAGCTTGTCCTCGTAGAAGGCCAATGCCTCGGGGAGTGAGCTCACCCCGAGCCGGATCCGCGTCGCTGCGATGCCACCGGGCGCCCGCACCGGGCCCACCCCCGCGATGACCGACTTGGCCTCCTCCAGGGTGAATCGCCCAGCGGTCACCTCACGTCCCACTATCACCCCGTCGAGGTAGCGGCCCGACGCCTCGAGACGAACCAACGTCCGGAGGTCCTCCAAGTCGCGGACCCCCCCGGCCGCGATCACCGGCTGTTCCACGGTGGCGAGGGCGGAGGCGAGTATGTGGAAGCTGGGGGGCTCGGCAAGGGCGTCCCGCCCGGCCTCGGCGATCAGAAAGGAGACGACACCGGCCGAAGACATCTCGATCAGCACTTCTTCCAGATATCGACCGCTGTTCTGAGTCCAGCCCTTGGTTGCGATCTCCTCGTCCGGTCGGACGTCGATCGAAACCACGATCCGACCCGGGTTCTCCCGGCACAGGTCCCACACCATGTTCTGGTTCTCGATGGCGGCGGTGCCCATGACGATCCGCCAGGCGCCCGTCTCGATGAGACGCGCCGCCTCCCCTTCGGACCTGACCCCACCTGCCACCTGCACCGGGACCGTGGCCTCCCGCATCAGCCGATCGATGAGATCGCGGTTGCGGTAATCGCCATATGCGGCGGCATCGAGGTCGACGATGTGAAGGATCTCGGCGCCCTGATCGACCCAGTTCTTGGCCCGCCCGATGGGGTCGTTGTCCAGTGCGATCGCGTCGTCGAGACGCCCTTTCGGGAGCCGCACAGACAACCCGCCCAATATGTTGATCCGGGCGTACAGATCCATGCCGGCAAGCTAGCGATCCGGGTTGAACGAACGGCTTCCTAATGCAGGGCGTCACACATCCGTGACGCGATGCATTCCGTTCGTTAACCGTGGTTCCCGTCGGCTATCCCGAGGGCAGCCTCCGCCGAATCCAGGGTCTGGCCCCTGGCCACCACCGGGGCGAACAGGTCTCCGTACCGCTGGAGACGGTCCCAGAGGTTGGCGATGGTGACATCCCCGTTCTTCACCGTGCTCACCTCTTCCCAGGTGAGGGGGGCGGCCACCGGTGCCCCGGGGCGGGGCCGCACCGAGTAGACCGAGGCCACCGTCTGTCCAAAGGCGTTGCGGTTGTGATCGACGAACACCCTGCCTTTGCGCTTTGGTTTGTCCCATTCCATGGTGATGTCGTCCGGATTGGCCGCCGCCAGATAGGCCCCCACCTCCCCCACGAACCTCCGCACTCGCCCGTAGTCGTGTTCGGGCTCCAGCGGCACATAGACGTGGAGCCCCCGTGATCCCGACAGCTTGGGATACCCCACCAGCCCCAGTTGGCCCAAGGCGATCTCCAGCAGCCGGGCGGCCGCGACCACCTGCTCCCATCGGGAGCCTTCGGAGGGATCGAAGTCGAAGATGGCGTAGTCGGGCCGATCCAGGCTCTTCGAAACGGAATGAAAAGGGTGGACTTCGACACACCCCATGTTGGCGAACCACATGAGGGCCTCCCGAGAATCGGCGAGCAGGAAGTCGATGATCCCCCCCTGAGAGTCGGAGGGGACCGGAGCTTTCTTCATCCACTCCGGCTGATGACCCGGAGCCCGTTTCTCGTAAAACGAAGGGCCATCGATTCCGTCGGGGTACCGGCTCATCGAGATCGGGCGACCGGCGAGATGTGGCAGCAGCACCGGCGCCACCGAGGCGTAGTACTGGATCAGGTCGCCCTTGGTGTATCCGTCGTCCGGGAAGAAGGGCTTGTCGACGTTGGACAGCCTGAGCGGGCGCTCCAATCCAACAGGATGGAAGAACTGGCCTTCGACCCGCACCGCCACCGGATCGGGGAACTCGATGCCCGAAATGCTGAGGAGACGGTCGCCCTGGGCCAACGGCGCTTTCCGGCCGATGACCTGTCTCGCCTCTTCCCATATCGCATCGTGACTTTCGCTTTCCCTTGCCTCCGAGATGAGGTTCATGGAGACCCCCGCCTCCAACGCAGCCTCGAGAAGTGGGGTCACCCGGAGTGAGCCCTTGCCATATGGGATATGGCGGATCTCGCCGCTCTTACCGAACTCGTTGTCGGTGAATTGGGCATGAAGCGGTTGGATCATCCAACCCGGGAAGGAGTCTTTCAGGAAGGCGAACACGGAGAGGAACGCCTCCTTGGAGGTCAGACCACCCCCGGTGATGGCGTGGACGTGGGCCCAGTCGATGACCGGCCGAACGAAGCTGAATTCGGCCGCGAGTTGGGCGATGTCGCCGAGAGAGCCGAAGGAGCGCTCGCTCCCGGCGGTTTCCAACCCCAAACCGACCCCCAGCGAAACCACCTTGGTTTCCACCGCCCCCAGACGCGAGCGAACCCGCTCCATGAGGACGGCCGGATCCTCACCGTGGGTGTTCCCCAGATGGGCGACGATGACCGGGGCGCCCAGCGCTTTGCCCAGCTTCATCGTGTGCTCCAGGGCGGCCAGACACTGCGCCCCTTTCTCCTCCTCTTCGACGGTCAGCACTGCGAAATAGGGGGCGTGGATCGAGAGCCGGATATCGCGCTCGGCGGCCAACTCGCCAAATGTCCTGCAGCGCTTCTCCTTCCAGGGAAA